>Ga0209931_1000001_pt1 | contig 167747 bp, 157 predicted proteins | sample SalPonR1_B_D1_MG_FD_185697 | JGI IMG/M metagenome (GOLD analysis project Ga0209931, IMG submission 185697) | Salt pond soil microbial communities from South San Francisco under conditions of wetland restoration - Salt Pond MetaG R1_B_D1_MG... ...
CACCTTGCCCGAGCGGGGATACTGCGCGACCACCTTCTCGAAGGCCGGCAGGGCCTGCTTGAACTTCTGGGTGACGTAGTAGGACTCGGCCAGCCAGTACTGGGCGTTGTCGGCCAGCTCGCTGTCGGGATAGGTCTTCAGGAACTCCTGGAAGGCCGTCGCCGCCTCCTCGTAGCGCCCGTCCTTCAGCAGCTCGAAGGCGGCCTGGTAATTGTCCCGGTCCGAACCCGACGGCATCGGCAGCTGTCCCGGCGCCAGGCGGCCCTCGCCGCCCGAAGACTGCTCGAGGCGCTGGAGCCGCTGGTCCAGATCCACGTAGAGGTCGCGCTGGCGGCTCGCCGTCGACTCGGCGCCGTGGGCGAGTTCCTCGATCATGCCGCGCAGCTCCGCCTGCTCGGCCTGCAGGGCATCCACCCGCGTGACCAGCTGCACCAGGCTGTCGTTCTGCACCACCCGCTCGACGGCGGCCAGGCGCCGGTCGAGCTCGTTCAGCTTCAGCAGCACCGGGTCCTCTTCGGGCGGCACCGTGGCGCAGGCCGATACCAGCAGGGTGAGCGCGAGGGCGGCGGTGGCTCTGTTGAGTCGTTTCATTGGCATTCTTTCATCCGTGTGGGCCCCGGTCTTCCCCGTCAGTCCTGATAGACGATCTCGACCCGGCGGTTCTTCGCGTAGGCCGACTCAGTGCTGCCCGGCTCCGCGGGCCGCTCCTCGCCGTAGCTCACCGTGGTGATCTGCCCCGCGGAAGCCCCCTGGATCAGCAGGATGCGGCGCACGGCCTGTGCGCGGCGCTCGCCGAGGCCGATGTTGTACTCGCGGGATCCCCGCTCGTCGGCGTGCCCCTCCAGGCGGACCTCGATACGCGGGTTCGCGGCCAGGTTGCGCGCGTGGGCGGCCAGCAGGTCGGTGAACTGCGGCTGCACTTCGCTGCGGTCGAATTCGAAGTAGACGACCAGGTCGTCCAGATAGGCGCGGGTCTCGTCGTCCAGCCGGTCGTCCGGAATGGCGCTGCCGGCACGCCCGCCGGCGGTCCCGGTACCGGAGCTGCTGGCGCTGGAGGCGGTGCCCGGGGGCACGTCGTCCACCGTGTCGGTGGCAGGAAGCGTGTTGGAGCGGCCGCCGCAGGCACTGACGGCGATCGCGAGTACGGTCACGGCCAGGATTCGGTTCATCTTCATCTCGGTTCCTCGGTTTGGGACGCGGCTCCGGTCAATCTGGATTGGGCGGGGCCGCCAGCACATAAAAATCAATAGATTACAGGCATTAATCAGATTTTACCTAATAATTTCGACGGAACGGCGACCAGACCGGTTCGCGCACGTCGCCGCCGGTGGAGGCGAGCCGCTGCTTCACCGTGCCGTCCACGGAGACCGTGGCCAGCACGCCACGGTCGCCCTGCCGCGTGGCATAGATCAGCGTGGCTCCGTTGGGCGCGAAATCCGGCGACTCGTCCAGCCTGCCATCGGACAACACCTGGAACAGATCGTTCTCCAGGTCGAATACCGCAATGCGGTAGTTGCCCCGGTCGTCGTGGACGACGGCGAGCTTGCTGCCGTCCGGCGATATCCTCGGGCGCGCATTATAGCGGCCCTCGAACGTCACGCGGCTGGCATTGCCACCGCCGGCGTCGACCCGGTAGATCTGCGGGCCGCCGCTGCGATCCGACGTGAAATAGATGGTGTTGCCGTCCGGCGCCCAGGCCGCCTCGGTGTCGATGGCCGGGTTGGTGGTCAGCCGTCGCTTCTCGCCGCTGGCCACCGTCAACACCCAGATATCCGGGTTGCCGTCGGCACCGGACAGCGTCAGCGCGATGCGCCGGCCGTCCGGCGACCAGGCCGGCGCGCCGTTGATGCCCTCCTCGCGGGACAGCCGCTGGCGGTTGCCGGTCCTGAGCGTCTGCACCCACACGGCCGAGCGATTGCCCTCGAAGGAGACGTAGGCGATGCGCCGCCCGTCCGGCGACCAGGTGGGCGACATGAGCGGCTGGGCCGACTCGACGATGGTGTACTGGTTGGCGCCGTCCGCGTCCGAGACGATCAGGCGATAGGTGCGGTTGGTGGCGTCCTCGCCCTCGGCGGTGATGTAGGCGATGCGGGTGGAGAAAACGCCTGGGATGCCGGTGATCTCCTCGAAGATCATGTCGGCCGCCCGGTGCGCCGCCAGGCGCAGGCCCCGCTCGGATGCCGGCATGCGGTAGCCCACCAGCTGCTCGCCGCGCAGGATGTCGAACAGCTGGAATTCGATGGTGTAGTCGTTCTCGGCCTCGCGGACCAGCCGCCCGACCACGATCAGGTCGCTGCCAACCATGCGCCAGTCGTCGAAGTCGATCTCCACGCCGCGGGTGGGCCGCGCGAGCATGTCGCGCCGCTCCAGCGGCTCGAAGCGCCCGCTGCGCGCCAGATCCGCGCCGATCACGGCCGCGACGTCCAGCGGCGCCTCGCCGGGACCGTCCCAGCCGAAGGGCACCACCGCCACGGGCACGGTCTGGCCGGCGCCCTGGGTGATCTCGATGGTCAGCTCGGCCCGGGCCAGTCCGGCACAGGCCATCAGCGCGATGAGAATCAGCGCTCGTTTCATTTTGCGTGCTCCAAGCGAAGGGCGTCCGTCTTCCGGCGGGCGCCGTCGCCACTATTGTTCAGGTCTGAATGTGAATCGCAAGTTGCGCTCGAACAGGCTCCGGTCCGGCGGCGGCGGCAGGGGCGAGGACTTCATCACCGCCGCCTCGATGGAACGGCGCACGGTCGCATCCGCGTTGCACTCGCCGAAGCGCACGTTGACGATGTCGCGGCTGGGCAGCTGGGTCACCAGCACCTCGCATTCGATGCCCGAGCCTGCCGTCGCCGGCTTGACCCAGTTTCGCTCCACCGTCTGGCGGATCACGGCGATGTACTGGTCCAGCAGCCCCGACTCCACCGCGCTGCGGCGCTCCTCCTCCGCCTGCATCAGCCGCTGCAGCTCCGCCTCCCGCTCCGCCTGCCGGCGCGCCTCCTCCGCCTCGCGCCGCTTGCGCTCCTCCTCCTGGCGCCGGCGCTCGGCTTCTTCCTTCTGCCGCTGGATCTCGGCGAGCCTCTCCTCCTCGGCCTCGCGCTCGCGCCGGATCCGCTCGAGCCGCTCACGCTCCTCGCGGGCAGCCTGCTCTTCCGCGGCCTTGCGGGCGGCCTCCTCGGCCAGCCGCTCCTCCTGCACCTGACGCTGGCGCTCGGCCTCGGCCGCCTGCTGCTCGGCCCGCTCCCGTTCCCTGCGCGCCTCCTCCAGCCGCTCCTGCTCCTGCTCGCGCTCGCGCCGCGCCGCCTCGGCCTGTTCGCGTAACCGCTGCTCTTCCGCCTCGCGTTCCCGGCGCTCCCGGTCCTCGGCCTCCTCGAGCTCACGCATCTGCTCGCGGATGGCCGCCTCGTCCACCACCGTGGCCTTCAGCGCCACCTGCCCGGGCGGGTTGTGCGGCCGGTGGAAATCGACGCCCACGAGCAACGCTGCCAGCACGGCTGCGTGCAGCAGTAACGATACCGCCAGCGGAATCAGGTTCTCGCGCAAAATCCGGCCTTGCCTCTCCTCAGTCGACGGGATTCTGATCCAGCGGATCCGTGATGAAGCCCACCTTCTCGGCCCCGCCCTGCTGCAACAGGACCATCGCATTCACCACCCGTCCGTAGGCCACGGCCTGGTCGGCCTTGACCAGCACCGGCGTCTCCGGCCGCCGCCGCAGTACGGCGGCGGTGCGGGCTATCACGGTGCGCGCGTCCACGGGCGCGTCTTCGTTGTCGCCCGCGTTCAGATACAGGTTGCCCTCCTGATCGACCGAAAGCACCAGCGGGAGTTCATCCTGGGTGAGTTCCGGATCCAGCGGTTCGGCCGCGGCCTTCGGCAGGTCCACCTCGATGCCCTGGGTGAGCAGCGGCGCCGTCACCATGAAGATGATCAGCAGCACCAGCATCACGTCGATGTAGGGCACCACGTTGATCTCGCCCATCAGGCGCCGGTTCTTCGCCATGGCTACTGCCCTCCCTTGGCCGCCCGGTGCGCATGGCGCTCCAGGATGGTCAGGAACTCCTCGACGAAGGTCTCGTAGCGGCTCTCCAGCCGGCCCACCTGGTCCGCGTAGCGGTTGTAGAAGATCACCGCCGGGATGGCGGCGAACAGGCCCATGGCCGTGGCCACCAGGGCCTCGGCGATGCCGGGCGCCACGGCCGTCAGCGTGGCCGTCTGCGTGCCGGCGCCCAGCGCGCTGAAGGAGTTCATGATGCCCCACACCGTGCCGAACAGGCCGACGTAGGGGCTGGTCGAGCCGATGGTGGCGAGGTTCGCCAGCCCCTGCTCGAGACGCTCCACCTCCCGGGTCTGGGTGACGCGCATGCCCCGCCGCGCGCCCTCCACCAGCTTGTCCGGCGCCACTCCCTCCTGGCCGCGCAGCCGCCGGAACTCGCGGAAGCCGGCCTCGAAGATGCCGGACATGCCCTGCGGGCTGCCGCTCTGGCGGGTGAGGTCCTGGTACATCGACGACAGGTCGCCGCCGGACCAGAATGTGGCCTCGAACTCGTCGGCGATGCCCACCGCGCTCGAGATGGTGCGGCGCTTCTTGACGATGATGAACCAGGAGAATACCGACGCCGCGACCAGCAGCGCCATGACCGCCTGGACGACGATGCTCGCCTCGAGGATGAGTTGCAGAAAGGAGAAATCGGTAGTCATCCGGTGGAAACCTCCAGAAGTGTCCGGGGCAGGCGGGCCGGGCGATAGGAATCGGCAGTGATGCAGGCGGCACGCGTCGTGCCGGTGCACAGCAGCTCCCCGTCGGGGCTGCCGCGGCGGATATTCTGCGCCATCTGGAAACTCGCCCGGGCTATCTCTTCGAGCTCGACGCTCACCCAGAGTTCATCGTTGAAGCGGGCCGGCACCAGGAATCGCGCGCCCGTCTCGACCACCACGAAGAGGCGATTCTCCTCGGCGCGCAGACGGTCCTGCTCGATGCCGCGGGCGCGCAGCCACTCGGTGCGGGCCCGCTCCATGTATTTGAAGTAATTAGCAAAATATACCAATCCCTGGGCATCGGTATCCTCGTAGTAGACCCGTACGGGCCAGTGGAACGCGCCGTCGGCGCCTGCCTTTCGGTTATCCATGGGCGCCTCCGGCGGCTAATCGAAGAGGGACAGATCGGGCGGCACCTCGGATTCGGGCGCCGGCAGGCCGAAATGGAGATAGGCGTTGCGGGTGGCCACCCGGCCCCGGGCGGTGCGCATCATGAAGCCCTGCTGGATGAGATAGGGCTCGATCACATCCTCGATGGTGCCCCGTTCCTCGCCGATGGCCGCCGCCAGGCTCTCCACGCCGACGGGGCCGCCGTCGAACTTCTCGATGACGGTCAGGAGCAGCTTGCGGTCCATGGCGTCGAACCCGTGCGGATCCACCTCCAGCATGTTCATGGCTGCCTGGGCCACGGCCTCGGTGACCACACCGTCGGAACGCACTTCGGCGTAATCGCGCACGCGCCGCAGCAGGCGGTTGGCGATGCGCGGCGTGCCCCGGGAGCGGGCGGCGATCTGGCGTGCGCCCGGCGGCTCGATGGCGAGATTCAGTATCTGGGCGGAGCGCGTCGCAATCGCCTCCAGGTCGCCGGTGGTATAGAACTCCAGCCGCTGGACGATGCCGAAGCGGTCCCGCAGCGGCGAGGTGAGCAGCCCGGCGCGGGTGGTGGCGCCCACCAGCGTGAACGGCGGCAGGTCGAGCTTGATGGAGCGCGCGGCCGGGCCCTCGCCGATCATGATGTCCAGCTGGAAGTCCTCCATCGCCGGGTACAGAACCTCCTCCACCACCGGGCTCAGACGGTGGATCTCGTCGACGAAAAGGACGTCGCGCTCCTCCAGGTTGGTGAGGATGGCGGCCAGGTCGCCGGGCCGCTCCAGCACGGGGCCGGCGGTCTGGCGCAGGTTCACGCCCATCTCGTTGGCGATGATGTGGGCCAGCGTGGTCTTGCCGAGGCCGGGCGGGCCGAAGATCAGCACGTGATCGAGCGCCTCGCCACGTTTGCGGGCGGCCTCGATGAAGATCTCCATCTGCTCCTTGACGGCGGACTGGCCCACGTAGTCCGCGAGGCGCTTCGGCCGGATGGCCCGGTCGAATACGGCGTCCTCGCCGCTCGCCGCGGCGGCGATGAACCGGTCCTGGCCGGTATCGGGATTCCCGGTATTCCCGCTCATCCCTTCACCGTGCTGCCTGACGCAGGGCCTGGCGGATGATCTCCTCGGCGCTCATGTCTTCAGTGTCCACCTGGCGCAGCAGTTTCGTCACCTCCGCGGCACGGTAGCCCAGGGCCATCAGTGCCGTCGAGGCCTCGCCGCGCGCGTCTTCCGGCGGCGCCGTGCCCGCCGGCGCCCCCGCCACGCCGGATGGGCCGACCGCGGCCACCCGGTCGCGCATCTCGATGATCAGCCGCTCGGCCGTCTTCTTGCCGATGCCCGGCACCTTCACCAGGCTGGCCGTGTCCTCGTACTCCACGCAGCGGCGGAAGCCATCCACGCTGATGCCGGAGAGGATGGCCAGCGCCATCCGCGCGCCCACGCCGCTCACCTTCAGCAGGTTGCGGAACAGCGCCCGCTCCTCCTCGGTGGCGAACCCGTACAGCTGCTGGGCGTCGTCGCGCACCAGCAGGTGCGTGAGCAGTCTCACCTCCGCACCCGTCCCCGGCAGCTGGAAGAAGGTGGACATCGGCGTCTCCACCTCGTAGCCGACCCCGCCCACCTCGAGCACGATCCACGGCGGCTGCTTCGACTCGAGCCGCCCCCGCAGCGAGCCGATCACCGGCCCGCCCCCGCCACCCGGGTGTTCAGCCGCCGGCTGTTCGAGTGGCAGATGGCGATCGCCAGCGCATCCGCGGCGTCGGCCTGCAGTTCGCCCTTCAGGCCCAGCAGCATGCCCACCATGCGCGCCACCTGCTCCTTGTCGGCGCCGCCCAGCCCGGTGACCGCCTGCTTCACCGCGCGGGGCGCATACTCGTACAGGCTGATCGTGTGGGCGAAGGTCGCGCAGATCGCGGCCGAGCGGGCATGGCCCAGCTTCAGCGCGCTGTCCGCATTGCGATGGACGAACACGCGTTCGATGGCCACCTCCTGCGGCTGCCAGGTCTCGAGCACCTCGCCGATGCCGGCATAGATCTGAGCCAGCCGGGAGGGGAAGTCGTCTCCGTTGGTGCGGATGGCGCCGTGCTGCACCCAGACGATGCGATCCCCGGTGGTCTCCACCACGCCGTAGCCGGTGAGACGGGAGCCCGGGTCGATGCCCAGGATGCGCACGGGGGCGTTCATCGCGCCCGCCGCGGCGAGGTCCGGTCAGGCCGCCTCTCAAGCCGATTCATAGGCCTCGTCCGGAATTTCCGCGTTGGTGTAGACGTTCTGCACGTCGTCCAGGTCCTCGAGCGCCTCCAGCAGCTTCACCATGGTGACGGCCTCCTTGCCCTCCAGGTCTGCGCTGGTCGAGGCGCGCATGGTCGTCTCGGCCTCCTCCGGCGGGAAGCCGGCGGCCGCCATCGCGTCGCGCACGGACTCGAACTCCGCCGGGTCGGTCAGCACCTCGATGGAGTGGTCCTCGGCCACCACCACATCCTCCGCGGCCGCATGGATGGCCGCCTCCGTGATGGCGTCCTCGTCGCTGCCCGGCGGATACAGCAGCTGGCCGCAGTGGTTGAACAGATAGGCCACCGAGCCGTCCGCGCCGAGATTGCCGCCGTATTTGGAGAACGCGTGGCGCACGTCGGCCACGGTGCGGTTCCGGTTGTCCGTGAGGCAGTCCACCATCACGGCTGCGCCGCCCGGGCCGTAGCCTTCGTAGCGGATCTCCTCGTAGTCGTCGCCCTCGAGATCGCCGGAGCCGCGCTTGATGGCGCGCTCGATGTTGTCCTTCGGCATGCTCTGCGCCTTGGCCTTGTCCACGGCCAGCCGCAGCCGGGGATTGGCGTCGATGTCCCCGCCGCCCATGCGGGCGGCTACGGTGATCTCCCGGATCAGCCGCGTGAAGAGCTTGCCGCGCTTCTTGTCCTGGGCCCCCTTGCGGTGCTGGATGTTGGCCCACTTGCTGTGACCGGCCATGTCAGTCTCGCTCCTCTCTCGTGCCGATCAGAAACGGAGCTGAATGCCGACGTGGAGGCCGTTGTCGATGAGCGGGTCGCCGCGGTCATCGAAGTCGGCCTTGCTGTAGCGGGCGCCCAGGTAGATGTCGGCCTCGCGCAGCACGTTGTAGCTGAGGCGCGCCTCGAACTCCTGGTAGCCGTCGGCGCCGCTGAAGGCCAGCACGTCGGGCGCAAAGTAGAGGTGGCCGCTCACGGAGAAACGGTTGTAGGTGGGCAAGGTGTAGGCGAGGAAGCCGCCCAGGCCCACCACGAACCCGCTCTCGTCCACCAGGTCGGAGTTGGTGTAGAAGATCTTGCCGCCCAGTCCGCCCCGCAAGGGGTTGCGGCCGCCGGAGGCGAGGTCGACCAGATGCAGGCCCAGATGACCCACGTCGCCCCGGTCCTGGTGGTGCAGCCAGCCGGCGTCGAACTGCAGCTTGCGCTCCGGCACCTGCCAGGCATAGGTAAGGCGGGCGGCGTCGTCGTTGACGTTGATGTCCAGGTCGGCGGCGCCGGCGGACGGCGCTGCCATGAGCAGTAATGGCGCCAGCGCGAGCGGCGCCCGTTTCAGCATGGAAAGCATATGAATCCTCGAAGATTGCAGGCGTAGTACCCAAACGCGACGCCCGGTCAGCGTTTATGATAACGATATTCGGCACTTCAGACATCCACGATACGACGATCGGCCATGGACGCGAGCAGGGATACGCACGGCGTGAAAATCGAGGGATCCGGCAGCCTGGCGGACGAACTGGGGCGGCTTTGCGCCGAGGCCGGCCAGCCGGCCGCCGGCGCCCGCTGCCGCGAGCTCGCCGGTCTGGTGGCCGGCCTCGGCATGGAGCCGGAGATCGTGGACGCGGCCGCCATCCACCCGGCGGTGCAGGCGGGGGTGCTGGACCTCGAGGCAGTGCAGCAGCGCTATCCCGGCCCATCCGCCGCCCTGTGCGCAGACCTGGCGCAGCTCACCGACATGAGCCCGGAGCTGCACGGCCGGGACGCGGCGGAATTCGCTCCGGACCAGGCGGAGGGCCTGCGGCGCATGCTGCTGGCCGCCGTCCGCGACGTGCGCGTGGTACTGGTGCGCCTCGCCGACGTGCTGCTGTCCCTGCGGGAAGCCAGGGACGCGCCGCCCGAGACCCAGGGCCGCATCGCGGCCCAGTGCCGGGACATCTACGCGCCGCTGGCGAACCGGCTGGGCATCTGGCAGCTGAAGTGGGAACTGGAGGATCTGTCCTTCCGCTTCCTCGAGCCGGACGCCTATCGGCGCATCGCCCGTCAGCTCAAGCAGCGGCGCGAGGAGCGCGAGGCCATCATCCGCGAGATGCGGGAGCGGCTGCGCGGCGAACTCGACGCGGCAGGCATCGAGGCGGAGATATCGGGGCGGCCGAAGCACATCTACAGCATCTGGCGGAAAATGCAGCGCAAGGACACGGAGCTGGACAAGATCTTCGACGTCCTCGCCGTGCGCATCTTCGTCAACGACGTGCGCGACTGCTACGCAGCCCTCGGCATCGTACACAACCTCTGGACCTACCTGCCCCAGGAATTCGACGACTACATCGCCAACCCGAAAAAAAACCTCTACCAGTCGCTGCACACCGCCGTGATGGGGCCCCACGGCCAGCCGCTGGAGGTGCAGATACGCACTCACGAGATGCACCGCCATGCCGAGCTGGGCGTGGCCGCCCACTGGCGTTACAAGGAGGGCGGCTCCGGCGCAGGCGCCTTCGAGCAGAAGGTTCGCTGGCTGCGCCAGCTGCTCGAGCCGTCCGAGGCCGAAGCGGGCGAGGATTTCGTGGAACGGGTGCGCGAGGAGATCATGGAGGACCGGGTCTACGCCTTCTCGCCCCGGGGCGACGTGGTGGACCTGCCGGCCGGCGCCACGCCGCTGGACTTCGCCTATTCCGTGCACACCCAGGTGGGCCATCGTTGCCGGGGCGCCCGCGTGAACGGGCGCATCGTCCCGCTGGGCTATCAGATCCGCAATGGCGACCAGGTGGAGATCATCACCGCCTCGAAACCCTCCCCCAGCCGGGACTGGCTGGTGCCCCGGCTCGGCTTCCTCGCCTCGGCCCGCAACCGGGCGAAGGTGCGGGCGTGGTTCCGTCGCCAGGACCGGGAGCAGAACAGGAAACAGGGCCGCGAGATCCTGGAACGGGAGCTCTCGCGCCTCAACCTGAAGTCACTGCCCGTCGCCGACATCGCCGCACAGCTGAAGCAGGAGAATCCCGACGCGCTCTACGTGGCCCTCGGCACGGGCGATCTCACGGCATCGGCGGTGGCGAGTGCCGCGCACCAGCTTACCGCGCAGGAACCGGAGCCGCTGCCCGTGCGCCGGCGCCGGCGGCGACCCTCGGCCGGCGGCGGCGATATCCGGGTGCGCGGCGTGGGCGATCTCATGAGCAACCTGTCCCGCTGCTGCGGGCCGGTCCCGCCGGAGCCCATCCTCGGATACATCACGGTGGGCCGCGGCGTGAGCATCCACCGCCGCGACTGCCGCAACCTGCTGCGCCTGATGGAGCAGCAGGCCAGCCGCATCATCGAGGTGGAATGGGGCGAGGACGACGAGGCGCGCTACCCGGTCGAGCTGCGCATCGATGCCTGGAACCGGGACGGCCTGCTGCGGGATATCTCCAGCGTGCTGAGCGACGAGCACATCGGCATCATCGGCTCGCGCTCGGACACCGACCGGCGCAGCCGCAAGGCCAGCATCGAGCTGAGCGTCGAGGTGCCGGATCTCGAGACGCTGAGCCGGACGCTCAGCCGCCTGGAGCGCCTGCCGAACGTGATCAGCGTGCGCCGCGACGCCTGAGCCGTGCCGCGTGCACGCGGCACGGCAGACGACGGGCTCCGTCCCCGAGCCTCCGGGCGGAGTCTGATCGCCGCCGCCGTCAACGATTGATGGCGTGGATGGCCTTCTTGTCGACCGCCAGCGCGGCCTCGTGTACCGACTCGGACAGCGTCGGATGCGCATGCACGGTGCGCTGGATGTCCTCGGTGCTGGCCGAGAATTCCATCGCCAGCACGAGTTCGCCGATCAGCTCCCCCGCCATCGGACCGACGATGTGCACGCCCAGTATCTCGTCATCGTCCTCGGCAGAGATCATCTTCACGAACCCGGCGGTCTGCTGCAGGGCCTTGGCGCGCCCGTTCGCAGCGAACTGGAAGGAACCGGCCTTGTAGGCACGGCCGCTTTCTTTCACCTGGGCCTCGGTCAGGCCCACCCAGGCCATTTCGGGGGCGGTGTAGATTACCGAGGGGATGGCCTGATAATTGACCTCGGCGACCTTGCCGGCGATGAGATCGGCCGCCATCACGCCCTCCTCGGTGGCCTTGTGCGCCAGCATCGGCCCGCGCACGCAGTCGCCGATGGCGTAGACGCCTGAGACGCCGGTGCGGCACTCCTCGTCCACCTTCACGAAGCCGCGGTCATCGAGCTCGACACCGGCATCGTCGGCGAGCAGCCCCTCGGTATAGGGGCGGCGCCCGACGGCGACGATGACACGGTCGAATTCCAGGGTCTGCTCCTCGCCCTTCGTCTCGACTTTCACCGTCACGCCGTTCTTGCCTGTCTCCGCGCCGGTCACCTTCGTCCCGAGGCGGATGTCGAGCCCCTGCTTCTTGAATTCGCGGCCGGCGACCTTTGCGATGTCGTGATCGGCCATGGCGAAGAGATCTTCCATCGCCTCGAGGATCACCACCTCAGCCCCCAGCCGGCTCCACACGCTGCCGAGTTCCACGCCGATGTAACCGGCGCCGATGACACCGAGGCGTTTCGGGACCTCCTCGAACTCGAGTGCACCCCAGGAATCGACGATGCGCTCGCCATCGAAAGGCACCACACTGAGTTCGATGGGCACCGAGCCGCTGGCGAGCACAATGTGGTCGGCTTCCAGCGTCTGCGCATCGCCACCGTCTTTCGGGCTGAACTCCACCTTGCGGTCTGCGAGCAGCTTGCCATGGCCGACCAACCCAGTGACCTTGTTCGACTTGAACAACGCACCGATGCCGCCGGTGAGCTGCTCGACGATACCGGCCTTGCGCTTTTGCATGGCCGCCAGGTCCAGCTTCAGCTTGCCGGTGCCGATACCATGGGTGGCGAATTCGTGTTCCGCCCGGTGCCAGAGCTCGGAGGACTCCAGCAGGGCCTTCGAGGGTATGCAGCCCGCGTTCAGGCAGGTGCCGCCGAAGGCATGGCTGCCGTCGTAGTTCTCCCACGCGTCGATGCAGGCCACGTTCATGCCGTTCTGCGCGGCGCGGATGGCCGCCGGATATCCACCGGGTCCGCCGCCGATCACGATTACGTCGTACTTGTTACTCATTCCCTGTCCTGATTGTCTCGTGTGTGGGTCCGCCGCGGCCGGCGCCGGTTCAGACCTGCAGCAGCAGGCGCGCCGGATCCTCCAGCGACTGCTTGATGCTGACGAGGAACTGCACGGCCTCGCGGCCGTCGACGATACGGTGGTCGTAGGTCAGGGCCAGATACATCATCGGCCGGATCGCCACCTTGCCGTCCACGGCCATCGGGCGCTCCTGGATGGCGTGCATGCCGAGGATGGCGCTCTGCGGCGGGTTGAGGATGGGGGTCGACATCATCGAGCCGAAGATGCCGCCGTTGGTGATGGTGAACGTGCCGCCGGTCAGATCGTCGATGCCGATGTTGCCTTCCCGGGCCCGCTTGCCGTAGTCGTTGATAGCCTTCTCGATGTCGGCGAGGCTCATCCGGCCCGCGTCCCGCAGGACCGGCACCAGCAGGCCCCGGTCGGTGGACACGGCGATGCCGATGTCCTGATAGTCATGATAGATGATGTCCTTGTCTTCCACGGAGGCGTTGACCACCGGGAACTTCCTGAGCGCCTCGACCGCCGCACGCACGAAGAACGACATGAAGCCGAGCTTCACCTCGTGCTGATCGGCGAAGCTCTCCTTGTAGCGCGAGCGCAGCTCCATGATGGCCGTCATGTCGGCCTCGTTGAACGTGGTCAGCATGGCCGCCGCCTGCTGGGCCTCCACCATGCGCTCTGCGATTCGCGCCCGCAGTCGGGTCATGGGCACCCGCTCCTCGGTGCGCCCCCCAGACGCGGGGTAGGCCTCGCCCTCGGCAGGCGTGTCCTCAGGCGCCGTATCGTGATCCAGCGACTCCAGGTGCCGCTGCACGTCGGCCTTGGTGATGCGTCCGCCGCGGCCGCTGGCCTCGATGTCGTCCGGATCGAGGTCGTGTTCCTCGATCATGCGCCGCACGGCGGGGCTGAGCTTGCGGGCGCCGCGGCCTTCTTCCGCGCCTTCCTCTTCTTCCGGCTCCTCGTCGGCCTTCTTGCTGCCGCCGTCTTCGTCCTTCTTCTTCGACGCCTCGGCGGCGGCCGTTTCTTTCCTGCCCTCGTCTTCCTTGCCGGCGGCCTCGCCGCCCTTGTCGGCTTTCTCGCCTTTATCGTCTTTATCGCCTTCTTTGGCTTCGCCGCCCTTGTCCGGTTCGCCGCCGCCTTCGCCTTCCTCGAGCAGCGCCAGCACCTCGCCGCTGGTCACGGTGGTGCCGTCGCCGATCTTGATCTCCTTCAGCGTGCCGTCGGCGGGAGCGGGCACTTCCAGCACGACCTTGTCGGTCTCCAGGTCCACCAGGTTCTCGTCCCGGGAGACGCGGTCGCCCTCCTGTTTGTGCCAGGAGACGAGCGTGGCGTCCGAGACGGATTCGGGTAACTGGGGAACTTTGACTTCGATGCTCATTGTTCGTGGATTCCGATGGGTTTGCGTGTTGACGTTGGCGGGCTCAGTCCCCGCCGCCATTCTCCAGGCCGAGGGCGGCCGCGACCAGCGCCTCCTGCTGCTTCACGTGCAGCTTGAAGATGCCCGAAGCCGGCGCGGCGGCGTGGGAACGTCCCGCGTAGAACAGCGTGTGGCGGGAACGCAGCGGCTCCTGCAGCCGATGACGGATCTGGTACCAGGCGCCCTGATTCTGCGGCTCCTCCTGGCACCAGACGATCTCTTCGGCCCGGGAGTAGTGCTGCAGGATCTCGGCGTACTGATCGATGGGGAACGGATAGAGCTGTTCGATGCGCACGATGGCGACGTCGTCGATCTCGTGTTCCCGGCGCGCCTGCAGCAGGTCGAAATACACCTTGCCGCTGCAGAACACCACCCGGTGCACCTTGTCCCGCTCGATCGCGTCCACCTCCGGAATGAGCGTCTGGAAGCGGCCCTCGCTCAGGTCCGTGAGCGGCGAGATGGAGAGCTTGTGGCGCAGCAGGCTCTTCGGCGTCATCACGATCAGCGGCTTGCGGAACGAGCGCAGCATCTGGCGGCGCAGCATGTGGAACATCTGCGCCGGCGTGGACGGCACGCAGACCTGCAGGTTGTGCTCGGCGCAGAGCTGCAGGAAGCGCTCCAGGCGCGCCGAGGAATGCTCGGGACCCTGGCCCTCGTAGCCATGGGGCAGGAACAGGGTCAGGCCGCACAGCCGGCCCCACTTCGCCTCGCCCGAGCTGATGAACTGGTCGATGACCACCTGGGCGCCGTTGCAGAAGTCCCCGAACTGGGCCTCCCAGATGACCAGCGCATTCGGGTCCGTCGTGGAGAAACCGTATTCGAAGCCCATCACCGCCTCTTCGGAGAGCAGTGAATCGATGACGGTGAATGCGCCGGGCCGCTCCACGACGTGCTTCAGCGGCACGTGCTCGCGCGCGTCCGGCTGGTTGTGCAGCACCGCATGGCGATGGAAGAAAGTGCCCCGGCCGCTGTCCTGGCCGGTGACCCGCACGTCGTAGCCGTCCTCGATCAGCGAGGCGTAGGCCATGGTCTCGGCGAAGCCCCAGTCCATCTCCAGGTCGCCCTGCCCCATCTTGCGGCGGTCGTCGATGATGCGCTGCACGCGGCTGTGCAGTTCGAAACCCTCCGGCAGCGTCACGATGTGCTCGGCCAGTGTCTCCACGCGCTCGGTGCCGATGGCGGTGACGATCTGCTGGTCCCAGTCGGCATCCCGGTAGCCGGACCAGTCCACGGTGAACTCGTTGCCGATCATGCCGAGCGCGGCCTGGGGTACGGGCTGGCCCTCGTCCAGCCGGCTGCGGTAGGCATCCGTCATCTGCTTCAGCGCATCGTCGTCGACGATGCCCGTCTCCTTCAGCTGGCGGGCATAGATCTCGCGGGTGGTCGGGTGCTCGCGGATGCGCCCGTACATCACCGGCTGCGTGGCCGCCGGCTCGTCGGCCTCGTTGTGGCCGTGGCGGCGGTAGCACACCAGATCGATGACCACGTCCTTCTTGAAATGCTGGCGATAGGCCAGGGCCAGCCGGCTGACGAACACCACGGCCTCCGGATCGTCCGCATTCACGTGGAAGACCGGCGCCTCGATCATCTTGGCGACGTCGCTGCAGTAGGGCGTGGAGCGGGCGTCCGACGGGTCGCTGGTGGTGAAACCGATCTGGTTGTTCACCACGATGTGCACGGTGCCGCCCGTGCGGAAGCCCCGCGCCTGGGACATCTGGAAGGTCTCCGTGACGACGCCCTGGCCGGCAAAGGCGGCGTCGCCGTGGATCAGCACGGGCAGGATCTCGTTGCGGTCCAGATCGCCCCGGCGCTGCTGGCGCGCGCGCACCGAGCCCTCCACCACGGGATTGACGATCTCCAGATGCGACGGGTTGAAGGCGAGCGCGATGTGGACGTTGCCGCCGGCCGTGCGGATGTCCGAGGAGAAGCCCATGTGGTACTTCACGTCGCCGGATCCGGAAAGGTTCTCCAGATCCACCTTGCCCTCGAATTCCGAGAACAGCTCCTCCGGGCTCTTGCCCAGGAGGTTGACCAGCACGTTGATGCGGCCCCGGTGGGCCATGCCGATGACCACCTCCTTGATGCCGCCCTCCCCGCCGCGCTGGATCAGGTCGTCGAGCAGCGGGATCAGGCTCTCGCCGCCCTCCAGCGAGAAGCGCTTCTGGCCCACGTAGCGGGTGTGCAGATAGCGCTCGATGCCTTCGGCGCGGGTCAGCTGCTCCATCAGCCAGCGGCGCTGCTCCACGTCCAGGTGGTCCTCGGCCATGCCGCGCTCGAAGCGCTCGCGCAGCCACAGCCGCTCCCGCGCGCGGGAGATGTGCGCGAACTCGGCGCCGATCTTGCCGCAGTAGATCTTGCGCAGCAGCGCGAGGATATCGCGCAGCTTCATGCGCTCGTGGCCGGTGCCCGCCAGGCCGCCGGTGTAGAACTCGTCGTCCAGGTCGGCGTCGCTCAACCCCAGGAAGTCGAACTTGAGGACCGCCGGCACGTGGCGCTCCTGCAGCCCCAGCGGATCGAGATCGGCGATCTGGTGCCCGCGCAGGCTGTAGACCTGGATGAGGCGCGAGACGGCGGCCTGCTTCTCGCTTGCCGTTACTGCCCGGGTGCGCCCGCGCGAGATGGCCGTCCCGGTTCGCCCGTTGCCGCCGCCGGCCAGCGAGCGCTCGCGGAAGGCATCGCGGATCGGGCCGTGGGGCACCTCGCCGCCGGAATCCGGGGTGATCTCGCCGAAATAACGCCGCCAGCGTTCGGGAACGCTGTCCGGGTCATCGAGGTATTGCTCGTAGAGGGCCTCTACGGCATTGGCATTGCTGCCAAAGAGCGGCGAGGACGCGTACTGCTCTTTCAGCGACTGTGACATAGCAAAAGGAACCCCGCAGGGGCCGCATGGCAGCCCACAGCGAACAGCATACAGCGGTCAACGGTGACTATCGCGCTAGTTTAGCGGATGGGCTTCCCGCAGGGAAAGCACCGGGTCACACACGATGGCGAAAATGCCTAGATGATGCCCAGCGCCAGCAGGCCGAGATACTCGTAACAGATCAGGCAGGCATAGCCGCAGAAAAACCCGGTGATCAGCAGCCCCACCCGGATGCGGCGGAACAGCAGCACGCGGCTGGTGTAGACGAGCAGCATCAGGCCGAGGCCTGTCAGGGTCAGCTTGATGCCGACGAACCACTGGATATCGGCGTGGATGAGGACGCGCATGAACGGGTTCGCCTCCACCGCGCCGTGCTCGAGCAGCCGCAGCGTCAGGAATGCGTCCGTCGCGCTCATGGCCATCACGCCGATGCCGAGGAACAGGAGCCACGGATGGTGCCAGTCGCTGAACGGGTGCCGGTGGTCGGCGCACCGCCTCGCCCGGCGCCGCCGCGATCGGAAGAAGCCGTGGAGTACCGTGCGCCAGCCGAATCGTCGCCTGTCCGGCCCCCGGCGCTCCAGCGGTGCGGGGCCGGCGGTGGCGGGAATGGTGACGGGAGGACTGATTCGGCGCATGGTTCAGGTTCTCCTTTCGAGCTGGAACTTGCACCGTAATGATGCAATAAGCGGGCCGTTTCCCGATTATCGGCCTCCGACAGTAGCTTAGCCTCGAGGGGGTCGCCGTAGCGTCCCACGTTTGTAAGAATGTCCGACGTCGCGACATAGCGATCCGAGGGAGACGTCACAGCAATACACTCTTTCCAGAAAGGGCCTTAATAAGTTCATGCAAATGGTTGTAAAAGATGGAAAACTCGCGGTTCCTCCTGCTGCTGGTCGGCTGGCTGACGCTGACGGCGGGTTGTAGCGGCATGCCGGACGGAACCCTACCTGCGGCCGACCGGGCCGAAGGCGCCGGCGGCGTGTCCGTCGCCTGGGAGGAGCGGGGCCGGCGCGCCGGCGCTCCCACGCTGGTGCTGATTCATGGCTGGAACTGCGACCGCCGCTACTGGGAGCCCGCGATGGCGGTGCTCGAGGACGACTATCATCTGGTGGCGGTGGACCTGGGCGGGCACGGTGAGTCGGGCGCCGAGCGCCAGACCTGGACCATCGGCGCCTTCGGTGAGGACGTGGCCGCGGTGGTGCGGCGGCTCGATCTGGAGCGCGTGGTGCTGGTCGGGCATTCCATGGGCGGGCCGGTGGCGGTGGAAGCCGCGGGGCGCCTGCCCGGCCGGGTCGTCGGCGTCGTCGGGGTGGACACCTTCCAGGCGGTCGAGGAGACACCGCCGGACGACCTGGACGCCCAGCTGGAACCGTTCCGGCGCAACCTCGGCAAGGCGCTGCGCCGACTCGACCCCGTCTTCTTCGCGCCTTCCACCGAGCCCGAGCTCGAGGACTGGATACGGCGGGACATGGCAGCGGCCCCGGTCAGCGTTTCGGTGCCGGCGCTGGAAAGCCTGGTGCGCTACGACGAGTCGGCCGCGCTGAGCGCGCTGGAGGTGCCGGTCGGCACGATCAACGCCGATATCCGCCCCACCGATGGGGCGGCGCTGCGCCGCGCGCAGCCGGGATTCGAGCTGGTGATCGTCGAGGGCGCCGGTCACTTCCTGATGATGGAGCAGCCGGAGCGCTTCGCCCGGGAGCTTCGCCGCCTCATCGACAGCTGGACGGCCGTGATGGAATCCGCCGCTACCTGAGCGTCACTCCTCCGCGGCGCGCAGCATCCAGGCAATCAGGTCGCGGCGGTCCTCCGGCCGGCGCATGCCGCCGTAGCTCATCCGGTTGCCGGGCAGGAACAGCCAGGGGTTCGTGATCCAGGCATCCATGGCGCGGGGCGTCCAGACGAAATCCGCCTGACGCAGCGCCTCCGAATACGGGAAGTCCTCCACGGCCCCCGCCCGGCTGGCGAAGATGCCGCGCAGATTCGGCCCGGCCAGGTTGCTCCCGCCCTCCTCGATCGTGTGGCAGGCCCGGCACTGCAGGTACAGGCTGCGGCCCCGCTCGAGGTCCGCCCCGGCGTAGGCCGGCTGGGCGAGATACTCGGCGGTGGACAGCACGGTCTGCTCGCCGAGCTCGGCGGCGGTCACTGCCGGTTGCCGATCCGCCTCGTCCGGGCCCGCGCCACAGCCGGCCAGCAGCAGCAGAAGCGCGGACGCGAGGCACCGGTGCGGGCTCGCCGCCCGCCTCATGCGCGCCGGCCCTCGGCCGCCCGGCCGCCGCGGAACCACTCCATCATGGCGGCGGCGTCGGTGAGCTCGCAATAGCGCTTGCCCACGTCGGCAAGGTTCGACTGATGGGGCCCCTCGTCCACGTCGCCGGAGCAATCGGTCGGCACGAACACCCGATAGCCGTGCGAGAAGGCATCCACGACGGAAGCCCGTACGCAGCCGCTGGTGGTGCAGCCCGTGACGATCACCGAATCGACCCGTTCCTTGTGCAGGAACGTGGTCAGCGGCGTCAGGAAGAAGATGGAGGGCGCGTTCTTGGCGAAGTTGAAGTCGTAGTCGGGATCGTCCACCCGCGGATCCAGCGCGGTGCAGGGATGGCCGAAGTAGAACTGGTCGTGCACGGCCTGCACCTTCCAGTGGGGCACGTCCCGGGGGCTGTCGTAGGCGGTGAAACACTTCGCGACGGGCACGCCGCATTCCCGGGCCACTCGCAGCAGCTCGGCGGTGCGGTCCACGGCGCGATCGATCATCGGCAGGCCGCCCAGGGGATAGGCGTCATCGGTGAAGGCGAGCTGGAAATCCACCACCACCACCGCAGGGCGTTCTCCGTACTCGATGACGCCGCTGCCGTAGCCCACTTCACCGTACTTGTCGCTCATCTCGCCTCCCTTGTCGTCTTCGCCCTGCCATCTTCGCCTGTCATATTCGCTCTGCCGTTCTCATGCTGGCGCCCACGCCTGGCGCGCAGGCACGCCGGATTCTAACCCGGCGCCGGCGGCCGTTCAGCCGCTGCGCACGAGCCGGTACAGCGTCTCCTCCATGCGCGTCACGCCACGCTCCGCGAAGCGCGGGTTGTCGGCCAGCATGTCCGTGCCCGAAGCGAGGACCTCCACCGCGAAGCGGTCGTTCGCCAGTTGCCTGACCTCCGCCTGCGGCACGGAGAACGGCGGTCCCTCCATCTCCTCCTGCGGGTAATCCACGCCGATCAGCAGCACCGGCGCGCCCGCCGGCAGCAGCATGGCCTGGCGCTCGATGTAGCGGCGCCGGAGCGCAGCCGGCAGTGCGACCAGTGCCGCACGGTCGTAACAGGCATCGAGCCGGCCCGTGACGGCCGTATCCAGATCGAAGTAGTCGCCGCACAGTACGGTGATGAGGCCATGCGACCAGATCTCGAAGGCTCCCGCGTGACGGCGGGCGGCCCTGATGCCGGCTCCGTCGAAGAAGGCCTCGACGGCCAGCGGGCTCAGCTCGTTGGCCACCACCCGGTAGCCCTGCTCGGCCAGCCAGAGCAGATCCAGGGACTTGCCGGCGAGCGGCACGAATACCCGCGCGCCCGCGGGCAGGCCGAAGCGGGGCCAGTACTCCGCCAGGTGCGGATTGACGGTGTCGTTGTGGAAACCCGTCTTGCCGGCCCGCCAGCGCTCGTGCCAGGCGGCCTTGTCGTGCTCGAGATCCTGCTCGAGCTCCGTCGCCGCCCCGCTCATGCCATGACGACGATCTGGCCCACCCTTGGCGGCATGTCGCCGGCGAGCGTCCGCTGATAGACCCGCTCCAGCGCCTCCTCGCCGCTGTCCTCGCGGATCTCCAGCCAATCCCGGGAGGCCTCCAGAAAGGCCTGCCAGGCGTTGGACACCCGCTGCTCGATACCGCCGGGACCCCAGTCCTTCATCCGCTTCTCCACCCAGGAGGGCGCGAAGAACAGGGTGGGCTTGGGGCCCGGCAGCTCGCCGCCGCCCGCCGCCTGATCCCAGTGGGAGGCGCCGACGGAGCAGCTGTAGGCGAGCGACTCTCCGTAGTGCTCATGGATGGCGCGGCGCAGATCGGTATTGCCGGCAAAGTCGACCAGCAGGGTGCGATGCTCGCCCGGCAGCTCGTGGATGGCGTCGTAGGGATGAACGGTGTCGTAGCAGCCGAGTGCGTTCACGAAATCGAGGTTGGACGGCGACGTCAGGCCGCGGATTTCGATGCCCGGCTTGCGGTTGCGGTGCAGGAGGAACGCGAAGCCGAACGCCGTCTTGCTGGAGGCGCTGGTGAGCACCGCCTCTCTCGCCCCGAAAAAATCCGCCTCGGCGAGGAAGTCGTCCAGCAGGAACGAGGTCATGAACAGCGGCCGGTAGAGCATCTGCTGCGCCTCGAGGGCCTCCCGATAGGCCGGGTCCGCGCTGGTGCGGGTGTAGCGGTTGTACACCTCCGGCAGCTCGAGGCGGTGCGGCGAGACGTCCGAGAACCCGGACTTCCCCACGCGTCCGGGCCTGACCTTCACGTGGCTCGCCATCGGATAGTAGCCATAGAAGCGCTCGCCCGGCTCGATGCCCTCGCAGCGCGACGCCACCACGTCGGCGAATCCCCAGACCGGGACGATGCCCCAGCCCTCCTCGCCGGTCGGGAAGAAATCCCAGTAATGCATCGCATCCCCGAACACGGCGTAAGTGATGTTATTCGCCGTGAAGGCAAAACGGTCCACCGAGAGGAACACCTCGCCGTCGCCCACCGACGGGAAATCCCGCTGCACCATCCGGGTTTCGTCGAGACGGTCTTTTCTGACTTCGAATACCTTCATTAGCGGACTCCGGCGGGGGATACACATGGCAGGGGAAACGCGCCCCGGACAGGATTCGAACCTGTGACCCTCAGATTAGGAATCTGATGCTCTATCCTGCTGAGCTACCGGGGCCCTGCCGAGGCCGCATTCTAGCAGAACCGTCCGCCGGAACAGCGGGGCGCCAGCCGGCCCCACCCGGGCCTCTCCAGCCGGTATCATGACCCGGACGAGCGGCACGAGACCCCATGGAGACGCCATGACCCTGCGCATCAGAGATGCCGAAACGGCGGACGCGGCCATCATCGCGGAATTCAATCGTCTGCTGGCAGCCGAGTCGGAAGACATCACGCTGGACCCGGAAACCGTGGCCGCCGGCGTCGCGGCTCTGCTCGCCGATCCCTCCCTCGGCCGCTACTGGCTGGCCGAGCGCGACGGCGAGGTGGTCGGCCAGATCATGACCACGCGGGAATGGAGCGACTGGCGCAACGGCATGCTGTGGTGGATCCAGAGCGTCTACGTCCGCCCCGAGGCGAGAGGCCGCGGCATATTCTCCGCCCTGTATCGCCACGTCGAGAGGCTGGCCCGAGAGACGCCCGGCATCGGCGGGCTGCGGCTCTACGTGGACGACCGCAACGAACGCGCCCGGCGCGTCTACGAGGCCATGGGCATGGAGGACGGCGGCTACCGGGTCATGGAAGCCATTTTCGACAACCACTGAGGAGCACCCAGCCATGCTGAAGCCTGGAACACGCGCACCGGAGTTCACGCTGCCGGACGCAGACGGCAATCCCGTCTCGCTGTCGGATCTGCTCGCCGACGGACCGCTGATCCTCTATTTCTATCCGGCGGACTTCACGCCGGGCTGCACGAAAGAGGCCTGCGACATCCGCGACATCCACGGCGAGCTCGCAGCGGCGGGACTCCAGGTGACGGGCGTGAGCCCACAGGACGCCGAAAGCCACCGGCGCTTCCGCGACAAGCACGGCCTGCCTTTCAAGCTGCTCTGCGATACCGACAAGGAAGTGATACGGCGCTACGACGCGGACGGCCCGCTGGGCATCGGCGTGCGGCGCGTGACCTACCTGATCGCCCCCGACGGCGAGATCGGCGATGCCGTGCAGGCCGACCTCATGATCGGCAAGCACCGCAGCTTCATCGAGAACGCGATTCGCCTCAACGCGGACGGCTAGGAGGGCCGGGCCGGCACCGGCTCATTCGCCGTAGACGGTCACCGCGAGCTGCCGCCGGTGGCCGGCGTGACGATGCTCCCAGAGGTAAATCCCCTGCCAGGTGCCGAGCAGCAGGCGCCCGCCGCCCACCGGCAGGGTCATCTCCGACTGGGTCAGGACCGTGCGCACGTGGGCGGGCATGTCGTCCGGCCCTTCGGCCCGGTGGCGGAACAAAGGATCCCCGTCGGGCGCGATCCGCTGCATGAAGCGTTCCAGATCCTCCCGCACGGCGGGGTCGGCATTCTCGCAGAGCATGATGGAGGCGCTGGTGTGGCGCAGGAACAGATGGGCCAGTCCGGTCTCGATGCCGCTCTCCGCCACCGCCGTCTCCACCTCACTGGTGACGTCCAGTGTCTCGCGCCCCGACGTCCGGAACTCGATCGTCTTCTGCCGGAACATGGTTGTGATCTCCGCTCGCACTCGGTTTAGAATCCCCTACCTTACGGTGGAAACGGAGCGGCTGAAAGGGACGCTCCCTGGGAGTCGCGCATGACACCGGCCCGATATCGCAAGCTCCGCAGAGTGCTCGACCGGCGTCAGCCCGACCTCACGCTGCTCACCGAGAACGTCCACAAGTCTCACAACATCTCCGCCATCCTGCGCACCGCGGATGCCGTCGGCATCTACGAGGCCCATGCCATCTCCGAGGGCGGCGAGGTGCCACGCCATCACATGGCATCGGCCGGCTCCCGCAAGTGGGTGGAGATCCGGGCGCACCGTGATCTCGGTTCGGCGCTGCGGCACCTGCGCAGCGCCGGCCACCAGATCCTCGCCGCCCACTTCTCCGACACCTCGGTGGACTTTCGCGACGTCGACTACACCGGGCCCACGGCCATCCTGCTCGGGTCCGAGCTCTGGGGCGTCAGCCGCGAGGCGGCGGAATCGGCGGATCGGCACATCATCATCCCGATGGAAGGCATGGTGGCCTCGCTGAATGTCTCCGTGGCCACGGCCCTCATCCTCTATGAGGCTCAGCGGCAACGCCAGGCGGCGGGTCTGTACGAGGAGAGCCGGCTGGACCCCCTACTGCATCGGCGGAAGCTGTTCGAGTGGTGCTATCCGGAAGTGGCCGACCAGCTGCGTCGGGAGGGGCGTCCCTATCCCGAGCTCGACGACGAGGGTTATCTGCCGGCAGGCTCCGGCTCCGCCTGAGGCGGCGGCTCGCCGTATTTGAAGCGCAGCGTCTTGGTCTTGCCGAACCAGGGTATCGAGACGACGTAGAGATTGTCGTACTCGTGCTCCGCAATCGACGGCACGTTCTTGCTGCCGCCGAGTTCGGCGATGAGCTGGGGGATGGTGTCGCTGTGGGCCACGACCAGGATGATCCTGCCCTTGTGCTCCCGCAGGATTTTCTCTAGCACGCCGACGATGTCGCCGGCGTTGTAGAGGACCGGCGTGAGGTCCAGCCTGTCGGCCAGCGGGCGTGCCGTCTGTTGCGTGCGTCGGTACTGGGTGGCGTAGATATGATCCACGCCGGCCACCACGTCGGCATCGCCGAGCACCCGCGCGAGCAGTCGGGCGCGCTCCTCGCCCTGCGCGCTCAGACCGGGATCGCTGGCGGGCTCGGCCGCCTTCTCGGCATGGCGGACGAACAGGATGGTGGTGGTGGCCTGCGATTCCAGGAACCAGGCGAGTCCGACGGCGACGAGCACGAAGCCCGTCATGGAGATCAGGCGCTGGCGGAGACGACGGCGTTTCGAACTGCTGGCTGCCACGCGCGCAAGCTTACGCGGTTTTGCCCCGGCAGGCTACGGCGCCTCAGCGTCGCTCGCGGCGTCGTTCCTCGAGGTCAACCACCCGGTACTCGCCTTCGATGACACCGCTCCCGGCAGCACCGCCCGCGTCCCGTTTGCCAAGTTTGCGGCGCAGCCACCACAGCCGCAGTCCGACGACGCCGGCCAGCACGAACAGCGAGACGAGGAACACGGCGAGCACCACCAGGCCGAGCAGCATGGCGGCACCGAGCGCGAGGAAGCCGAGCACGACCATGACGCCGTTGACGAGCGGATTCGCCGTGGGGAACGTGAACGTACGCGACGTGGTGCCGTAACGGGCCTGGTGACCCTGGTGGCCCTGATGGCCCTGGTACCGGCGGCTCACTCCGCGCCCTCCTCCGCCTCGTCGATGCGGCTGTAGAAACCCTCGAACCACGGTTGCCAGGTCTCGCCGTCGTCGGTCGACTGCTCGAAGTACTGGCGCACGCGGCCGTCGGCCAGCGGCGTCCACAGGCCGCGGAACGCCACCGTCTGCCCGCGGCCGACGTAGTGCAGCGTGCCGGAGAGGGCCATGGCGCCGTCCTCGTCGAGGCCGCCGCGGATGGTGATCTGGGTGCCGCCGCTGCCGTTCCAGACCTGCACCCACTCGCCGGCCGCCGGGTCGTAATAATTCACGCTGATGCCGCTGCCGCCGCGCACGCTGGTCCACTCCTCCAGCAGCGCGCAGCCGTCGGCCCGCTTCGTGATCCGGTTGGTGCCCGCGAGTTCGCCCTTGGCCGTGCGCACTTCCCAGCTCCCCACCCAGAAATCGAACTGGGAGAATCCGGGGCGCTCGGTGCAGGGGCGGGGGCGCTCCTGGGTCTGGGCGTGGACCTCACCCGGCAACGACAAGGCAACGAGAACCGTCGTAACCAGGGCAAACGCGACGAGCTTATTGATCACTTTCATATCGGGATGCGACTGGCGGATGGATGAATAGTTCACTGGGAGGCAAGAACAGGCGATGGCGGAGAGGGAGGGATTCGAACCCTCGAAGGGCTACAAACCCTTGCCGGTTTTCAAGACCGGTGCATTCAACCGCTCTGCCACCTCTCCGGTGCGTGGCATTGTGGCGCCGCTCAGACGCCGTTTCAACTGCGCGCAACCCTTTGGTTATACTGCCCGCATCTTGCCGCGCCGGGGACATCGCTCGAATCATGAAGGCTGAACGCCGCGCCCGACTCCGATGGCCAGCCTTCCTCGGTCTCGCATTCTGCGCGCTCGCGACGGCGGGGACGGGCGCCCTGGCCCAGACGGGCGAGGCCTTTTCTCCGCCCGCCGCTCTCGAGCGTCTGCAGTATCTCTCGGGACGGCTCGAGGCCGGCGAGCGCGACAAGGAACTGCTCCGGGAGGCGCAGCGGGAAGCCGAAGCACTGGGCGAGCGCGGCCGCGCCTGTGTCCGCAAGACCTCGCCCGAAGTCGAACGCCTCACCGAACAGAACAAGATCCTGGAGGACGTCGACCCCACCATAGACACCACGCTCTGGGACCAGAGGGTACGCATCCGCAACGAGCTCACCAACGCGCAGGCGCGCCTTTCCACCTGTCGCGAGATCGTCAATCAGGCCTCGAATCTCAGCGATCTGGTAGCCGACATCCAGGCCGAGATCTCGGCGGCGTTCCTGTGGGAGCGCCGCAGCACCATCGTCGGGCTGATCCGGGCCATACCGCAGACCGTGCCGGACTGGCCGTCGCGTCTGCGCAAGACCGCCGAGCTGGACCTGCAACCCGGCGTGACCGAGGCCGGCCTGCTCTGGCTGCTGCTGGCCGCCGCGGTCGTCTCGGCCGCCGCGGGGCTTTTCATCCGGCACCGGTTCATGCGCTGGTTTCACGCGGTTACGGAGATCGACGACACGCCGCGGCTGAAATACCTGTTCCCGAAACCGTTGGCGAACTACGCACCGCTGCTGCTGGAGGGTGCCGCTCTCACCACCGTACTGTTCCTGACCATCCGCGGAGCGGATTTCGACCTGGCCGCCATGCGGCTCGCCGCCGCCCTGTTTCTGTTCGGCGCCGGCGCGGTGATCATCGACTGGGCAACCGGCCCGCTGTCACCGTCGGCCAAGGTCCCCGGCCTGATACCCGATCACGTGCAGCCGCTCAGACTGCGCATGCGGCTGCTGCTGGTCGGCCTGGTGGTGAGTTACGTCGTTCTCGGCCCCGGCTGGCTGGGACCCCGCGCCACCGTCGGCGACAACCTGCTGCACGTCCTTCTGCTGCTGGCCGTCGCGATCTCACTGCTGTCGCTGCTCGTTTATATCCGGCGCATTCCGGGACTGCAGGGGCGTTTCCGCTTCCTGCGCTTCGCCGGCGTCACGGCCGTGCTGGCTGCCGTGGGCGCCGTCGCACTCGGTTACCACAATCTGTCGAGCTTCATGATCCACGGGCTGGTGCGAACGGCGCTGGCCCTGTTCGCGTTGTGGATTCTGCTCTGGCTCGTGTTCCGCGCATTCGAGGGCCTCGTCGAGGGCGAGGCACCGCTGGCCCAGCGCGTGCGCGATCTGCTCGGCGCGGCCGAGCGGGAATCACGCACCAGCTTCGGTTTCATCCAGCTGGTGATCGATCTGTTCCTCTGGATCACGTTCGTCGTCTACGTCATCTACGTCTGGGACAGCTCGGGCAACACGCTCGACCGGCTGGAGTACCGAATCTTCGAGGGCTGGGAGATCGGCCAGCTGGAGCTGGTGCCATCGGAGATCGTCAAGGGCCTCCTGATCCTCACCGCGCTCATCGTAGTGACCGGGTGGATCAAGCGCTGGATCGACCGGCGCTGGCTGCGCCACATGGCGCTCGACCGCGGCGCGCGGGACGCACTGGTGACCCTGTTCGGTTACGTCGGCGTGGTCATCGCGATACTGATCGGCCTGAATGTCGCCGGCATCGACCTGACCGGTCTCGCCTGGTTCGTCACGGCGCTCGGCCTCGGTATCGGTTTCGGCCTGCAGGCCATCGCCAGCAATTTCGTCTCCGGGCTGATCCTGCTGTTCGAGCGGCCGATCAAGGCAGGCGACTTCGTCACCGTGGGCGGCACCGAGGGTTTCGTGCGCCGGGTGCGCATCCGCGCCACCGACATCGAGACGCTCGACAACCAGAACGTGCTGGTGCCCAACTCGGAGCTGGTCTCCGGCCGGGTCACCAACTGGGTGTTCCGCAATCCCCAGGGGCGGCTGCGCATCGAGGTGGGCGTTGCCTACGGCTCCGATATCGAGAAGGTGCGCGACATCCTCGAGACCATCGCCCGGGACCACCCCGAGGTCATCACCGACGGGCGGGCACCGGCGCCGCGCGCACTGTTCATGGCCTTCGGCGAGAGCTCGCTGAACTTCGAGCTGCGCGTTCGCATCAAGCGCATCGAGCGCCGCTTCACGGTGATCAGCGACATCAACTTTGCCGTCGACAAGGCGTTCCGCGAGGCCGGGATCACCATCCCCTTCCCGCAGCGCGACCTGCATCTCATTTCGCTGCCGGAACAGGCGAAGATGGACGCCGCCGCGGCAGCGCGGCGCGAACACGAAGCGGAGCCGGAGCCACCGAAACCGGCAGCGGCGCCGCCGGTGCACCCGGAGGAAATGACTCGCAGCCACACGCACGAGATTCGCCTGACGAACCGGCTGGAGACGGTCTGGAGCACCGTTACCGACGAGAAATGGCTCGTTCGCTGGTACGCCCGGGATGCGGAGGTGGAACCTCACATCGGCGGCAGTTACCGGGTGGAGTTCGAGGACGATTCCGTGCTCGAGGGCCGCATCGACATCTTCATGCCGCCGCGCCGCATGCGCGTGGTGATGGTCCCGCCCGAGGGCGACGAGCACCTGCCCACCGGCCCGATCACCGAGGAATACATCATCCGCGAGGCCGACGAGGCCGTGGTGCTGACGATCAAGGTGGCCGGCATCCCGGCGACGGAAGACTGGGAGGAGTACTACCGCAGCTCCGAGGAGCGCTGGGAGCAGGCCCTGGCCGAGCTGCAGAAGGTCCTGAAGAATCGGGCCACCGCCCGCTGATCCGTCAGGCAATAATCTCCCGGCCGCCCATGTAGGGCCGCAGTGCTGCCGGCACGTCCACGCTGCCGTCTTCCTGCTGGTAGTTCTCCAGCACGGCGATCAGTGCCCTGCCCGCCGCCACGCCTGAGCCGTTCAGGGTGTGCAGCGGCTCCGGCTTGCCCGTCTCCGGGTTGCGCCAGCGGGCCTGCATGCGGCGCGCCTGGAAGTCGGTGCAGTTGGAGCACGACGAGATCTCGCGGTAGCGGCGCTGGCCCGGCAGCCACACTTCGATGTCGTAGGTCTTCGCGGCGGAGAAACCGGTGTCGCCGGCAGACAGGGCCACCACCCGGTAGGGCAGCTCCAGGCGCTGCAGGATCTTCTCGGCGTTGCCCACCAGTTCCTCCAGCGCGTCCCAGGATTGCTCCGGCGGCACGATGTGCACCAGCTCCACCTTTTCGAACTGGTGCTGGCGGATCATCCCCCGCGTGTCCTTGCCGTGGGAGCCGGCCTCCGAACGGAAACAAGGTGTGTGCGCGGCCATCTTCAGCGGCAGTTCGTCGGCGTCCAGTATCCGTTCGCGCACCAGGTTGGTCACAGGCACCTCGGCCGTGGGGATCAGATAGAAATCCCGCTCGTCCTCGATGTGGAACAGGTCCTCGCCGAACTTCGGCAGCTGCCCGGTGCCGAGCAGCGCCTCCCCGCGCACCAGGTAAGGCACGTAGACCTCGCGGTAGCCGTGCTCGCCGGTGTGCACGTCCAGCATGAACTGGATCAGCGCCCGGTGCAGCCGCGCGATGCCGCCGGACATCACGGCGAAACGGGCGCCGGAGATCCGGCTGGCCGCCTCGAAGTCGAGTTGTCCGTCCGCCTCGCCGATGGCGACGTGATCCCGCGGCTCGAAAGAGAACTCCCGCGGTTCGCCCCAGCGGCGGATCTCCACGTTGTCGTCCTCGCTGTCGCCGTCTGGCACGGAGTCGTCCAGCAGGTTCGGCAGGCCGAGCTGCAGCGCCTCCAACTCCCCCTGCACGCGGGCGAGCTCGTTCTCCGCCGCGTCCAGCCGGACGCCGAGATCCTGCACGGCGTCCAGCAGCGGCTGGATGTCCTCGCCCTTCGCCTTCGCCTGACCGATGGACTTGGCGCTGCGGTTGCGCTCCTGGCGCAGCTCGTCCGTCTCCACCTGCAAACGCTTGCGTTGCTCGTCGGCCTGCAGGAACGCCTCGGCGTCGAAGCGGAATCCGCGACGGGCCAGATTGGCCGCGATGGCTTTCGCCTCGTTTCTGAGTCTTTTCGGGTCGATCATGGCTGCGGCTCGCTCAGGCTGTCCGGTCGTTGCTTGTCTTTCGAGGCGGCGCTCAGTCCTGACCGGATTCCCGGTCCCGGCGGCGAAGCTCGTCCAGCTTCTCGCCGATGCGCTGCTCGAGGCCGCGGGGCACGGGATGATAATACTTTCGCCGCGGCATTTCCTCGGGGAAGTAGTCCACGCCCGGCGCGTAGCCGTCCGGCTCGTCATGGGGATAGCGGTAGGCCTTGCCGTAGTCCAGCTCCTTCATCAACCGCGTGGGCGCGTTGCGCAGATGCAGGGGCACCTCCAGCGAGCCGTAGCGCTCCACGTCGGCCGCCGCCGCTTTCATAGCGGTGTAGACCGCGTTGCTCTTGGCCGCGCAAGCCATGAATACCACCGCCTGCGCGATGGCGAGTTCTCCTTCGGGGCTGCCGAGGCGCTCCTGGGCCTCCCAGGCGTCCAGCGCCGTGCGCAGCGCCCGGGGGTCGGCGCAGCCGATGTCCTCCGTCGCCATGCGCACCACCCGCCGCGCGACGTAGAGGGGGTCGCAGCCGCCGTCCAGCATGCGCATCAGCCAGTACAGGGCGGCGTCCGGGTCCGAGCCGCGCACGGCCTTGTGCAGGGCCGAGATCTGGTCGTAGAAGGCCTCGCCGCCCTTGTCGAAGCGCCGGCGTCCGCCCGCGATGACCTCGGCGACCACGCCGTCCGTGACGCTGCCCTCCTCGCCCGCCAGATCGGCGCAGAGCTCGAGCAGGTTCAGGGCCCGGCGCGCGTCGCCGTCCGCCGCTTCGGCCAGCGTCTGCAATTGCTCCGGCGTGAGCCGCACCCGCCCGGCCAGGCCCCGCTCCTCGTCCGCCAGGGCGCGCTCCAGGATGCGCACCAGCGCCGCCCGGTCGAGCGGGCGCAGCACGTACACCCGGGCCCGGGACAAAAGCGCGTTATTGAGTTCGAAGGACGGATTCTCGGTGGTGGCGCCGATGAAGGTCAGCGTGCCGTCCTCCACGAACGGCAGGAAGGCGTCCTGCTGTGCCTTGTTGAAGCGGTGCACCTCGTCCAGGAAGAGCACCGTCGCCTCGTCGAAGTCCTCCCGCGCCTTGCGGGCCTCCTCGACGGCGGCGCGGATGTCCTTGACTCCCGCCATCACCGCCGACAGGGCGATGAAGCGGGCCTCCCCCTGGCGGGCGACCATGCGCGCCAGCGTGGTCTTGCCGCTGCCGGGCGGACCCCAGAGCACCATGGAATGGATGCGGCCCTCGGCCACGGCCCGGGGCAGCGGGCTGTCGGGGCCGAGCAGATGCTCCTGCCCCGCGAACTCGGCCAGTGCCGCCGGCCGCATCCGATCGGCCAGCGGGCGGCCGTCGCCGCGACGGCTGCGTTCGCCCCCGCGCTCAGGCATGGCGGCCTCCCGGCAGCAGGGACTCCAGCCGTCGGCACCAGGCGCCCGCCCCGGCGGCGGCCACCGCCAGGCCGACGGCGATGCCCGCCGCATTGGCGGCCATATCGGCCAGGTCCGCGTGCCGGTACCCGGTCCGGCCCTGCGCGAACTCGATGGCCGCGCCCAGCAGGAGCAGTCCCGCCGCCACCAGCGGCCACTGGCGGCGCTCGTGAACGCCGCAGAACCACAGGGTGAGGGTCAGGTAGGCGCCGGCGTGCAGCCACTTGTCGAAGTGGTCCGGCGCCTCCGCGAGCTCGGGCCAGGGGATGAGCGAATTCACGGTCAGCGCGACGACGAGCGCGTAGCCCGCCGCCTGCCACCAGCGGCGGTAGCGAAGCGCGGCCAACCCGCTCATCCGCTGCCTGTCGCCGCCGGTGACGCTGCGGAGATCTCCCCGACGCCGATGACGTCCACCCCGGGCGGCGGCTCGAAAGTGAACAGCGCGGAATCGAGCGATTCGTTCGTGACCAGTTCGGTGAACTCGATGCGGGTAACCTGGCCCAGTGCGTCGGTCAGTTCCATCATCTCCAGCTCGCCGCCCGCAAAAGACAGACTCACGGCGCGGAAGTCCGACTCCGGCGCCAACGGCTCCAGCCGCAGCCAGTCGCGGCCGCCGCGGCTGTAGGAGCCGAGATAACGGAACGCTTCGAGAGCGTCGGCGTCGCCGCCCAGCAGCATGGCCGGCGACTGGCTCAGCGAATCGGTCTGCTCGCGCACCGTGACCTGCTCGAAATCCGCGTCGTAGAGCCAGATGTTCTCCCCGTCGGCGACGATCAGCTGCTCGTAGGGCTCGGTGTACTCCCAGCGGAAGCGGCCCGGCTTCAGGATCGCGAACTTTCCGGCCGAGCGCTCCACCGCCTCGCCCCGGGTATCGAACAGCACCTGCCGGAATTCTCCGCGGATGGTGTCGATGCCGGCGAAGAACTCCCGCAACTCCGTCGGCACCCGCGTCTCGTCGCGCAGGTCTTCGCGCTCGGCGGCGCTCCGATCGGCCTGATCGGCCGGTGGCGCCGCCGGGTCCGCGTTGCCCGACTGCGCCTGCAGGGGGGCCACGGCCGGGAGGGTCGCCAGCAGGGCGGCTGCGACGGCTGCGGTCACTCCTGTCCGGATTCTCATCGTTCGCTCGATCCCTCGTTCAATCCTCGGGCGGCGGCGGCGCGAGCACCTCGCGCGAGCCGTTCGCCTGCAACGGTCCCACCAGGCCGGCCTCTTCCATGGCTTCCACCATGCGCGCGGCCCGGTTGTAGCCGATCTTCAGGCGCCGCTGGACCCCGGAGATCGAGGCCTTGCGGGTCTCGGTCACGATGCGCACCGCCTCGTCGTAGAGGGGGTCCTGCTCGCTGTCCACGCCCGTGTCGCCGGCGCCGCCGATATCCGGCATGCCGGGTATTGGACTCGTGGGACCGCTGAGAATTTCATCGATGTAGTGCGGCTGGCCGGCCTTGCGCAGATACTTCACGACCTTGTGGACCTCGTGGTCGGCCACGAAGGCGCCGTGCACGCGCTCCGGCAGGGAGGTGCCGGGCGGCAGGAACAGCATGTCGCCGTGGCCGAGCAGGTTCTCGGCGCCCTGCTGATCGAGGATGGTGCGCGAATCCACCTTGGCCGAGACCTGGAAGGCGATGCGGGCCGGCACGTTGGCCTTGATCAGGCCGGTGATGACGTCGACGCTCGGCCGCTGGGTGGCGAGGATCATGTGGATGCCCGAGGCGCGGGCCTTCTGGGCCAGCCGCGCGATGAGCTCCTCCACCTTCTTGCCGACGATCATCATCATGTCGGCCAACTCGTCGATCACCACGACGATGAACGGCAGCGGCTCGAGATCCGGCGCCTCCACCGGTTTGTCCTCGTCCACCAGCTCCGGCGGCTCCCAGGTGGGATCCTTCAGCGGCTCGCCCGCATCCGCGGCCTCGCGCACCTTGCGGTTGTAGCCGCCTATGCCGCGCACGCCCAACGCGGCCATCAGCTTGTAGCGCCGCTCCATCTCGGCGACGCACCAGCGCAGCGCATTCGCCGCCTCGTTCATGTCGGTGACGACCGGTGTCAGCAGATGCGGGATGTCCTCGTAGACGGAGAGCTCCAGCATCTTCGGGTCGATCATTATCAGCCGCACGTGCTCCGGCTGGGCCTTGTACAGGAGACTCAGCACCATGGCGTTGATGCCGACGGACTTACCGGACCCGGTGGTGCCGGCGATCATCAGATGAGGCATGCGGGAGAGATCCGCCACCACGGAGTTGCCGCCGATGTCCTTGCCGAGCGCCAGCGTCAGCGGCGAGGCCATCTCGTCGTAGACCTTCGAGCGCAGGATCTCGCCGAGGGTCACCAGTTCCCGGCTCTCGTTCGGAATCTCCAGCCCGATGTAGGCCTTGCCGGGGATGACCTCGACCACCCGCACGCTGACCACCGAGAGCGAGCGCGCCAGGTCCTTGGCCAGGTTGGAGATCTGGGCGGACTTTACGCCCGGCGCCGGATCGAGTTCGAAGCGGGTGATGACCGGGCCCGGGTGCACGGAGACCACCTCGACGTCGATGCCGAAGTCCTTCAGCTTCAGCTCCACCAGCCGCGACATCGCCTCCAGCGCGTCCTCGGAATAGCCCGAGCTTTGCTTCGGCGGGTCGTCCAGCAGGCTCAGCGGCGGCAGCTCGCTCGCGCCCGGCGGCTCGAACAGCGGCACCTGGCGCTCCTTCTCGGCCCGGTTGCTGGTCTCGAGCGCGGGTATCACGGGCTCGATGCGCGGTTTGGGCCGGCTGGCGGTGCGCTTCTTCTCCGCCCGCACCACTTCCTGGCGCTCCTGCTGCGCGCGCCGACCCCGTGCCCGGTCGCGCAGGCGGTCGAACAGGCCGACCAGCCGCTCCCAGCCCGCGAGCGCGAAATGGCCCACGTGGTCCATCACCGCCAGCCAGGAGAAACCGAGGAAAACCGCCACGCTGCCGACCCAGACGGCCAGCAGCAGCAGCGTGGCGCCGAGCGTGCCCATGAGCGACTGCAGGCCGTTGCCGACCAGCTGCCCGACCACGCCGCCAGCGGTCTCCCGGAGCTCCGCGGCGGCGAAGTGCAGCGTGCCGAGGCCGCAGCTCGTCGCCAGCGTCAGCAGGAAGCCGACGAAGCGCAGCCCGAACTCCGCACGGTCCAGCGGCTCGGGATTCCGGCGCTCGCGGAAGATCAGCCAGCCGGCAAAGAGCATCATCACCGGAAACAGGTAGGCCGGGGCCCCGAACAGCATGTAGCTCAGGTCCGAGAACCAGGCCCCCACCGTGCCGATGCGGTTGTGGATGCGCTCGGCGCCGCCCGCCTGGGAGAAGGCGGGATCGGCCGGGTGATAGGTGGCCAGCGCCACGAACAGGATGATGGCGAGCGCGCCGAAGACCCACAGCGCCGCCTCCCTCAGGGTGCGCACGAGGGGTGCCTGCACGGACGCGCGAGGACCGGTGCGTGACTGTTTCAGACGCGTTGCTTTCGCCATAGGGGGAATTATGTCTCGGAAGCAGCCGCCTACGATAGGTCGCGGACCTGCGCCTTGGCAACTTCACGGTAACTTCAGCACCACTTCGACGCCGCCGGCGGCCGCGCACGGGGATTTTGCCGACCTCGCCCGCAATCCCATAAACTCGGTCTCTCTAATCGACCGGGGCCGCCAGGTATCTGCCAAGGATCTACCAGGAACCTGCCAGGGCTCCGCCCGGTTGCCGACACACCGAGAGCACGAGACGCGGAGCGATTATGACTGAGACGAGACACTGCCGGGTACTGATCCTCGGCTCGGGACCCGCCGGCTATTCGGCGGCGGTCTACGCGGCCAGGGCCGGACTCGACCCGGTGCTCGTCACCGGCATGGAACAGGGCGGCCAGCTCATGACCACCACGGACGTGGACAACTGGCCCGGGGATGTGGAAGGTCTGCAGGGGCCCGGCCTGATGGAGCGCATGCTCCGCCACGCCGAACGCTTCGACACCGAAATCATCAACGATCATATCCATACCGCGGAAATCACCCGGCCCCCGTTCACGTTGCACGGCGACTACGGCACCTACACCTGCGACGCGCTCATCATCGCGACCGGCTCCTCCGCGAAATACCTCGGCCTGCCGTCGGAAGAGGCCTACAAGGGCCGGGGTGTCTCCGCCTGCGCCACCTGCGACGGCTTCTTCTACCGCGGCAAGCCGGTGGTGGTCGTCGGCGGCGGCAACACGGCGGTGGAGGAAGCACTCTATCTCTCCAACCTGGCCTCGAAGGTCACGCTCGTGCACCGCCGCGACAGCCTGCGGGCCGAGAAAATCCTGCAGGAGAAGCTGTTCGCAAAGGCGGACGAAGGCAAGGCGGAGATCGTCTGGGATCACGTGCTCGACGAAGTGCTGGGCGACGAAGGCGGCGTCACCGGCGTGCGCATCAGGGACGCATCCCACGAACACGCGACCCGCGAGATCGACTGCGACGGCGTGTTCATCGCCATCGGCCACAACCCGAACACGGAGCTGTTCCGCGAGCAGCTCGAGACCCGCAACGGCTACATCGTGGTGAAGTCCGGCATCGACGGTAACGCGACCGCGACGAGCGTGCCGGGCGTCTTCGCCGCCGGCGACGTGGCCGACCATGTGTACCGCCAGGCCATTACATCGGCCGGCACCGGCTGCATGGCGGCGCTGGATGCGGACAAGTACCTCGAGTCCAAGGAGACGAACCGGTCCCGGGAGGCCGCGGCTTAAGCCGTGGCCGGCCCGCTGCCACGCGAAAGCGACACCGGCATACGCATTCATGCCGGCATCGGCGAGATCGCGCCAGCGGCGTGGAACGCGCTGGTCGACCCGCGCTATCCGTTCCTGCGCCACGAGTTCCTGGCAGCGGCCGAGCGCCATCGCTGCGCTTCCCCCGAGACCGGCTGGACCCCCTGCCACGTGGCGCTGTACGAGGCGGGCCAACTCGTCGGCGCGGTGCCGCTGTACGAGAAGACCCATTCCTGGGGCGAGTTCATCTTCGACTGGGCCTGGGCGGACGCCTACCGTCGGGCCGGGCTCCCCTACTACCCGAAGCTGGTCGCCGCAGTCCCGTTCACGCCGGCCACCGGTGACCGGCTGCTGACCCGCGGCGACGGGGCGCAATCCCGACGCGCCGCGCTGGCGGCCGCCGTGATCGCGCATGCCCGGGAGAGAGACCTGTCGTCGGCCCACGTCCTGTTCCCGACCCGGGACGAGCTGCCTGCGCTGGAGCAGGCGGGATTCCACGCCCGCAAGGACTGCCAGTTCCAGTGGCGCAACCGTGGCTACGCCGACTTCGACGATTTCCTGGCCGATTTCAGCTCGGCCAAGCGCAAGAAGGCGCGGCGCGAGCGCCGCCGTGTCGCCGAAGCCGGCATCGGTTTTCGCAACCTGGCCGCCGACGAACTGAGCGAAGACGAATGGGCCGAGGTCTTCCGGCTGCTGAGCTACACCTTCATGCGCCGGGGCAACCTGCCGTATCTGAGCCTGGAGTTCTTCCTGGAACTGCGCCGCACGCTGCCGACCGCCCTGCGGGCGATCGTCGCCGAATGCGACGGCGCCATCGTCGCGGCCGCCGTCTTCTATCGCGGCAGCAATACGCTGTACGGCCGTTACTGGGGCAGCGACGACGACTATCACAGCCTGCACTTCGAGACCTGCTACTACCAGGGGATCGAATACTGCATCGCCGAGGGCATCGCGCTGTTCGAGCCGGGCACCCAGGGCGAGCACAAGATCCGCCGGGGCTTTCTGCCGGCGGCGACCTGGTCCGCCCACTGGCTTGCGCATCCCCAGTTCGACGCCGCCGTCGGGCGCTATCTGGACGAGGAGCGGGCTCACGTGGACGACTACATCGAGGCGGCGGCGGAACACTCTCCGTTCCGCCGCGACGTCGAGGCCGACTGAGCCTCCCGGCGCCGCCGCGATGTACCGCATTCACTGGCTGTCGCGGCACGACCCGCCGGACGCGTTCCCCGACGCGAGACTCGCGCTGCACGATCCGGACGGTCTGCTGGCCGCCGGCGGGGACCTCTCGGTGGAGCGGCTGCTGGCGGCCTACGAGCGGGGCATCTTCCCCTGGTACGAGGAAGGCCAGCCCGTGCTGTGGTGGTCCCCGGACCCCCGCGCCGTGCTCCGCCCGGGCGGCATACACGTTTCGCGCAGCCTGCGTCGCAGCCTGCGCAGGGCCGGCTATACCGTCACCTGGAACCAGGCCTTTCGCCGCGTGATGGCCGCCTGCGCCGAGCCGCGCCCGGGCCAGTACGGCACCTGGATCACCGCGGCGATGGAGCAGGCGTTCGCCGAGCTGCACGCCCGGGGTTGGGCCCACTCGCTGGAAGTGTGGCAGGGCGACGAGCTGGCCGGCGGCCTCTACGGCCTGGCGATCGGCCGCGTCTTCTTCGGCGAGTCGATGTTCAGCCGGCGGACGGACGCGTCCAAGACCGCCATGGTCGCACTCGGTGCCGAGCTCGCCCGTCGGCACTTCGCCCTGATCGATTGCCAGGTGGTTTCACCCCACCTGCTCAGCATGGGGGCGAAGACCCTGCCCCGGGCCGAGTTCCTCGACCTCCTGCGGCACCATTGCGCCGAACGCCGGAAACTCCGGGATGCGCCCGCAGAGCCGCTTCCGGCGCGGGTGCTGGCCGCTACGGACCGCGTTGCAAACGGGGTCTAGTTTCTGCACAATGCCGGCCTCCCAGAACCGAGGTGTGCTGAACACGTGGCGAAAGAAGAAGCCATCCAGATGGAAGGAGTCGTCGTGGAGACGCTCCCCAACACCACATTCCGTGTGGAACTCGAGAACGGTCACATCGTGACCGCCCACATCTCGGGCAAGATGCGCAAGCACTACATCCGCATCCTCACCGGTGACAAGGTCACGGTGGAACTGACCCCCTACGATCTCTCCAAGGGCCGCATCGTCTACCGCGGACGGTAACCCGATAATGTAGGAGGGCCTTCAGGCCCGATCCATTTCGCCGAATCGGGCCTGAAGGCCCTCCTACCCGTGGCTCCTAACTGGAATCCTCCGGCAGGTGAGCCAGCTCCCGGCGCACCGGCTCCGGCTTCAGCTCCAGGTCGCCGTCCTCGCTCACCCGGATGCGCACGTGCCCTCCTTCGGCCAGCTGGCCGAACAGCAGCTCCTCTGCCAGCGGACGCTTGATCTTCTCCTGGATCAGCCGCGCCATCGGCCGTGCGCCCATGGTCGGGTCGTAGCCCCGCTCGGCGATCCAGGAACGTGCCTCGTCGTCGAGTTCCAGCGTGACGTTGTTGGCGGTGAGCTTCGCCTCGAGCTCCACCACCAGCTTGTCGACCACCCGGGCGATGGAAGTCGCGTCCAGCGAGGAGAACTGGATGATGGCGTCCAGCCGGTTGCGGAACTCGGGCGTGAACGTCTTGTTGATGATCGCCAGCGCGTCGCTCGAGTGATCCTGCTGCATGAAACCGATGGAGCTGCGGCTCACCTCGGCGGCACCCGCATTGGTGGTCATCACCAGGATCACGTTGCGGAAGTCCGCCTTGCGGCCGTTGTTATCGGTGAGCGTGCCGTGATCCATGACCTGCAGCAGCAGGTTGAAGACTTCCGGATGGGCCTTCTCGATCTCGTCGAGCAGCACCACGGAGTGCGGGTTTTTGCTGACGGCCTCGGTCAGCAGGCCGCCCTGGTCGTAGCCGACGTATCCCGGCGGCGCACCGATCAGCCGCGACACCGTGTGCCGCTCCATGTACTCGGACATGTCGAAGCGCACGAGTTCGATGCCGAGCGAGAGCGCGAGCTGACGCGTGACCTCGGTCTTGCCCACGCCGGTGGGGCCGGCGAAGAGGAAGCTGCCGACCGGCTTCTCCTCCTCGGTGAGGCCGGACCGCGCCATCTTGATGGACGAAGCCAGCGCCTCGATGGCCGTGTCCTGGCCGAAGATGACCAGCTTCAGGTCCCGCTCCAGGTTCTTCAGGACGTCCTTGTCGGAGGCGGACACGCTCTTCGGCGGGATGCGCGCCATGCGGGCGACGACGTTCTGGACCATCTCGGCCGTCACCGTGTCGCCACGCTCCGCTGCAGGCTTCAGCCGCAGATTCGCGCCGGCCTCGTCGATGACGTCGATGGCCTTGTCCGGCAGGTGGCGGTCGTTGATGTGGCGCGAAGAAAGCTCCGCCGCCGCCTCGAGCGCGTCGGTCGCGTAGCGCACGCCGTGGTGTTCCTCGAAGCGGCTGCGCAGCCCCTTCAGGATCTCCACCGTCTCTTCCACGGTCGGCTCCGGCACCTCGATCTTCTGGAAACGCCGCGCGAGGGCATGATCCTTTTCGAAGATGCCCCGGTACTCCTGATAGGTCGTGGAGCCGATGCAGCGCAGCTGGCCGTTGGCGAGCACGGGCTTGATCAGGTTCGATGCGTCCATCACGCCGCCGGAAGCCGCACCCGCGCCGATCACGGTGTGGATCTCGTCGATGAACAGCACGGCACCCGGGTCTTCGCGCACCTCGGCCAGTACGGCCTTCAACCGCTTCTCGAAATCCCCCCGGTACTTTGTGCCCGCGATCAGCGCGCCCATGTCCAGGGCGTAGATGGTGCAGTCCTGCAGCACCTCCGGGACCTTCTCCTCGACGACCATCCGCGCCAGGCCCTCGGCCAGCGCGGTCTTGCCCACGCCGGCCTCGCCCACGTAGAGCGGGTTGTTCTTGCGCCGCCGGCAGAGGATCTCCACCGTGCGCTCCACCTCGATGCTGCGGCCGATCAGCGGGTCGATGCGCCCCTCCTCGGCCAGCCGGTTCAGGTTGGTGGCGTATTTATCGAGCGCCGACGAGCCGCCCTCGGGTTCGACGCCGGGCTCCTCCTGGCTGGCCTCGGCATTCTCGCCGCCCTCGTCACCGATCTTCGTGATGCCGTGGGAGATGTAGTTCACCACGTCCAGGCGCGTGACGTCCTGCAGATTGAGGAAATAGACCGCCTGGGATTGTTTCTCGCTGAAAATCGCCACCAGCACGTTCAGGCCGGTGACCTCCTTGCGGCCGCTCGACTGGACGTGGAACACGGCTCGCTGCAACACGCGCTGGAACCCGAGTGTGGGCTGGACGTCGTTCTCGTCTTCCAGCGCCACCCGCGGCGTGGACTCGTCGATGAATTCGGTGAGCTGGGCGCGCAGTTTCGCCACGTCGGCGTCGCAGGCCCTCAATACGTCGTGCACCTGGGGCACGTCCAGCAGCGCGAGCAGCAGGTGCTCCACCGTCATGAATTCGTGGCGGTTCTCGCGCGCCGACTGGAAGGCCTCGTTGAGGCAGAATTCGAGTTCACTGTTCAGCATAGTTGATTCCGACCGTCCGTCGTCGAAGTAGTTCGGAGGCTCACGCCTCCTCCATGGTACACAGCAGCGGGTGCTGGTGCTGTTGCGCGTAGCCGTTCACCTGAGCCACTTTGGTTTCCGCGATCTCGTAGGTGTACACCCCGCAGACCCCCTTCCCGCGCGTGTGCACCTCGAGCATGATGCGGGTCGCCTTCGTCCGGTCCATGCCGAACACTCGCTCCAGCACCTCCACGACGAACTCCATGGGCGTGAAGTCGTCGTTGATCAGGACCACCCGGTACAGCGGCGGGCGCTTGAGTTTGGGCCGGGATTCCTCGACGGCCAGTCCGGTATTGTCCTGCTGATCCTGGTTCGGTGTCTCTTCGCTCATGATCGGGTGGGGAGCTTCCTGCTGTTCGACGATGACGTCCACGGGTCGGCGGTGCCCGACCCCGGATTATATATGCGGCCGCCGATGCCGTTGACAACCCGCGGCGCCGCGCGTTCCCCGGACGGGGGGCGGGAGCGCCGGAAGCCGCGCCAGTGCTCCGTTTGCGCCGATTTTTTAGGTAGTTACCACCTTGTTCGGTGATATGCTGACCCTTATCATGCCTCCGGTGCGTTAGACGGAGCGGAACGCTCTCCGGGCGGGGGGCCAGACAAGGCGCAGGGGTGGCGCGCAAACCCATGAACGCGGAAATGAAACTGGCGGAGCTCAAGAGCATGAGCCCTTCGGATGCGGTGTCGGCTGCCGGCCGCCACCTGCCCCGATGGGTGGCGCTCGCGCTGGTACTCGCCATCGGCTGGCAGCTCGCCTCCATGATCTGGATGCTCGTCCCCGCCGGCGAGCAGGACGTCGTCGCGCCGCCGCTGGCCACGACCGCGGCCCCTTCGGCATCCAGCACCCGGGGCAGCAGCATCGACGTCGCCGGCATCGTCAACGCGCACCTGTTCGGCGAAGCCTCCGCCGATGCGCCGGCGCCCGTCCAGTCCGAGATCGACGACGCGCCCGAGACTCGCCTCAGCCTGACCCTGAAGGGCACCGTCGCCGCCGACGATCCGGCCTACTCTCTGGCCATCATCGCCGACAGCCGCGGCGAGGAGAAAGTGTATTCCATTCGCGACAGCATCCCCGGCGGCGCCTCGCTGCATGCCGTCTACGCCGACCGGGTGATCCTGAACCGGGCGGGCACGCTGGAGGCACTGAAACTGCCCCGCGAGGCCGAGGGTCAGACCGGCAACCGCAGCCGGCAGACGAGCTCCGCGCGTGTGGCGACGACATCGCGCCGGCCGAGCGTCCAGCAGATGATCACGGACAACGCGGTCCAGCTCATGGACGTCATCCGCCCGCAGCCGTATTTCGCCGACGGCCAGCAGCGCGGCTATCGGGTATATCCGGGCCGGGACCGCAAGAGCTTCGCCGCCCTGGGCCTGCGGCCCGGCGACCTGGTGACCGCCATCAACGGCACGCCCATGAACGACCCCCGCACCGGCATGGAAGTATTCCGGACGCTCGGCGATGCCACCCAGATCACGGTGACCGTGGAACGCAACGGTCAGTCCGAACAGCTCACGCTCAGCACCAGCCAGCTGGAACTGGGCGATGACGGAAGCAGATAAAGACGGCAGTGAACATGCATAACGAGAACAGCCAGACCCGCAATTCCCTCATGGCGCTGTTGCGCGCATCCCTCGCGGCGGCGGCGCTGGCGGTGTGCGGCCTGGCGGTCGCGCAGAACGCGACCATCACGCCCAATTACAAGGACGCCGACATACGCCAGATCATCGAGGCGGTGAGCGACGTTACGGGCCGCAACTTCATCGTCGACCCGCGGGTGAAGGCGCAGGTCACCATGCTGTCGTCCACGCCGATGTCGGCCGATGCGTTCTACGAGACGTTCCTCTCCATCCTGGACGTCTACGGCTTCGTGGCGGTGCAGAGCGGCAATGTCGTGAAGATCCTGCCGGACGCGAACGCGCGCCAGATACCGGGTGCGGAGACCTACTCGGGTGACGCCGCCAACGACGATATCGTCACCCAGGTCATCGCGGTGCAGAACATCGCCGCCGCCCAGCTGGTGCCGATACTGCGGCCGCTGATTCCCCAGTACGGCCACCTGGCGGCGCACCCGCCGTCCAACATGCTGATCATCTCCGACCGGGCGGCGAACGTCCGGCGGCTGCTGCGCATCATCGGCCGCATCGACCAGGCCGGCGACGAGGACATCGAGGTGGTGCCGCTGGAGCATGCCACCGCAGGCGACGTGGTGCGCGTGCTGACCTCTCTGGCGCAGGCCCAGCGCACGGACGGGGCCGGCCAGATCGGACTGGTGGCCGACGACCGCACCAACAGCGTGCTGATCAGCGGCGAGAAGAACCAGCGCCTGAAGATGCGCACCCTCATCGCCCACCTGGACACGCCGCTGGAAGACGGCGGCAACACCCGCGTGCGCTATCTGCGCTACGCGAACGCCGAGGAACTGTCCTCCAAACTGCAGAGCCAGTTCACGGGCGCCGGCGCGGGCGGCCAGGGCGGCCAGGCCGGGGCCCAGGGCGGCGGTATCGCCGGCGCCACCGGCGGCCCGGTGCAGATCTGGGCCGACGAGCTCACCAACGCCATGATCGTCACGGCGCCGCCGAAGGCGATGCGTGCCATCATGGCCGTGGTGGACAAGCTGGACATCCGCCGGGCGCAGGTTCTGGTGGAGGCCATCATCGTCGAGATCACCGCGGACAAGTCCGCCGAACTGGGCGTGGAATGGGCGGTCGACGGCAGTCAGGACAACAACGCCATCGGCATCCAGAACTTCCCCTCCTCGGGCGTCAATCTGCTCGGGCTGGCGGGAGCCGCCAGCGGCGGCGGCGAGGGTGCGGCGAACGCCTTGTCCGGCCTCGGCTCGGGCATCACGCTCGGCGTGGGGCGCATCTCCGAGAACGGCACGAGTTTCGTCGCCCTGCTGCGCGCCCTGCAGGGCGATGCCGACACCAACATCATCTCGACGCCGACCATCGTGACCATGGACAACGAGGAGGCCTCCATCGAGGTGGGTCAGGAGGTGCCGTTCCTTACCGGCCAGTTCACCAATACCGGCGCGAACACCGGCGCGGTCAACCCGTTCCAGACCATCAACCGGGAGAGCGTCGGCACGAAGCTGGAAATCACGCCCCAGATCAGCGAGGGCGAATCCATCGTGCTGAAGATCAACCAGGAGATCTCCAGCATCGCCCAGGGCGCCACCGGCGCGGTGGACCTGGTGACCCAGGAGCGCAAGATCTCCACCTCGGTGATCGTGGAGAACGGCGGCATCCTGGTGCTGGGCGGCCTCATCGACGACACCATCCGCGAGAGCGACCAGCGGGTGCCGGTGCTCGGCAGCATCCCGGTGCTGGGGAACCTCTTCCGCTCCCGCTCCACCAATACGGTGAAGGCCAACCTGATGGTGTTCATCCGGACTTCCATCCTCCGGAACCCGGAACAGACCCACATGGCCACCGAGGAGAAGTACAACTACATGCGTGAGATGCAGCAGGAAGAGGGCCGCATCCGGCTCATGCCCGGCAAGGGACGGCCGACGCTGCCGCCGCTCGAAACCTACGAGCCGAGTGAGCCGGCCGAGCGTCCCGGCAACATCATGTCCGGGGAGGACGCCGACGAATGAGTGAGATGGAGAGCACGGAACTGCGCCTCGCCGAGGAGGTGCCTGCGACGGAGCCGCCGAAGATCGGCGACCTGCCGGAGAAGCGCCTGCCGTTCTCTTTCGCCAAGCGCCACGGGGTGCTGATCCGCGACTACGCCGATGGCAAGGCCGACGTGATCTGCCGGGTGGGCGTCTCGCCGGTTAGCCTGGCGGAGGTGCGCCGCTACGCCGGCGTGCCGCTGAAGCTCACCCGCGTCACGGCCGAGGCCTTCGACGCCATGCTGCGACAGGCCTACGAGGGCGGCAGCAACAACGCCATGCAGATGATGGAGGGGCTGAGCGACGACACGAACCTCTTCCAGGTGGCCCAGGAACTGCCGGAGCCCTCCGACCTGCTGGAGAGCGACGACGACGCGCCCATCATCCGGCTGATCAACGCCGTGCTGACCGAAGCAGTCAAGGAGAACGCCTCCGACATCCACGTGGAACCCTACGAGAACCGGCTCGTCATCCGCTTCCGCGTGGACGGCGTGCTGCGCGAAGTACTGGAGACGCGGCGTGCGGTGGCCCCGTTGATCACTTCGCGCATCAAGGTCATGTCGAGGCTCGACATCGCCGAGAAGCGCCTGCCCCAGGACGGCCGCATCTCGCTGCGCATCGCCGGGCGCGCGGTCGACGTGCGCGTCTCCACGATCCCGTCCGGGCACGGCGAACGGGTGGTGCTGCGGCTGCTGGACAAGCAGGCGGGACGCCTGGATCTCAACTCGCTGGGCATGGATCAGGCCTCCCAGCGCACCATGGACGAACTCATCCACAAGCCCCACGGCATCCTGCTCGTCACCGGCCCCACCGGCTCGGGCAAGACCACCACGCTGTATGCGGCGCTGGAGCGCATCAACGACAACAGCCGCAACATCATGACGGTGGAGGACCCGATCGAGTACTACATCGACGGCATCGGCCAGACCCAGGTGAATACCAAGGTGGAGATGACCTTCGCCCGGGGTCTGCGCGCCATCCTGCGCCAGGATCCGGACGTGGTGATGGTCGGCGAGATCCGTGACCTGGAGACGGCCGAGATCGCCGTGCAGGCATCGCTGACCGGCCACCTCGTGCTCTCGACCCTGCACACCAACACGGCCGTGGGCGCGGTGACCCGCCTCCGCGACATGGGCGTGGAGCCATTCCTGCTGTCGTCCAGCCTCATCGGAGTGCTGGCCCAGCGCCTGGTGCGCGTGCTCGACGACGACACCAAGGTGCCCTACACGGCCCGGGAGTACGAGTGCCGCGTCCTGAAGGCCGACCCCGACAACCCGCCCACCATCTACCGGGCCGGAGACGTCGACGACGGCGGCTTCCGCGGGCGTACCGGCATCTACGAACTGGTGCCCGTGGACGATCACATGCGCACGATGATCCACGACGGTGCCGGCGAGCACGAGCTGGAAAAATACGCTCGAAACCTCAGTCCGAGCATCCGCGACGACGGCCGCACCAAAGTCCTCTCCGGCGTTACCACCCTGGAGGAGGTACTCCGGGTGACGCGGGCTGACTGAACCCGCCCGGGGCCGGCCACGTGGGAGCTTTTGAATACGTCGCGCTCGACAGCGCCGGCAAGGAGAAGAAAGGCGTTCTGGAGGGCGACACCGCCCGGCAGGTGCGCCAGCTCCTGCGCGAGCGCGCGCTCGTGCCCCTCGAGGTCTCGGAAGTGGCCGAGAAGGAGTCCGCGCGCCAGTTCTCAGTGGGGCTTCGACGCGGCTTCTCTGCCACGGAACTCGCGCTGGTCACCCGCCAGCTAGCCACCCTCGTCAACTCCGGCATGCCGCTGGAGGAGACGCTGCAGGCCGTGGCCCAGCAGACCGAGAAACCGCGCACCCAGAGCATCCTCCTGGGGGTGCGCGCCCGGGTCATGGAAGGTCACACACTCGCCGACGGGCTCGAGGAGTTCCCGCAGGCGTTCCCCGAGATCTACCGCGCCACGGTCTCGGCGGGGGAGCAGTCCGGCCATCTGGACGCCGTCCTCGAACGGCTGGCGGACTATACGGAGACCCGCCAGGCCCTGCGCCAGCGGATCACCAACGCACTGGTCTACCCCATCGTGCTCGTGCTGATGTCGCTCGGCATCATCGCCTTCATGCTCTCCTACGTCGTGCCCCAGGTGGTCGGCGTGTTCGAAACCACCGGCGCCGAGCTGCCGATACTCACGCGGCTGCTGATCGGCATCAGCGACTTCCTGCGGGACTGGTGGTGGCTGCTCATCGCCGGAATCGCCGCCATCGCCTTCGGCGTGTGGCGATTGCTGAAGATCGAGGGGCCGCGCCGGCGCTATCACCGTCTGCTGCTGCGCCTGCCGCTGATCGGCCGCATCACCCGGGGCGTCAACACGGCGCGGTTCACCCGCACGCTGAGCATCCTCGCCGGCAGCGGCGTGCCCGTGCTGGAAGCATTGAAGATCTCCGCCGAGGTGATCATGAACGTGCCCATGCGCGAGGCGGTGCAGGAGGCCTCGCTCAGGGTGCGCGAGGGCGGCGCCATCTCCCGCTCGCTCGCGGCAAGCCGCCTGTTCCCGCCCATGACCATCCATCTCATCTCCAGCGGCGAGTCCAGCGGGCAGCTGGAACAGATGCTCGGCCGCGCCGCCGACAACCAGGAGCGGGAGATGGACGGACTCATCACGACCATGATGGGGATCATGGAGCCGCTGCTGATCGTCTTCATGGGCGGCGTGGTGCTCACCATCGTGCTGGCCATCCTGCTGCCGATCTTCCAGATAAACAACCTCATCCAGTAACTGAATTCCCGCATAAATACAGAAACTTACGAGTTTTGTAAAAACTGTGGCCCACCCTGTTGCGCTGGCACCCTCATTCGGGATATACATGCGCCGAACGTGACATAAACTCTCTGACGCGAGCCGGGCGGGGGCGCTCCCATGGACGAGACGTTGATGCAGTTGGAACGGGAAGATCCACTCGACGTGGACGACGAAATCGAGGACGAGGATATGGAGGATGCGGATCTGTCCGCAGAGGACGACGCTGACGACGATAACGTCGGAGAGTTATCCGTCGAGATCAACGTCGAGCAACTGGTGGCCGAGATCGAAGGTTCGGAGTCCGGCGGCACCGGCAGCTTCGCGGCGCGTCGCCGGCTGGAGGAACTGATGGAGCAGAAGCGCTTCGAGCGTGCCCTGCGCGACATGGACGACTGGGACTTCGACGACTGACTCCGACGCTTCAGTGGAAGTCCCGCGAGCGCACGGCCAGGCTCCCCAGCAGACCGTTGTGCTCCGTCAGCCTCCTGGCGATGACATGGATCACCTCTCCCTCTATCTGTACCTCGCCTTCCACCCCCATCAGCCGCGCCGATAGCAGCGCACGCCGCTGCGCCTCCGCGGTCGCCTTCCATACCACCAGATTGATCTGACCGGTCTCGTCCTCGAGGGTGACGAACGTGACCCCGCTCGCGCTGCCCGGCCGCTGCCGGGTCACCACCAGCCCGGCCACCCGTACCCGTGTTCCGTGCCCGGCTGCCGGCAATTCCTCCGCCGCGATGTAACGCCGACGGCGGAAACGCTGCCTGAGCAGCGCCATGGGATGGCGCCCGAGGGTCAGGCCGAGGCTCTCGTAGTCGGCGCGCACGTCCTGTCCCTCCGCCGGCCGGGCCAGAAGCGGCAACGCCTCGTAGCGGGTCATCGACCGGAACAGCCCCTCCGGGGCCTCCACGCCGGCCACGTCCCAGCGGGCCCGGAAGCGGTGACCCGCGAGCGCGGCCAGCGCACCCGCCGCGGCCAGGGCGGACAGGGCGGCGCGGTCCAGGCCCGCCCGCTCGGCGAGGTCCTGCACCGAGCCGAACCGCCCGCCGCTCTCCCGCGCCGCCACCAGCGACTCCGCCGCGGCCGCGGCGAGTCCCTTCACCCGGTCGAATCCCAGCCGCACGGCGGCCGTGCCGTCGTCGCGCCGCTCCAGCGATGACTCCTCCCGGCTCGCGTTAACGTCCACCGGGCGCACCTCCACGCCGTGGCGCACGGCGTCCTGCACCAGCTGGGACGGCGCATAGAAACCCATGGGCTGGCTGTTCAGCAGCGCGCACAGGAAGGCCGCCGGCTCGTGGCATTTCAGCCAGGCCGAGACGTAGACCAGCAGCGCGAAACTCGCCGAGTGGGACTCCGGGAAGCCGTACTCGCCGAATCCCTGTATCTGGTTGAAGATCTGTTCGGCGAATTGCTCGCCGTAGCCCCGCTCGCGCATGCCGGCCTTCAGCTTGTCCTCGAAGGGGCCGAGCCCGCCGCGGCGCTTCCAGGCGGCCATCGCCCGGCGCAGCCGGTCCGCCTCGCCGGGCGTGAAACCGGCCGCCACCACCGCCAGCTCCATCACCTGCTCCTGGAAGATGGGCACGCCGAGGGTGCGCTCCAGCACGCCGCGGACCTCCTCGCTGGGGTAGCTCACCGACTCCTCGCCGCTGCGCCGGCGCAGATACGGATGCACCATGTCGCCCTGGATGGGCCCGGGGCGGATGATGGCCACTTCGATGACCAGGTCGTAATAGCAACGGGGCCGCAGTCGCGGCAGCATCGCCATCTGCGCGCGGGACTCGATCTGGAACACGCCCATGGTGTCGGCGGCCGAGATCATGTCGTAGACCGCCGGGTCCTCCGCCGGCACCCCGGCCAGGTCCAGCTCCCGGCCGTCGAAATCGCACACGAGGTCGAAACAGCGACGTATCGCCGTCAGCATGCCGAGGCCCAGCACGTCCACCTTCAGCAGTCCCAGCTCCTCCAGGTCGTCCTTCTCCCACTGGATGACGGTGCGCCCCTCCATGGCGGCGTTCTCCACCGGCACGAGCTCTTCCAGCGGGCCGTCCGAGATGACGAAACCGCCCACGTGCTGGGACAGGTGGCGGGGAAAGCCGATGAGTTCGCGCACCAGCGCGAGCAGCCGGCGCATGACCGGGCTGTCCGGATCGAGACCGGCCTCGCGGACCCGCTCGGGGTCGACATGGCTGCCGTCCCACCACTGCATGGCACGCGCCAGCCGGTCGGTCTGCAGCGAGGAGAGTCCGAGCGCCTTGCCCACGTCGCGCATCGCGCTCCGCGGCCGGTAGGTGATCACCGTGGCCGCCAGCGCGGCATGCTCCCGGCCGTATTTCGCGTAGATATACTGGATCACCTCCTCGCGGCGCTCGTGCTCGAAGTCCACGTCGATGTCCGGCGGCTCGTCGCGCTCCTTCGAGATGAAACGCTCCACCAGCGTGGACATCCGTTCCGGGTCCACCTCGGTGATGCCGAGACAGAAACAGACCGCGGAATTGGCGGCCGAACCGCGGCCCTGACAGAGGATGCCCCGGGACCGCGCCCAGGCCACGATGTCGTGCACCGTCAGGAAATAAGGCTCGTAGGCCAGATCGGCGATGAGCGCGAGTTCGTGCTGCACCAGGTCGCGCACCTTGCGCGGGGCGCCGTGCGGCCAGCGCCGGGTCATGCCCTCCTCCGTCAGGTGCGCCAGCCAGCTCGCGGCGGTGTGGCCGGCCGGCACCAGTTCCCGGGGATACTCGTAGGCGAGTTCGTCCAGGGAGAAATCGATGCGCTCCGCCACGGCGATCGTCTCGCTCAGCAATGCCGGGGGATAGAACTCGCCGAGCCGCGAACGCGAGCGCAGGTGCCGCTCGCCGTTGGGATGCAGGGCGAACCCCGCCTCGGCCACCGGCACCTTCAGCCGGATGGCCGTGAGCGTATCCTGCAGGGCCCGGCGGCCGCGGCGGTGCATGTGCACGTCGCCGGCTGCGACCAGCGGCAGGCCGGTGCGCCGGGCGAGCCGGCCGAGCCCGTCCAGCCGGGGCCGGTCCAGCCCGTCGGCGGCGAGTTCCGCGGCGATCCAGCAGCGGCCGGGAAACAGCCCGGCGAACCAGTCGCCGTGCCGGCTGCCGCCGAGATCCCGGCCCGGCAGCCACAGCACCAGGCAGTCCGGCAGGCCGTCTTCCAGGTCTTCCCGCTGCAGCCGGTAGGCGCCCTTCTCCGCGTTGCGCCTGCCCCGGGTTATCAGCCGGCACAGGCGGGCATAGCCCCGGCGGCTGGCAGCGAGCGCCACCAGCGCCGGTCCGTCGGTGAGGCGGAATTCGGCGCCGACGATGAATTTCAGGTCTCGCCCGCGGGCCGCGCCGTGGGCGCGCACCGCGCCGGCCACGGAGCACTCGTCGGTGAGAGCCAGCGCGGTGTAGCCCAGCGCGTCAGCCCGCTCCACGAGTTCTTCCGGATGGGAGGCGCCACGCAGGAAAGTGAAATTGCTGACGGCGTGCAGTTCGGCGTAACGAGGCGCCATCTCAGCCGAAGATGCCCTGCAGATACCACGCGGCCGGCGGGCGGCGTTCCCGGTAGATCCAGAGCCTGACGCCGGCGTCCGTCTCGGCCACGTAGTAGTCCCTGGCCGTGTCCGCCCCGTCCCACCAGCCGCTCTCGATGCGCTCCGGTCCCTCGACGAACCGCAGCGGGCCGTCGTGGCAGGGATGCCCCTCGTGCACGGCGAGCCGCTGGGGCTGCGTCAATATCCACAGGGGGCGCTCGAGCAGCAGGTCGTCGCCCTCTCCGCCGCCGGCGGCGGCGGGCAACTCCCGTACCCGGTTCCAGGGCGACGGCCCCGCACCGCCGTCTGTCATGCCTTCCAGGGGATCGACCTCGTGCCAGGCCTGCTGGGGCCGGTGCTCCGCGAGGCACCGGAGGCCGCGGACGGCGTCCTCGCCAAGCCGGGCCCGCAGACTCTCCACCAGCCGGGGCAGCCCGCCATCCTGCCGGGCAGCCTGGTCGGCCATCAGCGGCAGGGCCGCCGTATCGCCCCCGCGGTGTTCCAGCCGTCCCGTGGCGAGTTCCACGGCGATCGCCGGCGCCGGCAGGCGGAGACGCTCCAGTCGGATGCCGAGCAGACTCCGCCAGTGCTCCACATCGCAGCCGGCGTCGCTGAAGCCGAGGGTGAGCGGCGTCGCCCCGCCGCGCAGATGGAAGAAGCGGAACCGCAGACGGCGTGCCGCACGCTGATGGCGCAGCAGGAAATCCTCCAGGGAGGCCAGCAGGCGCGAGCAGCCGGCCGCGAGCAGCGCCTCGTCCCGGGTCTCCTCCCCCAGGTCGATCTGTTCGCGGAATCGCGGCGGACTGCTGTGATGGGACCGCGGGTCGGGCAGTCGGCCGAAGGCCCGGTCCAGCGCCTGCAGCCGCGCCGCGCCGAAGCGCCGGGCGAATCCTTCCCGGGGCAGACGGCGGCACTCGCCGATGGTGGTCACGCCGATGCCCGCGAGCCCCCGCAGCACCGCCGCCGGCCAGCCGGTGACGCGCAGATCCAGCGGATTGAGATGCTGCGGCAATGCCGTTGCCCCCTCCACCCGGCCGCCGCCGTCCCGCGAGAGCCAGAGCGCTGCCAGCGGCGTGGGGGCCACGCAGACGAGGGCCCGATGACCCCGTTGTCGCAGCCCTTCGGTGACCAGCCGGCAGAGACGCTCCAGGCCGCGGAACAGACGCAGACTGCCCTGCACTTCCAGCAACAGCGCATCCGGGGCCTCCAGACTGACCAGGGGACTGAAGCGTCCCGCCCAGTCAGCCAGGGATTCCAGCAGAATGCGTTCGCGCCGAGGCCGACGCGAGCAGGTGAGGAGCCCCGGTGCCAGAGCCAGGGCGGCACTCAGTGTCTGGCCGGACCCGATCCCGGCCGCCGCGGCGGCCCGATTCGCGAGATGGACGACGGCCTGCCCGCCTTCTTCTTCCACCACCGCCACCGGCTCGGCGGTCGCCGCCGCGGACTCGCCCAGTGCCTCGAGGGCGATGCCGGGCAGACGGACGCACAGCCACAGCTGCGAGCGGCGCTGTCGCGAATACGAAGGAGACGGATCTTCGGCCGGCGGCTCGCCGCCACCGAGGGGCAGCGGCTGCTGCCGGGCGGGTCCGGGGACGGCCGTTACGCGCCCCCGCTCGGGCCGGGGGCGCGGCGTCCCTCTTTCGGCCGGCAGGACGGAATCGGGCTCGGGCGGCGAAACCATGAAAACGTGGCCACGTGGTCAGCCCGAACCGGCGCGCTCGCCGACGCCCACTGCGCCCGTGACCTCCGTCAGGCCCTCCCCCGGCGGGCGCATCAGTGGCAACGGGCAACTGCCGTCCCGGCCGTCATAGTCGCTCACCAGCGCGGGCCGGGCACCGCGGACCTTGAACAGATCCACATCGGTGCCGTTGCTGCCGGGGCGCAGCATCAGCCGCAGCGCGGCGGCGGAAGCCTCCCGCCTGGCGGCGGCCGGCCGGAAGGCGATGGCCCAGCTCTCGCCCCTGCCGGCCGCGAGCTGCAGCCGCCGGCTGGTGCGCTCGTCCATGCGGTTGATCCAGGCCAGAACCGCCACACAAGTGCCCGAAGACAATGCCTGCTCCATCGCCCAGAGCGCTTCCTGGTCACCGGCCGGATGGATCAGCAACACCCGGGAGACTTCCAGCCCCCACTGCATCAGCGCCGGCGCATAGGGCACGTGGGGCGGCGCGATCCAGACCACCCAGCCCTCACGCTGCCGGCACAGTGCGGAGAGCGCCGGCATGAACAGGCGCAACTCGCCGATGCCGCAGGCGCCGGAGAGGGCTTCGGTGAGCGAGGCGAGCGGCCAGCCGCCGCCGGGCAGGCAGGCATCGAGCCTGGAGTAGCCGGTGGCCGCCACCCGGCCGGCCTCTCCCTCCCGCACGGCGCCCTCGCTGCCGCGCCAGAGACGGTAACTGCCGAGTAATTGTTCGAGGGCTTCGTCCACGGGGGCGGGAGACGCGTCAGTGCACCGGCATGCCGTCACGGATGACACCGACCACCACGCCTTCGATGACCAGTGGCTGGTGGGCGAGATCCACCCGTATCGGAGCGAACTCGCTGTTCTCCGGCATCAGCCAGACCATGGTGCCCTCCTGCCGGTAGCGCTTCACGGTGACCTCGTCCTCCAGACGGGCCACGACGATCTGGCGGCTCCGCACCTCGGGCGTGCGATGCACGGCCACCAGGTCACCGTCCAGGATGCCCACGTCCTTCATGCTCATGCCCTGCACCCGCAGCAGGTAATGGGGCTTCGGCCGGAACAGGCTCTTGTCGATCTGGTAATGGGCCTCGATGTTCTGCTCGGCCAGGATGGGCTGGCCGGCGGCCACCCGGCCGACCAGCGGCAGGCCCATCTGCTCGCGCAGGGAATCCTTCAGCTGGATGCCGCGGGAAGTGCCGGGCCGCAACTCCAGCACGCCCTTGCGCTGCAGTGCCCGGAGGTGTTCCTCGGCGGCGTTGGGAGAGCGGAAACCCAGCTCCTCGGCGATCTCGGCCCGGGTGGGCGGCATGCCCGTCTCGGTGATGAAATCCTGGATGAGTTTCAGAATCTGCGACTGGCGTGGGGTGAGATCGGCCATGGTGTTATCCTGTATGCATGCCCAGATACTGTGATTATATACAGGTTCCGTTCCGGCGCAAGTTTCTCTGGCTCATCCTGCCCGCCGCCCTCCTGGCCGGCGGCTGCGCCACCCTCTCCGAGACCGAATGCAGGCAGGCCGACTGGGAGGCTCTGGGAGAGGCGGACGGCGCCCGCGGCTATCCGCCCGAACGCATCGAGGAACACAGGGAGGCCTGCGCCGAATACGGCGTCCTCCCCGACCGACAGGCCTATGCCCGCGGTCGCCTCGCGGGACTCGACCGCCTGTGCACCGTCGCCGGCGGCCTGGCCCACGGCCGCGACGGGCGCAGCTACCAGGGCGTCTGCCCGCCCGGCTACGAGGAAGACTTCTATACCGGTTTCCAGCCGGGCCGGCGCATCCACCGGGTGAGCGAGGAACTGGACGACGCCGAACGGGCGGTACGGCAGCTGGAATTCGATCTCCAGCGCGGGGATCTGACCGACGATCAGCGCCGCTCGATCTACTACCGCCTCCGCAATCTCGAGCGCGACCGCGATTCCCTGCAACGCGAACTCGCCAGGCTGGAGGACGAAGCCCGCCGGCTGCTCAGCGAACTCTGACGGACAGCGCCGGATACCTGTCGCAAAACGCAGACAAATCAAATGCCTCGGGGCGAAAAAAAACGCCCCCGATACCCGGATTACGTTGAACACTGACCGCGTTTAATAAATAATACGGTTGTTTTTAATGCCTCCAACAGGGGAAAAGCATATGAAGAGAATCGCAACGAAACTCGGCGCCGTCGCAGCCACGATGCTGTTGGTCACCGGTTGTGCCAACCAGACCGCCATGGACGAAGTGCAGGCGACCGCCGAGCGCGCTGCTGCCGACGCCGCTGCTGCGAAGTCGGCCGCTGAAGCCGCACGCTCCGCAGCGGACCGTGCCAGCCAGATGGCCTCCAGCGCTCAGAGCACCGCCAGCCAGGCGCTGTCGGCCGCACAGGGCGCGCAGAGCTGCTGCGATGCGAACCGCGAACGCCTGGAGCGCATGTTCCAGAAATCGATGTCCAAATAATTCGCGGATTCAGAGATTCTTCAACGCCGCGCTCGTCGCGGCGTTTTTTTGTCCGCAGGATTCGTCCGCGAGTCTTCTCCGCCCTTCCGGCAGGCTAGTCCTGCTCCGCCACCAGCGTCTCGCCGACGCTGGCCGCGTCCACCCGGCGCGGTATGCCGTCGGCGGCGTGGTGCAGCGCCTCCACCCGGTCCCAGTCCACCTCGATGCGCCGCTCGCCGGTGGCCGCCACGTAGAGTTCCGTCAGCCGAGTCAGCGTGCTGACCGGAGCTGCTTCGTCCGTCTCCGCGGCGGGAGTCTCCAGCGGCTCGTGGGCCTCCATGAGCAGCTGCCCGTCGTACCAGCCGAACTTGTAGGGCTCGTCGATGATGCGCACCGGCGTTCCGGTCGGGATGCGCCCGAAAGCGAACTCGATGTCTTCGGGGAACATGCGGATGCAGCCGTGGGTCACCCGCATGCCGACGCCGGCCGGCCGGTTCGTGCCGTGGATGAGGTAGCCGGGGATCGCCAGGCGCATGGCGAACTGCCCGAGCGGGTTGTCCGGCCCCGGCGGCACAACCCGCGGCAACGAGCGGCCGTCGGCTTCGTGTTCATTGCGCACGGATTCGGGCGGGTACCACGCCGGGTCCCTGGCTTTGACCGTGATGCGGGTCACTCCCAGCGGCGTCTCCCAGTCCATCCGGCCGATGCTGATCGGGAAGGTCATGACCGTGCGCCTGCCGTCCGCTTCCGGCGGCGGGAAGTAATACATGCGGTACTCGGGCAGGTTCAGCACGACCCCTTCCCAGGGCACGTCCGGCAGGATGAAGCGGGTCGGCAGAATCACCTCGGTGCCGTCCCCCGGCAGCCAGGGGTCCACGCCCGGGTTGGCCCGGACGATGTCGTAATAGCCGAGTCCGTGACGACGCGCGATATCGAGCAGCGTGTCCCACTCGCGAGACTCGACGCTCGTCACCTGCCCGACCACGGTATCGCCGTTGTCCGGCAGGTCGAACACCTCGCCCCTGGCCGGCAGGGTGACGAACAGAGCGAGCGTCGCCGTAGCGACCAGGCCGAGTCGGCCTGCAACCGTCCTCATCGAGTGGATCTCTGCGCAACGCACCACGCGGTGCAACGGCGGAGATTCTCCCAGATATCCCGCGTCCGGTCGACGTGCCGGCGTTGACCGACTCTCCGGAGTCGCCTACCTTTCTCTCGTGCCGGTCCCCGGCCCTACGACGGCGAGCGAAGCCCATGAGCATGAAAATCAGCCTGTATATCAGCGAACGCGACCTCAAGCAGTTCCGCAAGGCCATGAAAGGCGCTCGCGCCGCGGCGAAGGATGCCGACGAGACGGATATCGTCGCGGCCACCCGGGAGGTGATGGAGTCCCTGCATCCGGGAGCGCTGCCGGACTTCGTGCGCGAGCGGCTGCCGCGCCTGCAGGCCATGTGTTCCATGCTCGAGGACGAGGAGTGGGACCTGCCCACCGCGGAGCGTCTGAAGCTGCTCTCGGCGCTGATCTACTTCGGCGACCCGGAGGACCTGATCCCTGACGACATGCCCGGACTCGGCTATCTGGACGATGCCATCATGATCGAGCTCGTGCTGCGGGAACTGAGGCACGTCATCGAGGCTTACGAGGATTTCTGCGGGTTCCGGGACAACTATTTCCGCCGCTTCAAGGTGGGCACCGACGCGGCCACCCGCCGCGAGCGCATCGCCGCGCGGCGCGAGCAGCTGCACGAGCGCATGCTCCGGCGCACCCGTCGCGACCGTGAGACGGCAGCGATACCCGCCCCGCTCTGGTAGCGCGGCCGCGCCTTCAGTAGCGGATCAGCGCCGAACCCCAGGTAAAGCCGCCGCCGAACGCCTCCAGCAGCAGGGTCTGGCCCCGGCTGATGCGCCCGTCGCGTATCGCCACGTCGAGGGCCATCGGCACCGATGCGGCGGAGGTGTTGCCGTGGTCCTGGACGGTAAGCACCACGCGTTCCATCGGCATGTCGAGGCGCTTCGCCGTGGCCTGGATGATGCGGATGTTCGCCTGGTGCGGTATGAGCCAGTCGATGTCGCTCTTCGACAGCTTGTTGGCTGCCAGCGTCTCGTCGACGATGTTGCCCAGGGTCTTCACCGCCACCTTGAAGACCTCGTTGCCGCGCATGTGGATGGCCGCCTCGCCCCGCAGCATGTCGTCCAGCCTCTCGGACGGACCCGCCGGGAAGTACAGCAGGTCCTTGTACTGACCGTCGGCGCCGAGGTGGGTGGACACGACGCCGGGCTCCTCGGCCGGCTTCAGCACCACCGCGCCGGCGCCGTCGCCGAACAGCACGCAGGTCTGGCGGTCGTCCCAGTCGGTGATCCGGGACAGCGTCTCGGCGCCGATCACCAGCGCACAGCCGGCCGCGCCGCTGCGCACGAACTTGTCGGCAACGCCGAGCGCGTAGATGAAACCGGTGCACGCCGCCTCGACGCTGAAGGCGGCGCAGTCGTGGATGCCGAGCTTCTCCTGCACCAGACAGCCCACGTTCGGGAAGACCCGGTCCGGCGTGGTCGTGCCCACGACGATGAAATCGATATCGCCCGGGCCGACGCCCGCGGCCGCCATGGCCTCGCGCGCGGCGCCCACCGCGAGATCGCTGGTGTACTGGTCGTCGGCGGCGATGTGGCGACGCTCGATGCCGGTCCGTGTGCGGATCCACTCGTCCGTGGTATCCACCATCTTCTCCAGCTCGGCGTTGGTGAGGATCCTGTCGGGCAGGCAGCGGCCCGTACCCTCGATGCGCGAATATTTCATGCGGCTTCCCGTTGCAGCAGACGTCCGATCTGGGACGGCACGTCGTGCTCGACCTCCACCACCGCCGTCTCGATGGCGTGCAGGAAGGCCAGCTCGTCGGCGCTGCCGTGGCTCTTCACGACGATGCCGGTGAGACCGACCAGACTCGCGCCATTATAGTGCCTGGGATCCAGTCGGGCGCGCAGCCGACCGAGCACGCCTCGCGCCGCGAGTGCCTGCAGCTTTGACAGCCAGGTCTCGGTGAACGCCGCCTTCAGCATCTCGGAGATGAATCCCGCCGTCCCCTCCATCGTCTTCAGGGCCACGTTGCCGGTGAAGCCGTCGGTCACAACGACGTCGGTCTTGCCGGAGATGATGCCGTTGCCCTCGACGTATCCGACGTAGTTCAGCCCGCTGGCGGCGAGCATCGCCGCCGCTGCCTTCACGGTCTGGTCGCCCTTGATCTCTTCCTCGCCGATGTTGAGCAGCGCCACCCGCGGATTCTCGAGCCCGCGCACGTCGCCGGTCACGACCGAGCCCATCATCGCGAACTGGAACAGCTGCTCGGCCGTGCAGTCGGCGTTCGCGCCGAGGTCCAGCATGTGCACGGAACCGCCGCGCGCGGGCATCTCGGCGAGAATGGCCGGGCGGTCGATGCCCTGCACCGTCTTCAGCACGAACTTCGCGATGGCCATGAGCGCGCCGGTATTGCCCGCGCTGACGCAGGCCTGCGCCTCGCCCTGCTTAACCAGGTCGACGGCCACGCGCATGGAGGACTGCTTCTTGCGCCGCAGTGCATCCACCGGCGCATCGTTCATCGTGACTATCTCGGCTGCGTGCCGCACCACGAGGCGGCCGGCGGCATCGTCAGGAGCAGCAGCGACGAGAGGCTCGAGCACCGCCTCGTCGCCCACCAGCACGATGGCCAGGGCGGGATGGCGCCGCAGCGCCTGCCTCGCTGCCGCCACCACGACGCCGGGACCGAGGTCCCCGCTCATGGCATCCAGGGCGATGGTGAAATCGACGGCCTGCATGGGTGTGGAGAGAGCCGGTCCGGGTCGTCCGGCACCGGCTCAGGCAGGGATCAGTCCTGCTCTTCCACGACCTTGGGCTTCACCACCTGGCGGCCCCGGTAGAACCCGTCCGGGCTCACGTGATGACGCAAGTGAGTCTCGCCGGTGGTGGGCTCCACCGACAGCGTCTCGCCATTCAGCGCGTCGTGGGCGCGGCGCATGCCGCGCTTGGAAGGTGTCTTGCGACTTTTCTGAACTGCCATTTTCAGGTCTCCAAAAAAAAGTGACCCGCCGGCAGCCCTGGAGCGTCAGGCGGGATCGGTCTCGAATCGATTTTTAAGTCATGCGAGCGCCCGGCCGTGGGGTCACTCGCCCTGATCCTCGTCGTCTCTCAGCAGCGACTTCAGCGCGCTGAACGGTCGCTGCGTGTCCGGCTCCGCTTGCGCGTCGTCCGCTGCGTAATGCTCCGTCACCGGGCGGCAGCGCAAACGGTCCTCGTGCATGAGGGCCAACGGCAACGCCAGCAGCAATTCCTCCTCCACCAGGTCGAGCAGCCGCACGCCGCGGCTCTCCACCGGCCATACCTCGAAGCCCGGCAGGGCCTCGTCGGTCATGTCGGCGTCCGGCAGCAGGAACGCGATATCCGCTTCCAGCGCCAGTTCCATCAGCCCCAGACATCGTTCGCAGACCAGCGGCAGCGTGACCCGGGCTTTCCCGGTAACCGCCGGCACCGGCTGCTCGCCCTCGACGCGACGGCGCTCGAACTCGAGTTCGACTTCGAGCGGCCAGCGCTCCCAGTCCCCGGGCACCTCTCCGTCGCACCGCGTCCACGCCTCGCGGACGAGGCCCGCCAGACGATCCGTGGAGCCCAGCGGAATGGTATCCCTGACCTCCTCACGTCGGGCAGCCAGCGCGTCGGGCCGCACCGCCTGAAGCATGGGGCTGGACATAGCCGGCGGATAATAAGAGCCTTGACCTCTGCTGTCAAAGAAAAAACCGTCCGGAAACGTACCCCGCTGGGCCACACAGGTAACTGATCGAGAATGGAAAATCCAGCTCCGAACGCCGTCCTGCTCGCTTCCTCCTCGCCCTACCGGCGAGAACTGCTGGCACGTATCCTGAGCCGCTTCGAATGCGTGCCGCCCGGTCTGGACGAAACCCCGCTCGACGGCGAAGCCCCTGCCGCGTTGTCGCTGCGGCTGGCACGGGAAAAGTCCGCCGCCGTCGCATCCCGGCACAGCGGTGCCACGGTCATAGGCTCCGACCAGGTGGCGGTGCTGGAAGGCAGGGTCTGCGGCAAGCCCGGCAGCCGGGACGCCGCCGTCGCGCAGCTGCTGGCGGCACGCGGCCTGCCGATGCGATTCCTCACCTCGGTCTGCGTCATACACGGTCCCGGCGTCGGAGACGGCGGCGAGGAAAGGGTCCATACGGACGTCACCGAGGTGCGCTTCCGGCATTTCGAGCGCACGTTCGCGGAGCGCTATGTGGATCGGGACCGCTCCTGGGACTGTGCCGGCGGCTTCAAGGCCGAAGGCAGCGGGCCGGTCTTGTTCGAGCGCATCGAAAGCCAGGATCCGACAGGACTCGTGGGCCTGCCGCTGATCTGGCTCGCCCGCACGCTCGAGGACCTCGGCGTACCGCTGCTCTGACCACCCGTCAGCTGCGCCGCTCTTTCAGCCTTGCCAGCACGGCGTCCAGCTCCCCGGGCAGCGGCGCGGTGAACAGCCGATCGTTGCCGTTGCCGTCCACGAAGCCGATGGACTGGGCATGGAGGAACAGGCGCCGGAGCCCCAGCCGGGCAAAGCGCGCATTGGCCGCCTCGTCGCCGTAACGCTCGTCGCCCAGCACGGGATGCGCGCAGGCCGCCGCGTGCACCCGGATCTGGTGGGTGCGCCCGGTCTCCGGCTGCGCCTTCATCAGGGTGCAGCTGCCGTAGGCCGCCTGCACGCTGAAGCGGGTACGCGACGGCTTGCCCTCGTCGTGATCCACCTGGACGTGGCGCTCGCCGCCCTTGCGTCGGTGCACCGCCAGCGGCAGGTCCACCGTGCGGGCGCCGAGCTGCCAGTCGCCGGCGACCAGCGTCAGATAGACCTTCTCCACCGCACCCTCGCGGAACAGCGCGTGCAGTTCGCGCAGCGCGCTCCGCTTCTTCGCCAGCACGAGACAGCCGCTCGTCTCCCGGTCCAGCCGGTGCACCAGTTCCAGCACTTTCAGCTCCGGGCGGCCGGCGCGCAGCGCCTCGACCACGCCGAAACTGATGCCGCTGCCGCCGTGCACCGCGACCCCGCTCGGTTTGTTCACGACCAGCAGGCGCTTGTCCTCGTACACCACGGCAGCCAGCAGCCGCTCGACCAGGCCCTGGTCGGGACGGCCCGTCTGCGCGGGCTCGATGGTGACCGGCGGCAGACGGAGTTCGTCCCCCGCACGAAGCCGGTAGTCGGCCTTGACGCGGCCGCCGTTTACGCGCACCTGCCCCTTGCGCAGCAGGCGGTAGATCCGCGGCCGCGGGAGGCCCTTCCACTCGCGGGCGAGGAAATTGTCGATGCGCTGGCCGGCGTCGTCGGCGACGACGGCGAGCTTTCTCACGCCGTGGCGCACCGGAGCATTGCCGGCGGCGGAGTCTGTGGAGGACTTATCGAAGGAGGACAATAACTTAAGCCGATTGCTGAAGTCGCAAGAGGTTGCTATATTACTGACCGGTCACGGTCCCGTAGTGCGCTATCGTACCGGATCGGACGGATTCAGCGGGGCGCCCCCATCATCCCGGAGTAATTTCCCGGTACAGAGACAGGGACGCCATTGTTCAGAGGCCCCGAATTCGGGGGCCGTGCGTGGTCGCGAGCCGGCCTACACGCCGGGCGACACCCGAGCATCTGAGCCGCCAGGGTTTCAAGGGTTTTTCATGATCATTGCCGCGCTGCTGTCGATCGTCGCGCATCGACTCGGCAAGTCTTATCTGAAGTACGAGGACGACCCCGGATGCTTCCGGCCGGTCGCCGCATACCCCTGCCCGTCCCGGTTCCCTCGGCCTGTCCCGGCAGCAGACACCGACTCGTCGCCCGCACAAGAAATCAAAGCAGGGCAATATGAAAAGAATGCTGGTGAACGCAACTCAGGAAGAAGAGTTGCGCATGGCGCTGGTCGACGGCCAGCGGCTCTACGACCTTAATATCGAGACACCTTCACAGGAACGAAAAAAGGCCAACATCTACAAGGGCAAGATCACCCGGATCGAGCCCAGCCTCGAAGCCGCCTTCATCGACTACGGCGCAGAGCGGCACGGCTTCCTGCCCTTCAAGGAAGTCTCTCCCGAATACTACGTGAAAGAGCCGGAAGGCAACGGCCGTCCCGGCATCAAGGACGTGCTGCGCGAGGGCCAGGACATCGTGGTCCAGATCGACAAGGAGGAGCGCGGCACCAAAGGCGCGGCGCTGACCACCTTCGTCAGTCTGGCAGGACGCTTCCTCGTCCTGAAGCCGAACAAGCCGAAGTCGGGCGGCGTCTCCCGCCGCATCGTCGGCGAGGACCGCGAGCAGATCCGCGAGTCGCTGGAAGAGCTCGAGATCCCCGACGGCATGAGCATCATCGTGCGCACCGCGGGCATCGACCGCTCCGCCGAGGAACTGAAGTGGGACCTGGACAACCTGTTCGCGGTGTGGGAGGCCATCCTGAAGGTGGTCGTCGAGCGACCCTCCCCGTTCCTGATCTATCAGGAATCGAACGCCATCATCCGGGCGATGCGCGACTACCTCACGAACGACATCGGCGAGATCCTGGTCGACGATACCAAGGCCTACAACGAGGCCCGGGAGTTCGTCGAGCGGGTGATGCCCCATAACCTGCGCAAGCTCAAGTACTACGACGACGCGGTACCGCTGTTCACCCGTTACCAGATCGAGAGCCAGATCGAGTCGGCCTTCGCCCATTCGGTGATCCTGCCCTCCGGCGGCAGCCTGGTGATCGATCACACCGAGGCACTCGTGTCCGTCGACATCAACTCGGCGCGGGCGACCAAGGGCGAGGACATCGAGAGCACCGCGCTCAATACCAACCTGGAGGCGGCCGACGAAGTGGCGCGCCAGCTGCGCCTGCGCGACCTGGGCGGACTCGTGGTCATCGATTTCATCGACATGGGCCCGCAGAAAAACCAGCGCGAGGTCGAGAACAGGCTGCGCGAGGCCGTGCGCATGGACCGCGCCCGTGTGCAGATCGGCAAGATTTCCCGCTTCGGGCTGCTGGAGATGTCACGTCAGCGCCTGCGGCCCTCGCTCGGTGAGTCGAGCCACCAGATCTGCCCACGCTGCAACGGTACCGGCAACATCCGCGGCGTGGAGTCGCTTGCGCTGGCCATCCTGCGCCTCGTCGGCGAGGAAGCGCGCAAGGAGCGCACCTCGAAGGTCATCGCCCAGCTGCCCGTCGACGTCGCCACCTATCTGCTGAACGAGAAGCGCGACTGGGTGCAGAACGTCGAGGACCGCAACGAGGTCGAACTCCTGCTGGTCGCGAATCCGGATCTGGAGACGCCCAACTATTCCATCCGCCGCGTGCGCGACGACCAGACGCTGCTGCCGGAGAACACCGGCGTGAGCTACGAGCTGGCAGCCATCGACGGCGAAGACGAAATGCCTTCCTGGCAGGCGGAGAAGAAGCCGGTGGAGAAGCCGGCAGTGACGGCCATCGTCCCCTCTGCCCCTGCCCCGCCGCCCCAGCGGCTGGCGGAAGACCAGCCTCAGGGACCACAGGGACCCGGACTGTTCGTGCGCCTGTGGCGTTACCTCTTCGCCACCGGTGACGAGGACACCGGCGGGAAGAAGAGCCGCGGGAAGCGGGACTCCGGCAAGCGCCCGGCCCCGTCCAGGTCGCGCCAGGGCAGCCATAGCAGCCATAGCAGCAAGAGCGGCAAAGCCGGCAAGGGCAAGCAGCAGCAGACCCGCAAGGATGGCGACGAGCCGCGCGGACGGGGCGGCAAGAAGAGCGGCGCGCGCAAGGGCCGGAAGCCGGACGGCAAGAGCCAGCAGCAGCCCGAGAAGCAGCAGAAGTCCGCCGCGGAGAGCAAGGAGAGCGCGGACGACAAGAAGCCCCAGGCTCAAGCTCAAGCTCAGGGTCAGGGCGAGAGCCAGCAACCACAGCAGAAGAGTGCCGGCGAAGGCGGCGGCCAGAAGAAGCGCCGCGGCAGCCGCGGACGCGGACGTCGTCGCCGCGGGCCGAAGCAGGACGGTCAGCAGCAGGCGGCCTCCGGCGAGACCGGACAATCCCGCGACGAGTCCGGCGGCGGCAGCGGGGAAGACCGCTCCGCACGGCCCGGGCCCCCCGAGGAGTCCGCACCGCGCAAGGAGTCGGGCGAAAGCGCCGGCGCCAGAGCGGCCGGCGGGAGCCAGCCGCAGCAGGAGGCGAAACCAGACTCCCGGCGCGGCCACGAGACCGGCGGCGCTGAGAGCGCCGGCGAGAGTTCCGGCGGCCGTGATCGCCCGGCAAAGCCGGCGCCTGCCGAACAACCCACGGCAGCGGAAAAATCCCCGGCTCCCGAACGGCGCCCTGCCGACAAGAAGGAGCAGCCGGACCAGGCGGGCGCATCCGCGAAAGCCGCCGCCTCCAATGGCGACGACGACGGCGGCAATGGACGCGGCCCGCGCCACGACGCCGGCACCGGCACCGGCGGCACCCGGGAAGCGAACTCACGTTCTGCCGGAGGCAAGGCGGAAAAGGCGACGGACGCGGGGGAGAAAGACACGACTCACCAGGAGAAACCGGCGGACCGTGACAAGCTCCTGCCCTGGGAGATGCCCATCCGCTCCGACCCGGACAAGCGCTACACCGTCTGGTCCTCCACCCCCGAGGACGACGGCGACAAGCCTTGAGCCACCGGGCGGGCCCGGGTCGGCAGGAGCCGGCTCAGGCCCGCCCGAGCCTCGCGCGCACGTCGCGCAACAGACCTTGCGCGGCGTCTTCCACCAGGTCGAGCACCCGCTCGAAGCCCACCGCACCGCCATAATAGGGGTCCGGCACCTCCTGGCGGGACGGGTCGCTGCCGAACTCCAGGAACAGCCGGATCCGGCCGTGATGATCCTCGATCGCGGCAGCCATCAGGATCTCGTGATTGTCCCGGTCCATTGCCAGGACGTAGTCGAAACGCTCGAAGTCCTCCGCCGTCACCCGTCTTGCGGACTGGCCGGAGAGGTTGAAGCCGCGCCGTTCCGCGGCGGCCGCCGCCCGCTGATCCGGCGGTTCTCCGGTGTGATAGGCATGGGTACCTGCCGAGTCGATGTGCACGAACTCCTCCAGTCCCGCATCGGCCACCAGCCTGCGGAACACGCCGGCTGCGGTGGGTGACCGGCATATATTGCCCATGCAGACGAAGAGTACCGAGACCTTCTCGCTCGTTTCCGTCACCGTCGCTCTGCTCCCAGGCTGCCGCCTTGCTACATTCCGGACACCGGGATTCTATAACATCGTCACCGGGCGGACCGGAGAGAAGTGATCGCCAGCGTGAAGGTCGTCTGCGCACCCGACAGTTACAAGGAATGCCTGTCCGCCACGGAAGCGGCGGCTGCCATGGCCGACGGCGTGCGCCGTGCGCTGCCTGACGCCGAGGTGGACGTCTGCCCGGTCGCCGACGGCGGCGAAGGCACGGTGGAAGCTCTGGTGGCCGCACTCGGCGGCGAGTACCGCGAGAGCGCCGTGACCGGTCCCTGCGGCGAGCCCGTCGTCGCCCGCTGGGGGCTCGTGGACCCCGCCACCGCCGTCATCGAGATGGCCGCGGCCGCCGGACTGCAACTCGTGCCGGGGACCCGCCGGGATCCACGCAGGACCACCACCTTGGGCGTGGGCGAACTGATGCTCGCCGCCATCCGGGCCGGCGCCCGGCGCCTGATCGTGGGACTGGGCGGCAGTGCCACCGTTGACGGCGGCTGCGGCATGGCCCAGGCCCTGGGATGGCGGTTCCGCGATGGCAAAGGCCGCCTGCTCGAATCCCCTTTGTCCGGCGGCGATCTCCTCTCCGTCGTCCACGTCGAGACCGGCGGCGCGGATGCGGCCCTCGCCGGCACGGAGGTCATCGGCGCCTGCGACGTGGACACGCCGCTGCTCGGACCCGCAGGCGCGGCGACGGTCTTCGGGCCGCAGAAAGGCGCCGACTCGCACGGTGTCGCGGAGCTGGAGGAAGGCCTCGCCCACCTCGCCCGCATCGTGCGGCAGGAGCTGGGCGCGGACATGGCCACCCTCCGGTACGGCGGCGCCGGCGGCGGTCTCGGCGCCGGGCTCGCGGTATTCGCCGGCGCGAAGCTGGAACCCGGCATCGAACGTGTACTGCAGACCTGCCGTTTCGACGAGCGCCTGCGGGGAGCCGGCCTCTGCCTGACCGGTGAAGGCCGGATCGACGGGCAGACCCTGGCCGGCAAGGCCTGTCTGGGGGTCGCGCGGGCCGCCGCCGCCCGGGGCGTGCCGACGGTGGCGCTCGTCGGGGCGGCGGGACCGGACGCGGACGCCGTCCTGTCGGCGGGCCTCACCGAATGGCGCCTTATCGGTCCCGGCCTGACACGGCGCGAGAGCGTGCAGCACGCCTCCACGCTGCTGGCCACGGCGGCCGGCCAGGCGGCGCTGGAGCATGCCGGCGCCCGCTGAAGTTCAGAGCCGCTCGGAGAGGATTTGTCGCACCCGCTCCAGGTCCGCCATGGTATCGACGCCGGGCGCAGGCAGCTCCCCGGCGACGCCCACGCGGATGCGCAGGCCCAGATAGAGGGCGCGAAGCTGCTCCAGCCGTTCGGTGAGTTCCAGCTCCGCGGGCGCGGCGTCCACCAGGCGTGCCAGTGCGCCGCAGCGGTAGGCATACAGGCCCAGATGGCGCAGCGCGTGGCGGGGGGCGACACGCCCCGGCTCGGCGGCCGAACTCCTCGGCCACGGGATCGGCGCACGGCTGAAATACAGGGCATTGCCGGCCTCGTCGAGCACCACCTTCACTACGTTGGGGTCGTGGAACTCGCGCACGTCGTGCAGATGGGCGGCCAGCGTGGCGATGTCCGTCCCGCCCTCCGCCAGCAACGAGGCCGCACGGCCGATCAGCGCCGGCGGCATGAGCGGCTCGTCGCCCTGCAGATTGACCACGATGGTGTCGTCGGACCAGCCCCGGCTGCGCGCCACCTCGGCGATCCGGTCGGTGCCCGATGCGTGATCTTCCCGGGTTAGAACTGCTTCCGCGCCGAAGGCCTGCGCCGCCTCGAGCACCCGCTCGCTGTCCGTCGCGACGATCACGCTGTCGGCTCCACTCTCCCGCGCCCGCTCCCACACGTGATGGATCATCGGCCGGCCCGCGATATCCGCGAGCGCCTTGCCCGGCAGCCGCTCGGAGGCGTAGCGCGCCGGTATGACCACGTGAAACGGCACGGTGACGTCGGCGCCATTGTCGGCGTTATTCCCGGCGCTATGCTTCATCGCGCCGCATCCAGTCGCTCATCCAGTCTCTCCAGGAATGCATCAGCGGTCGCCGCATCGATGTCGAGGCTCACCGGCACGTACCAGTGACGTCGGCCGGCGCGCTCGCCCACCTTCACCGCGTCCTTCTCGGTCATGAATACCGGCAGTGCGTCCGGCGGGTCCAGCTCCTGCCGCGACGGCTCCGCGTGGTCTGCGAGCGGGTGTTCGATCACCTTCATCCCGGCATCGCGCAGCATGCGGAAGAACCGGGCCGGGTTGCCGATACCCGCGATCGCGTAGACCGCCTGACCGGCGAACTCCGTCAGCTCGCGCCGGGAGCCGTCGGCCAGGTTCACCGCCCCTTCCGGGCGCAGGTTGAAACCGATGGCATGATCGATACCGGTCAGGCCCTGGCTGAAGACCTGGTCGACGGTGTCGAGGCGCTCAGCCGGCTCGCGCAGCGGGCCGGCCGGCAGACAGCGGCCGTTGCCGAGGCCCCGGTCGAAATCGACCACGGCGATCTCCACGTCCCGGGCCAGCCGATAGTGCTGCAGGCCGTCGTCGGCGATGACCACGTCGGCGCCCGCCTCGACGGCAGCCCTGGCGGCCGCTACCCGGTCCGGATGCACGTAGACCGGACAGCCCGCATGACGGGCGAAGATCAGCGCCTCGTCCCCCACCCGCGCCGGGTCTGAGCCGGGCTCCACCCGCAGCGGCCGCGGCCCCGGGTCGCCGCCGTAGCCACGGCTGACGATGCCGGGCTGCCGCCCGCGCTCTGCGAGCCGGCGCGCGAGCCACAGGGTCAGCGGCGTCTTGCCGGTACCGCCGACGTTGATATTGCCCACGACGATCACCGGCGCGCCGGCGCGGTGGCGCGGCAGCACGCCCGCCGCGAACAGGCGGCGCCGCAGACCTGCGAGAAAGGCGAACAGCGCGCCCAGCGGCCTCAGCAGGAGGCCGCCGGAACCCTCGCCGTACCAGACGTCTTCCAGCCAGCGGCGCATCCTCAGGCCTGGCTATCGCTGAACTGCATGCGGTGGAGCATGGCATAGGGCCCCTCGCGCCGCAGCAACTCCTCGTGGGTACCGGTCTCTATCACCCTGCCCGCCTCCATGACGACGATCAGGTCCGCGTTCTCGATGGTCGACAGCCGGTGGGCGATCACCAGGGTCGTGCGGTCCTCCATCAGTTCGGACAGCGCGCGCTGGATGCGCCGCTCGGATTCGCTGTCCAGCGCCGACGTCGCCTCGTCCAGGATGAGCACGGGCGCGTTCTTCAGCAGCGCGCGGGCGATGGCGATGCGCTGGCGCTGACCGCCCGAGAGCAGCACGCCCCGATCGCCCACCACCGTCTCCAGCGCCAGCGGCAGCTCGCGCACGAACTCCATTACGTAGGCGTGCTCCGCGGCCCGTTCGATGTCGGCTCGGTCGACTCCGCCGGGCGCGCCGTAGGCCAGGTTGTTGGCGATGGTGTCGTTGAACAGCACCACGTCCTGGCTGACCAGACTGATCTGCGCGCGCAGGCTGGCAAGGGTGTAGTCCCGCACGGACCGGCCGTCGAGCAGGATCTCGCCCGCGTCCGTCTCGTAGAAGCGCGGCAGCAGGCTCACCAGCGTGGACTTGCCGCTGCCGGAGCGGCCGACGATGGCGACGGTGCGCCCGGGCTCGACCGTGAGGTTCACGTCTCTCAGCACCACGCCCTTCTCCTCCGCGTAGGCGAAGCTGACGTCGCGGAACTCCACCTTGCCGGCCACCCGGTCCACCTCCCAGGTGCCGGTGTCCTGCTCCGCCTCCATGTCCAGCACCTCGAACACGCTGTCCGCGGCGGCGATCCCCCGCTGCAGCGGCGCGTTCATGTTGGTGAGCCGGCGCAGGGGGTCGAGCAGGAACACCATCGCCGTCATGAACGCCGTGAACGTGCCCGGCGTGAGTTCGCCGGAGAGGGACTGCACGCCGGCCACGTACACCACGCCCGCCACGCCGACGGCGAACAGCATCTGTGTCACGGCGATGCCGCCGGCCTTGGCGGCCACCAGCTTCATGTTCAGGCGACGGTTGTTCTCGTTCGCCGCACCGAAGCGCCGGCGCTCATAGTCCTGGCCGTTGAACACCTTCACCACCCTGTGGCCCTGCACCGCCTCCTCCGTCACCTGGGTGACGTCGCCCACCGAGTTCTGGATGCGCTGGGAGTAGCGGCGGAAGGTCTTGCTCAGGTAGCCGATCAGCACCGCGATCAGCGGCACCACGAGGGCGACGAAGGCGGTGAGCATCAGGCTCTGGTAGATCATCACGGCCAGCAGGGAGATGATCTTCAGCGTGTCGCGGATGAGCACGGTAACTACGTTGGTGGCAGACTCGGCCACCATTTCGATGTTGTAGGTCATCTTCGACAGCAGCGGCCCGGACGAGCGTGTATCGAAGAACGAGGCCGGCAGCACGAGGTACTTGTCGAAGGTCTCGTCGCGCAGCTTCGTAATGATCTGGCGGCCGATCCAGCCCAGTCCGTACTCCGAGCCGAAGCCCGCGATGCCGCGCACGAGGAAAGCGGCGACGAAGGCGATCGGCATCCAGGCGGCGACGCTCTCGTTGCGCGCGAGCAGCGTCTCGTCCATCAGTGGCTCCATCAGCATCGCGATGCCCGCCTCCACCAGGGCGGAGAGAGCCATGGCGATGCCGGCCAGTATCAGCACCAGCCGATGGCGGGCGGTGTAGGCGAGCAGGCGCCGATAGACGGAGAGACCGTGAGAGTCGACGGAGACGACGGCCATGGTCGCTCAGTCCTCGCCGGAGACCGTGGCGATGTCGATCTTCACGAAGCCCATGCGGCCGGCGACGTCCATCACGGTCACCACCGACTGGTGGCGGGCGTCGGCATCCGCGACGATGGTGACCGGCAGGCCGGTGTCGCCGCCGGAGACCTCCAGCAGGGCGCGGCGCAGCGTCAGCGGGCTGTTGTTGACCAGTTCCCGCCCGTTGACCAGGAAAGTGCCGGCGGCGGTGATGGCCACTTCGAGGCGCTCGGCTTGTGCAGCCGGCGCTACGCTCTGCGCCTCGGGCAGCGTGATGGTGAGCCGGGACTCCTTCACGAAACTGGTGGAGACCATGAAGAAGATCAGCAGCAGGAACACGACGTCGATCAGCGACGTCAGGTTTACCTCCGGCTCCCCCTTGGGACGGGTAGCGAGATTCATGACTGGCGCTGTCCCGCGTCGCGCCGCCGCTGCACCGCTTCCACCAGCTTCAGGGCCTCTTTCTCCATCTGCACCACCAGCGCGTCCACGCGGCTGCGGAAATAGCGGTAACCGATCAGGGACGGGATGGCCACGGTGAGGCCCGCGGCCGTCGTGATCAGGGCCTCGGAGATGCCGCCGGCGAGCGCGCCGGGATCACCGACGCCCTGGGTGGTGATGGCCGTGAAGACCTCCACCATGCCGACCACCGTACCGAGCAGTCCCAGCAACGGCGAGATCGCCGCGATGGTGCCGAGAGTATCCAGGTAGCGTTCGAGCTCGTGGACCACGTGGCGGCCGGTATCCTCGATGCTCTCCTTCATCACCGCGCGATCCCGGTTGCGGTTGACCAGGCCTGCGGCGAGGATCTGGCCCAGCGGCGACCCCTGGTGCAGCGACTGGATGTGGCTCTGGGTGAGTTCGTTCTTCTTGATCCAGCCCCAGACCCGGGCCGTGAGGTCCTGCGGGACCACCCGCTCCTGCTTCAGGGACCAGAGCCGCTCCAGCATGATGCCCATGGCGAGGACCGCGCACAGGATAATGGGCAGCATCAGCCAGCCGCCGGCTTTGATGATTTCGACCATAATCCAAGGCTGCGCCAGAAAACGGAAATATACCTGCTAGGAACTGCCGGGACCAGAAGCCGCGGCGGGCGGCGCCGGCGACCAGAGCCGCCGCCGCGACTCCCTGCGCGCCGCGATTTCCGCTTCGTGCCGGTCGCTGCAGAGCGTGATCGCGAGCGCACCGTAGTCTCCGGTGCTCAGCACCCGGGCCCCGCTCGCCTGCCAGCGGCGGGCAACCTCCGGCCGGGGGAAGCCCCAGCGGTTGCGCCAGGCCGCCGTGGCGATGGCGAACCGGGGTGCCAGGGCATCCACCAGCGCGGCGCTCGACGAAGTGGCGCTGCCGTGATGAGGCATCAGCACCACGTCGGCGCGCTGCAGCGCCCCCGCCGCGAGCAGCCGCCGCTCGCTGTCGCGCTCGACGTCGCCCGGCAACAGCAGGCGGCGATCGCCGGCGCTCACCTCGAGCACACAGGAGCCGTCATTGCCCGCGGCGCCCGCGGCGGCAGGCCAGAGCACGCGGAAGTCGATGCCGTCCCAGGACCACCGATCACCGCGCTCGCAGGCAGCGGCGTCCAGGCCGGTGAGCTCGCCCGGCTCGCCGCTTGCCACCCGCGCCACCGCAACGGAGGCGGCGACGCTCGCCGCGCCGCCCGCGTGGTCGTTGTCGGCATGGCTCAGCATCATCAGATCCAGGCTCCGCACACCGAGTGCGCGCAGCGCCGGCACGACGACCCGCTGCCCCGCATCGGAGCCGCTGGCATAGGCCGGACCGGCATCGTAGAGCATCGCGTGAGTGCGTGTGCGGACGAGCACTGCAAGCCCCTGGCCCACGTCCAGCACGTCCGCCCGGACACAGCCGGAAGGAATCGCGCTGCCGCGCCACAGCAGCAGCGACAGGGTCAGCCACACCGGTATCCAGCGGCCGGGGAGACAACGGGGCAACAGCAGCGCCAGCGTGGCGACGGCAGCGAGCGGGATCACGACCGGCCCGCGACCCGGTGGCTGATAATCCGCGCCCGGCAGCGCGGCCAGCCACTCCAGCACGGCGAGCACGAGACCCAGGGCCTCGTGGGTCAGCGCCAGCAGCCAGGCTGCGGGACGCGCGAACACCCCGCCGGCGGCGGCCGCGGCGGCGCCGGCCAGCGTTGCCGGCACGACCAGCAGGCCGAAGGCGGGGATGGCCACCAGGTTGGCCGGGATGGCGGACCAGGCGACCCGGTCGAAGAACAGCAGCGTCAGCGGTGCCAGCAGCACCCAGAGCCGCCACTGCAGAGACGCCAGGGCCCGAACCCTGCCGGCGGGCCCGGCGGCGTCCGCCCGTGCGGCGTCGCTGCCCGCGATCGCGAGTATCGCCGCTACTGCCCCGAAGGAGAGCGCGAAACCGGGCGTGAGAGAGTCCAGGGGCTGCACCAGGAGCACGACGATGAGCGCCAGCGCGAGCCCGGTTGCGGGCCCGAGCGGCCGACGCCAGCGGCCGGCGAGCACCACTGTGCCGAGCATAAGGAGCGCCCGGCGCACGGGCGTGCCGAATCCGGCCAGCAGACCGTAGGCCGTGGCGACGGCCAGCGCCACCAGGGCGGCGCGATCCCGGCCGCCGGCGCCGGCCAGCCGGCCCGCCAGGGCGAAGACCAGCCCGGCGACCAGCCCCACGTGCAGCCCGGAAATGGCCATCAGGTGCGAGGTGCCGGTGGCCTGGAACAACTCGGTCGACGCCGCATCCAGGCGATGGCGGCTGCCGGTGGCCAGCGCCACCATGACGCCGCGGCCCGCGCCGTCCGGCAGCACGGCCGCAAGGCTGGTCTCGAGCCGCGAGCGCCACCAGGCCAGCCGCCCGGGTCCGGGCTCGGCCAGCAGCCGTGCCTCGCCGCGCACGTAGCCGGTGGCGCCGATACCCCGCGTGAAGAGCCAGCGCTCGTAGTCGAAGCCGCCCGGGTTGGCCAGCCCGCGCGGGGCGCGCAGAACCGCCGTGAAGCGCCAGCGCTCGCCGATGCGCGGCACCGTCTCCGGCTCGTACCAGTTCAGCCGGATCCGTCCCGGCAGCGCGGGATCGGTGCTGCGGGTGACGAAGGTAACCGCCCGGCCGCGCTGGCGGGGAAAGTCCTCGATTACGAACGCGCCGGTGGTCTCCAGCCGGTCGTGGGCGGCCGGCAGGCGGTCGGCGAGCTGCCAGTGGGCGTGCAGCGCGAACCAGGCCGCCCCTGCCAGGGCGACGGCTGGCAATCGCGCCGGACGCAGCGCCAGCCCCGCCGCACCCAGGACGAGGCCGGCAAGAATGAGCCACAGCGGCGGCAACGCGGGCAGCCGGGCCGCGAGCAGCATGCCCGCAAGCAGGGCCAAAGCCGTGCGCGCCATCGTCGGAATCCCCTGCCCCGATCCGTTAAGATGACGGCGCCCGGACACCGCGCCCTGCAGGGACCATGCCCAGACGCTTCTTCCGCCGCCTGAATTTCGACCGCCATGCCGTGGCGCGGCAGTGGTACATGCGCCCGTTCGAGCGCATCCTGCACGAGCCGCGCATCTGGAGCACGCGCCGGCGCAGCATCGTGCCCGGCGTCGGCGTGGGGCTGTTCTGCGCCTGGATCCCGGTGCCCGGGCACAGCATCATCGCGGCGCTGGTCGCACTGGCCCTGCGGGTGAACATCCCTGTCGCCGTCCTTGCTACGCTGATCACCAACCCGGTGACCATGGGGCCCTTCTACTACGCGGCCTACCGGGTCGGCGCCGCCATCCTGGAGATGCGGACCCGGACCAACGTGGACATCCCCGCCGACTCCGTGACGGAGATGATGGGCATCTGGCAGCCCTTCCTGCTCGGCTGCTTCATCCTCGGCAGCGCGACCGCGGCCGTCGGCTATTTCTCGCTGAACCTGATCTGGCGGCTGTCGGTCAGCGGCTACGTCCGCGCGCGGCGCCGCCGCGCGGCCCGCGACGCCGGCGATCACCCCAGCGGGCACCCGAGCGAGCACGCGAGCGATCGCGACCAGCGTGACCCTGGCGACTAGCGGAACGAGCTTCCGCTGGCTGCAACGACCCTCAGGCCGCCGCCAGTCGGCCGTCCTTCAGCTCCAGCTGCCGGTCCATCCGCGCCGCGATGCCGAGATCGTGGGTCACGATGACGAGGCTGGTGCCGTACTCGCGATTCAGTGCCAGCATCTGGTCCAGCACGTGCTCGCCGGTATGCCCGTCCAGATTGCCGGTGGGCTCGTCGGCGAGCACCACCCGCGGCCGGGTGATCAGCGCACGGGCCACGGCCGCACGCTGGCGTTCGCCGCCCGAGAGCTCCCCGGGCTTGTGCTGCGTCCGCTCGGCCAGTCCCACCCGGGCCAGCAACTCCCGCGCCGCTTCCAGCGCGCTCGCGCGCTCCACCCGCCGGATCAGCAGCGGCATGGCCACGTTCTCCTGCGCCGTGAACTCCGGCAGCAGATGGTGGAACTGATAGACGAAGCCGATGGCCTCGTTCCTCAGCCTGCCCCTCTCGCCGTCGGCGAGCCTGTGCATCGCCTTGCCGCAGATGCTGATCTCGCCGGCGGTGGGCGCATCCAGCCCGCCGAGGAGCTGCAGCAGCGTGGTCTTGCCCGAGCCGGAAGCGCCGACGATGGCCACCCGCTCGCCGGGCGCCACCGTGAGATCGACGCCCTCCAGCACCGTCAATTCGCCGCCCGCTTCGCGGAAGCTGCGCTTCAGTCCCCGGCACTCGATGACCGGCTCCGTACCTTCCGTCAATGTCCTCTTCCCTTGCCTATCTTGTGCATCCGTCGCGACGGCAGCCGCCGACATTTCTGTCAGCCGTGCCCGGAAATCAGTCGAATCGCAGCGCGTCCGCCGGGTCGGTTCGCGCGCCCCGCCAGGCCGGGTACAGCGTCGACAACAGCGACAATGCGAGCGCCACGCCGCAGATCAGCGCCAGGTCGGCCGCACGCAGGTCCGCCGGCAGATCGCTGATGAAATACACGTCCGGCGCCAGGAACTTGAAGCCCAGCGCCCCCTCGGCGAAACCGACGATGGTCTCGAGATTCAGCGTCAGCAGCGCGCCCAACGCGAGGCCGGCGCCGGTGCCGATGACGCCGATAATGGCGCCCTGTATCACGAACACCGACAGGATACCGCCGGGCGGCGCGCCCAGGGTGCGCAGTATGGCGATGTCCCTCTGCTTGTCCTTCACCACCATCACCAGCGTCGAGACGATATTGAATGCCGCCACGGCGATCACCAGCAGCAGGATCACGAACAGGATCGACTTTGTGATCTTGATGGAGCGGAAGAAGCCGGAGTGCCGCCGCGTCCAGTCGCTGACCAGGACGCCGCCGCCGAGCGCAGTGGCCACCTCGCGCACGATGGCCGGCGCACCGAACAGATCGCCCAGCGCGAGCCGCAGGCCGCTCACGTCGTCGCCCAGCCGGAACAGCCGGGCGGCGTCGTCGATATGCATGAAGACCTGCCGGCGGTCGAACTCGTACATGCCGGCGCGAAAGGTGCCGGCCACGGTGAAACGGCGCATCCGGGGGATCATGCCCGCGGGCGTCACTACGCCCTCCGCCAGCATCAGCAGCACCTGCTCGCCGGGCGCGACGCCGAGCGCATCGGCCAGGTCGACGCCGAGGATCACCCGGTAGGATCGGGGCTGCAGGTCGGCGAGCGAGCCTTCCCGCATGAGTCCCTCGATGCCGGAGACGTCCTGCTCCCGGGCCGGGTCCACGCCGCGGATGGCGATGCCGCTCATCGTCTCGGCGCCCGCCACGAGCCCGCGGCCCGAGACGAACGGCGCGACCGCCTTTACCCGCGGGTCGGCGAGCGCGCCCTCGGCGAGCCGCTGCCACTCCTCCAGACGGCCCGCCGGGCCCTCGATGGTCGCCTCGGCGGACATCGCCAGAATGCGGTCCTGGAGTTCGCGCTCGAATCCGTTCACCACCGACAGGACCACGATCAGCACCATCACGCCCACCGCGATACCCGCCATCGAGATCAGCGAGATGAAGGAGACGAAGCTGTTGCGGTGACGGGAGCGCACGTAGCGCGTGCCCACCAGCCACTCCCAGTAGCCCGCGCGGGACGATTGCGGAGAAGCAGGTCTAGTCATAGCGCAGCGCCCTCGACGGCTGCACCGCGGCCGCGCGCCGCGCCGGATACAGCGTGGCCAGGCCCGTCAGCCCCAGGGCGGCCGCGGCGATCGCGACGACGTCGGCCAGCTGCAGGTCCGAGGGGATCTCGGTGACGTAATAGACGTCCCCGGGCATGATCTGAAAGCCGAAGGTCTGCTCCAGCACCGGCACGATCACCGGCACGTTCACGGCCAGCATCGTGCCGAGCGCCACGCCGCCGATGGCCCCGACCCACCCGATCACGAGCCCCTGGGTGAGGAACACGCGCAGCACGCTGCCTGGACTCATGCCGAGCGTCCGCAGGATGGCGATATCGGTTTCCTTGTCGGTGACCACCATGACGAGGCTCGCCACGATATTGAATGCGGCAACGGCGACGATGAGCGAGAGAATCAGCGACATCATGGTTTTCTCCAGACGCACTGCCCGGAAGTAGCTCGCGTTCTCGCGGCTCCAGTCACTGGTCTCGTAACCCTCGCCGAGGCTGTCCTCCAGCGCCTGCGCGATTGCAGGTGCCTGCATGACGTCGCCGGTCTTCACCCGGATGCCGCTTACCGCGTCGCCGAGCCGCCGGATGGCCGCCGCGTCCTCGAGCGCGACCAGGGCCAGCGAGGCGTCGTGGTCCTGCAGCCCGGCCTCGAATACGCCGGCCACGAAAAAGCGCCGGAGTTCCGGGCGGACCTCGCCTGCCGTCAGCCGCGGTATGAGCAGCATCACCTCGTCGCCGACGCGCACGCCCAGATTGATGGCGAGCAGCCGGCCCAGCACGATGTTGAAGCTGCCCGGTTCAAGGCGGTCGAGACGGCCCGACACCATGCTGGCGGCGGCGGCCGAGACCCCCGCCTCGAGCGCCGGGTCGATGCCGCTAACGAACAGGGGCTGCAGGCCTGCCCGGGACCGGGCCATCGCCTCGAATTCCACGTACGGTGCCGCCGCCAGCACGCCGGGCTGTGCGCGCACCCGCTCGACAACCTGCGGCCATCGCTCCAGGGTGCCGCCGGCGCCCGTCACCGACGCGTGTGCGGTCATGCTGAGCAGGCGGCTGCGGAGTTCGTTCTCGAAGCCGTTCATGACCGACAGGATGACGATCAGTGCCGCCACGCCGATCGCGATTCCGATGGACGAGGCCAGCGTGATGAACGAGACGAAGCGGGTCCGCCGGCGCGCACGCAGGTATCGGAGTCCGATCGCGACTTCCAGCGGTCCCTTCATTCCGGCCATGGCGGGATTAGACCACAACAAAACCACGACCGCTGTCGGCTCAGCCGGCGATGTCCACCTCCAGCGGGCGGTCCAGGCGGATGCCCTCGGGCGTGACGCTGGCACCCCAGGCGAGTACCTGCACGCCCTCCGCCGCCGCCGCGGTGAGCGCCTCCGCGTAGACGGGGTCGATCTCGCGGGCCGGCGCGACGACGTCGACGTCGTCGCGCTGCACGCAGAAGACCAGGGCAGCGCTGTCGCCGGCCCGCAATCGCTCCGCCAGCATCCGCATGTGCGCGGATGCCCGCGCGCTGACGGCGTCGGGGAACACGGCGCGGCGGCCGCTGACCGCCGCGGTGACGTTCTTGACCTCCACCCAGCAGGCCGGCTCGCCGGGCAGAAGAAAATCCGCCCGGCTGCGGGAATCCGGGTAGGTGGCCTCGCGCCGCAGGACTCTTTTTTCCGCCGGACGGTCTGCCGCCGGGTCTGCAGGAGGATCCGCGCAATAGTCGGCCAGCTCCGGTATGCGGCCCGCCTCCAGCGCCTCGCCGACGATGGCGTTGGTGCGGCCGGTGTGGATGCCCACCAGGGTGCCGCCGGCGGTCTCCACCAGTTCCCAGGTCCACGCGTAACGGCGACGCGGATTGTCGGAGTGGCTGAGCCAGACCCGGGAGCCGGGTTCGGCGCAGCCGGTCATGGCGCCGGTATTGGGACAGTGCACGGTGCGCGCCTCCCCGCTATCGGCGAATTCCACGTCGGCGAGAAAACGCTTGTAGCGACGCACCAGGCGGGCCTCGCGCAGCGGGCGGTCGAACTCCACGGTCGGCTCCTTACAACAAAAATTCCGGCAAATCTACGCACTACGACATTTTTCCTCAATGCGCCCGGTGCTATATTCGACCCGGTTTCGATGCGGAGAGCCGCCATGCACAGCCTGAAACTCACGCTTGCCGCCCTGACGACGGGTCTGTTGCTTGCCCTCAGCGCCGCCCACGCGGAGAGCCTCGATATGGACACCGGCAGTGCCATGCTCACCGGCGGCGACCGGCCCACCCGGGGCATGACCATGCAGAAGGTGCAGAACGAGTGGGGCCAGCCGGCCATGCGACGCGCACCGGTCGGCGAGCCGCCGATCACGCGCTGGGAGTATCCGGAGTTCGTGGTCTATTTCGAGCACAACCGGGTGATCCACGCCGTCCTGAAGCACGGCAGCGCCGGCTGAGGCCGCCTGCCGGCCGTTTTCGCGGCCATTTCTGCCGGACCACCGCCGACCAGCGCCGCCGACCGCCGCCGACCCACCGCCCCGCCGCGGGTGACGGCGGCAACGACACGCCGGTTATGAGATACTGATGGGCCGCCCGCAGGCAGCCCGCGCATTTGCGGGCTGCCTGCGGGCGGCCCTTTTTCATTATGACGGCAACACTACGCAGACCGGATTTGCCTGCAACCGGCGCATCGCCCGTGCGCTGGGGCGGACTCGTGGGCGAGGCGGACGCGCTGGCCGTCGCCGAGGCCGCGGCCCGGCACGCGGGTCCGGTACTCGTCGTCGCCGCCTCCGCACGCGAGGCGGATCGCCTGGAGGCGGCGCTGGGCTTCTTCGCCGGTGTCGATACACCGGTGCTCCACTTCCCGGACTGGGAGACGCTGCCCTACGACAGCTTCTCTCCCCACCAGGATATCGTCTCCGAGCGGCTCGCCACGCTGGCCGGACTGCCCGCGCTCACCCGCGGCATCGTCGTGGTGGCCGCCCCCTGCCTCATGCAGCGGCTGCCGCCGACGGACTACGTGACGGCCCGCGCGCTGTCGCTGCGGACGGGCGAGAGCCTGGACCGGGACGAGTTCATCCGCGGCCTGGAAGCCTCGGGCTACCTGCGCGTGCCGGAGGTCTCGGAGCACGGCGAGTTCGCCGTCCGCGGCGCCATCATCGACCTGTTCCCCATGGGGGCGCGCGAGCCCTACCGCATCGACCTGTTCGACGAGGAGATCGACACGCTCCGCGCCTTCGACCCCGATACCCAGCTGTCGGGCGAGTCGCTGGAGAAGATCGAGATTCTGCCGGCCCGGGAGACGCCGCTGGATGCGGATGCCGTCCGCGGCTTCCGTCGTCGCTACCGGGCCCGTTTCGCCGGCGAGGCCGCGCGCTCGCCGATCTACCGGGACGTATCCGAAGGCATTGCCCACGGCGGCATCGAGTACTACCTGCCGCTGTTCTTCGACCAGACCGCGACGCTGCTCGACTATCTGCCGGCATCCACGCTGATCACGGCAGGTACGGAACTGGACGACTCGCTGGCGGCTTTCCGTGCCGAGATCGAGGAACGCCATGCCCTGGTGTCCCTCGATCCGGACCGGCCCGTGCTGGAACCCGACGAGGCGTTCCTGCCGGTGGATGCCGTGCGCGAGCGGCTCGCGGGCCGCCCCCGCATCCTGCTATCCGCCAACAAGCCGCTGCCCGGCGAAGGCGAGGACTTCGGCGCGAAGCCGGTGCCCGTGCTGCGACTGGACAGCCGGCGGGAAGAGGCGGCCGGCGCCCTGACCGCCTTCCTGGACGACTTCGACGGCCGGGTGCTGTTCACGGCGGAGTCGGCCGGCCGCCGGGAAGCGCTGGCCGACCTGCTCACCGATCTGAAACGCCCCCCCGCCCGGGTCGCTGACTGGCAGGAGTTCACGGCCACGGACGCGCCGCTGGCCATCGCGCTGGGTCCGCTCGAGAACGGGGTCGTGCTGCCCGCGGCCGGCCTCGCGATCGTGCCGGAGCAGAGCCTGTTCGGCGAGCGGGCGCGGCAGACGAGCCGCCGGCGGCGCGCGAGCCGGGACCCCGAGAACATCATCCGCCAGCTGAGCGACCTGCGCGAAGGCGCGCCGGTCGTGCACGAGGAATACGGCGTCGGCCGTTATCTGGGTCTGTCGACGCTCGCGGTGGGCGACATACCGGCCGAGTTCCTCACCCTGGAATACGCGGACGGCGACAAACTGTACGTACCGGTGCATTCGCTGCACCTGATCTCTCGCTACACCGGCGCCTCCCCGGAGAATGCCCCTTTGCACCGGCTGGGCAGCGACCAGTGGGAGCGGGCGAAACGCCGGGCAGCCGAGAAGGTGCGCGACGTGGCCGCCGAACTCCTGGACGTCTATGCGCGCCGCGCGGCGCGGCCCGGCCACGCCTTCCGCCTGGACGAGCACGACTACCGGGCGTTCGAGGCCGACTTCCCGTTCGAGCCCACCGAGGACCAGCAACGCGTGATCGACGAGGTGCTCGCCGACATGCGCACCGCGAGCTCCATGGACCGCGTGGTCTGCGGCGACGTGGGCTTCGGCAAGACCGAGGTGGCGCTCAGGGCCGCGTTCGTCGCCGTCCAGGCCGGCAAGCAGGTGGCCATGCTGGTGCCGACCACGCTGCTCGCCCAGCAGCACTATCAGACGTTCAGCGACCGCTTCGCTGACTGGCCGGTGCGCATCGAGGTGCTGTCACGATTCCGCTCCCGCAAGGACACCGACACCGTGCTGGCCGACGTGTCCGCCGGCAAGGTGGACATCGTCATCGCCACCCACAAGCTGCTGCAGCACACCTCGCTGTTCCGTGACCTCGGCCTCGTGATCGTTGACGAGGAACACCGCTTCGGCGTGCGGCACAAAGAAGCGCTGAAGGCGCTGCGCGCGGATGTGGACGTGCTCACGCTGACCGCCACGCCCATACCGCGCACGCTGAACATGGCGCTGGGCGGGCTCAGGGAACTGTCGCTGATCACCACCCCGCCGTCCGAACGCCTCTCCGTGAAGACCTTCGTCAGCCAGTGGAACGACGCCATGGTGCGCGAGGCCTGCCTGCGCGAGATCAAGCGCGGCGGCCAGGTCTACTTCGTCCACAACCGGGTGGAGGACATCGAGCGGGTGCGCGAGAAACTCGCCGAACTGGTGCCGGAGGCCGACATCCGCGTGGGCCACGGCCAGATGCCGGAGCGCGAGCTCGAGCAGGTGATGCTGGATTTCTATCACCGCCGCTTCAACGTGCTGCTCTGCACGACCATCATCGAGAGCGGCATCGACGTGCCGACGGCGAACACCATCGTCATCAACCGGGCGGACCGCTTCGGCCTGGCCCAGCTGCACCAGCTCCGCGGCCGGGTAGGACGCTCCCATCACCGTGCCTATGCCTACCTGGTCGCGCCGCCGAAAGCCGCCATGACGGCCGATGCCGTGAAGCGGCTGGAAGCCATCGATTCGCTGGAGGACCTGGGCGCCGGGTTCGCGCTGGCCAGCCACGACCTCGAGATCCGCGGCGCCGGCGAACTGCTGGGCGACGAGCAGAGCGGGCAGATCCAGGAGATCGGCTTCGCGCTGTACACCGAGATGCTGCAGCGGGCCGTGGAGAGCCTGCGCCGCGGCGACCAGCCGAACTTCGACAAGCCCCTGCACGGCGGCGTCGAGATCAACCTGCACTGCGCCGCCCTGCTGCCCGACGACTACGTGCCCGACGTGCACCTGCGCCTGGTGCTCTACAAGCGCATCGCCGGCACCGACAGCGCCGACGACCTGCGCGAGCTGCAGGTGGAACTCATCGACCGTTTCGGCCTGCTGCCGGAGCCCGCGCGTCGGCTGCTGCAGGTGGCCGAGCTGCGCATCGCCGCCGAGCCGCTCGGTATCCGCAAGATGGACGTCGGCCCGGAGGGCGGCTCGGTGCAATTCGGTCCGGAACCGGCCGTCGAGCCGATCACCCTGATCGAGCTCATTCAGGAACCGGGCAGCATCTATCGCCTGAAGAACGACGACCGGCTGAACTTCCGCACGCCGCTGCCCGAGGTGGACGATCGGGTGGGGCACCTGCACGCGCTGCTGGGGCGGCTGGCGGCTGGCGCCCGGCCGGAGGCGATGGCAAGCTAGCGCGATGATTACACCGGTCGCACCGTTCACCGAAATACGCCGCTTCGGGACCGCACTGGCCGCGGCCTTCGTCGCGGCCCTGCTCGCCGCGGGCCCGCTGCCGGCCCAGCAGCAGGCGGCGCCAGGATCGACGCCAGGATCGACGGCCGGCCTCGTGCCGGCCGAGTCCGAGTCCGATACCGATACCGATACCGAGGCCGAGGCCGAAGAGGCGCTCGAGCAGTACCGGGTGGAGCTGATCGTGTTCGAGTACGGCGACTCTCTGGCGGGCACCACCGAGGACTGGTCGGCACCGCCCGACCCCGCCGGCGAGACCGAAACCGCCGACGGAGCCGGTAGCGATATCGACGAGGCCGACGCCGAGACCCATCAGGACGGCGCTGTTCCGGCCGGCCGGCAGGCCGGGCGCCCCGCCACGGACGCCGCCTCGCCCGGGGCGTCGGGCGACACGGCGGGCGCAACCGGCATCGACGGAGACCGGCCCGACGAACCGGTCTTCCGCTTCATGCCGCTACCGGAAGAGGAGCTCGAACTGGGCGAGGTCTATCGGCGGCTCGGCACTACGGAGGGTTACGAGCCGCTGCTGCACGTCGCCTGGCAGCAGCCGGGTTACGAGCCGGAGGCGGCACGGCCGCTCGATCTCTCCCGGCTGGCCGAGCTTCCGGATGGCCTGCAGGGCGAGGTCCGGCTGTACCGTTCCCGCTTCCTGCACCTGGAACTGAATCTGGAGTTGTGGTCGGAGCCGCGGCGGCCTCGGTCCGCGCCGGAGACGGCGACGCCGGCGCCACTCTTCCCCGATCGGGGCCGGACGGACGCCGGCGAGCCGCTGGACGCGCTGGAGCCGGACATCTACCGTCTCAGCGAACGGCGCAAGCTGCGCAGCGGCGAACTCCATTACTACGATCATCCCCGCTACGGTGTGCTGGCTAAGGTGACGCCGGTGGAAGCCGAGGAAGAACCCGCCGCGGCACCCGGCACCGGCGACGGGGAACCGGCCGCCCCGGCGCCGGCGGGCGCCTCGTCCGCGGCCGACTGACGCGCTCAGTGCTCGGCCGATGAGGCCAGGGCTTCCATGACGAAATCGTTCGCGTCCTGCTCGGCATCGGGCAGCGCCGCGGTGACGGTGCAATGAACGGTAACGAACCGGCCCACGGGAGAGTGCGGGTGATGGATGCCGAGTTCCCGCACCTGGCGGGTGATGGAATCGGCGAACGCGCGCACGGCGGACTCGTCGCCGCCGTGCACCAGCGCCACGACGCAGTCTTCCTCCAGCCGGGAAGCGATATCGCTCGCCCGGCGCAGACGCCGGGTGATGCAGCGGGCGACCCGCCGGATCATCGACTCGGTGGCATGCCGGCCGAAGGTATCGAGATAGGCGCGAAACGCCTCGATGCGGAATACGAGCAGGGAGAGCCGGTGGCCCTCGCGGCGGGCCAGGGCCCAGTCGTGGGTGAGCACGCCGTCGAAGAACGCACGCGGCGCGAGTCCCGTCGCCGCATCCCGCCGCTCGGTCGCCGGCAGCGCCTCGGCGGGATTCGGCGGACCGTCCGCCGCCTGCGCCTCGCCCTGGCGCAACGACAGGTGGCAGGCCGCGTACTCCCTGCCCTCGGACGCCTCCAGCGGTGTCACGCACAGCGACAGCGGCGGCCCCGGCTCGTCCGGCGTGCCCGGATAGACGGTGAGATAGATCGGCTCGCGGTCCGCCAGCGCCCGCGCCACCCGCGGCCAGTCGTCACGGCCGCCGACGTTGTGCAGGATGCTCTCCAGGCTCTGGCCCGACAGCTCGCCCGGGCTGAGCCGTGCCAGTTCGCCGAATGCCGGGTTGAAAAACACCGCCTGCCAGTCCTCGCCCTGCCTCGCCACCACCATCATGCCCTCGGGCAGACCGAGCAGCAGTGATTCCAGCAGGCTCTTGGACAGTGACTTCATCGGCTCTCTCAGGCGTGCTCCGGTGGCGGCTCCCCGGCGCTGACGATCAGTGCCAGCGCCACGCGGCTGGCCGCTTCCGCGCCCCGGGTGAGGTTCTCCTCCAGATCCGCGTGGATCGCCGCCTCGCCCCGCCCGGCCGCCCGGTTGACCAGCACCGCCAGGCAAGCGTATTCGAGCGCGAGCTCCCGTGCCAGCACCGCCTCCGGCATGCCCGTCATGCCGATGTACTCGACGCCGTCCCGGGCCAGCCGGTCCACCTCCGCCCGGGTTTCGAGGCGCGGCCCCTGCGTGACGCCGTAGATGCCGCCCGCACGGCAGGGAATGCCCAGGCCGGCGGCGCGGCCGACCAGTGCCTGGCGCAGAGTCGCGTCGTAGGGGTCGGTGAAATCGATGTGTTCCAGCGGGCCGGACTCGCCGTCGAAGAAGGTGGACTCCCGGCCCCAGCTGTAGTCGATGAGCTGATCCGGCACGGCGAGGGTGCCCAGAGGCGGCTCGGCGGGGACGACCCCGACGGCGTTGACCGCGATCACCCGGCACACGCCGAGCTGGTCCAGGGCCCAGAGGTTGGCGCGATAGTTCACGCGGTGGGGCGCGATGTCGTGACGGTCGCCGTGGCGTGACAGAAACCAGAACCGCTCGCCCTCTGCGGCCAGCTCCATGAGCGGCGCGGACGGCGGGCCGAACGGCGTGGTCATCTCCCGGGTGTCCACCACTTCCACGCCGGGCATGCGTTCCAGCCCGGAGCCGCCGATCACCGCGATGCCACTGTGCGTTGTCGCCTCTCCCATTGCCTCGCCCGTTACCTCCCCCATCACAAGGGTTCCTCGAGAGCGTACAGGCCCGGCAGCTCGCGCCATCGGCCCTGGTAATCCATGCCGCAGCCGACGATGTAGCGGTCCGGCACCAGCAGACCGCAGAAGTCCGGGCTGAACGGCGCCGCGCGGTCGGGCAGGTCCTTGACGGTCAGCACGCAGGTGAGCACCTCGCGGGCCCCGGCCTCGCGGCAATGATTCGCGACCGCCGCCAGCGTGACACCCTCGTCGAGGATGTCGTCGACGACGAGCACGGAGCGGCCCGCGAGCGGCGTCTCCGGCAGCGCATGCCAGCGCAGCTCCCCGCCTTCCGCGCCGCGGCCGTAGCGCCCCACCCGCAGGGTATCGTTCACGTGGGGGATGGCGAGCCGCCGGGAGATCTCGCCGGCGGGCATGCGCCCGCCCTCCAGCACGGCGACCAGCACGGGCTCCCGGCCCGCCAGGCGGGTGCTGATGGCGCCGGCCAGCCGGTCGAAGGCGGCGGCCACCTCCGCGGGGCTCGCGATGCGCTCGGCACCCTCGGGGATGCGCACGCCGCTGCCCTGATCGCAGGAGAGGTCGTCAGGCATCGAGTTCCAGCACCGGTCGGTCCATGGCCTCCGCCAGTTCGGCGTGCAGCGCCTGCCAGCGCTCGCCGCCCAGCAGCCGCTGCCGGCCGGTCCGCCGGCGCCCGTGTAAGCGGGCCAGGCGGACCAGGCTGGGCGGATTGCGGTAGTCGCCGAGGCCCTCGGCCGTCGCCTCGGCCCGCGCCCGGTCATTGCAGACCAGCACCATATCGCAGCCGGCGTCGAGCGCCGCCCGGGCCCGGCGCGACATGCTGCCGACGCTCTCGGTGGCCTTCATGCTGAGGTCGTCGGAGAACACGGCGCCGTTGTAGCCCAGCCGCCCGCGCAGCTCCTCGCCGATCCACCAGGGGGAGAAGGTGGCCGGGCGGGCATCCACTTCACTGTAGACCACGTGGGCCGTCATGATGCCCGGCACGCCGGCGCGCACCAGGCGCTCGAAGGGCTTCAGATCCTCCATGATCTCGCCGTAGGGACGGCGGTCGACCGGCAGTTCCTCGTGGGAATCGGGCACCACCGCGCCGTGTCCGGGATAATGCTTGGCCACGGCCGCCATGCCGGCGTCCTGCATGCCGTACATGCAGGCCGCCGCGAGTTCGCCCGCCGCTTCGGGGGTGGCGTGGAAGGCCCGGTCGCCGATGACCTCGCTGAGGCCCCAGTCGAGATCGAGCACCGGCGCGAAGGAGAAATCGACCCCGACCGCACCCAGTTCGGCTGCCAGCAGCCAGCCGGTGTGGCGAGCCAGCCGCCGGCCCGTGTCCGGATCGACGTCATAACGCCGGCCGAGCCAGCGGGCGGCCGGCAGCTCCGTGAAGCCCTCGCGGAAGCGCTGGATGCGGCCGCCTTCCTGATCGACCGCGACCAGGAGCGCCGGCGTGCGCAGCCGGTGGATCGCCTCCGTCAGGGCCGCCAGCTGATGCGGCGAGGCATAGTTGCGGCCGAACAGGATCACGCCGCCGACGGCGGGATGCATGAGGAAATCCCGATCCGCCGGCGTGAGTTCCGTCCCTTCGATATCCGCCATCAGCGGGCCGAGTGACATGGCCCCTCCGTCGCTACGCCCGAATGTCTCGCCACAGACCGACAAAATACTTTAGAAGCTAAGTATAAAACTTTGAACTTCATCATATTCTGTCGAATACCGCGACGGATTCCATGTGGCTCGTATGGGGGAACATATCCAGAACGCCGGCCGCAGACAATCGCAGGCGCCCCGGGGCGGTCAGCGTGCCGGCGTCCCGGGCCAGGGTGCCGGGGTGGCAGGAGACATAGACCAGCCGTCGCGGCGGCCGCTCGGCGAAGTGACGGGCCAGCGTATCGGCGCCCGGCCGCGCGGGATCGAGCAGCACCCGGTCCCATTCGGAGCGCAACCAGTCCTCTGCCGGATCGGGCTCGGCCAGGTCCCGGTGCAGGAAGGAGACGTTGCCGAGGCCGTTGGCCGCCGCGTTCTCCTCGGCGCGCCGCACCAGATCGGCGCTGCCCTCGATGCCCAGCACTTCACCCGACCGCCGTGCCAGAGGCAGCGTGAAATTGCCGATACCGCAGAACAGGTCCAGCACGCGCTCTTCCGGCCCGGGCGCGAGCAGCTCCACCGCCCGCGACACCAGCGCCCGGTTCAGCGGCCCGTTCACCTGGACGAAATCCAGCGGCCGGAACCGGATCGACAGGTCGAACTCGGGCAACTCGTAGCAGAGCGGTTCGGGCAGGCCGCCGTCGGCATCCGGCAGCGGCTGCACCGTCTCCGCCCCGCCGGTCTGCAGGAAGAAACGCAGCGCGTGCATCTCCGCGAAGCCCCTGAGCCGCGCCTCGTCCTCCTTGGACGGCGTCTCGAGCACCCGCAGCACCAGGGCGGTCAGGTTGTCGCCGACTGCGACCTCGATCTGCGGGATCTGCTCGCGCACCGACAGCCCGGCGATGAGTTCCGCCAGTTCGCCGAGCAGCCCGCCGACCGGCTCCGCGAGGACCTCGCAGCGGCCCGTGTCGGTCACGTAGGGCTTGAAACGCTCCCGGAAACCCACCAGCACCCTGCCCTTGCCGTGGACATAGCGCACGCCCAGACGGGCGCGGCGCCGGTAATGCCAGGCGGGCCCGCGCAGCGGCTCGAGCACTTGTTCGGGCGTGACGCCGCCGATGCGCTCCAGGTTGTCGAGCAGGACCTGCTGCTTGGCCTCGATCTGGCGCTCGGCGGCCAGGTGCTGCAGCGAGCAGCCGCCGCAGATGCCGTACACCGCGCAGCGCGGCTCCACCCGGTCCGGCGAGGGCTCCAGCACGGCCTCCAGCCGCGCCTCGTCGAAGTTCTTCCGCCGCCGCAGCCGCAGGAAGCGCACCCGCTCGCCGGCGAGGGCGCCGTCGACGAATACCTTCTTGCCGGGCACGTCGGCGATGCCGCGCCCGTCGTGGGTAATGCCGAGGATGCCGGCCTCTTCCGGCTCGCGCTGCTTCTTCGCCATGAGTCAGGCCTCAGCGCCCGTCGGCGCCATCCCAGGCCTCGAGGAACTCCGCGAAGTGCGCCTCCCCGCTCTCGCCGAGGGTCCGTCGCACCCGCTCGTATTCCTGCTCGAGATCGGCCGCCGACATGCGGCCGCGCATGAACTCGAAGCGCAGATAGACCAGGTAGGTGTTGACGACGTCCGTCTCGCAGTAATTGCGTATGCCCGCGATGTCGCCCGCCTGCCACGCGCCCCAGACCTTGTCGCCGCTCATGCCGAGCTTGCCGGGGAATCCGAGCATCACGGCAATGTCGTCCAGGCCCGCCCGGGCGCGCGCCTGGTAACCGGACAGCACGTCCATCAGGTCGATGTGGCGCCAGTGGAAGCGGCCCAGGTAGTTGTTGTAGCGGTAGTCGCGCTCGGTGTCGCCGGTCTCCCAGTAACGCGACGCCACCACGCCGTGCAGGAGCGCCCGATAATGCAGCACCGGCAGGTCGAAACCGCTGCCATTCCAGGACACGAGCGTCGGCGCGAAGCGCTCGACGCCGTCGAAGAAGCGGGTGACGATCTCCGCCTCGTCGGCATCCGGCTCGCCCAGACTCCAGACCCGGAAGCTGTCGCCGGTCCTGAGCGCCGCCGAGATGGCGACCACCCGGTGCAGATGCAGGGGCATGAACTCGGTGCCGGCGTCCTGCAGCCGCTTGAACGTCATGGCGGTCGCCACGTCGTCGTCGGAGAGGTCGCCCAGATCCCACAGGCGCCGCCCGGCGTCGATGTCCGGTATGGTCTCTATATCAAAGGCAAAACAGTGCATTAATCTATCTTCTTAATTTGAATTATCATCCATTCGATCATCCACTGGATCATCGCCGGGCGACTCGTCTGCCCTCTCCGCGACGGCGAATGCGAGCACCAGCCCCGCCTCGTCGGTCAGGCTGACGTGGGTGTTGCCGATACCGAGCCGCCGGCAGACCGCCTGCCCGCGCTCCGAGAAGATCACCACCGGCCGGCCGCGGGAATCGGGCACGAAGCCGGCATCCCGGATCCACATGCCGTGGGCGAAACCGGTGCCCATGGCCTTCACCACCGCCTCTTTGGCCGCGAAGCGCATCGCCAGGAATCGCACCGGGCGCTTGTTGCGCCGGAACAGCTCGGCTTCCCGCGGCATCAGCAGCCGGCGCACGAAATGCTCGCCGAACCGCTGGTAGGCATCGGCGATACGGGAGATCTCGACGACGTCCGTGCCGACGCCGAATATCAAGAGCCCCGCGCTCCCTGCATCAGCTCGCGCATGCGCGCCACGGCGGGACCGAGCCCCTCGATGACAGCGCGCGCAATGATGGCATGGCCGATGTTGAGTTCGACGATCTCCGGGATGGCGGCCACGGGCCCGACGTTGTGATAGTGGAGGCCGTGGCCCGCATGCACGGTCAGCCCGTTCTCTGCGCCGAAGCGCGCGGCCTCGCGGATCCGCTCGAGCTCCCCGGCCTGCTTCGCTCCCTCCGCATCCGCATAGGCACCCGTGTGCAGCTCCACCACCGGCGCACCGCAATCCCAGGCCGCCCTGAGCTGCTCGGGATCGGGATCGATGAACAGCGACGGCCGGATGCCCGCAGTGGAGAGCTGCAGCACGGCGTCGGTCACCTCGTCCTGCCGCGAGACTACGTCCAGGCCGCCCTCGGTCGTGAGCTCCTCCCGCTTCTCCGGCACCAGGCAGCAATCGGCCGGGCACAGCTCGAGAGCGATGGCGATCATCTCCTCCGTAACGGCCATCTCCAGGTTCATGCGCGTCTGCAGCGTGCCGGCCAGCACCCGCACGTCACGGTCCTGGATGTGGCGCCGGTCCTCACGGAGGTGCACCGTGATGCTGTCCGCGCCCGCCCGCTCCGCGATGAACGCCGCCTCCACGGGATCGGGATAGCGGGTGCCCCGCGCCTGGCGCAGGGTGGCCACGTGGTCGATGTTCACTCCGAGTTTCAGTGTCTGCATCTCGCTGTCTTCCTGTCCGACCCGGCGGCGGTTTTGCCCCGGTCCCACCCTAGCCGGGCTCGCCGTCGCCCGCCTCGGCGCGCCGGCGCATCGCGCGCATCACCCGCCGGCTGTTGAGTTCCCTGCCCTCCAGGCAGTGCTCCAGCGCCGACTGCAGAATGCGGCGTGCCCGCTTGAGGAGCGCCGGATCCTGCAGCCGCTCGGCAGCGATATCCCGGAGCTCGGCGCCGCTGTACAGGGAGGCATCCGGACCGTCCGCTGTGGCCCGGGCGACGCCCTCGGTGGCCTTCACCCGGTACCAGGCGTCCTCCTCCACCGGCAGGCCGGTAACCATATCATGCTCCAGATCCAGGCCGTAGCCGATGGCACGCAGCAATCTCAGCTCGAAGCAGCGCAACGTGAACTCGACGTCGGGACGGCCGGCCAGGCCGGTGACCGCCGCCTCGTAGGCGGCGTAGACATCGGGCTGAGCGTCATGGCGATGGGTGAGCTTCAGCACCAGTTCGTTTACGTAGAAACCGGCCATCAGCGCATCGCCGGAGAGGTCGGGCAGCCGGCCGGCCGCCTCCACGCCGGTGAGCGTGCCGAGGTCGCCCGCGATGGTCCAGGACAACTCCAGGGGAGCGAACGGCCGCAGTACCCCGCGGTAGCGCGAGCGGGCGGAGCGCACGCCCCGGGCCACCAGGCCGATGCGGCCGTGATCCCGGCTGAAGATTTCGATCAGCTGGCTCGAGTCCCGGAACGGCCGGCTGTGCAGCAGGAAACCGGGCTGGGAGGCGATGCGCGAGCGCTGGCTCACCGGGTCTCGTAACCGAACTCGCGCAGGCTCTTCTCGCTGTCCGCCCAGTTCTCGCGCACCTTGACCCACAGCTCCAGGTGCACGGGTGCGCCCAGCATCCGTTTCAGCTCCCGCCGCGCGGAGGTGCCCACCGCCTTCAGGACGCCGCCGCCCCGCCCGACCACGATCCCCTTGTGGGACGGCTTGTCCACGTACACGACGGCGTCGATCTCGTAGCCGGTGCGGCTGCGATCGAACTTCTCGATGACCACGGTCAGCCCGTAGGGCAGCTCGTCGCGCAGCCTCAGCATCAGCTTCTCGCGGATCAGCTCCGCCGCCATGAAGCTCTCGCTGCGGTCGGTGACGGTATCCCGGTCGTACAGCGCCGGCGAGACCGGCAGGTAGCGGGGAATGAGTGCGAGCAGGCGGTCCACGTTGTCGCCCGTGCGCGCCGCCAGCGGCACGATCTCGGCGAATTCCGCCTTGTCGGCCACCCGGGCCAGCGTCTCCAGCAGACGCTCCTTCGGCCGGACGAGATCGGCCTTGTTGGCGATCGCGATGACGGGATGACCCGAGTCACGGATGCGGTCCAGCACCATCTGGTCCGCGCCGCGCCAGCCCCTGGCGTCGAACATGAACAGCAAAAGATCCGCCTCCGCGGCCGCGCCGGTGGCGGCACGGTTCATCGCCCGGTTGATGGCGCGCGGCTGATTGCCGTGCAGGCCCGGCGTGTCCACGAAGATGATCTGCGCGCCCTCCCGCTCGGTGATGCCGTGTATGCGGTGCCGGGTGGTCTGCGGCCGGGGCGTGACGATGCTCACCTTGCGGCCGACGATGCGGTTGATCAGCGTGGACTTGCCCACGTTCGGCCGCCCGACGACGGCCACGAAACCGCACCTGTGATCCTGTTGTTGCTGTTGTTCCGACATGGGGGTCCTATGATGGCGAGCCGGCGGTCAGGGAGGCAAGCAGCCGGTGCGCGGCCTCCTGTTCCGCCTCCCGCCGGCTGGCGCCGCTCGCCGTCGCTTCGCCGTGCGGCTGCGCCAACCGGCAGCGGACCTCGAAGCGCTGCGCGTGCGCCGGTCCGCTGGCGCCGATCATCTCGTAGGCAGGCAGCGGCAAGCCGCGGGCCTGCAGCCATTCCTGCAGGCGGGTCTTCGGATCCTTCAGCGAGTCCCCCTCGGGCAGGTGCTCGAGCCGCCGGGAGTAGAGGCGGTGCACCACCCGCTCGGCCTCCGCGTAGCCGCCGTCGCGGAAGATGGCCCCCAGCAGCGCCTCCAGTCCGTCGGCCAGGATGGAGTCTCGCCGGAAGCCGCCGCTCTTCATCTCGCCGGAGCCGAGCTTCAGGTACTCGCCCAGACCGTGCTGGCGGGCGATCTGCGCCAGGGAATGGTCGCGCACCAGGCGGGAACGCAGCCGGCTCAGTTCTCCCTCCTCGGCCTCGGGGCGGAGCGAGATCAGGGCATCGGAGATGACGCAGTCGAGCACCGCGTCACCCAGGAACTCGAGCCGCTCGTTACTGCGGCCCGGCGCGCTGCGATGCGTGAGCGCGCGCTCCAGCAGGGTGGCGTCGCCGAACTCGTAGTCGAAGGTCCGCTGGACCCATTGGGTGATGTCTTCCAAAGCCCGGCGTGTCGCCCCCCAGATCAGCCCGGATCAGCTGAGGTCAGCTGCGGTCAGCTGCGGACCTCGACTGTCTTGTTGAAACTGACCGCGAACGAGATATTCGAGATGAACGGCGTGCGGTTCTCGTAATCGGCCTCGATGACATAGCCGTCGGCGATCTTCTTGATGCTCAGGTCCCGCTCGCTGATGATGTTGATGCTCTCGATGTCGAAGCGGCGCGAGAGCGAGCGCATCAGGTCCTGCCGGGTGGGCCCCTGTCCCTCGAACTCGTCCTTCACCCCGTCGAGCACGCTCACGATCTTCATGTGCTCGAGATAGACGGGCACCAGGCGGATGCCGGCAAAGACGAACAGGCCGACGAAGGCCACGAGGATGAGCATGCCGAGGGTCGTCATGCCCCGCTGCCTGCCGCCGCAATCGATGTGACGAAGCTCCACCATATCCGCCTCCGGAACCTATTGGGAAAGCGTTATGTCACGCGATATTAACCGATCACGCAGTGACCTGCGCCACATTATCGGATTTTGTCGCCGATGCGATCCCAGCGCGGCCACTCGCCCCACTGCCAGTTGAGCCAGATGCGGCTGGCCCGTCCCACCAGGTTGTCCTCCGGCACGCAGCCCACCTGGGGGAAGCGGCTGTCCCGGCTGTTGTCCCGGTTGTCGCCCATCATGAAATAACAGCCCTCGGGCACCTCGAAGCGGTAGACGCCGGACAGCGGGCTGCGCTGGAGCAGGACCAGGTGTTCGTTATCGCCCAGGCGCTCGATGAACAGCTGCCCCGCCTCGCCGTCCTCGGTCCAGCGCTCGGCGGCCTCCATCTCGACCGGCTCGCCGTTGATGAACAGCCGATGGTTGCGGTACACGATCTCGTCGCCGGGCAGCCCGACCACGCGCTTGATGTAGTTGATATCGGGGTTGGACGGCAAACGGAAGACCGCGATGTCTCCCCGCTCGGGCCGCCCGGTCTCCACCACCTCGGTGTGCAGCACCGGCAGGCGCAGACCGTAGGAGAACTTGGAGACGAAGATGAAGTCGCCCACCAGCAGGGTGGGCACCATGGAGCTCGACGGGATGCGGTAGGGCTCGAACGCGAACGAGCGTATCGCCAGCACCAGCAGCAGCACGGGGAAGAAGGAGCGCGAATACTCCACGATCCTCGGCATGCCGGCGCCGGCGTCCGCCTCGGCGCGGGCGCGGCGCCCGCGGCCGGCCAGGGCCCAGAGTAGCCAGATCACGCCGGTGATCAGCGTGGCCAGTACCAACAGCAGTGACAGGTCCAATTTCATTTCCGCGCGACGATCCGGTTGAGCACCTTACTTCTCCACCTGCAGTACGGCAAGGAACGCTTCCTGAGGAATCTCCACCGAGCCCAGCTGTTTCATGCGCCGCTTGCCCTCCTTCTGCTTCTCCAGCAGCTTGCGCTTGCGGCTGACGTCGCCGCCGTAGCACTTCGCCGTCACGTTCTTGCGCAGGGCCTTGACCGTGCTGCGCGCGATCACGTGAGCGCCGATCGCCGCCTGTATGGCCACCTCGAACATCTGCCGCGGTATCAGCTCCCTCATCTTCTCCACCAGTTCGCGGCCGCGTGGATAGGCTTTCTCCCGATGGACGATGACCGACAGCGCGTCCACCTTCTCCTTGTTGATCAGGATGTCGAGGCGCACGAGATTGGCCGCCTGGAAGCGGGCGAAGTGATAGTCGAAGCTCGCGAAGCCGCGGCTGGCGGATTTCAGCCGGTCGAAGAAGTCGAGCACCACCTCGGAGAGGGGCATCTCGTACTCCAGCGATACCTGGCCGCCGAGGTAGAGCATCTTGGTCTGCACGCCGCGCTTCTCGATACACAGCTTCATGACGGCACCGACGTGCTCCTCGGGCACCAGGATGCCGGCGACGATGATCGGCTCGCGGATCTCGGCGATCTCGCCTGTCGGCGGCAGGGCGGACGGATTGTCCACGCTGGTTATCTCTCCGCTCACGGTCAGCACTTCGTAGACGACGGTGGGCGCCGTGGTAATGAGGTTGATGCCGTACTCGCGCTCGAGCCGCTCCTGGACGATCTCCATGTGCAGCATACCGAGGAAACCGCAGCGGAAACCGAAGCCGAGCGCCACCGAGGTCTCGGGCTCGAAGTGCAGCGCGGCGTCGTTCAGCCTGAGCTTCTGCAGCGCCTCGCGGAAGGTCTCGTAGTCGTCGGACTGGGACGGGAACAGGCCCGCGAACACCCGCGGCTGCATCTCGCGGAAGCCGGGCAGCGGCTTCTCGCAGGGCCGCTTGTCGATGGTCAGCGTGTCGCCGACGGGCGCCCCGTCGATCTCCTTGATGCTGGAGATGACGAAGCCCACCTCGCCCGCCTCCAGCGTATCCGTATCCAGCATCTTCGGCGTGAACTTGCCGACCCGGTCCACCTGGTGTGCGCGGCCGGTCGACATGACCCGGATCTTGTCCCGGTTCGTCAGCGTGCCGTTCACCACCCGCACCAGACAGACCACGCCCACGTAGTTGTCGAACCAGGAATCGACGATCAGCGCCTGCAGCGGCGCCTCCGTGTCGCCAACCGGCGGCGGTATCCGGGTGACCAGCGTATCCAGCAATTCGCGCACCCCCTCGCCGGTCTTCGCGCTGACCAGCACGGCGTCGTGCGCCTCCAGGCCGATGATCTCCTCGATCTCGTTGACCACCTTCTCGGGCTCGGCCGCCGGCAGGTCGATCTTGTTCAGGACGGGCACCACTTCCAGCCCCTGATCGATGGCCGTATAGCAGTTGGCGACGCTCTGCGCCTCCACGCCCTGGGCGGCATCCACCACCAGCAGCGCGCCCTCGCAGGCAGCCAGCGAGCGGGAGACCTCGTAGGAGAAGTCCACGTGGCCCGGCGTATCGATGAAATTCAGTTCGTAGACGCTGCCGTCCGTCGCCGTGTACTCCAGCGATACGGTCTGCGCCTTGATGGTGATGCCCCGCTCGCGCTCCAGATCCATCGAATCCAGCACCTGGGCGGCCATCTCCCGGTCACTCAGCCCTCCGCAGATGTGGATGATGCGGTCGGCCAGAGTGGACTTGCCGTGGTCGATATGCGCGATGATCGAGAAGTTGCGGATGTTCTTCATATAAGCGGAGTCGACTCAGGATGATGCGCGGGGAGCCGCCTCGCGGTGCCCGGGCGGGCCCGGATACCCGAGAGTCCCCGGGGCAGCGCGGATTATAAACGGCCCGGGGGCTCCGGTTCGCCGTTTTCGGCCGGCGCGCCGCACCGAGCCAGGTATTCCAGCACCCTGGGTCGGTCCAGCCTGGCCTCGCAGAGCACCCGGCCGTCCGCCTCGAGCACCGGCACGCGCAGCCCGTAGCGCTCGACCAGTTCCGGATCGCGATCGACGTCGCGCAGGTGGATGCGGACCCGGCCGCGCGTCAGCGGCATGAGTTCCTCGATGAGGACCTCGCACAAATGGCAGCCGCGCCGCGTATAGACGGTGAGTTCAGGCATCCGCGCGGGCCTCCGCGGGTCCGGTCACGAGCAGGCGGGGATGGCAGCGGCCTGCCGCGTCCATGCGCCTTGAGGCGAGGCGGGCCAGTGGCAGCGCCGCCGCGAATCCGCCGAACGCGAGACCGATGACCGCCGGCTCGCCGAGACCGAGCAGGGTCGCCGCCGCGCTGCCCGCGAGCAGACCCGCAAGCGGGATGCCGTACACGGCAACGGCGGCTGCGGCGAGACCGCGCTGCTCCAGGGCCACGCGGACGGTGTCGCCCGGCGCCGGCCGGTAACCCGGCGGCCGGGGCAGTACCAGCCGGCCCTCGCCCGCCCGCGCGGCGGCGAAACCGAAACCGCAGCCCTCGCCGCGCGCGCAGCGCGCGCAGGACCCTGCCGTTGTCACACGGACGGCGACCGTCTGCCCGTCCACGGCCTCGACCCGGGCGTCGCGGAACAGCAGTCCGTCGCAGTCACTCACCGGCGGGCGCGGCGGCGAGAGAATTGGCGATCATCCGCACCGTATGGCCCGGCACCTCGCCGATCACCGTGACCTGATGTCCGTTGATCACGGTGCCGAAGGCGTAGGCGGCGCCGATCCGGGAGGCGCCTTCGAGTTTGCCGGCGCCGTGCTGCCGGGATTCCACGAAGACGGACACGCTGGCGACGCCGTCGGAGTAGACGATGTGCGCCACCTCGCCCTCGCTATCCGGGAAACGCTCCGTGCCCGCGGAAACCAGCCGGAAGCCGCTCGGGACTTCGCGGGCCTCGAAGCCGGTGGGATTGACGTCGTCGCGTCCGGCCGTCTGGCCGGCGTCCCGCACCCAGGTGAAACCCTCGATATCCATCGACGGGCGGAAAGCCGAGGCCGGGATGGGCTTGCCGATGGTGATCTCGGCGAAGCGCATCTCCTCCACGATATCGCCGCCGGTCCCCACCACCTGGCGCCGCAGCGGCAGCGCCGAGGCCTTGTCCAGCCAGAGACGGTGGCCGAAGCGGAAATGATCGCGGGGGCGGATGGCCAGTTGCACCGAAGGGCGGCCCACCACGCGCTCGTAGTCCTCGATGGTGAGGTCGTAGCTGCGGGAAAGCGCCTCTGGCTGCACGGCGAGCCGGCCGAACAGGCCTTCCTGATTGATCTGCTGCTCCACCAGCACCATGCGGCTCTCGGGCAGGATGCAATGCACCTCGTCGCCGGCACGGATGATCTCCCGGCCGGCGCCGTCCAGGGATTCCAGCTTCTCGCTCACCTCGCCGTCCTCGTAGCGATGGACGACGCGCAGCGTCTGCACCTGACCGTTATGCACCCGCACGACGGTGCCGCTGTAGTTGGCCTGCTCGACGGCCACCGCCATCCGCTGCAGCCATTCCATGGGCGAGGGTTCCGCCGCCAGCGCGGCGCCGCACAGCGTCGCCGCGGCGAAGCCGGCGAAGAAGCTGCCGCCGCGAACCGCTGCGTTACCGGACCGCATCATCCACCGGATTCTCGGCCGTTCCCGTGCGTCCGTCTTCAGAGGTCACCGTGGAGTCGTCCGTGGCGTATTCAAGAGGGGCGTTCGGCTGCGTGACGATACGGCTGTGCATGCCGCTGCGCATCAGTGTACCAGCCCGCTCGCCGTGGCTGATCATGTAGTTTGTCAGCCGCGCCGGCACGGCGCTGACCGGCCGGACCGTGACGGCCGCGTCCGCCGGAACGGTGTAGGCATAACCCTCTGCAGTGGCATCCAGCGGCGCCGCGACCCGTTCTTCCTCTGCAGTCTCCGCCGTAACCGCCTCGGGTCCGGCCACCTCCCCGGTGTTCTGCAGCCCCATCAGCGCAATCACTGCCACGCCGGCGGCCACCGCCACGCCCGCCGCCGGCCGCAGCCAGCGGGAGCGGACGGCGGCGTCCTCGCGGTACGTGCTTTCGCCGTCGAGCGCTGCCGCTATCCGAGCGGCCAGGTCGACGCCCGCCAGGCGTTCGCCGCGCAGCGCCTGCCCTATCAGCAGATAGCGTCCGGCGACGCGCCGGAGATCGGCGTCGCCCTGCAGCCGCCGCAACAACAGCTCCGCTTCTCCGTCGGGCAGTTCGTCGTCCAGGAAGGCCGACATCTGGTCTCGTAGCTTGTCGTTCATGTCACACCGATCTCGTCCGCCGATTTCGACTGCCGGACCGCGCGCCTCATGCGAGGAGCGGCTCGATCCGTTTACTGATGGCTTCTCTCGCCCTGAAGATGCGCGAGCGCACGGTACCCACGGGGCACTCCATGGTCTCTGCGATCTCCTCGTAGGTCATGCCTTCCAACTCGCGCAGGATGATGGCTGTGCGCAGATCCTCGGGCAGGTCCTGGATCGCCTCGTCGATGGTCTGCTGCACTTCGTCCTTCATCAGGACCCGTTCCGGGCTGTCGATATCCTTCAGACGGGCCTGCATGTCGTATTGTTCCGGATCCTGGAGATCCAGGTCGTATTCCACCGGCCGGCGCTTGGCCGCCACCAGGTAGTTCTTGGCCGTATTGACGGCGATGCGGTACAGCCAGGTGTAGAAGGCGCTGTCGCCGCGGAACCGGGGCAGGGCCCGGTAGGCCTTGAGGAATGCCTCCTGGGCCACGTCGTTGGCCTCGTCGGGGTCCCGCACATAGCGCATCACCAGGTTCACGATCTTCGTCTGGTACTTGAGAACGAGCAGGTTGAAAGCCTGCTTGTCCCCCTGCTGTACCCGCTTCACCAGTGCGGCGTCGCTCCGCTTCGCGCTCATCGGCCGGACTCACGCAGGACGGTATCGCGCACTGCCAACGCAATAGACAGGGGGCCGTCTGGAAAGTTCTCGGGATAAGGCATCGGAGAGAAGGAAAATCCTCGTTTGTGATGCGCCTCACGCGGCGTGCCGACGCCGCGGCGGGATGCAGCGAATGACGAACCTGATGAAAGCCGCCTGGACGACGGATTCAATTCTAGCAGTTGGGCGAGTTTGCAACCAAAGCGCCTCGGCGCGTCCGCCAGAGTATGCGCAGGCGGCGCCAGTCGTCTCCGCTCCCCGATCGCGGCCGCCGCAGCGGCACCAGCCACCGCCGCCCGCCCTCGCTGCGGAATGCCGCCAGCGCCGCCCGGCGGCCGAACCAGCTCGCCGGCGACAGCCTGACGGGCACCTCCCGGCCGCCGCTGCCGAGCGCCCAGCCGCGGGCCGGATCGTAGCTCACCGACTCGGGCAGCGGAGCAAGGCCGGCGAGGCGGCGGTGACACAGCAGCCCTGCTGTCAGCGGCAGAGTGCCGGCCATGCGGCCCCACCCCGTGCCGACCGCAGCCAGCGCGACGGCCGTGAGCAGCGCGGCCGTCGCGACGTAGCCGTGCAGCCAGCGCCCGTGCGAACGGTCAACGGGCAGAGAAATCGCGAATGCGGCGGATGATGGCGGCAAAGCCGGGCTCCGGTTCGGCTCTGCCGAGCAGGTAAGCCCATATTTCCGGGTCCTGCGACTCCAGTAAGGCCGCGAAATCCGCCTTTAAGGGCTCTTCCAGGCGCGGATACTCCTGTTCCAGGAATGCGCTCAGGAGAACGTCGAGCTCGCGCATGCCGCGCCGGCACAGCCAGCGCAGCCGCCCCGGCGGCGCTGCGGAATCGGTCACGATCCTGCGGCCCTCAGAGCCGACGCTCTGCCAGCATCTTCTTCGTCTCGGCGATGGCCCTCGCCGGATTGAGACCCTTCGGACAGGTCTGGGTGCAGTTCATGATGGTGTGGCACCGGTACAGGCGGAACGGATCTTCCAGGGCATCCAGCCGCTCCCCGGCGGCCTCGTCCCGGCTGTCCACGAGCCAGCGGTAGGCCGCCAGCAGCGTGGCCGGGCCGAGATAACGGTCGCCGTTCCACCAGTAGCTCGGGCAGGCAGTGGAGCAGCAGGCGCACAGGATGCAGGCCGACGGGCTGTTGATCTTCTCCTGGTCCTCCTTGGACTGCAGGCGCTCGCGGTCCGGCGGTGCCGGCGTGCGGGTCTGCAGCCAGGGCTTGATGGAGGCGTACTGGGCATAGAAGTTCGTGAGGTCGCCCACCAGGTCCTTCACCACCGGCAGGTGCGGCAGCGGGTAGACCTTGATGTCGCCGCCGACGTCCTCGTTGGCGGTGGTGCACGCCAGCTGGTTGCCGCCGTCGATATTCATCGCGCAGGAGCCGCAGATGCCCTCGCGGCAGGAGCGGCGGAAGGTGAGCGTGGGGTCGATCTCGTTCTTGATCTTGATCAGCGCGTCGAGAACCATCGGACCGCACTCGTCCATGTCCACCTCGTAGGTATCCATGCGCGGGTTCTCGCCGCTGTCCGGGTCGTAGCGATAGACCACCAAGCGGCGCACGTTCTTCGCGCCGTCCGGGGCGGGGAAATGCCGGCCCTTCCCTATCCGTGAGTTCTCCGGGAGTCGAAATTCTGCCACGTCTGCCGATTCCTCTTGGTGTTGCCGAGTCGGGTACGCCCGCCCGCGTCAGTAGGTGCGCGCCTTTGGCGGGATGGCCTGGACCTCGTCCGTCAGCGTCTGACCGTGCACGGGCCGGTAGTCGATCTCCACCCCGCCATCCTCGCCCACCCAGGCGAGCGTGTGTTTCATCCAGTTCTCGTCGTCGCGGTCCGGGTAGTCCTCGCGCGCCTGGGCGCCGCGGGACTCCTTCCGGTTGGCCGCGGAGTGGATGGTGGCCAGCGCGTTCAGCAGCAGGTTCTCCAGCTCCAGCGTCTCCACCAGGTCGGAGTTCCAGATCATGGACTTGTCGGCCACGCTCACCCGGCCGAAGTCGCCGAAGGTGCCCTCGAGTTTCTCGATGCCCTCCGCCAGCAGGTCGCCGGTGCGGAACACGGCCGCATGATTCTGCATGAGTTTCTGCATCTCGAGGCGGATCTCCGCGGTCGGGCGCTCGCCGTCGCGCGCGAGCAGGCCGCGGATCTTCTCCACCGTCGCCTTGCCCGCCTCGTCCGGCAGCGGCTTGTGGCGCGCGCCCCGGCCCATGCTCTCGGCGCAATGCCGCGCCGCCGCGCGGCCGAACACCACCAGGTCCAGCAGGGAGTTCGAGCCCAGCCGGTTGGCGCCGTGCACCGATACGCAGCCCGCCTCGCCGACGGCCATGAGACCGGGCACCACGCTGTCCGGGTCGCCGTCCCTCGAGGTCACCACCCGGCCCTTGTAGTCCGTGGGAATGCCGCCCATGTTGTAGTGGACCGTGGGCAGCACGGGGATGGGCTCTTTCAGTACGTCGACGTTGGCGAAGATCTTCGCCGTCTCGGCGATGCCGGGCAGACGTTCCTCGATCACCTCGCGGCCGAGGTGCTCCAGGTGCAGGTAGCAATGGTCTTTCTCCGCGCCCACGCCCCGCCCCTCGCGGATCTCGATGGTTTCCGCCCGGCTGACGACGTCCCGGGAGGCGAGATCCTTCGCGTTGGGCGCATAGCGCTCCATGAAGCGCTCGCCCTCCGCGTTGGTGAGGTAGCCGCCCTCGCCGCGCACGCCCTCGGTGATGAGGCAGCCCGCGCCGTAGATGCCGGTGGGGTGGAACTGCACGAACTCCATGTCCTGCACCGGCAGGCCGGCACGCAGCACCATGCCGCTGCCATCGCCCGTGCAGGTATGCGCGGAGGTGCAGGAGAAGTAGGCGCGGCCGTAACCGCCGGTGGCGAGGATGACCTGATGCGCGCTGAAGCGATGCAGGCGCCCGGTGGCGAGATCCAGTGCCACGACGCCGCGGCAGGCGCCGTCTTCCATGATCAGATCGATGGCGAAGTACTCGATGAAGAACTCCGCCTCGTGCTTCAGCGACTGCTGGTACAGCGTGTGCAGCATGGCATGGCCGGTGCGATCCGCCGCGGCGCAGGTGCGCTGCGCGGTGCCCTCGCCGAAGTGGGTGGTCATGCCGCCGAAGGGCCGCTGGTAGATGCGCCCGTCCTCGGTGCGGGAGAACGGCACGCCGTAGTGCTCGAGCTCGATCACCGCGTTCGGCGCCTCCTTGCACATGTACTCGATGGCGTCCTGGTCGCCGAGCCAGTCGGAGCCCTTCACCGTGTCGTACATGTGCCAGCGCCAGTCGTCCTCGCCCATGTTGCCCAGCGCCGCGCTGATGCCGCCCTGGGCCGCCACGGTGTGGCTGCGGGTCGGGAAGACCTTGGTCACGCAGGCGGTCGCGAAGCCCGCCTCGGCCAGCCCGAAGGTGGCGCGCAGTCCGGCGCCGCCGGCGCCGACGACGACCACGTCGTACTTGTGGTCGATGAAGTCCTTGTCCAGGCTCATGTATCAGTCCCGAAAGCGATCTTGAGGATGGCGAACAGCGCCGCGACGGCCACCACGACATGCAGGAAACGCGCGGCCAGCAGGGTGATCACGCGGGTGGCGCCGCCCGTGTAGTCCTCGATCACCACCTGGGTGCCGAGGAACGAGTGATAGGTGAGGGTCGCGACCAGCAGCAGCAGCAGCACTGCCGTCACCGGCCGGGCGATCCAGGCAGTCACCGCGCCGTGATCCAGTCCTTCCAGGCCGAGGAGTGCGATGACGAACCACAGGGTGAGCGGCACCAGCGCCACCGCGGTCACCCGCTGCATCCACCAGTGTTCCGTGCCCGACTTGGCCGATCCGAGCCCGAGCGCGCGGGCCATGGGAGTCTTGATGGTCATATCCGCACTCCCTCTAGCTGCCAGAGGCCAGGATGAAGGCCCAAAGGACCGCTGTCGCCACGATGCTGGCCGCGACCACGGTCCAGCCGGAAGCCCTCGTCTGCTCGATCTCGAAGCCCATGCCGGCGTCCCAGAACAGGTGCCGGATGCCGTTGCCGAGATGGAAGAAGAACGCATAGCTGCCGCCGAGCAGGATCAGCAGCCCCGGCGGCGAACCGATGAAGCCCGCGACGGACTGGTAGGCTGCGGCGCCCGAGGCCGCGGCCAGCAGCCAGGCAGCCAGCAGCAGCGTGGAGAGAGACAGCGCCACGCCCGTGCCCCGATGCAGGATGGAAAGCGTGGAGGTAATGCGCCAGCGGTAGACACCGATGTGCGGTGAGAGTGGCCTGTTGGTGTTGTCCATGTCCCTCTTTTTCGTCTGACGAAGCTGTTCCCGATGCCGGCGTCGAACCTCTGTCGTGCACGCAGGACACGGCCGCGCGGTCTCGTCATCCGGCTGCGGACGACGGCCTCTTCGCGGCGGGTGTGCCCGGCGCCCCGGGCCCGGCGGCCCGACGACACCTTTCAGGCCCGCGGGTCCGGCGGCACCTCAGAAGTCTATGCAACGGCCGCCTTTCTCCCAGTCACCGTAACGCGTAGGATCGGGACCCTGACGGCCGCCGATCTCTTTCGGCGCGTCGTCCGCCGGGAGCGGCGCATTTTCAGCCTCTTCGCGGGCTCCGTCGTTGCTCTCCGGGGAGGTTTCGGGCGGCTGCTTAGACATGTTCTAAGTATGCCAGAGGCGATCATTCGATGCACCCGCCAGAACTGAGTCAAACCCTTGAAACCGGGCCAGTACGGCGACGTCCGGAGCGGGCCGACAGAACAGCCGAGGAGACGAATTGAGCGAACCGTCGAACCCCATCAGCGACGCCCCGGTCTGCCTCGCGGCGACCGGCGCGGACCGGATCGATTTCCTGCAGGGCCAGCTCACCCAGGACCTCGGACGGCTCCCGGCCGACCGGATCCTGACCGCCGCCTGGTGCAACCCGAAGGGCCGCGTGATCGCCCTGCTCACCCTGGTGCACGGCCGCGATCGCGTGCTGCTCTTCCTGCCCGCCTGGCAGGCGGACGACTTCACCGCGCGCCTGCTGCGCTATCGGCTGCGTGCCGACGTGGACCTCGAGCCGGAGCCCGAAACGCGGCTCGTCGCCGTCGACTCGGGGCCGGGCGGCATGCAGTTGCCCGAGGGCGAACCCGTGCTGGCCAGGAGGCTGCTGCCGGGCACCGAACCGCGCGTGATGGAGATCTGCACGGCGGCCGATCATCTCGAGGGTCTGGGCGATACGCTGCTCCCTGCCGACGACTGGCGCCGCGCGGCCATCCGCGCCGGGCGTCCCGCGCTGTATCCCGAGACGGCCGAGTCCTTCACGCCCCACATGCTGAACCTGGACCTGCTGGACGCGATCAGCTTCCGCAAGGGCTGCTACACGGGCCAGGAAGTCGTTGCGCGCACGGAGAACCTGGGCCGCCCGTCGCGGCGCATGCTGCGGTTCGGGGCGGCGGCGGAGCCACCGGCGCCGGGCTCGCGTCTGCTGGACGAGGCCGGCGGCGCGGCCGGCACGGTGGTGCGCGCCGCGTCCGGCGACGGTGGCAGTGAATTCCTCGCCGTGGTCTCCATCAAGCAGCTCGGCGGCGAGTTGCGCCTGGAGGACGGCACGCCGGCCGACCCCGGCTCGCTGCCCTACTCCGTGCCGGAACTCGAAGCCGGCTGAGAGTCGTCCGTGCCTTGCTGCTGGCCATGTTCCTGGCCATGCTCCTGGCCGTGCTCCTGGCCGTGCTCCGGCCGCATGTAGGGGAACAGCAGTACGTCCCGGATCGACGGCGAGTCGGTCAGCAGCATCACCAGCCGGTCGATGCCGACGCCGAGGCCGGCGCAGGGCGGCATGCCGTATTCCAGCGCACGGATGTAGTCCTCGTCGTAGGACATGGCCTCCTCGTCGCCGGCGCTTCGATTCTCGACCTGGGCGCGGAAACGCTCCGCCTGGTCCTCGGGGTCGTTCAACTCGGAGAAGCCGTTGGCGATCTCCCGGCCCGCCACGAAAAACTCGAACCGGTCCGCGACGAAGGGGTCGTCGTCGTTGCGCCGGGACAGCGGCGACACTTCCACGGGATAGGCGGTCACGAACGTGGGCTGATCCAGCGTGTCCTCCACGGTCTTCTCGAAGATCTCGATCTGCAGCTTGCCGGGCCCGTAGCCCGGCAGCACCGCAATACCCAGGGACTCCGCCACCTCGGCCAGGTGATCCCGATCGCGAACGCGGGCAGCCTCCAGGCCCGGGTTGGCGTCGAGGATGGACTGCTCGACGGTGACCCGGCGGAAGGCCGGCCCGAAGTCGTAGGTGCTGCCCTGGTACTCGACGGCGGTGGCGCCGCTGACCGCCTCGCAGAGGCCGCGCATCAGGCTCTCCACCAGTTCCATCAGATCGCGGTGATCCGCATACGCACAGTAGAGCTCCAGCATCGTGAACTCCGGATTGTGCTGGGTGGAGATGCCCTCGTTACGGAAGTTGCGGTTGATCTCGTAGACGCGCTCGAAACCGCCGACTACCAGCCGCTTCAGGAACAGCTCCGGCGCGATGCGCAGATACAGCTGCATGTCCAGCGCGTTGTGATGGGTCACGAAGGGGCGCGCCAGCGCGCCGCCCGGCAGCGTCTGCATCATCGGCGTCTCCACCTCCAGGAACTGCCGTTCGTCCATGAAGGCGCGGATGAAGGAGACGATCTCGGAGCGCGTGGTGAACACCCGCCGGCTGTCCTCGTTGATGATGAGATCGACGTAGCGCCGGCGGTAACGGGTCTCCTGGTCGGTAAGACCGTGCCACTTCTCGGGCAGCGGACGCAGGGCCTTCACCAGCAGCCGCAGCACGTCGACCTTGACGCTGAGCTCGCCGGTGCGCGTCCTGAACAGCGTGCCCTCGGCCGCCACGATGTCGCCGAGGTCCCAGCCCTTGAACTGCCGGTACAGACCCTCGGGCAGCGCGTCGCGCTGGATGTAGAGCTGGATCTGTCCGCTGTGGTCCTGCAGCTTCGCGAAGCTCGCCTTGCCCATCACCCGCTTTGCCATCATGCGACCGGCGACGGATACGCGGATGCCCCGCTCCTCCAGCGCCTCGCCGTCCTCCTGGTCCCAGGCGGCATGCAGCTGGGCCGCCAGCGCGTCGCGGCGGAAGTCGTTCGGGTAGGCGCCGCCCGCCTCGCGCAGCTCGGCGAGCTTGCGCCTGCGCTCGGCGATCAGCTTGTTCTCGGATTCCGCGGGCTTGTCCTGACTCAATGCTCTTTCCTCAAATGCTCTGCCAGAGGCTCTGCTAGAGGCCCTGCTTCAGGCTCGCCTCGATGAATTCGTCCAGGTCGCCGTCCAGCACGGCCTGGGTGTTGCCGGTCTCGACCCCGGTGCGCAGATCCTTGATACGCGACTGGTCCAGCACGTAGGAGCGGATCTGGCTGCCCCAGCCGACGTCGGCCTTGGAGTCTTCCAGCGCATCCGCCTCGGCCCGGCGCTTCTGCAATTCCAGCTCGTAGAGTTTTGCCTTGAGCTGCTTCATGGCGGTGGCCTTGTTCTTGTGCTGGGAGCGGTCGTTCTGACACTGCACCACGATGCCGGTGGGCTCGTGGGTGATGCGCACTGCCGACTCGGTGCGGTTGACGTGCTGGCCGCCGGCGCCGCTGGCCCGGTAGACGTCGATGCGCAGGTCCGAGGGGTCCACCTCGATGTCGATGTCGTCCTCCACCTCCGGCGAGACGAACACGGACGCGAACGAGGTGTGGCGACGGTTGCCGGAGTCGAACGGCGACTTGCGCACCAGGCGGTGCACGCCGGTCTCGGTCCGGAGCCAGCCGTAGGCGTACTCGCCGACGAACTTCACCGTGGCGCTCTTGATGCCGGCCACCTCGCCCTCGGAGGCCTCGATCATCTCGGTGCGGAAGCCGTGCTGCTCGGCCCAGCGCAGATACATGCGCAGCAGCATCTCGGCCCAGTCCTGCGCCTCGGTGCCGCCGGCGCCGGACTGGATATCGACGAAGGCGTTGGCCGAGTCCATCTCGCCGGCGAACATGCGGCGGAACTCCAGCCCCGCGACGTCGCTCGCAACACCGCCGATGTCCCTGGCGATGGACGACAGGGTGTCCTCGTCGTCCTCCTCGGCCGCCATCTCGAGCAGCTCGCCCGCATCCGCGACGCGGGTGCCGATGCGATCGAGGGTACCGACCACCTTCTCGAGTTCGGCGCGTTCCTGGCCGAGCGCCTGGGCACGCTCGGGGTCCTGCCACACGGCCGGGTCCTCCAGCTCGCGCAGGACTTCGGTCAGTCTCTCCGACTTGCCCGGGTAGTCAAAGATACCTCCTCAGGGCCTCTGCCCTCTCCGAGAGGTCCTCGATCTCAGTTCTGATCTGGTTGGTGTCCATTGCACCCCTCCGAAAACAAGCGGCGCAGTCTATCACGAGTGGCGCGAACGACGGCGCTACAGCCGCTGCATGCTCTCCACCACGAGCTGCGCGCGGCGGATGCCGCCGTACTCGTTGACGTCGAGCCGATAGGCCACGTGCACCCGGTGTCCCGGCAGCACCGTCACCGCGTCGACCTGGTTGAAGGCGATGGCGTCCACCGGCGCGCCCGCACCGCTGCCGGTCAGTCTCAGCTTCCAGTGCCGCTCGCCGACGACGCGGGCCTCGCGGACGGTGAAGACGCCGTCGAACAGCGGCTCCGGGAAGGCCTGGCCCCACGGACCCGCCTCGCGCAGTGCCTCGGCCAGCGGCAGGCCGATGTCCGCCGCCTCGAGTTCGCCGTCGGTGAGCAGCGTGCCGCTGAAGTCCGCGTCGGGGAAACACTCCGCCACCCGGCTGGCCGCCAGCCGGCGAAACCGCTCCAGATTCGGGCGCGGCAGGCTGAGTCCGGCGGCCATGGCGTGGCCGCCGTAGCGCCCGATCAGTTCCGGCGCCGACGCGGCCACTGCGGCCAGCACGTCGCGGATGTGCACGCCCGGTACCGAGCGGGCCGAACCCTTCAGCTCCCCGCCGCCGGCATCGGCGAACGCGATCACCGGGCGGTTGACCCGTTCGCGGATCCGGGAGGCCACCAGGCCGACCACGCCCTGGTGCCAGCCGGGATCGTACAGGGTGACGCAGTGCGGCAGCGCGCTCTCCCCGACCGGCAGGTCGATGTCCTCGATCGATGACAGCGCCTCGGCCTGCATGCGCGCCTCGATGCGGCGGCGCTCGTCGTTGATCTCGGAGAGACGGCCCGCCAGCGCGCGCACCTCGGCGATCGAGTCCGACACCAGCGCCTCGATGCCGGTGCTCATGTCCTCCAGCCGTCCGGCCGCATTCAGACGCGGCGCGACGCCGAAGGCGAGATCGCTGGCCACCGCACGCCGCGGATCCCGACCGGCGGCCTGCAACAGCGCCGGGATGCCCGGCACTGCGGCGCCCGCGCGGATGCGTGCGAGACCCTGGCGCACGAGCACCCGGTTGTTGCGGTCCAGGGGCACCACGTCGGCCACGGTGCCGAGGGCGACCAGGTCGAGATAGTCCGCGGCGATGCGTTCCGCTCCCGCCTGCCCCTCCGCCGCCAGGCGGCGCCCCAGCGCAGCCATCACGCAGAACGCCACACCCACGCCGGCGAGATATTTGCTCGGGTAAGGGTCGCCGGGCAGGTTCGGGTTGACGATGGCCGCTGCCGCCGGCAAACGCTCGCCGGGCAGATGATGGTCGGTGACCAGCACGTCGATGCCGAGCTCGCGAGCACGCTCGACGCCGCGCACGCTGGAGATGCCGTTGTCCACGGTGACGATCAACGAGGGCCCGGCCTCGGCGGCCACCTCGACGATCTCCGGCGTCAGCCCGTAACCGAAGTCGAAGCGGTTCGGCACCAGCGAGTCCACGGCCGTGTAGCCGTAGCGGCGCAGACAGCGCATCACCAGCGCCGTGCTGGTGGCGCCGTCCGCATCGAAGTCACCGACGATCGTGACGCGGCCGCCGCGGTGGGCGAGCAGCAGTTCCACCGCACGGTCCAGGTTGGCGAGGCCGCCGACCGGCGCGAGGCGGCGGAGTCCGAGTTCGAGCTCCTCCGCCGTTCTGATGCCGCGTGCCGCATACACCCGGCGCAGCACCGGGTGCAGGGAGGCGGGCAGCGCGGCATCCTCGCCCGCCGTCCGCCGTGCGATGGGCAGCCCGCCCTCGCTCATCGCCGTCTCCAGGCCGAGAGCAGCGCAGCCGGGCCGCGCCGGGGCAATGCGGCTGACAGGCCGTCACGGGTGACGATGCGGACGCGACCCCGCCGCAGGGCCTTCACCACGGCCGGTCGGGCGAGCGCCTCGCCGGACAGTGCCATCACGCAACCCGCGGCGAGCGCCCGCACTGCCGCATCACCGGCAGGCGGTGCCGCCCTTTTGCCGCCGAGGCGACGCCAGAGACCGGTCAGCAGCGGGTCGTCCGCATGGAGCGGCGGCAGGCGCTGCCCGCCCGTCGCCGGCCCGGCCGGCGCCCGACCGCCGCCCCAGAACCAGACCGAGTTCACCGGCGGCAGGCCGCGCCCGGCACGCGCCCGGTTCACCGGATGGTCGTGCCAGAGCATCTGGATCTCGTTGCCAAGGGCGCGGAACACACTGGCGTCGGGCCCCTCGGGGAGTTCGTCGCGGATGCGTCCGGCCCGCGCCACCGCCGGAGAGGCCGCCGTGAACCGGTGCTCCCGCTCCGATGCGACGTACCAGCGGCCCGCGCCGCCGACGCAGGGGGAGAAGCCGCGCTCCTCCAGGCTCGGGAGGATCTTCTCCCGCAGCGCCGCGGCCTCGTCGTCCGCGAGCACGGGCGCGTGCTCCAGCATGTGCAGCTCCCGCATGTCCGCAGCCATCGATACAGGATCCATGCAGGCCAGCCAGCTCTCTTGCGGGGCGCCTCCCCCCACGGCCGGGTCCCGGCCGCGCCGGAACCCCTCGCCCTCCAACCGCAGATGCGCCGGCGGCGCCGGCAGACTGATCCCGAGCCACCGGGCCACGGCACTTGCGGCATCCGGTGCGCGGTCCACGCCAGCGCCCCGCACGCCGGGCAGCACCTGCGCGAGCGCCGGCTGATCGAGATCCGTCAGGAACAGGAGAGACTTCATCAAGCGTGTCGGGTGAGCTGAGAGAGATCGGGCCGTGCGGCATTGACACGACCCGCGGAATCCCTAAGGTCGGGGCCTGGGCCGTCGCTCGGGCCGTCGCTCGGGCCGTCGCCCGCGTCCGGGCACGCATGATACGCCATGAAATTGACCCCATGAAATTCACCCCATGAAATTCACTCTGGATACACCGGCAGGACTCAGCATCACGGCCTGCTCCGAGGCCGGCATCACCATCAGCGGCACCCTGTACCGTTCCAGCATCCTGCTGTTGCCCGAGGAAGTACGGGACTGGGACTGCGCGGACGTGGACAGCCTCGACGCCGCCACCCTCGAGCCCGCGGTCGAGCTGGCGCCGGAGATCCTGCTGCTCGGTTCCGGGCGCAGCCTGCATTTCCCCGACGCCGGGCTTGCTCGCGGCCTGGCCAGGCAGGGTATCGGCCTCGAGGTCATGGACACCCCGGCGGCATGCCGTACCTTCAATATCCTGACCGCGGAGGAGCGGCGGGTGGTGGCGGCGCTCATCGTGGACTAGCCGGAGACCCCCGGACATCGTGGATCGGGCGGCGCCCGCGGCGTCCCCCTCGGTGCCCCCCGTTCAGCAGTGGCCCCTAGCGTTCGCGCGGCAGGAACGGCCGGGGATCCACCGGTTCGCCGTTACGGCGTATCTCGAAGTGCAGCCGCGGTCTGCGGCCCGGGCCCTCGCCCATCTCGGCGATGCGCTCGCCCTGCTTAACCGTCTCCCCCTCCGCCACGTGCAGCGCCCGGTTGTGGCCGTAGGCGCTCAGATACGTGGCGTTGTGCTTGATGATGACCAGATTGCCGTAGCCGATCAGGCCGCTGCCCGCATACACCACCTGGCCGTCGGCGGCCGCGCGCACCGCCTGGCCCATCCGCCCCTCGATCAGCACACCCGTGAGCGCGGCGTTGTCTTCGCCGAATCCGGCCGCAACGGCGCCCTCGGTGGGCCAGCGCCAGGCGGGCGACGGCAGGTCCGGCAGCGCGGGCCGGGGCTGACTGCTGCCGCTCCGGCCGGGCCCCGGCGACCCGGAACGCGCCGTCCCGCTGCGCGAGGCGGCCGCCGTCGGGCGCAGCACGATGCGCTGACCCGGATGGATCAGCGACCCGTCGCCGAGGCCGTTCCAGCGGGCGACGTCGCGCACCTCCAGTCCGTAGCGCCAGGCGATGGAATACAGGGTGTCGCCGCTGCGCACGATATGAGCGGCGGGCACTTCGGCCTCCCAGTTGAGCGCCCGGCCGCCGCAGGCCGTAAGCAGGGCGGCGGCCAGGCAGAGCGCCAGCGCTCGCGTCAGCCGCCCCATCACCTGACCGCGACGATGGCCACCACGATGAGGCAGAGCGCGACGAACAGCCAGCCGAGCAGATCGATGCGACGGCGCAGCCCGTCGGCGAATCGCTGGCCGCCGAGGGCGATCAGCCCGGCCACCAGGAAGAACCGGGCGCCGCGGCCGAAGAACGAGGCGATGACGAAACCCGGGAAGGCCATCGCCGCGGCGCCGGCGGAGATGGTGAAGATCTTGTAGGGGATCGGCGAGAAACCGGCGATCAGCACCGCCAGCACTCCCCACTCGGCGAACCAGTCCCGGCCCTCGAGGTAGGCATCCCAGTAGCCCACGTTCTTCAGCAGCGGCTCGATGGCCTCCAGCGCGAAGTAACCGATGGCGTAACCCGCGATGCCGCCCGCCACCGAGGTCAGCGTGGTGAGCGCCGCCAGCGACAATGCGCGGTCAGGCCGCGCCAGGCACATCGGCGCCAGCATCACGTCCGGTGGAATCGGGAAGAAGGAGGACTCGGCGAAGCTGAGCCCGCCGAGATACCAGCGGGCATGGGGATGGGCGGACCAGGACAGGACCCGGTCGTACAGCCCGCCGAAGATCCTCACGCCGAGGCCCCCGCCACCAGGGGCACGAAACTGACCGGGCCGAGCGAAATCTGTTCGTAGCGGTCGTGCCGGTGCACGATGGCCATCAGCTCCTGGCGCCGGGCCGAGCCCACCGGCAGCACCAGCCGGCCGCCCGGCGCGAGCTGGGCGAGCAGCGCTTCGGGCACCCGCTCCGGGGCGGCCGCCACCAGGATGCCGTCGTAGGGCCCGTATTTCGGCCAGCCCTCCCAGCCGTCGCCGCGGCGGAAGCGCACGTTGCCGATGCCCAGTTCGCGGATGCGCTGGCGGGCACGGGTCATGAGCGGCATCAGGCGTTCGATCGTGTGGATCTCGTCGACCAGGGGCGCGAGCACCGCCGTCTGGTAACCGCAGCCGGTGCCGATCTCCAGGATGCGCCCGCCCGGCAACCCCTTCAGCAGCGCCTCGGTCATGCGCGCCACGATGAACGGCTGGCTGATGGTCTGACCGTGGCCGATGGGCAGCGCCGTATCCTCGTAGGCCCGGCTCGCCAGCGCCTCGTCGACGAAGATGTGGCGCGGCACGGCCAGAATGCGCTCGAGCACGCGCTCGTCGCGGATGCCGCCTGCCCGCAGCCGCTCGACCAGCCGGCTGCGCGTGCGCGCCGACGTCATGCCGATGCCCCGGTGCGCGGTGCTGTCAATCATCGGCGAGCCAGGTGCGCATGTCGTCCAGCACCTCGTGGCGGGTGAGGTCCACCTTCAGCGGCGTCACGGCGACACGCCCGCGGGCGACGGCATTGAAGTCGGTGCCGGGCCCCGCATCCTGGCCGCCGCCGGCCGGACCGATCCAGTAGATGGGCTTGTCCTTCGGGTCCCGGTCGCGCATCACCGGCTCGGAGCGATGACGGAAGCCGAGTCGGGCGATCTCGATGCCCTCCAGCTCCTCCCACGGGCGGTCGGGCACGTTCACGTTCAGGATGGTGTCCGAGGGCAGCGGATGACGCTGCATGCGCTCGAGCAGCGACACGACCGCCCGCGCGGCGGTGGGGTAATGCTCGGGATTGTTGCCGACCAGCGAGACGGCGATGGCGGGCAGGCCGAGGAAACGCCCTTCCATCGCCGCCGCCACCGTACCGGAATAGATGACGTCGTCCCCCAGGTTCGCGCCCTCGTTGATGCCCGACACGACCATGTCGGGTTCTTCCGGCAGAAATCCGGAGACGCCGAGATGGACGCAGTCCGACGGCGTACCGTTGACGCAATAGCGGCGCTCGCCGGTGCGGATGACGCGCAGCGGCGACTCCAGGGTCAGGGAGTTGCTGGCACCGCTGCGATTGCGATCCGGCGCCATCACGGTGATCTCGCCCAACGGCTCGAGTGCGTCGGCGAGCACCCGAACGCCTTCGGCCAGGTGCCCGTCGTCGTTACTGACAAGAATTCGCAAACCGGTGTGAGCCTGTCGTTGGTGCTGATGGACGGCGCTAACTATACTCAATGTTCGCACCGGTACCTAGGGCGAACGAGGCCGTGTCGCGGATGCCCGGGGGGCGCCGCGCACCAGGGCAGGGAGGCGGTCGATGACGGACGACAGACAGGGCGGCCACGGCGACGGGCTGAGCGAAGAGGACATCGAACTCTTCCGCGCGAGCGTGGGCGACGCGAGACGCATCCGCCTGGACCGCATCGAGGCGCGCCGCCGCCCGCCGGCGCCCGAGGCACGCTTCCGCCGCGCCGACGAAGCCGAGGTACTGGCCGAGAGCCTGACCCATAGCGTGGCCGACCAGGAGCGCCTCAGCGGCGAGCAGCTGCGCTTCCATCGGCCCGGCCTCAGCTCCCGGGCCATGCAGAAACTCGTGCGCGGCGGCTACCGGATCGAGGCCGAGACCGACCTGCACGGCCTGACCGCAAACGAGGCAAAGCACGCGCTGAACGAGTTCCTCGTCGAGAGCCGCGCCCTCGGTCATCGCTGCGTGCGCGTGATCCACGGCAAGGGCAAGCGCTCCGGACATCGTGGCCCGGTACTCAAGCAGCGCGTCGACGGCTGGCTGCGGCAATGGGACGGCGTGCTCGCCTTCGCCTCCGCCAAACCCGCCCACGGCGGGACCGGGGCGGTCTACGTCCTGCTGAAACCGCTCTGACGCCTCAGTCGGTCTCCAGCAGCTCGCGGACGAGGGTGGTCGCGTACTCCCCGGCGGGCAGCGAGAAACACAGCAGCAGGCAGCTGTCGTCCTCCCAGGACCACTCCAGGGCCCGGGGCACCAGGCGAAGGCTGCGCCGGGCCATCTCCAGACCGGCCGCCTCCAGCCCGGCGGCCAGCCATTCCCACTCCGCCGCCGCCGCCTGCTCGACGGCCGCCGCCGCTGCCGCCGGCCGCGGCCCGTCCCGGCCCCACAGCGGCCCTGTGGGATGCACTTCGCCGGACACGACCCGGGCGGACAGCGACTCGTCCGTCGCCTCCGTGTGGAAGACGCTGCCCCGGCCGTCGAGTATCAGCACCTCGCCGTCCAGCGCACGGTCCCAGCTGCCGTCCGCCACCCGTCGCGCCAGCACCTCATTGAAGAGCCAGGCTCTGGCCGCGGACAGGGCGAACTCGCGTTCGCGTCGACCGAGGCGTTCGCCGTCGAAAAGCCGCCGTGCCAGCTCGAGGTTGCCGCCCTCGCGGCCGAAGCGCTGGCGGCCGAAATAATTCGGCGCGCCGTCGGCGGCGACCCGCTCCAGGCCGGAATCGAGGATCGCCCGGTCGGCCCGCACCTCGCGCAGCCGCAATTCGAAGCGATTGCCCGACAGCGCTCCGCGACGCAGCTTGCGGCGGTTGCGCGTCACCGACAGGAGCCGCACCCCCTCCGCCGCGAAGCTCTCCCAGTCGGTCGGCGCCGCGTCGCGCAGTGGCACGCTGAACCACTGCCGGGTGCGGGCGTGCCGGTCCTTCAATCCTGCATAGCCCACGTCCCGCGCGCGCACGCCGGCGTGACGCGCCAGGCGGGACGCCACCCACTGCGTGTTGCAGCCGGTCTTCTCGACGAACAAGTAATGGTGGGGGCCGTCGCCGGAGGGCTCGAAACCGAGTTCCTCCTCTACCACGAAATCCTCGGCGGAGGCCTTCAGCCGGGCCGCGCCGGCGGCGGGTCCGCCCGCCCGGGGCCAGTCGGGGATGTCCACGGGGCTCAGTCGGCCGGGACGACCTGGTAGAAGGTCTCGCGCGGGCCGATCAGGCCGAGATCGCTGCGGGCACGCTCTTCGGCCGCCTCGGATCCCGTCTTCAGGTTCTGCACCTCGGCTTCCAGTGCCGCGTTGCGCGCCGCCAGGGCCTCGTTCTCCTCCCGCGCCTCGGCCACTGCGTGGCGCAGCTCGCGGGTCTTGCGATAACCGTCCTCGGACAGCCACAGGTCCGCCTGGAGACCCAGGAACAGGAACAGCAGCAGGGCGAGGAACCAGCGCACGTCAGTCTTCAGCCTTCTTCAGCCTCCGAAAGCGGGAAGGCCCCGCGACCCGCATAGCTCGCGTGATGATTCAGGGCCTCCTCGATCCGCAGTAGCTGATTGTACTTCGCGATGCGGTCCGAACGCGACAGCGAGCCGGTCTTGATCTGCGTGGCGCGGGTGCCCACCGCGATATCCGCGATGGTGGAGTCCTCCGTCTCCCCGGAGCGGTGCGACACGACGGCGCTGTAGCCGGCCTCCACCGCCATGTCGATGGCGGACAGCGTCTCGGTGAGCGTACCGATCTGGTTCGGCTTGATGAGGATGGAGTTGGCGATGCCGTCCTCGATGCCCCGGGACAGGATGCGCGTGTTGGTCACGAACAGATCGTCGCCGACCAGCTGGATGCGCCCGCCCAGGCGCTCGGTCAGCAGCTTCCAGCCGTCCCAGTCGTCCTCGGCCATGCCATCCTCGACGGTGATGATGGGATAGGCGTCGACCAGGCCGGCCAGATAATCCACGAATCCCGCGGCGTCGAACTCCCGGTCCTCGGACTCCAGCCGGTACACGCCGTCGCGGTAGAACTCGGAGCTCGCCACGTCCAGGCCGAGCATGATGTCCTCGCCCAGGCGGAAGCCGGCCTTCTCCACCGCCTCGGCGATGGTGTCCAGCGCGGCCCGGTTGGAAGGCAGATCCGGGGCGAAGCCGCCCTCGTCGCCCACCGCCGTGTTCAGGCCGCGGCCGTGCAGCACCTTGCGCAGCGCATGGAAGATCTCCGCGCCCGCGCGCACCGCCTCCGAGAAGCGCGGCGCGCCGACCGGCAGGATCATGAACTCCTGAATGTCCACGTTGTTGTCCGCGTGCGCCCCGCCGTTGATGATGTTCATCATGGGCACGGGCATCACCGACTCCTCGCCCATCAGCCGGTACAGCGGCACGCCGGAGGACCGGGAGGCCGCGTGGGCGCACGCCAGGGAGACGGCGAGGATGGCGTTGGCGCCGAGCTGCGACTTGTTTTCCGTGCCGTCGAGTTCCACGAGACGCCGGTCGATGGTGGTCTGGTCGTGGACGTCCATGCTGACGAGCGCATCGCGGATGGCGCCGTTGACGTTGCCCACCGCCTTGCGCACGCCCTTGCCGCCGTAGCGATCCGGGTTGCCGTCGCGCAGTTCCATGGCCTCGTGGGCACCGGTGGAGGCGCCCGAGGGCACGGCGGCCCGGCCGATGACCCCGTTCTGCAGAATCACGTCGGCTTCGACCGTGGGGTTGCCGCGCGAATCGATGATCTCGCGGCCACGGATGTCGGCGATCTGGCCCATGCTGTCTCCTGGTATGTCTGTGTTGTTCTTGGTCGTTCTGTGTCGTCATCCGGCCTGGAGGCCGAACTCGGCCTCGGGGAATCCGCTCCGCTTGACGGTGCCGTCCAGCGCCTGCAGCACCTCCAGCAACGCCTCCATCCGGTCCAGCGGCCAGGCATTCGGGCCGTCCGACAGGGCGCGCTCGGGGTCCGGGTGGGTCTCCATGAACACGCCCGCCACGCCCGCCGCCACCGCCGCCCGCGCCAGCACCGGCACGAACTCGCGCTGCCCGCCCGAGGCGCTGCCCTTGCCGCCGGGCAGCTGCACCGAGTGCGTGGCGTCGAACACCACCGGACAGCCGGTCTCGCGCATCACCGCGAGGCTGCGCATGTCGGACACCAGGTTGTTGTAGCCGAAGGTGAAGCCGCGCTCGCACACCAGAATCTGCTCGTTGCCGGTGGAGCGCGCCTTCTCGACGACATTGCCCATCTCCCAGGGTGAGAGGAACTGGCCCTTCTTGATGTTGACCGGCCGGCCCTGGGAGGAGACGCGCAGGATGAAATTGGTCTGGCGGCAAAGGAATGCGGGCGTCTGCAGCACGTCCGCCACCGCCGCCGCCTCGTCCAGGGGCGTGTCCTCGTGGACGTCCGTCAGCACCGGCACGCCGACCTGGCGCCGCACTTCGGAGAGCACCCTGAGGCCCTCCTCCATGCCCGGCCCGCGGAAGCTGCCCGCCGAGCTCCGGTTGGCCTTGTCGAAGGACGACTTGTAGATGAACGGCATGCCCAGGCCGTCCGTGATCTCCTTCAGCCGGCCCGCGGTATCGATGGCGAGCTGCTCGCTCTCCACCACGCAGGTGCCGGCGATGAGGAACAGCGGCCGGTCCAGCCCCGCTTCGAAATGGGCGAGCTTCATGCCCGTGCTGCCTCCGGCACCTCGCCTTCCCGGTAGCGGCGCGCGGCGCCGATGAAACCGGTGAACAGCGGATGGCCGTCGCGGGGGTTGGAGGTGAACTCCGGATGGAACTGGCTCGCCAGGAACCAGGGATGGTCCGGCAGCTCCACCATCTCCACCAGATCGTCCAGCGAGGTGCCCGAGAAGCGCATGCCCGCCTCCTCGAGTACGGGCCGATAGTTGTTGTTCACCTCGTAGCGATGCCGGTGGCGCTCGTGCACGGTCGGCTTGCCGTAGGTCTCCCGGGCCAGCGAGCCTTCGGCCAGCTGCACGGGCTGGGCGCCGAGGCGCATGGAGCCGCCCAGCTCGGAATCCTCGTCGCGCTCTTCGACGCGGCCTTCCTCGGTCTGCCACTCGGTGATAAGCGCGATCACCGGGTTCGGCGTGCCGCGTTCGAATTCCGTGCTGTGAGCCCCGTCGAGCCCGGCCGCGTGACGGGCGAATTCGATCACGGCCACCTGCAGGCCGAGGCAGATCCCGAGATAGGGGATGCCGTTCTCCCGGGCGAGTCGTACCGCGCTGATCTTGCCCTCCACCCCGCGCTCGCCGAAGCCGCCGGGCACCAGGATGGCATCCATGTCCCGCAGGCAGTCCGCACCGTCCGTCTCGATGTCCTGGGACTCGAAGTAGTGGATGTTCACCCGCGTGGAGGTGTGGATGCCCGCGTGCAGCAGCGCCTCGGACAGCGAGATGTAGGAGTCGCGGAAGTCCACGTACTTGCCCACCATCGCCACGTTGACTTCGCCGGTGGGATGCTGCTTGGCGTGCACCACGTCCTCCCACTCGCCGAGGTCGGCCGGCGGCAGTTCCAGGCCCAGATGGTCGACCACGATCTGGTCCAGGCCCTGGTCGCGCAGCACCATCGGGATCTTGTAGAGGTCGTCCACGTCGATGGCGGAGATCACGGCGTTCTCGGCCACGTTGGTGAACAGCGCGATCTTGCGCCGCTGCTCCGCCGGCAGCGGGTGTTCGGAGCGGCAGACCAGCACGTCCGGCTGTATGCCGATGGAGCGCAGCTCCTTCACCGAGTGCTGGGTGGGCTTGGTCTTTATCTCGGAGGAGGTGGCGATGTAGGGCACCAGCGTCAGGTGGACGTACACCACGCGGTCGCGGCCCTCCTCCACGCCCATCTGGCGGATCGCCTCCATGAACGGCAGCGACTCGATGTCGCCCACGGTGCCGCCGATCTCCACCATGCAGACGTCGGCGTCGCCGGCGCCCCGGCGGACGCTTTCCTTGATCTCGTCGGTGATGTGCGGGATCACCTGCACCGTGGCGCCCAGGTAGTCGCCGCGGCGTTCCTTGGCGATGACGCTCTCGTAGATGCGCCCGGTGGTGAAGTTGCTGTTGCGCCCCGTGGTCGTGCGCACGAACCGCTCGTAGTGGCCCAGGTCCAGGTCGGTCTCCGTACCGTCCGCGGTCACAAACACCTCGCCGTGCTGGAAGGGGCTCATCGTGCCCGGGTCCACGTTGATGTATGGGTCCAGCTTGATCATGCTGATCTTCAGGCCCCGGGCCTCCAGGATGGCGCCGAGGCAGGCGGAGGTGATGCCCTTGCCGAGTGAGGAGACCACACCGCCGGTGATGAATACGTAGCACGTCATGGAAGAACCCCGCGGGGATGTCGGCCAATAGCAAGGGGCCGGAGTAAGCACACGTTCTAGCGCCCAGAGACAGTGCCCGGGCGTATGCTTACTCCGACCCCCAACTCAAGCCCGACGGATGTTGAAAGACGGTTCTCAAAGCTACCAGAAGCCGACCGGGCAAACAATCGGAAGGGGCCGCGGCGACACTCAGTACAGCGGCGGATGGCCCTCCCAGACCACGGCGACGCCGCCCGCGCGGCGCCGCCGCGCCGCCATCCAGAGATCGGCCACGGCCACCAGTTCGTCGCCGCAGTAGAGGAGCGGCAGCCGTCCGCGCATCCAGGGCACGACGCCCTCCTCGCGCAGCAGCTGCTTCAGCCGCCGACTGGGGCGCTCGGCCGCCGGCGCCAGGCTCTCGCCACCGCTGCGGAAGCGCACCTCGCAGCCGCCCGCGACCAGCGCGGGCTCCAGCCCCGCGGGCGCGCCCGGCCGCAGCGCCAGCCGGCCGAGCCCGCCGGGCAGCTCCAGCGTGTCACCGGGAGCCAGCGCGAGCGGCCCGGCGGGCGGCGCGGGCGGCTCGCCGCAAAGCAGATAAAGACGATCCCGGAAGCGTCGCACCTGCGCTTCGCCCAGATGCAGCCGCGGCTGTTCCCCCGCGCCGGCCACGACTTCCTGGAGCAAACGATCCAGGTGGCGCGCGTCCGGCGCTCGGCAGCCGGCGCTGCGCAGCCAGTGCCGCAGGGCATTTCCCTGCCGTGCCCGCGGCAGCCGCCGCAGCCGCCCGGCGTCCAGCCGTCCCTCGCCGGCATCGCAGCGGTCCAGGTCCGCAGCCGCCAGTTGCCGCAGCAGGCCGGCGCCCTCGGCGAGATGACGGGCGCTGCGCGCGGCACTGCGATCGGCCGCGGGCCAGCGCGCGAGCAGCCGTGGCACGACCTCCCGGCGCAGGTAACTGCGATCGAAGCGCGGGTCGCTGTTGGCGGGATCCTCCAGCCAGTCGATGCCGCGGGCGCGGAGATAATCGCAGAGCTCGCCCCGACCCCGGTCCAGCAGCGGGCGCAGCAGCCGGCCGCCGCCGAAAGGCGCGATTGCCGGCATGGCGGCGAGCCCGGGCAGCCCCGCGCCGCGCACGAGCTGCAGCAGCACTGTCTCGAGCTGATCCTGGCGGTGCTGAGCGGTCAGCAGGCATTCGCCGGGTTCCAGCGCCGCGGCCAGCAGTCGGTAGCGCGCCTGGCGCGCGGCGCCCTCGACCCCGTCCGCATCGATGGCTTCGCGGGTGACGTCGGCCCGCAACACCCGGCATTCCACGCCCAGCGCGGCGGCTGCGCGCGCACAATGTTCGGCCCAGGCGGCCGATTCGGCGTGCAGCCCGTGATCGACGTGCAGCGCCCGCACCCGGCAGCCCGGCAGCGAGACGGCGGCATGGAGCAGCGCCGTCGAATCCGCGCCGCCGCTGAACGCTACGGCCAGAGCGGGCAGTGGCTCGGCGGCGGACCCGTCGACCGGCCGTTCGGGAGATCCCGCGAACGCCGGGCCGAGCAGGCCGCGCAGCGTGTCCTCGAGGGCGCCGGGACCGAATGCCGGCGGCTCAGCCGTCCCTGAACTCGCCAAAGGATGCCAGCCGCTCGCGGCGCTTTTCCAGCACCTGGCCGATGTCGCCCGCCTCCAGCTCGTCCAGGTGTCTGATGAGCGCGTCCTTCAGGGTCTGCGCGGCGGCGCGGGGATCGCGATGGGCGCCGCCGAGGGGTTCGGGGACGATCTCGTCTATGAGCTTGTACTGGTGCAGGCTCTTCGCCGTGATGCGCATCGCCTCCGCGGCGTCCCGCGCCTTCTCGGCGCTCTTCCACAGGATGGAGGCACAGCCTTCCGGGGAGATCACGCTGTAGACGGCGTACTGCAGCATCAGCAGCCGGTCGCCCACGCCGATGGCGAGCGCGCCGCCGGACCCGCCTTCGCCGATGACCACGGAGATGATGGGCGTCTCCAGTTCCGCCATCACGAACAGGCTGCGCGCGATCGCCTCGCTCTGCCCGCGCTCCTCTGCGCCCACCCCGGGGTAGGCGCCGGGCGTGTCGATCAGCGTGATCACCGGCAGTGAGAACTTCTCGGCGAGCTGCATCAGGCGCTGCGCCTTGCGGTAGCCTTCCGGCTTGGGCATGCCGTAGTTGCGCCGCACGCGCTCCTTGGTATCCCGGCCCTTCTGATGGCCGATCACCACGACCGCCCGTCCCTCCAGCCGGGCGAGCCCGCCCACGATGGCGTGATCGTCCGCGTACATGCGGTCGCCGTGCAGTTCCTGAAAGCCGTGGAAGACCAGCGGCAGGTAGTCCAGGGTGTACGGCCGCATGGGATGACGGGCGAGCTGGGCGATCTGCCAGGCGCTGAGGTCGGAGAATATGCTGCGCGTGAGCGCCTCGCTCTTCGACTTCAGCCGCCCGATCTCCTCGCCGATGTTCACCTCGGAGTCGTCGCCGACGAAGCGCAGCTCGTCGATCTTCGCCTCCAGCTCGGCGATCGGCTGTTCGAAATCCAGAAACTTGAGATCCATCGCCATATCCGGTGCCGGCGCCCTCCCCCGCCTACGACCTGCGTGTCACGCGAACGACAAGCCTACTACAAAGACGGCTGATCCGCGGCGTAGACCAGCCGCACCCCGCCGCGTCCGAGCAGGTCCTCGAGCTTGTCCCTGAGGTCCCGGGTGGGGCGGATGCACCAGTCCTCGCCCAGATTCAGCCGCACCGTCGCATCGCTGCCCACGTACTGCACCGCCACGTCGCAGCGCGCGCGCCCGGCCTGGCCGTTCGCGGCAGCGTTGCCCGGACCGGTCGCGGGACCGTTACGATAGGGCAGCAGGATCTCGTGCAGGCTGTTCAGCACTTCCCGGCCGCTGCCGTTCACGTCGAGCGACAACACCAGATGCCGGGCCCGCTCCTCGATCACCCGGTCGATGTCGCGCACGGTCTTCGCCACCACGGTCCAGCCGTCGATGAACTCGTCGTAGCGCATGCGCCCGTCGACCACGATGATGCGGTCTTTCACCAGGAGGTGGCGGTTCTCCATGAAGGCCTCGGAGAACAGGCTCGTCTCGATGCGGCCGGTGTCGTCGTCCAGCACCACCGTGACCCGGTTGCCGCGCTTGCGGATATCGATGATCAGCCCGGCCACGACCACCTCCCGGCGCGACTGGGAATAATCCCGCTCGCCGTTGTCCGTGCTGGGCGGCCGGGCCGAGGTGATGTCGCGCAGGGTGCCGGAGGTGAAATGGCGGGCGTCGCCGGCGACGGAGTGGAAGGGATGGCCGGTGAGATACAGGCCCAGGCTCTCCTTCTCCGCCGCCAGTCGTTCCTGCTCGTTCCATTCCGCCAGCTGCGGGCTCGCCTGCGGCGTCGGCCGCGGCGCTGCGGCCGTGGGCAGCCCGAACAGGTCGTCCTGGCCCGCGGCCGATGCGCGCGCCTCCTGCTCGGCGCTCTTCACGGCCTCCGGCAGCAGAGTCATCAGCGTGCGGCGATTGGCGCCGATGCCGTCCATGGCGCCCGCCTTGATCAGCGCCTCCAGCGTGCGCCGGTTCACCCGCTCCAGATCGGCCCGGCGGCAGAACTCCATCAGATCGCGATACGGGCCGTTCGCCTCGCGCTCCGCGACGATGGCCTCCACCGCGCCGCGGCCGACGCCCTTGATGGCGCCGAGGCCGTAGCGGATCGCCTCGCCGCGGGAGACGCCGAAGGCGAATTCCGAGCGGTTGACGTCCGGCGGTTCGATCTCGATGCCCATCTCCCGGCAGTCGTCCTTCAGTGAGACGAGCTTGTCGGTGTGATCCATGTCCGTGGACATCACGGCTGCCATGAACGCCGCCGGATAATGGGCCTTCAGCCAGGCCGTCTGATACGACAGCACCGCATAGGCGGCGGAATGGCTCTTGTTGAAACCGTAGCCCGCGAACTTCTCCATCAGGTCGAAGATGTGGGTGGCGGTGGCGGTCTCGACGCCGCGGGCCTCCGCGCCGCCGACGAAAACCTCCCGCTGCTTGGCCATCTCCTCGGGCTTCTTCTTGCCCATGGCGCGGCGCAGCAGATCGGCGCCGCCCAGCGTGTAGCCGGCCAGCACCTGGGCGATCTGCATGACCTGCTCCTGGTACAGGATCACGCCGTAGGTGGGCTTCAGCACGGGCTCCAGTTCCGGATGCAGGAAGTCGATCACCGCGTTCTGATCGCCGTGCTTGCGCGCGATGAAATCGTCCACCATGCCCGACTGCAGGGGTCCCGGCCGGAACAGGGCCACCAGGGCCACGAGATCCTCGAAGGAATCCGGCTGCAGACGCTTGATGAGATCCTTCATGCCCCGGGATTCGAGCTGGAACACGGCGGTGGTGCGGCAGGCACGCAGCAGCTCGAAGGTCTGCGCGTCGTCCATCGCCACCTCGCCGATGTCCATCGCCGGCTCGCCCCGGCGTGCTCGTTCGGCGTTCACGTTGACCACGGCGCGGTCGATCACGGTGAGGGTGCGCAGCCCGAGGAAGTCGAACTTCACCAGGCCGGCCGCCTCGACGTCGTCCTTGTCGAACTGGGTGACGACGTTGTGCCCGCCCTCCTCGCAGTACAGCGGGGCGAAATCCGTGAGCGTGGTGGGGGCGATCACCACGCCGCCGGCGTGCTTGCCGGCGTTGCGTACCAGCCCCTCGAGCTTGCGCGCCAGGTCGATGACGCCGCGCACCTCCTCGTCGTCGCGATAGAGCTGGGCCAGTTCCGCCTCCTGTTCCAGCGCCTTGTCCAGGGTAATGCCGAGCTCGAACGGGATCAGCTTGGCGATGCGGTCCACGAAGCCGTAGGGATGGCCGAGCACGCGGCCGGCGTCGCGCACCACGGCCTTCGCGGCCATGGTGCCGTAGGTGATGATCTGGGAGACCTGGTCGCGGCCGTAGCGTTCGGCCACGTAGTCGATGACCCGGTCGCGGCCCTCCATGCAGAAGTCCACGTCGAAGTCGGGCATGGAGACCCGCTCCGGGTTCAGGAAGCGCTCGAACAGGAGGTCGTGCTCCAGCGGGTCCAGGTCGGTGATGCCGAGCACCCAGGCCACCAGCGAGCCGGCCCCGGAACCCCGCCCGGGCCCCACTGGCACGCCGTTGTCCCGCGCCCAGGCGATGAAGTCCGCCACGATCAGGAAGTAGCCCGGGAAGCCCATGCTGCAGATGACTTCCAGTTCGCGCTCCAGCCGCGTCTCGTAGTCGGCCCGGCTGCCGCCGCGAAGTCCGCCTGCGGCCAGCTTATCCCCGAGCCGCGCGGCCGCCTCCAGGCGCAGGTGCTCGTCCGTGGTCCGGCCCGCCGGCACGGGGAACTCCGGCAGAAAGCTCTCGCCCAGGCGCATCTCCACGTTGCAGCGCCGCGCGATCTCCACACTGTTGGCGAGCGCCTCGGGCAGGTCGGCGAACAGCTCCGCCATCTCCTCCGCGCTGCGCAGGTACTGGCGGTCGCTGTAGTCCTTGGGACGGTCGCCGTCCTCGAGGGTGCGGCCCTGGTGTATGCACACCCGGGCCTCGTGCGCGTCGTAGTCGTCCGCCGCCAGGAAACGCACGTCGTTGGTGGCCACCAGCGGCAGCCCCAGCCGGTCGCCCAGGCGCACGGCCTCCGCCAGGCAGGCATCCTCGCCCGGTCGTCCCGTGCGCGTGACCTCCAGATAGAACCGGTCCGGGAACAGCCGCGCCCAGTACTCGCTGCGCTCGGCCACCAGATCCTCGCGGCCGGAGATCACGGCGCGGCCGATGTCGCCCTGGACGCCGCCCGACAGGGCGATGAGACCGGCGGCCGCGTCCGCGTCCAGCCACTCGCGCCGGGCCATCGGCACGCCCCGGTACTGACCCTCCAGGTAAGTGCGCGTCACCAGGCGCGTAAGGTTGCGGTAGCCGGCGCGGTTCTGGCACAGCAGCACCAGGTGGCTGGGGCGCTGCGGATCGTCTTCGTCGGCGAGCAGCAGATCCAGTCCGATCAGCGGTTTGACCCCCCGCGCCAGCGCGCTCCGGTAGAACTTCACCAGCGCGAACAGGTTGCTCTGGTCGGTGAGCGCCACCGCCGGCATGCCGTGCTCGGCGACGGCGGACATCAGCGGCGCGATCCGCACGACGCTGTCCACCAGCGAATACTCGGTATGCAGATGCAGATGGACGAAAGGTTTCACTGGTCACACCCCGCGCCCGGCAACATCTCCAGCACCGCCTGCGCTGCCAGGCCATCGGCGCCCCGGGCGAGTTCTGCATGGATTCTAGCAAACTCGCGCTCGGCCTCGGCGCGGCGCTCCGGCTCGTCGAGCCAGGCCGCCAGCGCCGGCCCCATGCGCTCCGCCACGGCCTCTTCCTGCAGGAATTCGGGCACCAGCGTGCGCCCCGCCAGCAGGTTCGGCAGCGCGAAATTCTCCACCCGGATGAGATTCAGCGACCGCACCAGTGCCAGCGTGGCCGGCGACAGCCGGTACGCCACCACCATCGGGCGGCCGTACAGCGCCGCCTCCAGCGTCGCCGTGCCCGAGGTCACGAGGGCAGCGTCGCAGGCGGCCAGCGGCAGGTCCACGCCGCTGTCGCACAGCGTAACGGGCAGGTCGGGCGCGACCTCCGCCAGTGCCGCCTCGAACGCCGTGCGGGCACCGGCGCCGGCCAGCGCGGCCACGAAGCGGATGCCCGGGCGCCTGCGGGCCAGCCAGTCCGCCGTGCCGATGAAGTGCGGCGCCAGCCGCCCCACCTCGCCGGCCCGGCTGCCCGGCAGCAGCGCCACCACCTCGCCGGCGCGAGGGTCTCCGGCACCGCCCTCGCCCTGGCTGCCGTCGCCGACCAGGCCGAGCGCGCGCCGCGCCGCGGCCGCGTCCGGGTTGCGGGGGATCGATTCGGCCCGGGGATGGCCGACGAACACGGCATCCAGACCGCGTTCGTCGTAGAAGCGTTTCTCGAACGGCAGCAGGCACAGCACCCGGTCGCAGGCCTTGCGGATCTTCTTCAGCCGCCGCGGCCGCCAGGCCCAGACCGAGGGGCTGACGTACTGCACGGTGGTGACGCCGCGCCGGCGCAGTTTCTTCTCCAGCCCCAGGTTGAAGTCCGGCGCGTCGATGCCCACCAGCAGATCCGGCGGCGCGGCGGACCAGCGGCGCACCAGGGAGCGGCGTATGGAGAGCAGGCGGGGCAGATGGCCGAGCACCTCGGCGATGCCCATCACCGCCAGCGCGTCGGTGTCGAACAGCGCCTCGCAGCCTGCCTCCCGCATGGCCGTCCCGGCCACGCCCTCGAAGCGGGCGCCGGGGCAGCGCTCGCGGATGGCGGCGATCAGTCCGGCGCCTAGCCGGTCCCCGGAAGCCTCGCCGGCGACGACGGCGATGAGCGGACTGCCTGACTCCCGCGCCACGCCCCGGTCAGCGGATGATGCTCCGCTCCGAGGAGCGGATGGACTCCACCATGGGCAGGAGCTCCGGCTGTTCCGCGGCCAGGGTGCTGAGCGTCTCCAGCGCCTCGGCGAGCTTCTGCCCGCTGCGGTAGAGGATGCGATAGGCCTCGCGGATGTTGCGGATCTGCTCCTTCGTGAAACCCCGGCGTTTCAGTCCTTCCGCGTTGATGCCGCGGGGCTCTCCCGGCTGACCCATCACCATGACGTAGGCCGGCACGTCCTTGGAGACGCCGGCGTACATGCCGAGGAAGCAGTGGGCGCCGACGCGGCAGAACTGGTGGGCGCCGGAGAAGCCGGCGAAGATGGCCCAGTCGCCCACGTGCACGTGACCGGCCAGGGTGGCGTTGTTGGCCATGATCACGTTGCTGCCCACCTGGCAGTCGTGGGCGATGTGCACATAGGCCATCAGCCAGTTGTCGTCGCCGATGCGGGTGACGCCGACGTCCTGGGCCGTGCCCCGGTTGATGCTGCAGTACTCGCGGATGGTGTTGCGGTCGCCGATCTCGAGCCGCGTGTCCTCGCCGGCGTATTTCTTGTCCTGGGGGTCGTCGCCCAGCGAGGCGAACTGGAAGATGCGGTTGTCCCGGCCGATGCGGGTCGGCCCGTGGATCATGACGTGGGGGCCGACCCGGGTCCCGGCGCCGATCTCCACATCGGCGCCGATGATGCTGTACGGCCCGATCTCCACGTTCGCATCGATGCTCGCCGACGGGTCGATGATGGCGGTCTCGTGAATGCCCATCGCCTCCTCCGTCAGCGCCCCGGCGCGCACATCAGCTCCACCTCGGCCGCCGTCTGGCCGTCCACGGTGGCGATGCCCCGGAAGCGCACCACGTTGCGGATGCGCCGCGTCAGGCTCACTTCCAGGCGCAGCTGGTCGCCCGGCACCACGGGCCGGCGGAAGCGCGCCTTGTCGATGCCGACCAGGAAATACACGTTGCCGGAGTCCGGGGAGTCGAAGGACGTGAACGTCAGCAGACCGGTGGCCTGGGCCAGCGCCTCGATGATGAGCACGCCCGGCATGACCGGCCGGCCCTGGAAATGGCCTTCGAAGAACTCCTCGTTGATGGTGACGTTCTTCACCGCCACCAGCCGCTTGCCCTCCTCGTTCTCCACCACCCGGTCCACCAGCAGGAACGGATAGCGATGGGGCAGCAGCGCCATGATGCCGCGGATATCGATCCGCGAGAATTCAGTCGGATCCTTTTCTTCCACTGCCTCTTCCAATGCCGAGCGCCTTCTCTAACTGCTTCAGCCTGCGCGCCATACGGTCGATCTGGCGGAAGCGGGCCACACTCCTGCGGTATGCGGCGATTTCCTGATGGGGCATCGCGCTGCCGTACATGCCGGGTTTGCGGATGTCGCTGGTGACCATGCAACGGCCGCCCAGTATCACGTCATCGGCGATCTTCACGTGCCCCACCGCCCCCGAAGCGCCGCCGAACAGGCAGCGCTTGCCGACTTCCGTGCTGCCGGCAATCCCGACCATCGCGGCCAGTGCCGAATGCTCGCCAATGCGCACATTGTGCGCTATCTGCACGAGGTTATCGATCCTGACGCCGTCGCCGATCACGGTGTCCTCGATGGCGCCCCGGTCCACGCAGCTGTTGGCGCCGATCTCCACGTCGTCGCCGATGGTGACCGAACCCACCTGGGGCACTTTCACCCAGCCCTCCGGAGCGCGAGCGATGCCGAAGCCGTCGGCGCCGATCACCGCTCCGGGGTGGATGAGGCAGCGGGCGCCGAGGCGCACCCCGCGGCAGAGCGTGACGCCGGCGACCAGCCGCGTGCCCTCGCCCAGCCGGCAATCCGCTTCCACCACCGAGTTTGGCCCGACGGCGACGTGCTCGCCGAGGACGACGCCGGGGCCGATGCGCGCGCCCGGCCCCACCGCGGCGGAAGCCGGCACCACGGCCGAGCCGTCGACGGTGGCCGAATCGCTCACGCCGGGCTCGGGCAGACGCGGCGGATACAGGAGCGACGCCACCCGGGCGTAGGTCAGGTAGGGATCGGCGCAGACCAGCGCGGGCACCGGACAGGCGTCGGCCTCGTCGGCGGCGAGCAGCACGGCGCCGGCGGCCGTGTCCGCCAGGGCGGAGCGATAGGCGGGATTGGCCAGGAAGGAGACGGCGTCCGGACCCGCGTTGGCGAGGGTGGCCACCCGGCTGACGGCGATATCCGGATCGCCGTGCAGTTCGCAGCCGAACCGGGCCGCGATCTCGCCGAGCGACAGGCTCACCCCGTCGGCCCCGTCACCGTGCGTGCCGCCGCGCCTACTCGGAAGCGGAGCCGGCGTCGAAGTTGCCCTGCAACTCGCGCAGGATCTCGTCGGTGATGTTCACCACGTCACTGGCATACAGCACGCCGTCGCCGACGATGAGGTCGTAGCCGGAGGCGCGGGCATAATCCTGCACTTCCTTCAGCAGCGAGCGCTGCAGCTTGCCGAGTTCCTCGTTCACCCGCAGGTTGTAGTCCTCGCGGAACTCCTCCAGGAGGCGCTGGGTGTCACGCTGGGACTCCCGCAGCTCTCGCTCGGCCGTGCGCCTCTCCTCTTCGCTCATCACCGCGAGGTCGCGCTGCACCTGCTCGCTGCGGCTCTGGAACTCTTCCTGCTTGGCACGGATGCTGCGCTCCCTCGGCGCGAACTCCTGCTGCAGCTCCGCCATGGAGGCCTGCGCCTGGGGCGCCTCCTTCAGGAGACGCGGCAGCGAGACCACGCCGATCTTGAGGCCGGACTGCGCCCACGCGTGAGACAGGGGCGTCGCCAGCGCCAGGAGTGCCAGTGCGAGGATCGAGAATCCGAGGGGTCCTTGGTGGGTCTTGAATTTCATACCGTTTCCCATGCTTGAAAGAGGCGTCAAAATGCGTTTCCGATCGAGAACTGAAAGCGCTCGACCCGATCACCGAAGATGCGATCCGTGCCCGAGACCTCGTTCAGCGGCATCGCGTAACTGAAGCGGAAGAGACCCAGCGGCGCCAGCCACTCCGCGGCGATGCCGACGGACTGCTTCAGTTCGCCCGATTCGAAGTCGTAGCTGATCGGGTCACCGAGCCGGTCGGTGAAGGCCACTTCTCCCGTGTTGAATACGTTGCCGACGTCGTAGAACAGGCTGAAGCGCGTGCGGCCGCGCAGGGCCTCGGGGACCGGGATTATAAGCTCAAGCTGGCTCGTGACCAAAAAGTTGCCGCCGTAGGGGTTGCCGAAGCTGTCCACCGGTCCGAGGTCCGATTCCGCGAAACCGCGCACCGAGCCCGGCCCGCCGGCGAAGAACTGCTTGTAGGGCGGCAGCGCCGTGGTGTCGTTGATGCCCTCGCCGAAGGCGAACTCCGAGGCGAAGGAGACGATCCAGTTGCGGGTGATCGGGAAATACTTCAGCAGGTCGTAGCGCGCGGTATAGTACTCGACGTCGCTGCCCGGCACGGCGGCGGACACCACGAAACGCTGCCGGGTGCCCCGGTCGGCGAAGATGGCCCGATTGCGGCTGTCGTAGGTCCAGCCGGCCACCATCTCCAGCGTCTTGAAATCGGTGACGAACAGCGAATTGCCGTTGCCGAGATCCTCCACCCGCGGGTTGCCGTTGTTCAGCACCCAGTCCTGCGCCTGCTGCGTGCTGAAGGTCGAGGCGACGAGCTCGGCGTCCTGCAGCGCCAGGCCGAAGGACAGCGTCTGGTACTCGGTGATCGGATAGCCGTAGTCGATGCCGGCGGTGATGGTCTCCGTGGAGAAATCCGACGACGACGACGTGAACTGGGTGATGTCGCGGTAGCCCACGGACAGTGTTCGCCGGACGCCGTCGATGGTGCGGTAGGGATCCGTGTACGAGATGCTGTAGGCCGTACTGAAGCGCCCGGAATTGATCTCCGCCTGCACCCGGTTGCCCGTTCCGAGGAAATTCGAATGCACGAAGTTGCCGTTCAGAATCAGCTTCTGTGCCTCGGAGTAACCGACGCCGCCGCCGAACTGGCCGGGCAGGCCGTACTTCAGGTCGTAGTTCACGTCGACCAGATCCGGGGTGCCGGGCACCGGCGCGGTGTCGACCTGCACGTCCTCGATGTAGGGCAGCCGCTGCAGTCGGACCTTCGAGCGATCGACCAGTGTGTTGGAGAGATAGCCTCCCTCCATCTGGCGCATCTCCCGGCGCAGCACCTCGTCGGCCACGCTGTCGATGCCGTTGAAGTTGATGCGCCGGACGTAGACCCGGTTGTTGGGCTCGATGTAGATCGTGACGTCGGCGAGCTTGTTCTCACGGTCCAGGTCGGGCACGGGCTCGACCTCGGCCTGGGCGTAGCCGTCGGCGCCCAGCCGGAAGGAGATCAGCTCCGAGGTCTGCGTGAGCCGCTGCAGGTTGAACGTCTCGCCGGGTTTGGCGAGGATCAGCCGCTCCAGCTCCTCCCTCGGCACCACCATCTCGCCCGCCAGCTTGATGTCGGATATCTCGTAGCGCTCGCCCTCGCGCACGTTGATGGTGATGTAGATGTCTTTCCTGTCCGGGCTGATCGCCACCTGCGTGGACTCCACCCGGAAGTCCGCGAAGCCCCGGTCCATGTAGAACGAGCGCAGGCTCTCCAGGTCGCCGGACAGCGATTCCTTCGCGTAGCGGTCGTCCTGGCGGATGAACGAGAGCCAGTTCGGCGTCTGCAGCTCGAACTGGTCGCGGACATCCTCGTCCCTGAACTCCTCGTTGCCGACGATGTTGATCTGGCGGATACGGGCGCGTTCGCCTTCCTTCACGTCGATGGAGATGGCCACCTGGTTGTTCGGGCGGTCCTCCACGTTCGCGACCACCGAGACGCCGTACTTGCCGCGGCTGTAGTACTGCTCGGTCAGGAAGCGGGTCACCTCCTCCAGCACCGAGCGGTCGAAGGTCTTGCCGCGGGCGAGCCCCACGCCGCGCAGCGACTGCATGAGATCCTCGGTCTTGATGTCCTTGTTGCCCTCGATGGTGAACTCGGCGATGGAGGGCCGCTCCTCCACCTCGATCACCAGCGTGTCTCCCTCGCGCCGGAAGGCGATGTCCTCGAACAGCCCCTGGCCGTACAGGGCGCGGATGGCCTCGCGCACCCGCTGGGGCGTCAGCGTGTCGCCGAGATTGATCGGCAGGTAATTGAACACGGTGCCCTCGGAGATGCGCTGCAGGCCTTCCACCCGCATGTCGCGCACCACGAACTCCTCGGCCCTGGCGGTCAGGGCCGCCGTCGACAGCAGGGCGAGTGCGAGCAACAGCCAGCCGCTGCGCGATTGCGGGCGGCCGGCGCGATCCGGAGTCGTAAGCCGATCGGACGAGAACAAACCGTGTTTCCTTATGGCGCGAAGATACGCGTTAGGTCGTTGTAGAAAGCGAGGCCCATGATAGCGATTAGCGCGAGTATTCCAACCTGCTGGCCGATCATCTGGGCCCGCTCGGACAATGGCGTGCCCTTCACCCACTCCACCGTCTGGTAGACGATCTGGCCGCCGTCCAGCATGGGGATGGGCAGCAGGTTCAGCACGCCGAGGCTGATGCTGACCACGGCCAGGAAGCCGATGAAGTACTCGCTGCCGGCGCTGGCCGACGAGCCCGCGTACTGGGCGATGTTCACCGGGCCGCTGATGTTCTTCAGCGAGACGTCGCCGACCACCATGCGGAACAGCATGCGCACGGTAAAGACCGTGGTGTCCACCATTTTGCCGGTGGCCTCACCCACCGCCTCCAGCGGCCCGTATTCCTGGATGCTGATGCGCCGCTCGGAGGGCTCGATGCGGTTGCTGATGCCGAGGATGCCGCGGCGCTCGCCGTCGCTCTCCATCTCGCCGAGCGTCGTCTCCACCGTGCGCGTGTCACCGTCGCGACGGTAGGTGATGGCCACCGTCTCCCCGGGCCGCGGCGACAGCGCCTCGGTCAGCTCCCGCCAGCTCGCCACCGGTTCGCCGTCGACCGCCTCGATGCGGTCTCCCGATGCGAGCCCGGCCGCCTCTGCGGCGCTGTCCGGGCTCACCTCGCCCACTACCACCGGCGGCGACCAGGGACGGAACCCGAGCCCGTCGAACAGTACCCCAGGCTCCGTCAGCCGCGCCGCATCGCGGCCAACGTCGATGGTCAGTCGCTCGGTCGAGCCGTCCGTGCGCTCCACGGTGAGCGGCACGCGGCCGTCGTCGACCATGTCGCCCAGCAGGGTGATCAGCGTGTCCTCCCAGCCGGAGACGTCTTTGCCGCCGACCTGCAGGATGCGGTCTTCATAGGCCAGTCCCGCTTCGGCGGCGTAGGAGTCGGGTTCCACCTCGCCGACCACCGGCGCCACCACGGCGACGCCCTGAACGAACAATATCCAGTAGGCGGCGATGGCGAACAGAAAATTGAAGGCAGGCCCGGCAAACAGGACGGCGATGCGCTGGGGCACCGGCTTCTGGTCGAAGGCGCGGCCCTGGTCCTCAGGGGCGATCTCGGTCTCGCGGCCGTCCAGCAATTTGACGTAGCCGCCCAGCGGCAGCGCGGAGATGCAGTACTCGGTGTCGTCCGCGCCGCGTCGTATGCTCCACAGCGGCTTGCCGAAGCCGATGGAGTAGCGCAGCACCTTGATGCCGAAGAGCCGCGCGACGAGGTAATGGCCGTACTCGTGGATGGCGATCAGCACGCTGATTGCCACGATGAAGGCCACGATGGATGTCAGTATGGTGCCCAAAGACCGGTTCCCCGCGCGCAAAGTCCGCCAGTATAAAGGATGGCCCCGCCCCTGCGGACGCCATCCCGCCCACACAGACAGACAGCGCCGGCGTGGCAGGGGTTCCCCGCCCGGTGCCGGGCACAGGCACTGCCCCCGACCCGGCTCATGCGAGCCCGAGCAGTCTCAGCATCAACAGGAACAGGGGCGAGGCGGCCGCCAGGCTGTCGACCCGGTCCAGCACGCCGCCATGGCCGGGGAACAGGTGGCCGCTGTCCTTCACGCCGGCACTGCGCTTGAACAGGCTCACGGTCAGGTCGCCGATGATGGACAGCAGCGTCGCGGCCAGCGACAAGGGCAGCAATATCGCCAGCGAGATGCCGAACCACCAGGCGCCGGCGATGCAGACGAGCGTGGCGGCGGCCAGACCGCCGAATACCCCTTCCCAGGTCTTGCCGGGACTGACCTTCGGCGCCAGCTTCACCCGGCCGAAGCGCCGGCCGGCGAAATAGGCGCCGATATCCGCGGACCAGATGACGGCGAGCACGAACAACACCACCTGCGGCCCCCTCGGCTCGCCCATGTACAGCGTTCCCAGCGCCAGATAGGCCGGCACCAGGGTGGCCAGCCCGCCCACCCAGATCAGCCAGCGCGGCACGCGGATGGGATAGCGCACCACCAGCGCGGCGGCCACCAGCCAGAAGCCCAGCGAGGCCAGCAGTACCGGCAGCAGCGGCAGGAACTGGGGCACCGCCCACCAGACCGCGGCGATCGCCGCCGCCAACACCCCGGGGAAGAGGCCGCGCGCGGCGCCCTCGGCGCCCAGGAAGGCCGACCATTCCCAGCCGCCGGCCACGATCAGCACTCCCAGCAGCACGAGGGTCAGCGGCGGCGGGAATACGAACAACGCGAGCAGGATCAGCACGACCGCGATCACCGCGGTGATGACACGCTGGCGCAGCATCATCCGACCTCGAGCTGTTCCTGGGTACGGCCGTAGCGCCGCTTGCGCTGGGCGAAGTAGGCGAGTGCCTCGTGGAACTCCGCGGCGTCGAAATCCGGCCACAGCGTGTCGCTGAAGTACAGCTCGGTGTAAGCCAGGTTCCAGAGCAGGAAATTGGAGATCCGTCTCTCGCCGCCGGTGCGGATGAGAAGGTCCGGGTCCGGACAGCCGGCCAGCGCGAGCCGCGAGGCCACCGCCTCCTCGTCGACGGATTCCACGCTGCGCCGGCCCTCCGCCACCTCGGCGGCCAGCGCCCGGGCCGCCTGGCCGATGTCCCAGCGCCCGCCGTAGGCCGCCGCGATGACGAGCCGCAGGCCGGTATTGTCGGCGGTACGGCGCTCGGCTTCCTCCATCTGCCGCACCAGTCCGCCGGGCAGCCGCTCCCGCGCGCCGACGAAGGTCAGCTTCACGCCGTTCTCGTGCAGTTCCGCCACCTCGCGCTTCAGCGACTCGACGAACAGCCGCATCAGCCCGGTGACCTCCTCCCGGGGTCGCGACCAGTTCTCGCTGGAGAACGCGAACAGGGTCAGATACTCGATGCCCAGCTTGCCGCAGGTCTCGACGGTCGTGCGGACCGGCCGGATGCCGGAGCGATGGCCGAGCTGGCGCGGCAGTCCCCGGCGTCGCGCCCAGCGCCCGTTGCCGTCCATGATGACGGCCACATGGCGCGGCAGGGTCGCGGGCGGGCTGTCAGGAGTTTTGCTCATCGGCGGGCCATAGGAAACGGAAACGTGAGACGGGCGTCTCTCAGAACTCGAGGAGTTCCTTCTCTTTCTCGGCCAGCTGCTGGTCCACTTCTGCCACGTATTTGTCCGTGAGCTGCTGGATGGCCTCCTCCGCACGTCGCTCGTCGTCCTCGCTGATCTCCTTCTCCTTCAGGAGCTCCTTCAGGTCGTGCATGGCGTCGCGACGGATGTTGCGGATGGCGACGCGGCCGCCCTCCGCCTCGTGGCGGACGATGCGAATCATGTCCTTGCGCCGCTCCTCGGTCAGCGGCGGCAGCGGCACGCGGATGACCGTGCCGGCCGTCGCCGGATTCAGTCCGAGATCCGAATTCATGATGGCTTTCTCCACCACCGGCACCATCTGCTTCTCGTACGGCGCCACGGTGAGCGTGCGCGAGTCTTCCACGCCCACGTTCGCCACCTGGTTCAGCGGCACATCCGCCCCGTAGTACTCCACGTGGATGTGGTCCAGCAGGCTGGTGTGCGCGCGCCCGGTGCGCAGCTTCGTGAACTCCTGCTTCAGCGATGCCACACTCTTCTTCATGCGCTCCGCCGCGTCTTTCTTGATGTCCTCTATCACTCCGTGTCTCCGCTGATCAAAGGCCCTAGTTGGTGACGAGCGTGCCGACGTCCTCGCCGCGCACCACCCGCAGAAGAGCGCCGGGCCGCGTCAGGTCGAAGATCCTGAGCGGCAGGCCGTTGTCACGGCACATCACAATGGCCGTGGCATCCATGACATTCAGCTTGTCGGTCAGCACCTGGTCGAAAGACACCGTCGAGTAGCGCCGGGCATCCGGGACCGTGACCGGGTCTGCGCTGTAGACGCCGTCCACCTTGGTGGCCTTCAGCAGTATGTCCGCGCCGACCTCGATCGCGCGCAGGCTGGCGGCGGTGTCGGTGGTGAAGAAGGGATTGCCGGTGCCGGCCGCGAGGATGACCACCCGGCCTTTCTCCAGATGGCGGATCGCGCGGCGCCGGATATAGTCCTCGCAGACCTCGTGGATCTGCAGCGCCGACATCACCCTGGCGTAGATGCCGAGACGCTCCAGCGCATCCTGCAGCGCCAGCGCGTTTATGACGGTGGCCAGCATGCCCATGTGATCGCCGGTGACCCGGTCCATGCCGGCCCGGGCCAGGCCCGCGCCGCGGAAGATGTTGCCGCCGCCGATCACCACGCCCACCTCGATGCCGAGCTCGCGCACATCGCGCAGCTCGCCGGCGATGCGCTTGATGATCTCGGGATCGATACCGTAGTCGAGGCTGCCCAGCAGCGCCTCGCCACTCAGCTTCAGCAGGATGCGCTTCAGACCTGGCTCGGCTTCAGACATAGGCGGAGCAACTCCGGGCGTTGCCGGGACCGGGCACCGCGGAGGCGGCTCCCGACCCGGCGTACGACAAGGCGTACGATAAGAACTGCCCCGCGCGAGCGGGGCCGCTCGATTCTATCCTACCGGGCAGCGCGGAGGCCATCGGCGGGATCCGGCGCGGGCCTCAGCTGCCCTGAATCTGCGCCATCACCTCTTCGGCGAAATTCTCTTCCTTCTTCTCGATGCCCTCGCCCACCTCGTAGCGCACGAATCGCTTCACGGTGGCGCCGGCTTTGTCCAGCAGCTTGCCGACGGTGACGTCCGGGTCCTTCACGAAGGGCTGTCCCACCAGGGTGATCTCCGCGAGCCACTTGCGCAGGCGCCCTTCCACCATCTTCTCGATGATCTCGGCCGGCTTGCCGCTGTCGCGAGCCTGCTCGGTCAGGATGCGCCGCTCGGAGGCGAGCTGCTCGGGGTCCACGTCCTCCTCGCTGATGCAGGCGGGGTTGGAGGCGGCCACGTGCATGGCCAGATCCCGCGCGAGCTCGGCATCGCCGCCGTCGAGGACGACGACGGAGCCGATGCGGGCACCGTGGCTGTAGACGCCGGTATTGCCGTCGGCCGGCACCACCTGGAAGCGGCGCACGCCGATGTTCTCGCCCACCTTGGCAATCAGCGCCTTGCGGGCCTCCTCGACGGTCTGGCCGTCCAGGTCGGTCGCCATCAGCTCGTCGAGATCGGCGGGACGCCGGGCCAGCACCAGCGCGGCGACCTTGTCGGCGAAGGCGGAGAAGTTCTCGTCCTTGGCAACGAAGTCGGTCTCGGAGTTCACCTCGACCACGGCCACGGCGTCCTCGCCGGTGGCGATGACGATCTTGCCGTCGGCGGCCACGCGGCCGGCCTTCTTGTCCGCCTTGGCCTGGCCGGACTTGCGCAGCTGCTCGACCGCAGCCTCCAGATCGCCGTCGGTCTCCACCAGTGCCTTCTTGCACTCCATCATGCCTGCGCCCGTGCGTTCGCGCAGTTCCTTGACCATTGCTGCAGTTACAGCCATCTCTCTACCTCACAGTCCTTGCGGACGAAACCGCGCTAACGCGCCACGTCCATGATCCTTCAGTCAAATCGCCGCTTCGACCGCCCGCAGACCGGGCTCGCAGGAAGGCTCAGCCCTCCTTCTTCGGCTCCTCGGCTTCCTTCCCGGCTTCGTCGCCGGGCTGCTCGGCCGTCTCGGCAGCGGCCTCGGCGGCTGCCTCGGGCTGCGGCGCGCCGGCGCCGGCCTCGGTGCCTGGCTCCTCGGCTACCGTCTTCGCGGCGGCCTCGGCCTCCGGCTTCGGCTCCTCGCCGGGGGCCGGCTCTTCAGCCGGCTGCGACTGCTGGGCCTCGGCCACATCCGGTGTCTCGGCCGCCTCGCCGGCAGCGTCCGCACTGGCCACGGCTTTCTTCTTCGCCGTCTTCTTCTTGGCCTTCTTCTTCGCGGGAGCCTTCTTGCGGGTGGTCTTCTTCGGCCGGCCCTGCTCGTCCAGTTCGACGAATTCGTCGTCGCCGAGGACCGCCTCGGGGGCGGAAGCCTTGCCGTCCAGTACCGCGTCGGCGATCACCGCCGTATAGAGCTGGATCGCGCGCATGGCGTCGTCGTTGCCCGGGATGATGTGGTCGATCTCGTCAGGCGAGCAGTTCGTATCCACGACGGCCACCACCGGAACGCCCAGCTTGCGCGCCTCGGCCACCGCGATGTTCTCGTGCATCACGTCGATCACGAACAGCGCGTCCGGCAGGGAATTCATCTGCTTGATGCCGCCCAGACTGCGCTCGAGCTTCTCGCGCTCGCGCTCGATGGTCAGGCCCTCCTTCTTGGTGAGCTGCTCGATCGTGCCGTCTTCCTTCATGGCCTCGATGTCGGCGAGGCGCTTTATGGAGCCCTTGATGGTCTTGAAGTTGGTGAGCATGCCACCCAGCCAGCGGTAGCTGACGAAGGGCATGCCGCAACGCTCGGCCTCGCTGCGGATGGCCTCGCGGGCCGAACGCTTCGTGCCGACGAACAGCACGGTGCCGCCGTCGGACACCAGGTTCTTCACGTAGCCGGCCGCATCCCGCAGCATCGGCAGCGAGCGCTCCAGATTGATGATGTGGATCTTGTTGCGTTCGCCGAAGATGAAGGGAGCCATCTTCGGGTTCCAGTAACGGGTCTGATGCCCGAAATGCACACCAGCCTCCAGCAGCTGGCGCATGTTCACGTCAGTCATGTCGTCTCCTCGGGTTGAGCCTCCATACACCCTCGGACCGCAACCCCTTTTTCGGCGGGGCACCCGGCGGACCGTGTCGGTGCATGTGTGGATTAAGTTTTCGGATTGCCTGTCAGGCGCGCGCTTTATACCATAGGTCGCTTTGTCCAACAACGCAGCGGCGTGGAAACCCGACGGAGAGCGGCCCCGCCCGTGATCCCCCAGGTAACCCCGGCGCACACCCGGCGCCCCCCTTTGCCATGAATGTGACCATAAAGACCCCCGAAGAGCAGGAGAAGATGCGCGTGGCCGGCCGGCTGGCCGCCACCGTGCTCGACATGATCGGCGAGCACGTGGGCCCGGGGGTGACCACGGGCGAGCTGGATGCCATCTGCCACCGCTACATCGTCGACGAACTGGACGCCGTGCCGGCGCCGCTCAACTACCGCGGCTTCCCGAAATCCATCTGCACCTCTGTGAATCACGTCGTCTGCCACGGCATTCCCGGGGACAGGCAGCTGAAGTCCGGCGACGCCCTGAATATCGACATCACGGTGATCAAGGACGGCTTCCACGGCGACACCAGCCGCATGTTCCACGTCGGCAAGCCCTCCGTGCAGGCCGAGCGGATCGCCGCGGTGGCCCGCGAGGGCATGCTGCGCGGCATCGCCCAGGTGGGGCCGGGCAAGCATCTCGGCGATATCGGCCACGCCATCCAGAAATACGTCGAGTCCCAGCGCTGCTCGGTGGTGCGGGAATACTGCGGGCACGGCATCGGCCGGGGCTTCCACGAAGACCCCCAGGTGCTGCACTACGGCAAGCCGGGCACCGGGATGGAGCTCGCGCCGGGCATGAGCATCACCGTCGAGCCCATGGTGAACGCCGGCAAGCGCCACGTGAAACTGCTTCCGGACGGCTGGACGGTGGTCACCAAGGACCACTCGCTGTCCGCCCAGTGGGAGCACACCGTGCTGGTCACCGAGACCGGACACGAGATACTCACACTCGGGGCCGCGGAGCGCGAAGCCGCCGCCGCGGGCGGCTGAGGCAGGCCGGCATGAGCGCGAGCGCCGGCGGGACCCGGGAGACGGGCGGCACCGACCCCGCCATCACCGTCCTGGAGCGGCATCTGGGCGCCTGCCGGCCCGACGTCGAGCCCCTGTCCCTGCGGGAGGGGCTGGCGGAGGCCGGCGAGAACCTGGTGGAGCGCTTCCGCTCCGGCGCAGCCGTGGACCGGCTGGTGGTGGCCCGGGCCGCCCTCATCGACCGCCTGCTGCGCCATCTCTGGGACTGCTACGCCGACGATCCGGCGGCCGCGCTGGTAGCCGTCGGCGGTTACGGGCGCGGCGAGCTGCATCCCTGCTCCGATATCGACGTCATGATCCTGCTGCCCGAGGAGGAACAGCAGACCGGCTGGCTCAGCGACTTCCTGACGGCGCTCTGGGACGTCGGCCTGGAAATCGGCCACAGCGTGCGCACCGTGGCCGACTGCGAGCGGGAGGCCGGCGCGGACGTCACGGTCATGACCACGCTGCTGGAGGCGCGTCTGCTCGCGGGTCCGGCGGCCAACTTCGACGCCATGCGCGAGCGCATCGGACCCGAGCGCATGTGGTCGTCCCGCGAGTTCTTCGAGGCCAAGCGCAACGAGCAGATCGAGCGCCACCACCGCTACCACGACACCGCCTACAACCTCGAGCCGAACGTCAAGGGCAGCCCGGGCGGGTTGCGCGACATCCAGATGATCGGCTGGATCGCGAAGCGCCACTTCGGCGCCGAGCGCCTCGCGGAGCTGGTCGACCACGGCTTTCTGACGCCGGGCCAGCTGGACCGGCTCATCGAGGGCCGCAGCTTCCTGTGGAAGGTGCGCTTCGCCCTGCACGTGCTGACCGGGCGCCGCGAGGACCGGCTCCTGTTCGACCATCAGGTGAAGCTCGCGCAGATGCTCGGCTACGAGGACGCCTCCTACACGCTCGCGGTCGAACAGATGATGCAGCGTTACTACCGCACCGTGATGGAGCTGTCGCGGCTGAACGAGATCCTGCTGCAGCTCTTCCAGGAGGCCATCCTGCTCGATCCGGACGCCGAGCCGGAGCCGCTGAACGAGCGCTTCCAGATGCGTAACGGCTTCCTGCAGACCGCCAACGACGAGGTCTTCGAGCGCGACCCCTCCTCCCTGCTGGAGCTGTTCACGCTGCTGCAGAAGCACAGCGAGATCAAGGGCGTCAGCGCCTGGACCGTGGGGCTGATCAAGCGCAGCCTGCATCTCATCGACGAGGAGTTCCGCCAGAGCCCGCGCAACCATCGGCTGTTCCTGGAGATCCTGCGCGCGCCCCGGGGCGTCACCCATGAGCTGCGGCGCATGAACCTGTACGGCGTGCTGGGGCTGTACATTCCCTCCTTCGGGCGCATCGTCGGGCGCATGCAGTACGACCTCTTCCACGCCTACACCGTGGACGCCCACACCCTGTTCGTGGTCAGCAACCTGCGCCGCTTCCGGCTGCACCAGTTCGACCACGAGTACCCGCACCCGAGCGCGGTGATGCAGGCGCTGGAGAAGCCGGAGATCGCCTATCTGGGCGGGCTGTTCCACGACATCGCCAAGGGGCGCGGCGGCGACCACTCCGAGCTGGGCGCGGTCGACGCCGAGGCCTTCTGCCTGGAGCACGGCCTGTCCCGCTACGAGGCCCGCATGGTCGCCTGGCTGGTGCGCCACCACCTGGCGCTGTCGACCACGGCGCAGAAGAAGGACATCAGCGACCCGGCCGTGATCAACGAATTCGCCGCGCTGGTGGGCGACCAGACCCACCTCGACTACCTGTACGTGCTGACGGTGGCGGACGTGCGCGGCACCAACCCCAAACTGTGGAACTCGTGGAAGGCGAGCCTGTTCGCAGACCTGTACGAGCTCACCAAACGAGCGCTGCGCCGGGGGCTGGAGAATCCCATCGACAAGGAGGAGCTGATCGCCGAGACCCAGCGCGAGGCCCGTGCGGCGCTGGCGGAAGCCGGCGTCGCCGACGCCGAGATCGACCGGGTCTGGGCACTGCAGAATCCGGAGTACTTCCTCCGCCACAGCGCCGACGAGATCGCCTGGCAGACCGAGTTCATGGCGGCGCACCGGGACGAGCTGGAGCAGCCGTTGATCGCCGTGCGTGCGCTGGAGGACACCGGCGGCATCGCGCTGTTCCTGTACACGCCCCAGCGCTACCACACCTTCGCCAACGCCACGGCCGTGATCGACGAGCTCGGGCTCAGCATCCTGGACGCACGCATCACGCCCACCCGCAACGGCTACAGCATGGATACCTACATCGTCATGGAGGTGGGGCAGGCAGAGAAGCCGCCGGACGGCGACCGCCTGGATGAAATCCTCACCCGCGTGACGCAGGTCGTGCGCCGGGGCGACGACTGGGATGCCCGCGTCACCCGCCGCGCGCCGCGGCAGGTGCGCATGTTCCGCACGCCCACCCAGATCAGCTTCGCCGAAGACACGGCAGGCGGACGGACCATCATGGAGCTGGTCGCCGGCGACCGGCCGGGGCTGCTGCTGGCGGTGGGCAAGGTCTTCCGCGAGCTTGGCGTCGAGATCAAGGCGGCGAAGATCCTCACCATCGGCGAGCGCGCCGAGGACGTGTTCTACCTGACCGGACACGACCAGCAGCCGCTGGACGCCACGGTGCGCGAAGCGCTCAGCCGCACCCTCGACCAGCGCCTCGGCGAGGCGGCCTGACCGTGAACCCGCTCATCCGGCGTCTGCACCCCTACCCCTTCGAGCAACTCGCCGAGCTGCTGGCGGGCGTCGAGCCGCCGGCCGGACTGAGCCGAATCCCGCTGTCCATCGGCGAGCCCCGTCACGAGACGCCCGCTTTCATCCTGGAGGCGCTGGAGGCGGCGCTAGCGGACGGAGCCGGCGTCTATCCGGTCTCCCTGGGGCTCGACGAGCTGCGCGCGGCCTGCGCCGACTGGCTGGCGCGGCGCTTCGGCGTCCGCGTGGATCCGGGCCACGCGATTCTGCCGGTGAACGGCACCCGCGAGGGCCTGTTCTCCTTCGCCCAGGCGGTGGTCGATCCGGCCGCGGGCAGCTGCGTGGCCATGCCGAACCCGTTCTATCAGATCTACGAGGGAGCGGCTCTGCTCGCCGGCGCCGAGCCCTGGTACCTGCCCACCCTGCCGGAGACCGGATTCCGGCCCCGCCTGGCGGACGTGCCCGAACGGGTCTGGGCGCGCACGGCCTTCGTCTACGTCTGCTCCCCCGGCAACCCCACCGGCGCGGTGCTGGACGCCGCCTTCTACCGGGAGCTGCTGGAGCTGGCCGACCGGCACGACTTCGTGATCGCGGCCGACGAGTGCTATGCCGACATCTATCTGGACGAGGCCCCGGTCTCGCTGCTGGAGGTCTGCCGCGACCTCGGCCGGGACGACTACGCCCGCTGCATCGCCTTCCACAGCCTGTCGAAGCGCTCCAACATCCCCGGGCTGCGCTCCGGCTTCGTCGCCGGCGACGCCCGGATCATGGCCGACTACCGCCGCTACCGCACCTACCACGGCTGCGCCATGCCCGTGCCCACCCAGCGCGCCAGCGTGGCGGCCTGGGCCGACGACGCCCACGTGGAAGCCAATCGGCGCCTGTACGCGCGCAAGTTCCGGGAGGTCACGCCGCTGCTCGCCGACGTCCTCGACGTGAAGGCGCCGGCGGCCTCGTTCTATCTGTGGGTCGGCGTCGACGGCGACGACGAGCGCTACGCGCGGGAACTCTACGCCGCCACAAACGTGGTGACGCTGCCGGGCTCCTACCTCGGCCGCGAGGCCGGCGGCGCGAACCCGGGCGCCGGACGCCTGCGGCTGTCGCTGGTGGCACCGCCCGAGGACTGCGTGGAAGCGGCGCGGCGCATCCGCGAATTCGCCCTGGCCCGGCAGCGCGGGCAGGACCGACGGGCATGACGACGAACAGGAACGACGCAAGAGGAATGAAGATGAGCGACATCCGCGACACCATCGAGCAGGCGTGGGAGCGCCGCGGCGAAGTCCGTCCCGGCGATACGGCGGTGGCCGACGCCGTCCAGGCCGCGCTCGCCGAACTGGACGTCGGTCGCGCCCGGGTGGCCGAGCCGGGACCGGACGGCTGGGTGGTGAACGACTGGCTGAAGAAGGCGGTGCTGCTCTATTTCCGCCTGTCGGACAACCGGGTGGTCGAGGGCGGTCACACGCGCTACTACGACAAGGTGGGCCTCAAGTACGCCGATTACGACCAGGAGCGCTTTCGCGCCGACGGCGTGCGCGTGGTGCCGGACGCGCAGGTGCGCCGCGGCGCCTACGTGGCACCCGACGTCGTCCTCATGCCCTCCTACGTGAACATCGGCGCCTGGATCGGCTCCGGCACCATGGTGGATACCTGGGCCACGGTCGGCAGCTGCGCCCAGATCGGCGCCAACGTGCACCTGTCCGGCGGCGTCGGCATCGGCGGCGTGCTGGAGCCGCTGCAGGCCACCCCCACCATCGTCGAGGACGACTGCTTCATCGGTGCGCGCTCGGAGATCGTCGAGGGCGTCATCGTCGAGCGCGGCGCGGTGATCTCCATGGGGGTCTACATCGGCCAGAGCACGCGCATTTACGACCGCGAGACCGGCGAGATAAGCTACGGCCGCGTACCGGCCGGCAGCGTCGTCGTGCCCGGCAACCTGCCGGCCCAGGACGGCAGCCATTCTCTGTATGCCGCCGTGATCGTGAAGCGGGTGGACGAGAAGACGAGGGCCAGGGTGGGCCTGAACGAGTTGCTGCGCAATCTGGACTAGGCCATCCGGACAGGCCATCCTGACAGAGCCATGGGAGAGGCGACCATCGACATCTACGGACTGAAGAGCTGCGACAGCTGTCGCAAGGCGCTGCAATGGCTGCAGGCGCACGATATCGAGCACCGGTTCCACGACGTGCGCGACGACGGCGTCACCATCCAGATGCTGGAACGCTGGGCCGACCGGGTCGAATGGGAGGCACTGCTGAACAAGCGCAGTCTGACCTGGCGGCGCATACCGGAACTCGACCGCCAGAATCTCACCCGGGCCGGCGCGCTCGCGCTGATGCTGGAGAACCCGACGCTGATCAAGCGGCCGGTGATCGAGAGCCGCAAGCGAATGGTGGTGGGCTTCGACGCCGACGCCTACGGCCGCATATTCGGCGCCGGCTGAACGGCCGCCGTCGCGCCGCGGCTCAGCCGAAGCGGCCGGTGATGTAGTCCTCGGTCAGCTTGTGCTGGGGATTGGTGAAGACCCGGTCGGTATCGTCCACCTCGATCAGCTTGCCCAGGTGGAAGTACGCCGTACGCTGTGACACCCGCGCCGCCTGCTGCATGGAATGGGTGACGATCACGATGGCGTAGTTCTCGCGCAGCTCGTCGATCAGGTCCTCGATGCGGGCCGTGGCAATCGGGTCCAGCGCCGAGCAGGGCTCGTCCATGAGAATCACTTCCGGACTCACCGCGATGGTGCGCGCGATGCACAGACGCTGCTGCTGACCGCCCGACAGGCCGGTGCCCGGCTCGTCGAGCCGATCCTTCACCTCGGCCAGCAGACCCGCCCGCTCGAGGCTGTTGTGCACGATCTCGTCCAGCTCCGCCCGGTTCGCGGCCAGGCCGTGGATACGGGGGCCGTAGGCGACGTTGTCGTAGATGGATTTCGGGAACGGGTTCGGCTTCTGGAACACCATGCCCACCCGCGCGCGCAGCGCCACCACGTCCATGCTGCGATCGTAGATGTCCTGGCTGTCCAGCGTGATCTTGCCCGTGACCCGCGCCGACTCGATGGTGTCGTTCATGCGGTTCAGGCAGCGCAGATAGGTGGACTTGCCGCAGCCGGAGGGACCGATCAGCGCAATCACCTCGTTCTGGCCGATCTCCAGGCTCACGTCGATGATCGCGTGGTTGTCGTCGTAGTAGACGTCGACGTGCTCGGTGCACAGGAACGGCCGCTTCGCACGGGGATTCCCGACGGTCTCGTAGGCGCGCTCGGTCTGCTCGCGCCGGTACTCCTCGACGTCGGGTGCCGCAGAAGCGCTCGGGGTCAGTTGATCGTCTGCCACTGGGGAGATCGGTCCTTGTTGAGCGCGGCCTGCGGCCGCCGTGGGGTCGATGTCGGTCCTGAACTCGGGCTTCATTCTCTTACAGTTCCCTGCCCGCCTCAACGGCGGACTGTCTAAAAGCTGCGCTCGAAACGCCGCCGCAACAATACGGCGGTGAGGTTCATCACCAGCAGGAATCCCAGCAGCACGATGATCGCCGCGGAGGTCCGCTCGACGAAGGCGCGCTCGGGGCTGTCGGCCCACAGATAGATCTGCACCGGCAGCGCGGCCGACGGGTCCAGCGGCCCCTGGGGAATGTCCACGATGAAGGCCACCATGCCGATCATGAGCAGCGGCGCCGTCTCGCCCAGCGCCCGGGCCATGCCGATGATGGTGCCCGTGAGGATGCCCGGCAGCGCCAGCGGCAGCACGTGCTGGAATACCATCTGCATCTTCGACGCGCCCAGACCGAGGGCGGCCTCCTTGATGGACGGCGGCACGGCCTTGATGGAGGCGCGCGCCGCGATGATGATCACCGGCAGCGTCATCAGCGACAGCACCAGCCCGCCGACCAGCGGCGAGGAACGCGGCAGTGACGCCCAGTTGATGAACACGGCGAGGCCCAGCAGCCCGAATACGATGGAGGGCACGGCCGCCAGGTTATTGATGTTCACCTCGATGAGGTCCGTCCAGCGGTTGCGCGGCGCGAACTCCTCCAGATAGACCGCCGCCGCCACGCCGATCGGGAACGCCAGCGCCACGGTGACCAACAGCATGTAGAAGGACCCCATGAGGGCGCCGCGGATGCCGGCGAGCTCCGGGTCCCGGGAATCGCCGTTGGTGAACAGCGCCGTGTTGAACCTGAGCTGCAGCCGCCCGGTCTCGGTCAGGCGGTCGATCCAGGCGAGTTCCGGGTCTTTCACCGGCCGCGACTCCTCCGGCAGCGTGCGGTCGATACTGCCCTTCACCACCATGTCCACGTCGGCGCTGGCCGGCACCCACACGCGGCGGGTCTCGCCGATCGCATCCGGGTCGGCCGCCACCAGATTCTGCAGCTGATACGAGGCGCCCACGCTGACCAGCTGCGCGAGCGCGCGGCGGTCGCGCCGGCCGCTCACGTCCGGGAACAGGTCGTAGAGGCTCTGTCTCACCAGGCCGGAATAGTCGCCGAGTGCCAGCGCCTCCGGGCTGGTCGCCCCGGTGGGCGAGATCAGGGCCGGATCCAGATACACGTCCAGCGCCACCTGGGACTGCGCGAAGGCCTTGTAGCCGCTCATGACTATGCTGGCGAAGAACAGCACCAGGAAGGTCAGCCCGACGGAGACCGCCAGCATGCCCAGCACCCGGAAGCGGCGCTCGCGGCTGTAGCGCCGCGGCAGCCCGGCCTCCATGAGTTGTCGCGCGGTCTGCCTGCCGTGGTTCATTCGTACTGCTCCCGGTATTTGCGCACGACCCTGAGGCCGATCACGTTCAGCACCAGCGTCACCAGGAACAGCACGAGGCCGAGGGCGAAGGCCGCCAGGGTCTTGGCGCTGTCGAACTCCTGGTCGCCCACCAGCAGCGTCACGATCTGCACCGTGACGGTGGTCACCGCTTCCAGGGGATTGCCGGTCAGGTTCGCGGCGAGGCCGGCGGCCATCACCACGATCATGGTCTCGCCGATGGCCCGGGAGACCGCCAGCAGGATGCCGCCGACGATGCCGGGCAGGGCCGCCGGCAGTATCACCAGCTTCACCGTCTCGGAGCGCGTCGCACCCAGGGCGAACGAACCGTCACGCATGGCCCGGGGGACTGCAGTGATGGCATCGTCGGACAGCGACGAGATCAGCGGGATGATCATGATGCCCATGACCAGCCCGGCCGCCAGCGCGCTCTCCGAGGCCACGTCCAGGCCGATGCCCGTGCCGAACTCCCGTATCAGCGGCGCCACGGTCAGTGCGGCGAAGAAGCCGTACACCACCGTCGGGATGCCGGCGAGCACCTCGAGCAGCGGCTTGGCGGTGGAGCGGAAGCTAGAGCGGGCGTACTCGGTCAGGAAGATCGCCGTCATCAGTCCGATGGGCACGGACACGAACATGGCGATGGCGGTGATGAGCAGCGTGCCGGTGAACAGCGGCACGGCGCCGAAGGCACCGGAGGAGCCTACCTGGTCGGCGCGGATGGCCGTCTGGGGGCTCCACTCCAGCCCGAACAGGAACTCCGTGATCGGGACCTTGCGGAAAAACAGGATGGACTCGAACAGCACCGAGAGGACGATGCCCACCGTGGTGAGCACGGCGATGGTCGAGGCGGCGAGCAGCGCACTCTGGATCACGCGCTCCACGTGGTTGCGGGCCCGGAAACCCGGGGAGATGCGCCGCCAGGCCAGCGTGGCACCGCCCACGGCCGCCGCCAGCACGAAGATCGAGAGCAGCAGCCGGCTCTTCGCGCGCGTCTCCAGGTAGAAATCGGCTGCCGCCCGCATCTCCGCGTCGACCTCGGTGCTGACCACGTCGCCGGCGGCGAGGTTGCGGATGTCATTGACGGCGAGATCGAGCGCCCCGGCCGACATCTCGCGCACCGACTCGGGCAGCCGGTCGACCATCAGCGCGGTGATCACCCTGGGCTCCAGCGTGATCCACAGCAGGATGATGGCGAGGCCGGGCAGCAGGCACCAGATCGCGGTGAAGTAACCGTAATAACTCGGCAGGGAATGCAGACGCGCCATCGGCCGGTCGCCGCCCGCCGTGCTCAGGGACCGACCGCGGCCGAGACGGTAGGCTGCGGCGCAGAGGAACAGCAGGATCAGCAGCAGTGTCTCGGGCTGCATTCGGTCACCCTTCCATCGTGGCGGGGGTTGCGCGCGGCGGCCGGCGGACCGCCGCGCGTCCCTCGTCTCTCGTTATGGTCTTCCGGCCGGGCCCTGTCTCAGAGTCGGATCGGAGTCAGCGATTCCACCGCAGCCAGCACTCTGGCCCGCTCCGGCTCCGGCATCGGGATCAGGCCGCGCTCGGCCAGGTAGCCTTCGTCGCCCCATGCGCGCTCGCTCGTCATTTCGCGCAGGAATTCTCTCATACCGGGGATCACGCCGACATGGGCCTCCTTGGCGTAGGAATACAGCGGCCGGGACACCGGGTAGTCGCCCGAGGCGATATTCTCGAAGGTGGGCTCCTCGCCGTCGATGAACGAGCCGTGGACCTTCTCGATGTTCTGGTCCAGGAAGCTGAAGCCGAAGATGCCGAGGGCATCCGGATTCGCTTCCAGCTTCTGGACGATGAGGTTGTCGTTCTCGCCCGCTTCCACGTACACGCCGTCCTCGCGGATGGAGTGGCAGATGGTCTTGTAGCGGGTCTTGTCCTCGTCCTCGATGGCCGCGATCCAGTCGAACGTCTGGCAGCCGCCCTCCATGGCGAGTTCCACGAACGCGTCGCGGGTGCCCGAGGTGGGCGGCGGACCCAGCACCTCGATCTCGGTGTCGGGCAGGTTCGGGTCGACCTCGTTCCAGACCGTGTAGGGGTTCGGCACGAGCGTCTCGCCTCCGTCCGGATCCGGAACCTCCTTCGCCAGGGCCAGGAAGATATCGCGGCGGCTCAGTCGGTACTGTTCGGACTCCACGGCGTTGGCCATCACGATGCCGTCGTAGCCGATCTTGACCTCGATGACGTCGGTGACCCCGTTCTCCGCGCACATGTCGAGCTCGGAGGCCTTCACCCGGCGCGAGGCGTTGGTGATGTCCGGGTGGTCCACGCCCACGCCGGCGCAGAACAGTTTGAAGCCGCCGCCGGAGCCGGTCGACTCCACCTTGGGCGTACGGAACTGGGTGGTCTTGCCGAATCGCTCGGCCACCACCGTGGTGAACGGATAGACGGTCGAGGAACCAACGATGTAGATGTAGCTGCGGCCACTCTGGGCGATGGCGGTGCCGGCCACGAGCAGGCCGATTCCGATGCCGGCGACGGTAGCCATCCTGGCCATGGTTGCGATTCGGCCCGGAGCTGTGCTTCTCTTGCTCACGATTTACTCCCGCGGTTCAGGCAATGTTGGGGGACGCAGAGGATAGTCCTGCAATGTTACGGAAATATTGCAGGTGGTTCTCTCCGTCGGGAAACCGGATTACGGCTAAGTCTTTTCTTATCAGTTAGTTATAAGTTATTTTTGATGTCCGATATCACAGCCGTCGACGATGAAAATGCGTTCGCCGCAGAGGAACCGGTTCGCCTCGCCTGCGAACTGATCCGCCGCCGGTCGGTGACACCCGAGGATGCCGGCTGCCAGCCTCTCATGGCCGAGCGCCTGGCCGCCCTGGGCTTCAGGATAGAGCATCTGCGCTTCGGTGACACGGACAATCTGTGGGCCCGCCGCGGCGCGCCGGATCCCGTATTCTGCTTCGCCGGCCATACCGACGTGGTTCCCCCGGGCGACCTGGATGCCTGGTCCAGCGACCCCTTCGAACCGGTCTTTCGCGACGGGCTGCTCTACGGCCGGGGCGCCGCCGACATGAAGTCGAGCCTGGCCGCCATGCTGGTGGCCACGGAACGCTTCCTGGCGATGCATCCGGACCACGCCGGCTCCATCGCCTTCCTCATCACCAGCGACGAGGAAGGACCGGCACGGGACGGCACGAAGCGGGTCATCGAGACGCTGCAGGAGCGCGGCGAACACATCGACTGGTGCGTGCTCGGCGAGCCGTCGAGCCAGGCCGCGCTCGGCGACGTCGTGCGTAACGGGCGACGCGGTTCGCTGAGCGGCATCCTGAAGGTCCGCGGCATCCAGGGCCACGTGGCCTACCCCCAGCTGGCCGACAACCCGATCCAGCGTTTCGCGCCGGCGCTGGCGGAGCTGTACGCCACGCCGCTGGACGACGGCAACGACCACTTCCCGCCCACCAGCTTCCAGGTGGTGAACGTCCAGGCCGGCATCGGCGCCCCGAACGTGACTCCCGGCGAACTGAATGCGCGCTTCAACTTCCGCTATTCAACCGAGTGGACCCACGAGAGCCTGGCAGCCCACGTGGAGTCCATACTCGACCGCCACGGCCTCGACTACGAGCTCCACTGGCATCTGTCCGGCAAGCCGTTCCTGACCGAGGAAGGCGCGCTGACAGAGGCCGTGACCGCGGCGGTGCGAGAGGAACTCGGGGTCGCCCCGGAACTCTCCACCGGCGGCGGCACGTCGGACGGGCGCTTCATCTCGCCGGCGGGAGCCCAGGTGGTGGAACTGGGGCCCGTGAATGCCTCGATCCACAAGATCGACGAGCACGTGCAGGTGGAGGACATCGTCCGCCTGACGGCAGTCTACGAACGCATCCTGGAACGTCTGCTGGCGGGCTGAGCGCTCAGCCGGCGCCGCGGCGGGCGGGCAGCCTGAAGTTCGCGATCAGGCCGAACAGGCCCAGGAGGGTCAGGCAGATCAGCACCCAGGCAGGCATGCTGAGCCCCAGGAACGACCATTTCAGCTCGGCACATTCGCCGGAGCCGGTCAGCACCTCGCGTATCACCTCGGTCAGGGGCACCGTGTTCATCAGGTAATCCAGGCCGGCGCCGCAGGCGGGCACCTCGTCCGCGGGCAGGTTCTGCACCCAGACGTGACGCCCCGCGATGCCCGCCCCCGCGGCGGCGGTGGCGAAGACCAGCACGCCGTAGACCCGGCCGCCCCGACCCGCCGGATTGTGCAGGAAGGCGAGCAGGAAGACCGCGCCCAGTCCGATCGTCGCCATGCGCTGGAAGACGCACAGGGGACAGGGCTCCAGCAGCAGCACGTACTCCGAATACAGGGCGAAGCCCATCATCGCCACGCAGGCGAGCAGGCCCGCGAGATTGGCATAGCGGCGCGTCATCAAATCCGTGGCGGTCATGCAGGCGGAAGCGAGTCCGCGGTCAGGCGGGCTGCTGCTCGTCCAGGGCATCGATATCCGTGTGCCGGATGTCCTTGCCGTGGACCATGTAGATCACGTACTCACCGATGTTCTTGGCGTGGTCGCCGATGCGCTCCAGCGCCCGGGCCGCCCAGGTGACGTTCATCACCCGCTTGATGCTGCGCGGGTCTTCCATCATGAAGGTCATGCACTGGCGCTGGATGGTCTCGTATTCCTCGTCCACCATCTCGTCGTCCTTCACCACCGCCAGCGAAGCCTGCACGTCCAGCCGGGCGAAGGCGTCCATGGCCTGGCGCACCATCCGGCTCACCTGACCGCCCAGGTTCTTCAGCTCGCGGTAGGAGCCGGCCGGGCGGTCCATCTCGGCGAGCTTGGAGGCCAGAAAGCCGATCTTCTCGGCCTCGTCGCCGATGCGTTCGAGATCCGTGATGGTCTTGATGATGGCGACGATCAGGCGCAGATCGCTCGCGGTCGGCGCGCGGGTGGCGAGGATGCGGCTGCATTCCTCGTCGATGCTCACCTCGAGATGATTGACCTTGTAGTCGTCATAGGCCACCTGCAGCCCCAGTTCGCTGTCGCCGCTGACCACGGCCTCGACCGCGCGTTCGAGCTGGGACTCCACCAGTCCGCCCATGGACAGGACGTTGTTGCGCAACGCCTCCAGGTCCTTGTTGAACCGGCGGGATATGTGATGGGTCAGATCCGTCGTCTGCATGCGTCTAGTCCTCTCTCGAGCCGGCGCCATGAACCATGGCAGATACGTTTTCACGTCCGTAGCCGTGACCCGTTCCTGCCGCGGAGTGTACCAGCTCTGCCCCGCTCCTGGCGATAATTTGTAAATACTTCACTCGTACAACGGCATTGCATTGTACATACATTGCCATACAACAACCGCGTTGCCGCTGCAGGCCAGTCAGCCGGTTGCTGAACGGTCGCCGCCGGCCGCCCCACGCGGGATCGGGACGGCCTCGGCACGCACCAGCCGCTCGCTCGGGAAGCGGCAGACGAAGCGGCTGCCCTCCCCCGGCCGGCTCTCCACCTCCAGGGCGGCGTCGTGGCGCCCGAGCGCGTGCTTGACGATGGCAAGGCCGAGCCCCACGCCGCCGTCCTCGCGGCTGCGGCCCCGGTTCACGCGGAAGAAGCGCTCGGTCAGCCGGGGGATGTCCTGTTCCGCGATGCCGACGCCGGTATCCTCCACCGTCAGCGTGGCGCTCTCGCCGTCGGACTGCCAGCTCAGCTTCACGCTGCCGTCCGCCGGGGTGTAACGCACGGCATTGGACAGCAGATTGGTGATGATCGAGCGGATCTCCACCGGATTGCCGTACAGCTGCGCCCGTGACTCGAGCCGCAGCTCCACGGTCGGGCCGCCAACCGGGCGGTCCAGCTCGGCGACGGACTCCCGGAGCAGCTCCGCGACGTCCACGCGGGTGTCGGTGCGGGCCTCGCTGCCCGACTCGAGGCGGGACAGCTCCAGCAGCGAGTCCAGGATCTCCTTCATGCGGGCGGCCTGGCGCTGCATCTCCGCCACCGGCCTCTGCCAGGACGGCGGCATCTCGGTGTCCTCCGACATGGCCTCCAGGTAGCCGCCGATCACGGTGAGCGGCGAGCGCAGCTCGTGGGAGGCGTTCGCCACGAAATCCCGGCGCATGCGCGCGAGCCGCGCCTGCTCCGTGACGTCGCGCACCAGCAGCAGCCGCTGTCCCTCGCCGTAGGGCACGATGCGGCAGGTCAGCCAGCCGTCGTCGCGCAGCGGCGACGGGATGGTCACCGAGCCCGCATAGTCGCCGCTGCGCAGATAACTCACGAAGGCGGGATGCCGTATCAGGTTGTCCACCCGCTGGCCCCGGTCGCGCCGCGGCCGCAGGCCGACCAGATACTCGGCAGCCGCGTTGTAACGGGTGATCTCCGAGTCCTCGTTCAGCACGATGCCGCCGTCGGGCATGGCGTTGGTCGAGGCCCGGATCTCCTTGAGCGTGCGGTGGTGGCGGCGCTTGTGCTTCTTGGCGCGCTGCTTCAGGTAATCGATGCGGGCCAGCACCTGCGGCCAGATCCCCGTGCCGTCCGGTATCTGGATACGGCTGCGGGTCCGGAGCGCGCGCTCGAGGCGGAACAGCATGTTGAAGTGGACCGCGATCACTGCCAGCGCGCCGATGAGAGCCCCGGGCAGGGCATAACCGTACAACCAGCCGATGAAGGCGCCCAGGCCGATGACGCCGGCGGCCTTGAGCAGCGCATTGGTCCAGGCCGAGGGCATCAGCCTGCCCGCGACGAGAATCGGTAGCCGGCCCCGCGCACGGTCTGGATATAGTGCTCTGCGTTACGCGCCGACAGCGCCTTGCGCAACCTGCGGATGTGCACGTCCACGGTACGCTCCTCGACATAGACGTTGGCGCCCCAGACCCGGTCGAGCAGCTGGCCGCGGCTGTACACCCGTTCCGGATGAGTCATCAGGAACTTCAGCAGCCGGTATTCCGTGGGACCGAGCTGGATTTCCGCGCCGCCGACGCTCACACGGTGTCCGGCCACGTCCAGCTCGAGTTCGCCGACGCTCACGATCTCGTCGCCCGAAACGCCCGAACGGCGCAGCACGGCATTGATGCGGGCAACGAGTTCGCGAGAGGAGAACGGCTTGGTGATGTAGTCGTCGGCGCCGCCTTCCAGGCCGCTCACCTTGTCCTGCTCCTCCGCCCTGGCCGTCAGCATGATGACGGCCAGGTCCTCGAAGGTGGAATCCCGTTTCAGCGAGCGCGTCAGCTCGAGTCCGCTCATGTCCGGCAGCATCCAGTCGATAATGGCCAGGTCCGGCCGATGGTCGGCCAGCAGCTCCCGCGCCTGGCGGCAGTCGGCGGCCTCGTCCACCTCGAAGCCGGCCCGCGAGAGATGAAATGCGATCATCTCGCGGATGGGAGCTTCGTCCTCGACCACCAGTATGCGGCGCGTTGTCGTCATATCGGCTCCATGGAGCGCGATTACAGCAAGTCTACATTACAGTCCGGTTACGGCGCCTGCTGCGCGACGGTCCGACGCAGGTACGCGGGCTCCGCGTCCCGCGGCGTCACCGTGTCGCCGGCAGCGAATCGGGGCGCGGCCAGAACCGCCACCTCGTGGGCGCGGGGAAAACGCAGGCCGGTATCCACCGCACCGGCGGGCGCCATCTCCGGATAACGGTCCCAGCCGCCGCCGGCCAGCCACCAGTTCCCCTTCTCGGGCTGCACCCCGTCCGGGACCGTCAGGCGATCGGCCGCCAGTGTGCGCAGGCCCCCGGCGCCTGTTCCTTCGCCGTCTGCTTCCCCGGCGTCTTTTTCCTCGACGTCCTTTTCGTAGGCCCCGGCGTAGACCTCGCCCATGCGCGCGTCCTGGGTAACGCAGACCCGGCGCGCGCCGCCGGCCAGCGCGCGCGCCGCCAGTGCGGCCAGCGAGGAGACAGGCACCAGCGGCAGCCCGGCCGCCAGGGCGAAACCCTGGGCGGCCGACACGGCGATGCGCACCCCCGTGAACGAACCGGGCCCGGCACCGAAAGCGATGCCGTCCAGTGCCGCCATGCGCAGATCCGCCTCGGCGAGGAGGCCGCGCACCATGGGCAGGATCAGCTCCACGTGCCGCCGGGGCTGTTCCTCGTAGCGACCCACGAGCTCGCCGTCCACCCACAGGGCGGCCGAGCAGGCGTCGGCCGAGGTCTCGAGCGCGAGTATCTTCACGAGACCGCCGCCTCGCCCGCCGTCTCGTGCCGGGCGTAGAACTCCGCCAGGGCATCCGGCTCGGTCACGGTCGCCATCGGCGCGAGCGCCTGCAGGAAAACGGGGCCGTAGCGCCGCGTGCCGATGCGCGGATCGCACAGGACAACAGCGCCGTAGTCGGCATGGTCGCGGATCAGGCGCCCCACGCCCTGCTTCATCGCGAGCACCGCCTCCGGCAGCTGATGCTCCATGAACGGGTTGCCGCCCTGGCGGCGGATGAACTCGGTGCGGGCCATCAGCAGCGGATCTCCCGGCGAGGTGAACGGCAGCTTGTCGATCACCACGCCCGTCAGCGCCGTGCCGCGCACGTCGACCCCCTCCCAGAACGTGCCCGTGCCTAGCAGCACCGCGTTGCCGGCCGCCCGGAAGCGCTCCAGCAGGTCCGCCCGGGGCGCCTCGCCCTGCACCAGCAGCTCGCGGCCGGCGAGACGCTCGCGGCGCTCCCGCCACCAGTCGGCGGCGATGCCGAGCGCCCGGTAGCTCGTGAACAGGAAGAACAGGCCGCCGGCGGTCATCTCCAGCAGCGGCGCGGCCGCCTCCATGGCGGCCTCGGTGTAGCCCCGGGCCGACGGCTGGGGCAAACCCGGCGGCAGATAGATGCGCGCCCGCTCGGCCAGCCGGTACGGGCTCGGGAACTGCAGCGTGCGGGCGTCGTCCAGGCCCATCCGGCCGAGGAAGTGGCTGAAGTCTTCACCCACCGCCAGCGTGGCCGAGGTGAACACCCACGGTGCCTCGCTCATGTCGATCAGCGCCCGCAGCCGACCGGCGACGTCCAGCGGCGTCAGGTGGAAGCGCACCGAGCGGCGGCTGACGTCGAACCAGTACAGGCCGGCCTCCTCGTCCTCGTCGGTGGCGGCGGTGAGGCGCGCGTGCAGGTCGTAGAGCTGCTCGGCCACCGCTTCCACTTCCGCCGATTCGCCCGCCACGTCCTGCAGCGCCTCGTGCAGTTGGGAGAGGCGTCCGCGCAGCGTGCCGAGCGGTTCCGCCAGCGCGCCCCGCTGGCCGCCCAGCTCGTAGCGCCCGGCGTCCCGCGGCACTGCGGCCACCACCCCCTGCACCGCATCCGCCACGGCGCCGATCGCCTCACGCAGTTCCGACCCGCCCAGCGCGAACGTGAAGGCGGCCGCATCGTCCAGCAGGTTCTCCACCTGACGGGTGCCGGCCATGATGCCGAAGAAGCGGGTGGCCAGATCCGGGATCTGGTGCGCCTCGTCCAGGACGAGCGCTTCGGCGCCCGGCAGGAAATCCACGAAGCCCTCTTCCTTCATGGCCAGATCCGCGAGCAGCAGGTGGTGATTCACCACCACCACGTCGGCCTTCTGCGCCGCCCGGCGGGCATACACCACGAAGCAGTCGTCGAAGAACGGGCACTTCTGGCCGAGGCAGTTCTCGGCGGTGGACGTCACCAGCGGCCACACGCCCGACTCCTCTTCTATATCCACCACCTCGCGCCGATCGCCGCTGCGGGTCTCGTGCTTCCAGCGCTCGAGGACGGCTAGCTCGCGCCGGAAGCGCGCGGCGGCCGGCGTACCCGCCGCCTGATCCAGCCGGTGCAGACACAGATAATTGGCCCGGCCCTTCAAGAGCGCCGTGGACAACGGCTGGCCGATGGCCCGGGTCACGGTAGGCAGATCCCGGTGAAACAGCTGATCCTGCAGAGCCCGGGTACCGGTGGAGATGATCGTGCGCCGGCCGCTCCCCAGCGTCGGGATCAGATAGGCGAAGGTCTTGCCGATGCCCGTGCCCGCCTCGACCACCAGCGGTTCCTGCGCGGCCAGCGCGTCCGCCACCGCCTCCGCCATCATCGCCTGGGCGGCACGGGGCCGGAAGCCCGGCACCGTCCCGGCAAGCGGACTCTCGTCCCCGAACAGGTCGCGGAAGCTCTGCATGGACGCAGACTATACTCGCTGCGGCACGCGGCCTGCACGGCCCGGTTCCCGGTCGCAGGACCCACAAATCGGCCTCCGGCCGGCGCCCTGCCTGCGCAACTCCCGCCGCGTCCCGGGGTCGCGCAAGAGCCGCGTGGGCCCGCCCTGTCGCAAGGCCTTTTACAACGCAATTATTTCTTGGGTTTTCAGAGGGATACGAAACCGCAAAAGCGCGCCTCGAAGCCCTCGTCCCGGGCCGCACGGATGCTTGACAAGCCCGCTGACATGGCTTATTGTGCAATGCAACAATGATGCAGCGCAGCAACCGAGGAGGTGCCCAATGAACATCAGTGTCGAGAACATTTTCAATCGCGCCGCGGAAGACGCCCGTGGACGGGTCGAATCCGTGATCTCCGCAGCCCAGGACGGCGTCGAGCGCGCCGGTGACTGGGTCACGAAGGGCAAGACCCCGGTCCGTCGGATCTCCGACATGACCCTGCGTCTGGCCAACATCTCTCACAAGACGACCGAGAAGCTGGTCAAGCACCAGACCAAGACGGTCGAGTCCACGCTGGACGCCGCCGGTGCCCGCCTGAAGGCCGCCGCCCGTGCCGAGAGCCTGGGCGCGCTGGTGAAGACCCAGGCGAACCTGGTCCCGGCCACCACGTCGCGCGTCGTCGATAACGTGCGCGGCACCGTGACCATCTTCGGCGACGCCGCCGAGGACGTGGGCGAGGTCGTCAAGAGCACCGTCACGGACTTCCGCCAGAAGGCAGTGAAGCCCGCCAAGAAGACGGCCAAGAAAAAAGCGGCGAAGACCAAGAAGAAAGCCGCCAAGAAGACCCGCCGGACGGCAACCAAGGTTGCCAAGAAAGCACGGAAGGTCGAGACGGGAGGGACCAGCTCGGCAGCCGCCGCGTGATCCCCGTCTGACATAAGCCTCTTGCGCCGCCGGATCGGTCGATCCGGCGGCGTTTTTGTTTCTGCGCCCGGAATTTCGCACAGGGAATGCACTCCGCGGCCGCGTGGGTATAATACCGGCCCTCTCCGGGAAAGGACTCCGGGATTCCCCCCAGCCGCCAGCGCAAGAGAGCACGATGAGCACGACGTTGAAGAGCCTCAGTGACTGGGTCGACGAGGTGGCCCGTCTGACCCGGCCGGACGACATTTACTGGTGTACCGGCAGCGATAGCGAATACGAGAACTTCGTCCAGAAGATGCTGGAGTCCGGCGATCTCGTGGAACTGAACCAGGACTCCTACCCCAACTGCTACCTGCACCGCTCCGACCCCTCCGACGTCGCGCGGGTTGAGCATCTCACTTTCGTCTGCACCCGCCGCGAGGCCGATGCCGGCCCCAACAACAACTGGATGGATCCGGCCGAGGCGCACGCGAAGCTCGACGCGCTCTTCGACGGCTGCATGCAGGGCCGCACGATGTACGTCATCCCCTACTGCATGGGTCCCGTGGACTCGCCCTACGCACGCTGCGGCGTGGAGATCACCGACAGCCCCTACGTCGTCGCCAACATGAAGCTCATGACCCGCATGGGCGACGCCGCGCTCGCACGCATCGAGCGGGACGGCAACTTCGTCAAAGGCATGCACTCCACCGGCGATCTCGATCCGGACAACCGCTACATCGTGCATTTCCCGGAAGAGCTCGCCATCCGCAGCATCGGCTCCGGTTACGGCGGCAACGCGCTGCTCGGCAAGAAGTGCCATGCGCTGCGCATCGCCAGCTGGCAGGCGCGCCAGGAGGGCTGGCTGGCCGAGCACATGCTCATCGTCGGCGTCGAGAGCCCGGACGGCGAGGTCCATTACCTGGCCTGCGCCTTCCCGTCGGCCTGCGGCAAGACCAATCTCGCCATGCTGATCCCCCCGGCCTCCCAGCCGGGCTGGAAGATCTGGACCCTGGGCGACGACATCGCCTGGCTGCACCCGGACGAGGACGGCCGGCTGCGGGCCATCAACCCGGAGGCGGGCTACTTCGGCGTGGTGCCGGGCACCAATGCGAAGACCAACAAGAACGCCTACGACATGATCCACAGCGACACCATCTATACCAATGTCGCGGTGACGGCCGACAACGAGCCGTGGTGGGAAGAGAAGAAGGAAGGCGAGCCCGCCGTCGACTGGCGCGGCCGCGACTACGACCCGGAGCACGGTCCCGCCGCCCACCCGAATTCCCGCTTCACCGTATCGGCGGAGCAGAACCCGAGCTACTCCTCACTGGCCGAGGCGCCCGAAGGCGTGCCCATCTCCGCCATCGTGTTCGGCGGCCGGCGCCGGGAACTGGCGCCGCTGGTCTACGAGGCGAAGGACTGGACCCACGGCGTGCTGGTCGGCGCCAGCGTGGCATCGGAGACCACCGCCGCCGCCACCGGCAAGGTGGGCGTCGTGCGCCGGGACCCGATGGCGATGAAGCCTTTCTGCGGCTACAACTTCGCCGACTACTGGGCGCACTGGCTGTCGCTGGCCGACCGGCCGCTCGAGCTGCCCCGCATCTTCCACGTGAACTGGTTCCGCCGCGACGGCGACGGCCGCTTCCTGTGGCCGGGCTTCGGCGAGAACCTGCGGGTGCTGCGCTGGATCATCGACCGCTGCGAGGGCCGCGCCGACGCCGTCGAGACCCCGGTGGGACTGCTGCCGAAGAAAGGCGACATCGACACGGAAGGACTCGAGATAGAGCCGGAGGTCATGGAGGCGCTCCTCACCGTGGACCCGGCGCAATGGCACGCGGAGATGGAAGCGGTCGGCGAGTATCTGCGCTCGTTCGGCGAACGTGCGCCGGAGCGTCTGCTGGCCGAACACGGCGCCGTGATGGAGAGGCTGGCGAAGGCTTCCTGAACGGCGCCGGCGGCGCCGCCGGACTCAGCGCACCAGCATGTAGTGGATGGCCAGCGGGCTGCCGGGCTTGGCGACCCGCCCCAGGCCGATGATGCCCTCGCCGGCCAGTTCGGCGGAATCGCGGCGGACGAAGATCTCCTCGCCCTGCATCGTCTGGATGAAGGTGCCGTTGGTGCTCTCGTCCACCAGGAAATACCGGTGCCGGCGCTTCTCCACCCGGGCGTGGATGCGCGAGATCAGATTGCCCTTCACCACCAGATCGTTCTCGTCGGCGCGGCCCATGGAGATGCTCGTGCGCTTCGCGTCCATCTCCACCTCCGTGCCGTTGTAGGAGAGGACGAGCTTCGCCGGCTTGTCGGCGCCCTGCTCCTCGAAGCCGATGGTCGGCAGCATGCTGGTGGCCTCCTCCGGCTGCCACAGCACCTCGTAGAGCGCCACCTCGTCGCGCTTGCCCTTCACCGTGGCGATGTCGATCTGGCGGACCAGCGCCTGCCAGTCCTCGTCCAGCTGCTGCACCATCGTGTCGGTGGTGATGATCTGGCGCGCCTTCGCCTGGGAGGTCATGCGATTCGCGGTGTGCACCGCGGAGCCGAAGATGTCCCGGTTCTCCTGCACCACGGGGCCGAAATGGCAGCCGATGCGGATGGAGACCTTGTGGCCCTCGCCGATCAGCTCCTCGTTGTCGCTGATGCGCTTCTGCATGGCCGCGGCCGCGCCAATGGCGGCGTTGGCCGTCGGGAAGGTGGCCATCACCTCGTCGCCCATGGTCTTTATGACCGTGCCGCCGGTCTCCTCGGTGGCCGCTTTCATGATCTCCAGGCACTCGGCCACCGTCTCGCGGGCGCGGTCGTCGCCCAGCGTCTCGTAGAGCTGGGTGCTGCCGACGACGTCGGCGAAGAGTATTGCGACTTCAGCGTCTGTGGTCATGCGATGTCCGAAAGCCTTTGCTGCCGGCGGGATACGCGAGGAACCTTACCCGGTTTCCCGCTCGATTATACGCAGACCCGGGCGCCGACCGACACCCATTATGTCTAATCCGCGCGGCCAATCCACCGGCACCGGGAATCGCCGCCCTACTTCTCGGCGACGATGTAGACGATCCAGGCCGGATCGGGTTCGCCCTCGGACTCCGGCGTGAACTCCCCGTTGCCCTCGCCGTCCTCGTCCTCGCCTTCCCAGTAGACGGTGGCCGTGCTGAATCCGGCCTCCAGCAGCAGCTCGCGGATCTCGGGCAGCGTCCACAGCCGCCACTCGTAGCTGAAGGCCTTCTTCATCTTCGAGCCGTCGGGGAATTTGAAGTGGATGTGGCACTTCATGTAACCGGTCACCGGGTGGTACACGGCCTGGTGCCACACGTAGGTGAAGTCGTCGTGCTCCGTCTCCTCCTTCACCACGTCCATGGTCTCGGAGCCGCCGAAGGCATCCAGAAACAGGATGCCGTCGTCCGCCAGGCACTCCCGGCAGCGCTCGAAGTAGCGGCGCATCTCGTCCCGTGTGTCGAAGATGAAGTAGCTGAAGTTGAACGCGCCGATCAGATCCACGATGCCCGTGTTCGCGCTGAGCACGTTGTCCTCGATGAGCGTGACCCGGTCGCGTTCGTCGTGAGTCAGGCGGGAGAGCCGGTTCTGCCGCCCCCAGTCGAGGACCTCCGGGTCCAGGTCGACGCCCACCGCGCGGCAGTCGCTGCCACGCCGCACCCACTCGCAGCAGGCGCTGGCCGTGCCGCAGAAGTCCTCGCGGAAGATCTGCGGCACGCGTCCGCGGAGTTCGCTGAAAGTATCGAGCAGGAAGTCCACCTCCACCTCGACGTCCTGGACGGATTCCTCGTAGAGCTCGTGCCGGTCGGCGAGTTCGGCCATTGTCTGCCTTGTCTGCTTGCGCTGTGGCTTGCCCATGGGGTGACTGTACCTTTCTTATAAGGAGCGGACGCGGTCGTGCCGCCGCTGAATTGTATAGGCTGGGACCGTGGGCGGCTATGCGTAATGCCCGGCAGCTTTCGGTACAATCCGGCGCAAACCATATCGCAAACCGTCTCGGCAAACTGTCTCGGAGCCATCCATGTCGCCATTCACGCCGACGCGGCGTGCCGGCCTGCCGGCACTCGCCGCCATTCCCCTGTTCGCCCTGACTCTGTTCGCCGTAGCCGCAGCAGCCGCCGCGCAGCCGCTGTCCGACGACCTGAAGGACAGCGCCGCCGCACTGCGCGACGCCGCGCTCGCCGGCACGCCGGCCTACGACATCGTCGAATCCCTCACCCTGGAGGTGGGCCCGCGCATGGCGGGCTCGCCCGGCGACCGCGCCGCGGTGCGCTGGGCGGTCGAGAAGCTCCGCGCGCTCGGCCTCGAGAACGTGCGCACCCAGGAAGCGGAAGTGCCCCACTGGGACCGGGGCACGCTCTCGGTGACGCTGCTCGGTGAAAACCCGATTCCCCTGGCCGCGACCTCGCTCGGCGGCAGCGTCGGCACGGGCGAGGCCGGCGTCGAGGCGGGCGTGGTTCGCGTGACCGGCCTCGAGGACCTGCGGGACCGCGATCCGGAAGACATCCGAGGCCGCATCGTCTTCATCGACAAGCGCATGGAGCGGGCGCGCGACGGGCGGGGCTACGGCGAGACCGTGCCCGTCCGCCTGTACGGCGCGAGGGAGGCGGCAAAACTCGGCGCGGAGGCCGTCGTCATCCGCAGCGTCGGCACCAGCGACAACCGGGCGCCTCATACCGGCACCCAGCTCTACGATCTTTCCATCCGCCGCATCCCCGCCATCGCGCTGTCCGCACCGGACGCCGATCTGCTGACCTACCGCATCGCCGCCGGCGCCGAGCCGGTGCTGCGCGTCCACTCCACCGCCCGCCAGCTGCCGCCCACTACCTCGGCGAACGTCATCGGCGAGATCCCCGGGCGCGAGGCCCCGGAGGAGATCGTGCTGCTCGGCGCGCACCTCGACTCCTGGGACCTCGGCACCGGCGCGCTGGACGACGGCGCCGGCGTCGGCATCGTCGCGGCGGCAGCCCACCTCATCGGACAACTGGAAGAGCCACCCCGCCGCACCATCCGCGTGGTGCTGTTCGCCAACGAGGAATTCGGCCTGTCCGGCGCACGCAAATACCGGCAGATGAGCGACGAGGAATTCGCCAACCACGTCGCGGGCACCGAAGCCGACTTCGGCGCCGGGCGGGTGTGGCGCATTTCTTCCAACGTGGCGCCGGAGGCCCTGGACCTCGTGGCCGGCATGCACGAGGTGCTGGCGCCGCTCGGCATCGAGCGCGGCGGCAACGACGCCGGCGGCGGCGCAGACCTCAGGCCGCTGCGCACCGGCGGCATGCCGGTGTTTTCCCTCACCCAGGACGGCACGTATTATTTCGACTACCACCACACGGCCAACGACACCATCGACCGCATCGAACGCGAGGCCATCGACCAGAACGTGGCCGCCTACGCCACCTGGGCCTGGATCGCCGCCAACCTCGAGCGCGACTTCGGCCGGCTGGCCGTCGAGCCGCGCGAGTCCCGCTGAGCGGGCCGGCGCGCCGTATTCCATTCACGATCAGAATCCACATCACGGACGAGCCATGAAAAAGACGCTGCTACTGCTGTTCACCGCCATCGCCTCCGTCGCCGCCACCGGCGTGACCGCGGAGACGCGCGAGACGCTAATGCTTCGCTACCCGGACATCCACGGCGACCGGATCGTCTTCACCTATGCGGGCAATCTCTGGACGGTCTCCGCCGACGGCGGCAGCGCGCGTCAGCTCACCAGCCATCCGGGGCTGGAGATCTTCGCGGAGTTCTCACCGGACGGCAGCGAGATCGCCTTCACCGGCCAGTACGACGGCGCCGAGCAGGTCTACGTCATCCCGGCCGAGGGAGGCGAGCCGCGCCAGCTGACCTGGTACCCGGCCCAGGGCCCCCTGCCCGCCCGCTGGGGCTACGACCACCTGGTGCAGGGCTGGACGCCCGACGGCGAGCGGGTGCTGTTCCGCTCGCTGCGCGACGCCTGGGGTCTCGGCGACGGCCGGCTGTTCACCGTGAGCCGCGAGGGCGGACTGCCGGAGCCGCTGCCGCTGCCGAGGGCCGGCGCCGCCACCTTCGCCGGCAGCGCCGACCGGCTCTTTTACTCTCCACTGATGCGCGACTTCCGCACCTGGAAGCGCTACCAGGGCGGCTGGGCTCAGGACCTGTATCTGCTGGATATCGCCGGCCGCAAGGCCACGCCGGTGACCACCCACGAACGCTCCGACCGGGACCCCATGTGGATCGACGGCGCCGCCTACTTCGCCTCCGACCGGGACGGCCGCTTCAACCTCTTCCGCCACGATCCCGCCACCGGCGAGACCACCCAGCTCACCCGCTACACCGACTGGGACGTGCGCTGGCCCGGCACCGACGGCGCCGGCCGCATTGCCTACGAGCTGAACGGCGCCATCCACGTCTACGATACGGCGACCGGAGAAGACCGGCGCCTCACCATCACGGTTTCCTCCGACCTTCTGCCGGCACGCCCGCGCCAGGTCGGCGTCGCCGGCCAGATCGAGGCCTTCGCGCTGTCGCCGAAGGCCCGCCGGGCGCTGTTCGTCGCCCGGGGCGATCTGTTCAGCGTGCCGGTGGAAAAAGGCCTGGCCATCAACCTGACCGGCACCTCGAACGCCCACGAACGGGAGATCGCCTGGTCGCCGGACGGCAGCCACATCGCCTACGTCTCGGATTTTTCCGGCGAGGAAGAGGTCTACGTGGAGGACTCCGCCGGCGGCGACCCGGTGCAGCTCTCGGAAGGCTACCGCACCCGCTACTCCGCGCCCGCCTTCTCGCCGGACGGCGAACGCCTGGCCTGGCACGACGCAGCGGGCCGCATATTCGTGGGGCGCACCGATGGCCGCGGCGAACCGGTGATCGCCGCCGACGAGGCCCAGGGCGACACGGCCGACTACGCCTGGTCGCCGGACGGCCGCTGGCTCGCCTTGAGCCTGAGCGAGCCCTCGGGCCTGCGTTCCATCCACGTCTGGGATGCCGAACGCGAGAAGCTGCATCGCGTCACCGACGAGTTCTTCAACGACCGCTCGCCTGCCTGGTCGCCGGACGGCAAGGCACTGTACTTCCTCGGCGACCGCATGTTCCAGCCCCAGATCGGCACCCGTGAGTTCAACTACACCCTGGTAGACCAGGTGGGCATCCTCGGCCTCGCCCTGACCGCCGACGCCGGCAACCCCTTCGCGCCGGAGAACGCCGACCCGGTCATCGAGGAGAAAGAGAACGGTAAAGAGGAAGAAGAGAAGAAAGCCGAAGCGCCGGAGGTCCGCATCGCCTTCGACGGACTCGCGGGGCGCTACTTCCGCGTGCCCGGCATCACGCCCACCAACATCCAGGGCCTGGCCGTCACCGGCAAGCACCTCCTGTACGTGGTCACGGACTCCTTTTACTACGGCCGCGAGCCGCTGCAGCAGCCGCGCCTGATGACCTACAACATCGAGGATCGGGAAGCCAAGGAACTCGCCACCGGCATCCAGGCCCTGAGCCTGTCGCCGGACGGCGGCTTCGTGATGGTGCAGGGCAAGGACGGCTACAAGGTCTACGACATCGCCAAGGGCGCGGAACAGGAGACGAAGGCCGTCGCCACCGACAAGATGGTGGCCGACATCGACCCCCGCGCGGAGTGGCGCACCATCTTCGACGAGGTCTGGCGCCGCTTCCGCGACTATTTCTACGTGGAGAACATGCACGGCCTCGACTGGCAGGCCGTGCGCGAGCAATACGAGCCGCTGCTGCAGCACGTCTCGCACCGTTCGGACCTCAACTACCTCATCGGCGAGATGATCGCGGAGCTGAACGCCTCCCACGCCTACATCGCCGGCGGCGACGAGGGCCTGCCCTCCCGCCCCAACGTGGCGCTGCTCGGCGCGCGCTTCGCGCTGGACGCCGATGCCGGGCGCTACCGCATCGCCGACATCCTCGCGGGCGAGAACGACAGCGACCGCTATCGCTCACCGCTGACGGAGACCGGCGTGGACGTGCGCGAGGGCGAGTACCTGCTGGCCGTGAACGGCCGGGAACTGACGGCGGCCATGAACCCGTACGCGCTGCTGACCGTCCCCGCCGGCCAGCCCCTGCAGCTCACCGTCGGCGAGACGCCGGACCTGGAGAATGCGCGCACGGTGCTGGTGGAGCCTCTCGCGAGCGAGTCGGATCTCCTCTACCTGAACTGGGTGGCGGAGAACCGGCGCAAGGTGGCCGAGGCCACCGACGGCCGCGTGGGTTACATCCACATCCCGGACATGGGTGCGAACGGCATCCGCGAGTTCATCAAGTGGTACTACCCGCAGATCCGGAGGGACGGCGTCGTGGTGGACGTGCGCTCCAACGGCGGCGGCAACGTCTCGCAGATGCTCATCGAGCGCCTGCGCCGGGACATCCTGGGATTATCGTACGGTCGTCATAACGAACGACCGAACACCTATCCCTTCACCGTCTTCCCCGGCCACCTCGTTTGTCTCATCAACGAGACCTCGGCCTCCGACGGCGACATCTTCCCGTGGATGTTCCGGGAGGCAGGCCTGGGTCCGCTCATCGGCAAGCGCACCTGGGGCGGCGTCATCGGCATCACCAACCACGGGCCCGTGCTGGACGGCGGCGAGGTCTACGTGCCCCAGTTCGGCTACGCCAACGCCGAGGGTGAGTGGGACGTCGAGGGCGAAGGTGTCAGTCCGGACATCGTCGTGGACAACGACCCGGTCGCCCTGCTCGAGGGTCGCGACCCGCAGCTCGCCCGCGGTATTGCCGAGGTAATGCAGCGGATCGAGGCCGATCCGCCGCGCATCCCGCAGCGCCCGGCGGACCCGGTGCGTACCGACTGAGCGCCGGTGGTCAGGCGGCCCGCGGCAGCGCCGTCAGGGCCTCCTCCACCACCTCCACCCCCGCATCGTGGCGGTGGGCGTTCTCGCTGAGCGTCCGCCGCCACTGCTTTGCCCCCGGGCAGCCGGCGAACAGCCCGATCATGTGCCGGGTCACGTGATGCAACCGGCCGCCGGTAGCGAGATGCTGCTCGATGTAAGGCAACATCCGCTCCACCACGGCGTGGCGGCTGGCAGGTGCCGCGGCCGGGTCGCCCAGTGCGCGCTCGAGTTCGGTCAGCACCCACGGTGTGTGATAGGCCGAACGCCCGAGCATCACACCATCCACCCGGTTCAGGTGCGCTGCGGCCTCCGCCACCGACGTAATGCCGCCGTTGATGACGATCTCGAACGCGGGATAGCGCTCTTTCAGCCGATATACCCTCTCGTGATTCAGCGGCGGTACCGTGCGGTTCTCCTTCGGGCTCAGACCCGCGAGTATCGCGATGCGCGCATGCACGATGAATGTGGTGCAGCCGGCCTCCGCCACCGTATCGACGAAGCGGAGGAAGAACCCGTCGCTGTCCTTGTCATCGATGCCGAGGCGGGTCTTCACGGTAACGGGTATATCCACGGCTTCGGACATAGCCTGCCAGCACTCGGCCACCAGCTCCGGGCGGTCCATCAGGCAGGCGCCGAACTGCCCGTCCTGCACACGGTCGCTCGGGCAGCCCACGTTGATATTGACGGCGTCATAGCCGGCGTCGGCACCGAGGCGAGCTGCGTGTGCCATCTTCACCGGGTCGCAACCGCCGACCTGTAGGACGACGGGTTTCTCGGCAGGGGCGAAAGCGAGCAGGCGGTCGGCGTCCCCGTGAGCAAGGGCTTCGGCCGTGACCATCTCCGTGTAGAGGAGCGCCGAGGGAGAGAGCAGGCGATGGAAATAGCGGCAATGACGGTCCGTCCAATCCATCATCGGCGCAACCTGTATTTCTCGGCGATGTGGGTAATTATTCATGTGGCTCATGGCAGGCATGTTATAGCGATGCGTAGCCAGAGGTACCTGGGCCCATACTCGTTCGCAACCGTTCCAGGTCGAGAATAGCCAATGTCGCGCGTTTATTGCCAACTGCACTAGCGCTCGATCCGTTCGAACGCCGTGAATCCCCCAACCGGCCGCAACGGAGTCCGATGACTCTCCGGCAGTAGCGGATTGATGCCGTACCAGAAAATGGAGCTCATCATGGACGCATGGCAAGTGTAGATGCTGCCGTCGCGGGCAACGACGACGGCCGCCTCGCTGCTATCCGGCATTGCCGTCCAGGTGCGGAGTGATCCGTCAGCCGGGTCGAGTCCTGCCAGCACCGCTCGGTGTGGCTGCGTGAAGAACACCCGGGAGCCCGGGTCGTGGAAACGGTAGCCGACGATGAGCACGACCCACAGAGTATCGGCGGTAATGGTTGGCACGCTGTTGACGACGGCGCGGGGCTGCCCTTCCGGGAAGTACGGCGGCAATGCGCTGCGCTGTGGGAGCAGCGAAGCGGCGAGTTCATCGTAGTCCCGCTGCCAGATCGCGCGGCCGCTGCCAGGGTCGAGCGCACTGAGCGTCGAGGAACGGTCCGGCAGCGTGTTGGTTCCCGTATAGACCGTCCCGTCGGGCCCGACGGTGGGCGATGCGGCAGGTCCCGCCTCGTCATAGGTCCAGAGACGGCTACCTTTCACGGCGTCGTAGGCCGCCAGGCGGCCGGCGGTATTTCCTGTGTACACCTGGGCGCCATTCGGCGAGATGCTGGTGGTGGTCGCGCAGCGTCCGTCGAAGGCTCTGGCGAACGCGATCTCCGCTTTGCCGGACCGGATACGAACCGCATACAGGATGGACTGCCCCGAATCGCGGCCGGCACCGGTAATGTAGATCCAGCCATTGGATGGATTCACCGAGGGCGAATTCGTCACCGGGTAATCGAAGCCGAAGAAGCCCGGATAGATTGCTTGGGCCGTCCCGGAGTCCATGAGTCCGCCCGCCCATAGTCCGGGCGGCGGAACCGGGCCTCGCGGGTAAACACCCTCGGGAAGCATCATGACGGGCATCGCAAGCGAACCGTTCTCGCGGTCGAGAAGAATCACCCTGCCATCGAGCGTCACGCCGCC
>Ga0209931_1000003_pt1 | contig 140650 bp, 143 predicted proteins | sample SalPonR1_B_D1_MG_FD_185697 | JGI IMG/M metagenome (GOLD analysis project Ga0209931, IMG submission 185697) | Salt pond soil microbial communities from South San Francisco under conditions of wetland restoration - Salt Pond MetaG R1_B_D1_MG... ...
ATGGCTCGAAAAATCTGAAATAATTTTTGCTAAAAAAGTTCGGAATATTGAGTTAACAGATAAAATTGGAATATTAATTACCGGAAAAGCTATCAAAGAAAATAACGAAGAAGTTGAAGCACCATGTTTAATTGATGATAACACAATAACACTTAGCCGCGAAAGCAGAATAATGATTTGCAAAAAACCGGGTTAACGGGCTATTACTTTTAACCCTACAATTGCTACTAATATCATAACAATAAACACTACCCGTAATACTTCTACCGGCTCGTTAAACAAGATAATACCTAAAACAGAAGTACCCACAACTCCTATTCCTGTCCACACGGCATAAGCCGTACCAATAGGAATAGTTTTGGTAGCGAGCGACAATAAATATACGCTTAAAAACATGGATACTAACGTAAATACTACCGGCCAAAATTTAGTAAACCCGTGAGTATATTTCATACCTATAGCCCACCCAATCTCAAAAATTCCAGCTATCAACAAATAAATCCAGGCCATAATAGAAGGTATTAATTCTCAATAATCTGATAAATTGGACTCCCAACACAAGCATTGGGCGAAGTAATTTTTAATATCCATGCTATCGTTGGAGCAATAGCTGTAGTCTCAATAATTTCGTCTATCCGGGTGTTTTTCACTTCCCATCCATACCAAATAAGAGGAACATGTGTATCATAATTATATCCGGAACCGGATCCGGTAGCTTTTCCGTCTTTCTCAATCCATCCGGGTTCAAGGTTTACCATTACATCTCCAGAACGTTTTTGATGGTAGCTGTTTTGCATTTTTTCTTTTATCCCTGCTGTAAATTGATTGGTAACCATACTCATCGCAGGCACTGCATCAGCTACCCCGGAATACTGAACTAAAAAACCTGCTGCCTGTTCTTGAATATCGCTTAAAACAACACCGCTTTGATCAATCATCTGCTGGTTGATATATAATTGTCCCGATTGATAAAAATCTATCCAATCGCCATCACCATATAAAATACTTAAGTAACTATTTAATAATGATAAGGCTTTTTGAGGTTCGAAAATTCCGGCATTTTGTTTTTTATACTTCAGATATTCAGGAACATCGGCAACGCCGCGGTCTGAAGTAATATAAATTAACACATTTTCTAATCCTAGATGACTATCCAAAAATTCAATAAAATGCCTTATATCCAGATCCAATCGCAAAAAAATATCTTCGATTTCTACCGAACGAGGCCCAAACAAGTCGCCTGCATAACTCGAAGCTGAAAAGCTTATATTTAAAAAATCAGTAAAATTATCTTTTCCCAGACTTTCTCCAATGATGGTTGAAATAGCAAAATCTTTAGTATAAGTATTCCCAAAAGGGGTATATTTTAGATATTTATAATTACCCGACCTGTTTTTCAAATAATTTAGGTCATAAGGAAAAGTATAGCGATACAACCTGATTCCAATCTCAAAAGGATTATCATCAGGCAGGCTCGATTGATAGTTATCCCCAAGTCGGTGAAGGGTCGACCATGTTTGTTTCATATAAACATCCCGGAAATCTTTTTCATGAAACTGATAAACCCACTCTGGAAGAGAATCTGTATAATAACTTCCTGTACTCCATTTTCCGTCTTCATCGTTAAACCAAAAAGCATAATCGGCTAATCTGCCTCCTGAGATGACTGAAGAAACTGGATTTGCAGCAATAGAAATTACTTTTGAGCTATCATTTGTAGCAAGTTTCAGCTCGTCACCAATGGTTGAAGCCAGCATATTTTCAGGAGAAAAATTCCCAAGGGTAATTCTTCCATTCATTAAATTATATTTTTTCTCATCGCCAGCACCCACTTTTTTTTCTCCCAATTTATCATACCACTGGTCTGATATTATGCCATGATAAGAAGGATAGGTGCCGGTAACAATACTGGCATGACCGGGTGCGTTTTGTGTAACAAGATAATTGTGGTGAACCTGGGTACACAGCGTGCCTTCATCAACCAATTGTTTAAAACCTCCATCAGCAAAAGCATCCCAATAACGAAGCAACATTTCATAACGCATTTCTTCAATGGTAATACCAACAATTAATTTGGGGGGTTCATTAAAATGTTTTTGTGCATAAACCCATGAAAATAAGAGAATAAATATCAAAGATAACAACCCTTTTTTTGTGGAGTGTACAATCATAAAACGTTTTGATAAAAATTAAACATTAAACCGGATGTGAAGAATATCGCCATCTTCAACCACGTAATTTTTCCCTTCTACATGAAATTTCCCGGCTTCTTTTACTTTTGCTTCAGAGCCTATGGTAATAAAATCTTCATACTTCATTACTTCGGCACGAATAAAGCCTCTTTCAAGATCGCTATGAATTGCACCTGCAGCCTGTGGAGCTTTCATCCCTTTTTTAATTGTCCACGCCCGAATTTCTTTAGGGCCAACAGTAAAAAAAGACATTAAATTCAACAGTGAATAAGCACTTCTGATTAACTTATTAACACCGGGCTCGGTTAATCCTGCATCTGTCAAAAATTCACTCCGGTCATCTTCGTCTTCTAACTCAGCTATTTCTGCTTCTAACTCACCTGCAATAATTAATATTTGTGTATCCTGCCCTGCAAGGGCTTTTTTCACATGCTCTACATATTGATTTCCGTCAATAGCTGACTCGGCGTCAACATTACAAACATAAATAATGGGTTTAGCGGTAAGTAAAAACAAGTCATCAATATATTTTTTGTTGGCATCGGAAATTGAGAAATCCCTGGCATTTTGCATCGATTCCAGATGTCTTTTTAACTCCTGTAATACAACAATTCCCTGTTTGGCATCTTTATCGCCTGTTTTAATAAGTTTTTCAAAACGTTCAATTTTCTTTTCAACCGATTCAAGGTCTTTAACCTGCAGTTCAAAATCAATCGTTTCAATATCTCTTACCGGGTCAACAGAGCCGTCAACATGAGGCAGATTTTCATCATCAAAACAACGAAGCACATGAATTAAGGCATCGGTATTTCTTATATCGGCCAGGAATTTATTCCCTACACCTTCTCCCTGGTTAGCTCCTTTTGTTAAGCCCGGAATATCTACAATATCAACGGTGGCAGGAATTACCTTTTCAGTAGGTTGCAATTTCTCAAGTTCCTGCAATCTTTTATCGGGGACATTAATAACGCCAATATTCGATTTATTTGAGCTAAAAGCAAAGTTCGTAGTTTCAACTTTTGAGCTCGACATGCAATTAAAAATGGTTGATTTACCCACATTCGTTACACCAATTATACCACACTGTAATCCCATAATTTTATTTTTTGAAAAATGATTTCCGAAGGCTCAAAATTACACTTTTTCAGAATTTTAAAAAGCTATTTCAAATAAAAAAGGCTGCATGATTATATCTTTGTACGATGTTAATAATAAAATGCATTCATTTTCCGTATATTCTAATGAAAAACTGTATTTTTACACCTAATTTTTCTAAACAATTTTTTACAATTATAATTTAATAAAATGGCAGATATTCAAAATTTAAAGAAGATTGCTACGCAAATACGACGCGATATTTTAAGAATGGTTCATGCACAAAGCTCAGGACATCCTGGTGGATCTCTTGGTTGTGCAGATTTTATGACCGCATTATATTTTGAAATTATGGACCATAAACCCGATAATTTTGACATGGATGGGAAGAAACAGGATATCTTCTTTTTATCCAACGGACACATTTCCCCTCTTTGGTATAGTGTTCTATCCCGTTCGGGATATTTTGAATTATCGGAACTTTCAACTTTTAGGATGATTAATTCAAGATTACAGGGGCATCCAACAACTCACGATAATTTACCTGGCGTGAGAATAGCTTCCGGCTCTTTAGGACAAGGTCTTTCAGCAGCAGCTGGAGCTGCATTATCGAAAAAATTAAACAATGATCCGAAAATAGTGTTTTCTCTTCATGGCGACGGTGAATTACAGGAAGGCCAAATTTGGGAAGCTGCAATGTTTGCTGCACATCATAAAATTGATAATTTAATATCTACTATTGATTATAATGGAAAACAAATAGACGGACCCGTTGATGAAATTATAACTTTAGGAAACTTAAAAAACAAATGGGAAAGTTTTGGCTGGAATGTGCTGGAAATGAATGGCAACGATATGGGAGATGTTATAAAAATATTAAATCATGCTAAGACTCTCACCGGAAAGGGGAAACCTATAATGATTTTAATGAAAACAGAAATGGGTATGGGTGTTGATTTTATGATGGGAACACATAAATGGCATGGCGCAGCACCTAATGATGAACAATTACAAAATGCATTAAGTCAACTTGAAGAAACAATTGGTGACTATTAATAGAATGAGTTAATATAAAAATCTACTATTATGGAAAATATAGTAATTATTGCACATGATGTAAAAAAACCGGAAATGGTTCGATTTCTTAATGAGCGAAAAGATTGGATTTTTGGAGTTAATCTGATCGCTACCGGTAGAACAGCAGAGTATGTTGAATCTCAAGGAATTAGGGTTAAACATTTAAGTCCAGGTAAATCGGGAGGTTATAACGAAATAACCGAGATGATTAAGAAAAAGGAAGTGGATATTGTAATTTTCTTAAGAGACCCACTGATTAAACAAGGACATCACGAAGATATCCAGAGACTGTTGGAAGCTTGTAATATGCATAACATTCCATTAGCAACCAATTATGCTACGGCAGAATTGGTCATCTTAGGTCATATTAAAAAGGAAGATTACGAACGGAGAAAATCGATGGATCAATAATCTATCTTGTAACGAATTCACTTTTGAAAAAAACACTCACATACATACTATTATTTTTATCTATACAGGTTGGTGCTCAAGAGAACCAAAAGCCAGAGCCACCAACGACTCGTATATTATTTATTTTTGATGCTTCGCAAAGCATGTATGGAACATGGGGCAATAATAAAAAAATTAATATTGCACGAAAATATCTAATTCAGCTTATCGATAGCCTTGAAAAGTCTCCAAATATTCAAATGGCCTTACGGGTATATGGACATCAAAGCCCTGTTCCTCCCCAAGACTGTAGCGACACCAAATTAGAAATTCCCTTTTCGGATGGAAATGCTTCACAAATACGGCAAAAGTTGCGATACATAATTCCGAAAGGAACTACACCCATTGCACATTCATTGGAGCTTGCTGCCAATGATTTTCCTCCTTGTGACAATTGCCGAAATATAATTATTCTTATTACCGATGGGATTGAAGCTTGTGATGGAGACCCTTGCCAGGCATCACTGGATCTACAAAAAAAAGGAATCGTACTCAAGCCTTTTGTTATTGGCATTGGAATCGATCCAAATTTTGAAAATACATTTGAATGTGTAGGAAGTTTCTACAACACACCCACCGAAGAAAAATTTGAAAAAGCCCTTAGCGTTGTAATTTCCAGAGCACTAAACTCAACTACTGCACAGGTAAATCTTCTCGATTCATACGGTAAACCTACAGAAACAGATGTTAACCTGTCTTTCTTCGACCATCTTTCCGGGAAAATAAAATATAATTTTATTCACACAATCAACTATATGGGTAATCCGGATACCTTAATTATTGACCCTCTGATTACTTATGATTTGGTTGTAAATACACTTCCTCCAGTAAAAAAAGATAGCATTAAACTTACCGAGGGGAAACATAATATGATAGGGCTATATGCTCCCCAAGGTTATCTAAATATTTCATGTCCTGGTTCAAACCAGTATAGAGATCTTAAAATTATTGTTCGAAAAGATGATGACCCACAAATAATTAAAGTACAAGAAAACGAGCAAACAGAGAAATATATAACCGGAGAATACGACTTAGAAATTTTAACCATTCCTTTAATAAAGTTAGAGAATGTAAAAATTGAACAAAGTAAAACGACCAGAATAAAAATTCCAAAACCAGGCATTGCCAATTTATCATTTCCCGCACCAGGATTTGGCAGTTTATATACCGAAACTGCTGACACATTAAAATGGGTGCATAACTTAAATGTGGATTTACTCTATCAAAATTTAATTTTGCAACCCGGAAGTTACAGGATCGTTTATCGTCCCAGAAAATCAAAACAAGTTACAAATACCATAACTAAACAATTTACTATAAAATCAGGATCGTCAAATTCAATTACTATATATTAAAAAATAACAATGAAAAAATTTGAATACACCGAAAAAAAAGATACACGCTCAGGTTTTGGAGCAGGATTATATGAATTAGGCAAACAAAATAAGAATGTTGTAGCTTTATGTGCCGATCTAACCGGTTCATTAAAGATGAACCAGTTTGCTGAAAAATTTCCTGAAAGATTTTTTCAATGTGGCATTGCTGAAGCAAATATGATGGGTGTTGCTGCCGGGCTTACTGTCGGTGGAAAAATCCCTTTTGCCGGTACTTTTGCTAATTTTGCTACCGGAAGAGTATACGACCAGGTAAGACAATCAATTGCTTACTCAGGCAAAAATGTGAAAATTTGTGCCTCACATGCAGGGATAACCTTAGGTGAAGATGGAGCTACACACCAAATTATGGAAGATATTGGATTGATGAAAATGCTTCCGGGAATGACTGTTATTAATCCTTGTGACTTTAACCAGACTAAAGCAGCTACTATTGCAATTGCAAATTATGAAGGCCCTGTTTATCTCCGTTTTGGTCGCCCAAAAGTACCTAATTTCACCCCCGAAAATCAATCATTTGAAATAGGGAAAGCTCTTCAACTAAACGAAGGGACCGATGTTTCTATTTTTGCTACCGGCCATTTGGTTTGGAAATCTATTGAAGCAGCTCAGGTGTTGGAACAACAAGGAATCTCAACAGAAATAATCAATATACATACCATCAAACCATTAGATGATGAGGCTGTTTTAACCTCTGTTTCCAAAACCAAAGCTGTGGTTACAGCTGAAGAACATTTAATGAATGGCGGATTAGGAGATTCAATTGCCCAACTACTAAGCAGAAAAATGCCCACTCCATTAGAAATGGTTGCTGTTAATGATCAATTTGGAGAAAGCGGCAAACCCGCAGATTTAATGAAAAAATATGGCATTGATTCATCGAATATTGTTAAAGCAGTTGAAACAGTTTTAAAAAGAAAATAATTTAATTTTTTAAATTACCCTTTTCTTAATCCGTTTATGCCTGATTATAGTGATAAAGAATTATTAGCTCTCTTTAAAAATGTAGAAAAGAGAAACTATGCTTTTAACCTGATTGTTAGAAAATATCAGGAAAAACTTTATTGGCATATACGAAAAATTGTAATAAAACACGATGATACAGACGATATTTTACAAAATACATTTATAAAAGTTTGGAAAGGGCTTGATGGTTTTAGAGAAGATTCAAAATTATATACCTGGTTATACCGTATAGCCACAAATGAATCATTAACTTTTCTTAAACAAAAGAAAACAAAATATTTATTACCCATTGTTGATTACGAAAACCAGTTAAAAGAAACTTTTCAAAGTGACGAGTATTTTAATGGAACGGAGATACAGCTTAAATTACAAAAAGCTATTTTAAAATTACCGGAAAAACAACGGATCGTATTCAATATGAAATATTTTGAAGAGATGAAATACGATGATATGTCTGAAGTTTTAAATACTTCAGTAGGAGCCCTAAAAGCCTCATACCATCATGCAGTGAAAAAGATAGAAAATTATTTTAAAGAAGATTAAACTTTTGTATTTTATAAGTGTCAAAAAAACAAGGGAATAAATTTGGGGAATATAAAAATGAAAAATGAATCAAATTTAAAATTTAATAATTTACAAGGAGCAAATAAGAATCCATTTTCTGTTCCTGAAGGATATTTTGAGGATTTTCCTTCGAGGATACAGGAAAAGATTGTTTCGGAAACAAAACAATCCAACAGGATTGCACAATTTTTCCATGTTGTAAAACCACAATTAGCATTGGCTTTTATGATTGCAGGATTTGCATTTATTGCCATAACTGCTATCGATGCCATTATGTCAAACCGAGTTAACTCACCAGCTACAAACGAAGTATATACGCGGATTATTGAAGTAGATGCTTCTGAATATTCTGAACAACAATTTATTGACATTTTGCTTGAAGAAGAAAAAAAATCTTCTGAACAAAAAAATGAAGAAACAGACGAATACATCCACTACCTTATGGATGAAGGCATTGACTATGGAACATTAATTGATGAATTATAAAAAACTTATAAAATGAAAATTTTTACTACTTTCATATTAGTCTTGTCGTTTGTAATCTCCGGATTACAGTCAAATGCACAGGAGTCCAATAAAGTTAGTAAAGAGCAACAAATAAAATCACAAAAGATTGCTTTCTTTACAGATAAAATTGGCCTAACACCCGAAGAAGCAGAAAAATTCTGGCCCATCTATAATAGCTATTGGGAAAGAAAAAACAATATTATTGCAGATCGCAAAGAAACAATGACATACTTTGCTAACAATAGCGGAAATATGTCTGAAAAAAAGATGTTCCAATATGCCGATAGCTATATTAATTACGAGATGCAATTGGCTGAATTACTGGATGAGTATCATGAAAAATTCAAGGAGATTTTACCCATCAAAAAAGTAATGAAAATCTACCTGGCCGATTATGAATTTAAAGCATATTTATTAAATAAAATTCGTGGAAGTGATAAAGATGAATAGTTGATTTTTGCACTTTGAAAAAAGTGCCTGAGATTTTTTCTCATAATTATTTATGCCCCGTTTGTTCAAGTAACAAAACGGGGCATTTTTTAAATAATATCTATTTTTAGTGAAGTTCCGATTCAACTTCTCTAAGATAATCAACTGAACGTGCAATATCATCATACATCGTTTTATCATGATCGATAAATTTAACCTTTTTACGATAATCGGCTACAAACTTTTCAATAAATGGCGATGATTTTGCCGGACGCTGAAATTCTAGTGCCTGTGCTGCATTAAATAACTCAATAGCTAAAATTCGCTCTAAGTTCTGAGCTACTTTATACGCTTTTGTAGCGGCATTAGCCCCCATACTAACATGATCTTCCTGTCCTTGCGAAGACTCAATGGTATCCACTGAGGCAGGTGTAGACAGTTGTTTGTTGCTACTTACTAAGGAAGCAGCAGTATATTGCGGAATCATAAAACCACTGTTCAACCCGGGGTTAGCTACTAAAAAGGAAGGTAATCCGCGTTTACCCGCCAACAACTGATATGTTCTTCGTTCTGAAATACTACCCAACTCGGCCATTGCAATACATAAATTATCAAGCGCTAACGCTAAGGGCTGACCGTGAAAATTACCCGCGGAGATAATCAAATCTTCATCAGGAAAAATAGTTGGATTGTCGGTTACAGCATTCATTTCATTACTAAAAACGCTGGAGACATATTGAATTGAATCTTTTGATGCCCCATGCACTTGGGGAATACAACGAAACGAATAGGGATCTTGAACATGAACTTTTGGACGATTAATTAACTCACTTCCTTCCAACAAATATCGAAAAATACGTGCTGTTTCAATTTGTCCGGCATGATGCCTAACCTGGTGAACCGAATCATAAAAAGGCTCAATTCTACCATCAAAAGCATCTAACGAAACAGCTCCAATAACATCGGCTAGCTGGGATAGTTTCCTAACTTTTAAAATCAAACTTACACCATAAGCACCCATAAATTGAGTGCCATTTAAAAGGGCTAATCCTTCTTTCGATTTTAAATTAATGGGCTTCCAATTCATTTCCTTCAACAATTCCGAACCAGAAATTCTTTTTCCGTTAAAATTCACCTCTCCCATCCCCAGCAATGGTAAACACAAATGAGCTAAAGGAGCTAAATCTCCGGATGCCCCTAATGAACCATACTGATAAACAACCGGCAATATATCATGATTAAAAAAATCAATTAACCGCTCAACCGTTTCCAGTTGAATTCCCGAATGACCATAAGAAAGCGACTGAATTTTTAATAAAATCATTAGCTTAACGATTTCGGATGGAATTTCGTCGCCGGTTCCACAAGCATGTGACATTACCAGATTCTTCTGCAAATTTCCTAAATCCTCTTTCGAAATACGTTTATTATATAAGGCTCCAAAACCTGTGTTAATACCATAAATTGGTTCGTTTTGGTTACTCATCTTCTGATCTAAATAATCACGGCATTTCTTGATTTGATTCTTTGATTCGTCGGATAAAGCAAGTTTATATCCTTCTTTTATAATATGATGAATGGTGTCGAATGTTAATTGTTTATTTGATATATAGTGTATATTTTCCATGCTATTAAATTTAGTTTTGAATAAATTAAAATCTTAAAAAACGTTTAATAGTTATATTTATTCATGGAAAACGAATATCTTTTCCCAAAACAATAACAGGCCGTTTGTCTCCTGCTATATAAACACATTGCTTTATATGACTTATCATATATTCTGTAATGTTTGCAATAACATATCAAAAGACATCTCGGTTTGTTCGCCACTAATCATATTTTTTAGCGATAAAAAATTTTTGTTCATTTCATTTTCACCCACCAATATTACATAAGGTATATTCTTATTATTGGCATAGGTCATTTGTTTTTTCATTTTTGCTGATTCAGGAAACATCTCAGCACTAATGCTTTTATCGTGCAATTTTTGAAGCAGAGGCAAACAATATCTTTCTTCCTTCTCCCCAAAGTTAACAAACATTACTTTTGTAGAAGAAACAATTTCTTCGGGAAAAACTTGCAAATGCTGTATCACATCATAAATACGGTCGGCCCCAAATGATACCCCTACACCGGAAACATCTTTTAAACCAAAAACACCGGTTAAATCATCGTAACGACCACCTCCACAAATACTGCCCATTTCTACATCAAGGGCTTTAACTTCAATAATAGCTCCGGTATAATAATTTAATCCGCGTGCCAAGGTAAGATCCAACTCAAGAGTTGTATTAAGAGGTAAAAAATCAAAATAATTTAAAACAGTTTCAATTTCTTCAGTTCCTTTCAGTCCAATATCCGATTCTTTTAGCATTGATTTAAGAAAATCAATTTTTTGTTGGTTATCTTTATCAAAAACATTTATTATTTCAAAAACTTTTTCAACTTGATGGCTAGAAAAACCAATTTCACGTAATTCATTTTTTACACCATCTTTACCAATTTTATCTAATTTATCCAGGGCAACGGTAAAAGCAGTAAATTTATCTTCTGCATCAATACTTTCAGCAATACCTAATAATATTTTACGATTATTTAGTTTAATAACCGTATTAATATTTAATTTTTGAAAAACTTTATCAATAATTTGAATTAGTTCAGCCTCATTTAATAAGGAGTTACTGCCTATTACATCTACATCGCACTGGTAAAATTCGCGGTAACGTCCTTTTTGCGGCCTATCGGCACGCCATACCGGTTGAATCTGGTACCGTTTAAAAGGGAAAGTAATATCATTCAAATGCTGAACTACAAACCGGGCAAAGGGAACGGTTAAATCATAACGTAATCCTTTTTCACAAATTTCTAGTGCTAATTTATTTAACTCAGGATGGGTTAAATCGGATTTAACCTTTTTCAAGAAATCTCCCGAGTTTAAAATTTTAAACAGTAATTTATCTCCTTCATCACCATACTTTCCCAAAAGGCTCGATAAGTTCTCCATTGCAGGAGTTTCAATGGGCAAGTATCCATATTGCTTAAATACTGTTTTTATGGTATCAAAAATAAAATTTCGTTTTACCATTTCAACAGGCAAAAAATCGCGTGTCCCTTTTGGTATTGAGGGTTTTTGTCCAGCCATAATCATTTTATAATAATTTTTATGTTGCAAATATAGAATAAAAATAAAGGGTTATAAAATGAATCAATAGAAACAATGGTTTAAAATAAACAGCTACAAAAGCAATTATGAATAAAATAATTGTTCGAATTAGTAGAAGGTTTATTGTCGTAATAAAAAAATAAACCCTGCAGAAATATTTAATTTCTACAGGACTTAAATAATTATACGGTAGTATTATATTGTTTTAAAAAATCGAACTTCGCCCTTTTGCCAATTTTTTAAAATCTTTTTTTAAAATACCATCGAAATTTTTTGTTCGTTCAACCCAGTGGTAATCAAAATAATAGAAGTTAGCATCTTTAGCACCAATAATTATTTTATAACATCGTGCACGCAACCTTGTTCCTTGTGGGCCAACCTTATGTAAATATACCACATTCGGATCGCGGTTTTGGATCGCTTCTTCTATTTCCTCTCGCGTTACAAACTTAAATTTATAAGGATATACTTTTTTCAACTTAGCTTCAGTATTTATTTCGGGCGAAACTTCGTCCTTTATCAGATACAGGGTTTTTTGTTTAATATCTTTCATATTATCGTTATAATGCTGAAAAATATTTTTCTTAATAATGCTTGGGTCGTTTTTCATATTCATGACATGGGTTTGTAAAAAACGAACCAACGATTCCAGTTTATAAACCCAATACTCTTCATCTACCATAGTATATGATAAAGGTATAGATGCAATATCGGGCAAATCATTAAAATCATCAATTCCTTTTTTCGCGATAAAAAGATTTAAAAAGTTGTATCGGACCTTTGTTTTATCATTCTCAAATAAAACCTGAGTCATCATTAAAAATGATTTATCCGGATCATTAAACATCTCCTCGAATTGTTTAAAAGAGATAAATTCATAATCGGTTAAATTCCATGTTTCTTTTACTGCTTGCTGAATCTTAAAATTATACGCAGCAATCGGATTTGTTTCCAATACTACATACAATTTAGAGTTTAAAAATTGATTTAAATCTGCTTCGGTAGGTAAATAGTCTTGTGCACTCACGTTTAATGAAAATGCTCCTAATAATAATGCAAATACTAATTTCTTCATGATTTATTTTTTTACAAGATAATAATTAATAATATTTTATAAAATCAAGCTCTCAATAAATTAACAAATTTCACACCGAAATTTACATAAGATTTTAGAATTATACTATCCTACCTATTAATAAAAACCTTAAAAGTATAAATACATTTATTAATCGTACATTACATGGAATTTGTCAAAAAATATATATTTTTTTTTAACTATAAAAATTTATGGGTTATATTTAGTAAATTTACAAAAGCAAATACAAATTTTGTATATTGTGTTGATTTCTTAAAGAGTAAAATTTCATGAAAGGAATAGAGAAACTTATAAAAATTTTTAGTGTCAATTCTGACAAATTAGATCCTGAAAATGACAACTTCCATACGGCAACTATATTTAACTATTATAGTGCAATAACTATTCTTTTATTAGTAATTTTTAGCATTATAAACATAATAGGCGCTAGTTATCTTAATTTCTTTATTACCGTTTCGGTGCTTACTATTCTAATAATTAACCACTTTTGGTTTAAGGCAAAAGTAAATCTAAAATCAGCTTTAAACATTTATACCTTAATATTATCTACTTTCTTCCTATGGCTTATATTTGCTGGGCATATTTATAATCAGGGAATTCTGGTTTTTGGATTTTATCCTTTATTAATCGTTGCTTTATTAGGCAGCAAAAAAGGAACAAAAGCATCGCTTATCTTTTCCCCTCTAAGTATTATTGGATTAATTATGCCGTATTTTTTTGAAACAATCTTCGATTTTTCAGTATCTAATATTATTCTTTATGCATTAATTTTTATCGGTTCTTTAATTTTTATAAATATCTATTTAAAGCTTTTAGAGCAAAAACAAAATAAATTAATCACAGCAAAAAAGGAAGCTCAAAAAGAAACTTTAGCCAAAGAAGATTTTATTTCAAAAATCTCACACCAGATAAGAACACCCTTAAATAATATTGTAGTAGTAACAAATATTGTTAACAATTCTAATCTTGATGAGAAGCAACACGACTTAATAGATACCATTCAGGCCTCGACAAATAATCTAGTTAATGTAGTTAATAACATTGCTGAGTTATCGAATGTAGATATTCTCCAAAGTAAGGACTATAAGCAATATTTTAACCTTGAAACTACTATTACAAATACCATTAATTTATTTGCCGATGTTAACAATAATGACATCTCGTTTCCGGTAAATATTTCTAATGAATTAAATTATCAATTGTATGGAGATCCGGTAAAAATTAAACAGATCTTTCTTAACCTTATTGATAATATCTTAAAAAATGCAAAAAGTGGTAAGAAAACGATACAAATAGACATTAATAGCCAAAACGAACAAAATAATACAATAGATATTGTATTCAAAATATCCACGCACGATTTTGTGCATATACCAGAGATAACCAAAATTCAAAATATTGTAAAATCGAAAGAAGATCGAAACGAAGCCTTAATAAAATTACTCGATTTAAATATTGCCAATCGAATTATAGACTCAATAGGTGGAATCATTGATATAGATGTTACGTCTGACCTATTTAAGTTCGAATTTATTATTCAATTTACAAAAGGCAGTTTGTTTTCTGAAGAAACAAAAACGAAAGAAGAATCTGCAATTCCTGAAATTAAATCAAATACCTCAATAAAGCTTTCTGATGCTAATGTTTTATTGGTTGAAGACAACCTTATTAATCAAAAAATTGTATTGCTAAGCTTAAAAAAAGCGGTTAAAAATGTGGATGTGGCTAACAATGGAAAAGAAGCCCTTGATAAATTTGGCTCGATTAAGTACGACGTTATCTTAATGGATATTCAAATGCCCATCATGAATGGAATTGTTACGACCAAAAAAATAAGAAATATCGAAAAAAGCAGCAATACACACACACCAATTATTGCTATTACCGCTAATGCACTCTTAGGAGATAAAGAAGAATGTCTTGTTGCAGGTATGGACGATTACATAAGCAAACCTTTTCAGATTGATACATTAATCAAAAAAATTGAACAACATCTAGATTAATTTTTAAGCTCTTAATATATAGTGGAACTATTTTTACTCTAATTCAGGTTTAATTCCCACGATTAACACATCGTCTACCTGTTCTTGTTCACCTTTCCAGTCTTCAAAACTTTTATTAAGGTAGGCTAATTGCTGTTCGGGTGGTAATTTATGAATCGTAAGCAGCAGGTGCCTGAACCGACGGTATTTAAATTTTTTCCCTTCAGGTCCGCCAAATTGGTCTGCATATCCGTCAGAGAAAAGATAAAAAATATCATCTTTTTTCAATTTTATCACTGTCTTATTTATTTGTTCACTATTCCCATCTTCAAGTAATCCTACCGAAAATCTATCGCCCCGAATTTCTTCAATTTTATTATCACGTACAAAATATAAAGGACGAAAAGCACCTGCAAATTCTATCTCAGCTTTTTTCTTATCAATAACACAAAGAGCTATATCCATCCCGTCTTTTAATCGAACATTTTCAGATTCTTTTCCAAAAGTAATAGATACCCCTCTATTTAACTCCTCCAAAATCTTATCCGCTTCATCAATCTTCTGGTCGTCAGTTATATTTCGTAGAAGTTCAAAGCCAATGATCGACATAAACGCACCAGGAACACCATGTCCGGTGCAATCTACAACTGCAATAAATATTTTATCATCTTTAATATTTATCCAATAAAAATCACCACTAACAATATCTTTAGGTTTATACAATATAAATGTTGACGGGAGTAAGGATTTAAAATATCTTAAGGAGGGCATTAGCGCTTCTTGAATTCTTTTTGCATAAACAATGCTGTCGGTAATATTTTTATTTTTAATGCTAAGCTCCTCTTTTTGTTTGGAAACTTGTCGAGCAATTAATTCTTTTTCTTTTAACTCCTGATTTGACTTTCGTAATGTTTTCGTTCTATATTGAAAAATCCAGTATATTGAAAAAAGAATTAATAAAATATAAAATGCAAAGGCCAGCTTTGTTCTCCAAAATGGCGTTAAAACTTCAATCTCTAATGTTGCCCCTTCTTCATTCCACACATTATCGCTATTCGCTCCTTTTACCCTAAACGTATATACGCCAGGCGACAAATTTGAAAATGTAGCATACCTCCTATTGCCTAGATTCATCCATTCATCCTCAATCCCTTCCATCTTATAGGCATAGTAATTCTTTTCAGGATTTGTAAAATCAAGTGCAGCAGACTCTATGGTAATTAAATTGTTTTTATAAGGAATCCTGATATGTTTATTTTTCCCAATGGTTATTTGTTGTAGTTTATCATTTGCGAATAGCTCAATAGAAGTAATAGCAATGTTAGGAATAGTCTCGTTTAGTTGAATTGAATCCGGATAAAAAGAGTTAAATCCGGCAATTCCTCCAAAAAACATTTCCTTTGACGATGATTTAAAACAAGCACCATGATTAAATTCAGAATCTTGTATCCCATCTGAAACTCCAAAATTACTAAAAGACTTATCCTCAGGGTTAAATTTAGATAATCCACGATTAGTACTCATCCATAAACTCCCATCATCATCGGCTAAAATAGAATAGATTAGATTATTTGGAAGGCCGTCTTTTTCTGTATAAACTGTAAATTGTTCCGTCTTTACATCCATTTTATTTAATCCTGCAACTGTACCCAACCACAAAACTTGATTTGCAGTATCCTCATATAAGCATAGAATTTCATTTGAACTTAAACAATCATTGCATTGAGCGTTGGTTTTAAAATATTGAATAATATTTCCTGATGATAAATTGAGCTTATTTAATCCGTAATCGGTAGCAATCCAAAGATTATTTTTGGAATCGAGTAAAAGGTCATATACAAGATTGGAACTTATTGTAGTTTCATTTTCTTCTGTAGCAATATAACTTTTAACGAGAGAATCATTTTTGATATTAAGTAACCCATATTTTGTCGCAATCCAATAATTGGCAAAATCGGATTCGACAATATCATATATCCTGTTTTTGTTTAACATCTGGATAATTTCTTTATTCTCAAACCCCGAAAATGTTTTATGTTCTTGATCAAAGAAACTAATTCCATCCTGTGTACCTAACCAATAATCACCATTACTACTTTTGAAAATTTTGTGTACAAAATCGTTTTTCAAATCACTATTTCCTGTAAAATACCGGTTTACTTCTTTTGATTTACGATTAAAAATATGGAATCCTGTTCCCCATGTTCCTACCCAAATGATACTATCATTTTCTGTAAAAATGGATGCTATGTAATTATTTGAAAATAAGGATTCTCCTTTTTCATTTTTTGCATAAAGATTAAACTTTTTCTTTCCTTTTTCTATTTTAATCAACCCTTGCAATGTACCCACCCACAAAATTCCGGTTCTATCTTCAATAATCGATGTAATGGACGTTGTAAGGATTATATTATTATCAAATTTAAACTCGCTATAAACATTAAATTGATTTGTTTCCCGGTTAAATCTACTTAACCCATCATCTGTAGCAATCCACAAGTTTCCTTCAGAATCTTCAAAAATATCACTGATAACATTATTACTTAAGCTATTCGTTTTATTGGAATAATTAAAAAAGCGGGTGAAATTTTCATTATCCCAATTAAACCGGTTAAGTCCATTCTTTGTCCCAATCCATAAATTATGCTTACTATCTTCAAAAATAACTTTTATCCGGTTGTTACTTAATGATTTTTTATTGTTAGGGTCATGATTATAACGTTTAAATATTTCAAGCTCTCGATCAAAATAATTTAACCCATCTTTGGTTCCTACCCATAGTTGATTTTTATGATCTTCAAAGATTGAAAATTTAGCATTTACCGAAATAAAACTAAATATATCATTAAAATGTTCGTAATGCCTGATTTTTCCGTTTCTGGGATTTAAGCGACTTAAGAATCTTTCCGTTTTGAGCCAAATAAAACCTTTTTTATCCTGATATATAGAGTAAACTTCATCTTCTGGTATGGTGTTAGGATCAGCATCATCTCTTAAATATCTAATAAATATCTGCTTTTCTGCATCAAATTTATTAAGTCCGTAATTGGTTCCTACCCAAATATTATTTTCGTTATCTTCATAAATACAATGAATATAATTATTTGAAATCGTGGTTGTATCGGAAGGATCGTTTTTAAAGCGAAGAAATGAATATCCGTTATATTTATTTAAACCATCTTGAGTTCCAATCCATAAAAAACCCTTCTGATCTTGCATAAGGCACTGAACACTTGTTTGTGACATGCCATCTTCAATGGTAAAATGTTTTACATTTAGGAGCTGTCCATAAATAGTTCCAGGATAAAAAAATGGGGGAAACCCTATAATTAAGGAAAGCAATATGTATTTAATAAGCTTCATTTATATATTGCTAATTTAATATATATTCGGTATAAAGCAAAGGTTTATGTTTAGTTTAAATTTGCTTATAGTTTATTCTCCAGCTATTGCTCCTCCACTGTATAACATTTTCTGATATTTTAACGAAGGAGATGGTATAAATTTGCCAATATTATATTTATTCCATTTTTCGTCAACCATTTTTATCGTATCCAAACTTGAACTAACAATATTTGGCCAGTCTCTTTTAAAATTATCTTTCCCTTTTCTTTTTCTTGTTGCATCAATAAAAATACACGAATGAGTATTATTTTGCTTTGATAAAATAATTGAATCTCTTTTAGGATCGATATTCCCTGAGGCAATCCATAATATCAAGTTCCAATCGGACACATCTACAACATCATCTACTAAAACACATATTTTAATCTGTTTAAATTCCTCGCTATGAAATAATTTTTTAACCAGGTTTTCAATATGGGTTCTATCTTTCTTTTTAACCGACAGGATTAAAACACCAAACTTTGTAGCTGTAAATAAATTCGCATGAACAATTTCGATAAATTCATCTTTAATAGCTTCAATATTGAATGAATCATTATCATTGTTTGCTATAATATCAGCCAACTCCTCATCAAATTTCGTAGTTGCATCAATTCCCATTTTGCTGCCAAATGCCATTTTTGAAGAAGAATGATCTAAAATATCCAGCGGGCCTTGCATAAAATGGAAATCAGCAGATGGATTAATATGATCTATTACAATATCTATTAGTTGGTGATATTGATGAATATCAACGTTTTGATCTACAACAATCATTATCTTATTAAACATCATCTGTCCGGCGCCCCATAAAGCGTTCATTACCTTAAGCGCCTGCCCGGGATAGGTCTTATTTATTTTAATAATTGCTATATTATGAGCAACACCTGCAAAGGGAAGATCGTAATCAATAACTTCGGGTAAAATAGCCATTTTTATCGGGGTAAGAAAAATTCGTTCTGTAGCTTTTCCAATCCAGGCATCTTCCATTGGCGGTACACCCACAATCGTTGCCGGATAAACAGCATCTTTACGGTGAGTAATACAAGTAACATGAAACGTTGGATACCAATCGGCCAAAGAATAAAAACCCGTATGATCGCCAAAAGGACCTTCCCAAATAAACTCTTCTTCAGGATCAATATAGCCTTCAATAATAATATCAGCATCTTTGGGAACTTCAATATCCTGTGTAATACATTTAACCATTTCAACGCTTTTCTTTCGCAAGAACCCTGCGAGTATATACTCATCAATATTATCCGGGACAGGAGCCGTAGCAGAATATGTATAAACAGGATCGCCGCCAAGCGCAACAGCAACAGACATTTTTCTCCCTAACCGTTTGTATTCAGCAAAATGTCTCGCTCCCACTTTATGCTTATGCCAGTGCATTCCGGTAAGGTTCTTCTCAAAAATCTGCATTCTGTACATTCCCACATTTCTAGTCTCCGTAACCGGATCTTTAGTAATAACCATTGGCAAAGTAACAAACGGCCCTCCATCCTCGGGCCAACATTTTAATACTGGAAGAATAGATAAATCCGGATCATAATGAATAATTTCCTGACATTTCCCTTTACCTTTAACTAACTTAGGCATCCATGAGGCAATACCCGATAACTTAGGAAGCATTTTCAATTTTTCAATAATACTATTTTTAGGTGATGAAAAATCAACAAACAAACGTTCTAACTCTTTGCCAATATCATCCAAATTATTTACTCCCAGGGCTAATTCCATTCTTTTTTCAGAGCCCATTGCATTCATTAATATAGGGAACCTTGTTCCGGTATTCTCGAACAACAAAGCTTTACCTCCATCCGATTGTTTTGAAACACGGTCGGTAATTTCTGTAATTTCCAATGCAGGATTTACCTTTTGGGTAACCCTTACCAATTCGTCGTCTTCTTCTAATCGCTCTATAAATTGATTTAATGAATGAAATGACATAGTAAAAATTTAAATCAGTAAAAAATGAAATATACAAAAAAGAATTGTAGTGTTTATCGATTTATCAAAAATAAAAAAGGTTGGTTCTCTATCCGGGAACCAACCTTTACGATTAAATTAAAAAAATTTTTATTTTAAAAATTTAAAATCTTTTCCCAAATATCTTGCTGAGTTTCCTAAGGCTTCTTCAATTCTTAACAGTTGATTATATTTAGCAATACGATCGGAACGTGAAGCAGAACCGGTTTTAATTAATCCGGTATTTAACGCAACAGCCAAATCCGCAATTGTAGTATCTTCTGTTTCTCCAGATCGATGACTAATTACCGATGTATAGGAGTTTTCAGTAGCTAAACGGATCGCATTTATTGTTTCGGTTAACGTACCAATTTGATTTACCTTGATAAGAATAGAATTAGCAACATTATTATCAATTCCTTGTGAAAGTCTTTTTACATTGGTTACGAATAAATCATCACCTACAATTTGTACTTTAGCACCAATTACTTTTGTTAATTCAGCCCATCCATCCCAGTCATCTTCATCCAAACCATCTTCGATCGAGAGAATTGGATATTTTTCAACCCATGTTTTCCAATAGTTAACCATATCAGCTGATGATAAATCTTCATTGGTAGATTCAAAATGGTAAACTTTTTTATCTTTATCGTAAAATTCAGATGCTGCAGGGTCAAGAGCAATAAAAATATCTTCACCAGGCTTATAACCTGCTTTCTCAATAGCTTCTAAAACAACCTCAATAGCTTCTTCGTTAGAGGAAAGATTAGGTGCAAAACCACCTTCGTCGCCAACATTGGTTGATTGTCCTTTAGCTTTCAACACCGCTTTTAAGTTATGAAAAACTTCAGCTCCCATTCTTAAAGCTTCGCTAAAAGAGCTAGCACCAACAGGCATAATCATAAATTCCTGGATGTCAATTTTGTTATCGGCATGTTGTCCTCCATTGAGGATATTCATCATAGGAATAGGAAGTGTATTAGCACTTACTCCTCCAATATATCGATACAGTGGCAATCCATATTCTGTTGCAGCGGCTCTTGCTACTGCAAGCGAAACGCCTAACATTGCATTTGCTCCAAGATTTCCTTTATTTTCTGTTCCATCTAGTTTTATCAAAGCATTATCAATAGCTGTTTGATCATCTACATAAAATCCTTGTAACTCATCATTAATAACTGTATTTACATTTTCAACCGCTTTTAACACTCCTTTTCCTAGAAATTTTGATTTATCGCCATCACGAAGTTCAACTGCTTCATGAACACCTGTTGAGGCACCAGAAGGTACTGCTGCTCGTCCAACAAAACCATCGGTAGTTACTACCTCAACTTCAACTGTCGGATTCCCTCTTGAATCCAATATTTGCCGTGCATGTATTCCTGCTATTTGTCCCATAGTTTATCATTTTTTAATTAATATTTTTTTTGCGAAAAAGAAGTCAAAGTTAGTGAATTCTTAATATATATATTAAACCAGTAAGTTAATTTTTTATTAATATTTCAATTTAGGATACAAAAAAAGAGCGATAAACGCCCTTTTAATAATGAAGTGTTATTAATAAATTATTCTTTCTTTTCGTCTTTGCTGTCTTCCGCCTAATCTTCCTTTTTATTTTCTTTCTTTTCTTCCTTCTTTTCTTCCTTTTTGGCTGTTTCGGCTTTAGCTTCAGGTTTTTCTTCCGATTTAGTTTTAGCTTCCTCTTTTGTTTCGGTAGCTTTACTATCTGCTTCTACTTCCTTATCTTCTTTTTCTTCAGCTTTAACCTCTTCTCCTTTAGGAGCAACTTGTTGTTCTGTTTGTTGGTTTATGTCTTCAGCAGATTTTGTCTTTTTACCACCTCTACGACTTCGACGTGAAGAAGATTTTTGTTGTTTCTCTTCTTTCGCTGCTAAAAGACTTTCATTGTAATCAACCAATTCAATAATACACATATCAGCATTATCTCCTAAACGGGTACCTGTTTTTAATATTCGTGTATAACCACCAGGTCTTTTCATTGCTTTTGCACCCACTTCTCTGAATAATTCAGTTACAGCATCTTTATCTTTTAAATAACTAAATACTGTCCTTCTCGAATGGGTTGAATCTTCTTTTGCTTTTGTTATTAAAGGTTCTACATACATTTTTAAGGCTTTTGCTTTAGCCGTTGTAGTAGATATTCGTTTATGTACAATCAACGATGCTGCCATGTTAGCTAACATAGCTTTTCTATGTGCAGGTTTTCTGCTTAAGTGGTTAAATGATTTTTTATGTCTCATCCTTTTACTCCTTGTCTAATTTATACTTAGAAATATCCATTCCAAATGTTAGATTCATCTGGCTAAGTAAATCTTCTAATTCAGTCAATGATTTTTTTCCAAAGTTTCTAAACTTCAATAAATCGTTCTTGTTATATCTCACTAAATCGCCAAGTGTATCAACTTCAGCAGCTTTTAAACAATTTAAAGCTCTTACAGAAAGATCCAGATCTACCAGTCTTGTTTTAAGTAACTGACGCATATGTAATACTTCTTCGTCGAACTCTTCGTTGGCATATTTTTCATCCGAATCGAGTGTAATTTTCTCATCAGAAAACAACATCAGATGATAAATAAGAATTTTTGCTGCCTCTTTTAATGCTTCTTTAGGATGAATTGATCCGTCGGATTCAATTTCAAAAACCAATTTTTCGTAGTCTGTTTTTTGTTCTACACGGTAGTTTTCGATTGAATATTTAACGTTTCTTATTGGGGTATAGATTGAATCTATAGCAATAACTCCATACTCTGCATCAATAGATTTATTTTCTTCAGCAGGCACATAACCACGGCCTTTATTTACTGTAAGTTCTAATTGAAGTTTTACATCCGGTTCCATTTCACAAATTACATGGTCCGAATTTAACACTTTAAAGTTTGTTGAAAAATTATTGATATCACCGGCTTTAAATTCATTCTGCCCGGTAATTGTTACAGATATTTTTTCATCTTCTGCTTCTTCTACAATACGTTTAAATCGTACTTGCTTAAGATTTAGGATAATTTCTGATACATCTTGAACAACACCAGCTATTGTAGAAAATTCATGTTCTACACCTTCTATTTTTATAGATGTAATGGCATATCCTTCTAATGATGATAATAATATCCTACGTAAAGAATTACCGACAGTAATTCCATAACCCGGTTCTAAAGGACGAAACTCAAATTTGCCATAGGTTTCGTTTGCTTCGACCATTATGACCTTATCGGGCTTTTGAAATGCTAAAATTGCCATAAATAATAAAAAATTATTTTATTTAGAATATAATTCTACAATTAACTGTTCCTTAATATTTTCAGGAATTTCTGATCGCTCGGGGATATTTAAAAATTTACCAGCCATTTGATCTGAATCCCATTCTAACCACGAATATTTATTATATCGTGCAGATGTTAAGCTATTATTAATTGCTTCGAGCGATTTTGATTTTTCACGAACACCAATAATATCATTAGGTTTAACAGTATATGAAGGAATACTAACAATGGTTCCGTTTACAGTAATATGTTTATGAGAAACAAATTGACGTGCTGCAGCTCTCGTTGGAGCAATACCTATACGATATACTACATTATCAAGCCTTGATTCTAATAATTGCAAAAGGTTTTCACCAGTAATTCCTTTTTTACGGGAAGCTTGAGCAAATAAATTATAGAATTGTTTTTCAAGAATTCCATAAGTGTACTTTGCTTTCTGTTTTTCCATCAATTGTACACCATACTCAGAAAGTTTTTTTCTGCGTTTGTTTGCTCCTTGTTCTCCAGGAGGATAATTTTTCTTTTCGAAATATTTGTCAGGTCCATAAATGGGTTCCCCTAACTTCCTCGCTATTTTTGATTTTGGTCCTCTATATCTAGCCATGAATCTTAATATTAATCTTTTGTTCTACCTCAATGAATTAATCACACATTATACTCTTCTACGGGCAGCAGGCCGGCATCCATTATGTGGTAATGGAGTAACATCAACAATCTCGGTAACTTCTATACCTGCATTATGTATAGTACGCATTGCTGATTCTCTTCCTGCTCCAGGTCCTTTAACAAATACTTTTACTTTTCTTAATCCAAGATCGTAAGCTACTTTTGCACAATCCTCAGCGGCAACTTGTGCTGCATAAGGAGTATTCTTTTTTGATCCTCTAAATCCCATCTTTCCAGAAGAAGACCAGGAAATAACCTGACCATTACTATTGGTCAATGAAACAATGATATTATTAAAAGAAGCATGTATGTGTGCTTGTCCGGTAGCTTCAACCTTTACAACCTTTTTCCTAGAAGTTCCAGTCTTTTTTGCCATTTCTTAATGATTATTTAGTTGCTTTCTTTTTATTAGCAATAGTTTTTCTTTTTCCTTTTCTGGTTCTCGCATTATTTTTAGTACTCTGACCTCGTACAGGTAATCCGATACGATGTCTTATACCACGGTAGCATCCAATATCCATTAATCGTTTAATGTTCATTTGAACCTCGGAACGCAATGCTCCTTCTACCTTATGTTTCTCATTCACGATCTCTCGGACCTTTGCTATTTGGTCGTCGTTCCAGTCACTTACTTTAATGTTATGATCGATACCTGCTTCATCTAAAACTGATTCAGCAATACTTCGACCTATTCCATAGATATAGGTTAAACCTATTACACCTCTTTTATTTTTTGGTAAATCTACTCCTACAATTCTTGCCATAAATCTTAATTAATTTAAGTACAAAGTTAATAATTTATCCCTGTCGTTGTTTAAACTTAGGATTTTTTTTGTTAATAACGTATAGCCTGCCTTTTCGTCGAACGATTTTACATTCGCTACTGCGTTTTTTTACAGATGCTCTGACTTTCATTTTTATTTTCTTTTTTATTTATATCTATAAGTTATTCTTCCTTTTGTAAGATCATAAGGAGACATTTCAACCTTAACTTTATCTCCTGGTAAAATTTTGATATAATGCATTCTCATTTTACCTGAAATATGTGCTGTTATAACGTGTCCATTTTCCAATTCTACTCTAAACATTGCATTTGACAATGCTTCGATAATGGTTCCGTCTTGTTCAATTGAAGGTTGTTTTGCCATAAACTAAATTTTCTTTTTTAAAATTTCTTCGATATATTCAAATGTTGTTAATATATCTGCTTTACCTTTATCAACTGCTATTGCTAGTTCATAATGAGCAGAGGGTTTACCATCTAAAGTACGAATCGTCCAACCGTCTGAATCCTGTTTTATGTATTTTGTACCCATATTAATCATAGGCTCAATGCATAAAACTAATCCTTTCTTTAGTTTAACTCCTCTACCTCTTCTTCCATAATTAGGAACTTCTGGTGCTTCATGCATATCTTTTCCCAAACCGTGCCCTACCATTTCACGAACTACAGAGTAACCAGCTTTCTCGGCATGCATCTGTACGGCATAACCAATATCCCCTACTCTATTTCCTTCAATAGCTTGTTCAACTCCAAACAATAGCGATTCTTTTGTTGTACGCAATAAATGCATTACCTCTGCGCTAACATTTCCTACAGGGAAAGTATATGCAGAATCGCCATAATAGCCATCCATATAAGTTCCACAATCAACTGAAACAACATCTCCATCTTTCAACACATAATCAGATGGTATTCCATGTACCACTTGATCATTAACCGAAGTACACAAAGAGTTTGGAAAACCTCCGTATCCAAGAAATCCTGGAACAGCACTATTATCCCTTATAAACTCTTCAGCTCTTTTATCTAGCTCAAGGGTTGTAACACCCGGTTTTATCAATTTAGCCACTTCGGCTAGTGTTTTAGAAACAAGTAAATTGTTTCGTCTAATTATTTCAATTTCCTCTTGGCTTTTAAAAACTAACATCAAAGAACATTTATAATTTAATTAAATTGCAGAAGCCCCTCCGGCTCTACCTTTAATCCTTCCAGATTTTAATAATCCATCATAGTGTCGCATTAACAGATGACTTTCAATTTGCTGTAAAGTATCTAACACAACACCTACAAGGATTAATAGTGATGTACCACCATAAAATTGTGCCCATTGGCTATTTACGCCACCAATTTGAGCAAAAGCAGGTAATATAGCTATAAGAGCTAAAAATATTGATCCTGGTAAGGTAATACGAGACATAATCGTGTCGAGAAACTCAACCGTTTTACGTCCCGGTTTAACACCAGGAATAAAGCCTCCATTCTTTTTCATATCCTCTGCCATTTGAGAGGGATTTATAGTAATGGCAGTGTAAAAATAAGTAAAAAGAATAATTAAAATTGCAAAGGTAAAGTTATACCAAAAACCGGTAATATTTGCAAATGCAGCCGCGAATCCTGTTAAAGATTCAGAATTTGCAAAACCTGCAATGGTTAACGGTATAAACATTAGTGCTTGTGCAAAGATAATAGGCATAACACCTGCAGAGTTTACTTTTAAAGGAATGTATTGTCTAACACCTCCGTATTGTTTATTTCCAACAATTCGTTTAGCATATTGTACAGGAATTTTTCTTGTTCCCTGCACTAAAAGAATTGTTGCTATAAATACAAAGAATAATATGACCATCTCTAACAAGAAAGCAACTAATCCGCCACCTTGTTCTTCAAATCTACTAATGAATTCGGCAAATAAAGCAAAAGGTAATCGTGCAATAATACCAATCATAATGATTAACGATATTCCATTTCCGATTCCTTTATCGGTTATTCTTTCGCCAAGCCACATGACAAACATGGTTCCAGATGTAAGAATAACTACCGATGAAAACCAAAAAAAGGTCCCTTTTAATACAAACGCTGATGCAGGAAGCTGTACTTGTAAATTTTTCAAGTAAGCTGGTGCCTGCATAATTAAGATAGCTACTGTTAAATATCTGGTTATCTGATTAATTTTTCGTCTTCCACTTTCTCCTTCACGCTGTAATCTTTGAAAGTAAGGAATAGCAATTCCCAACAACTGAATTACAATAGAAGCCGAAATATAGGGCATGATTCCCAAAGCAAAGATAGATGCTCTTGAGAATGATCCACCCGAAAACATATTTAACAACCCCATTACACCATCGGAAGTTTGTTGCTCTAAGGCAGTTAATTGATTCGGGTCTATCCCCGGTAAAACAATATAACTTCCTAATCGATAAATTATCAAAATAAATATTGTATACCCAATACGGTATCTAAGGTCTTCAATTTTAGCTATATTCTTTATGGTTTGTATTAAAGCTCTCATTAATCTATAATTTTACAACGGTTCCTTCAACTGATTCAATGGCTTTGATTGCAGATTTAGAAAAAGCATGTGCTTTTACTTCCAATTTTTTAGTTAAAGTTCCATTTCCAAGAATTTTAACTAAACTGTTTTTCTTAATAAGTCCTGCATCAATCAATGTATCAATATCAATTGTAGTTAACCCTTTTTTATCGGCTAATTTTTCTAAAGTCTCGATATTAATCCCTTTAAATTCTTTACGGGATATATTGGTAAAACCATATTTAGGGACACGGCGCTGTAAAGGCATTTGTCCACCTTCGAAACCAATTTTCCTAGAATATCCAGATCTTGATTTCTGCCCTTTATGTCCTCTTGTTGCTGTTCCTCCTTTACCTGATCCTTGTCCTCTTCCAATTCTCTTGCTTGTTTTCGTGGAGTTTTCTGCCGGTTTTAAATTATGTAATTCCATAGTATTACAATATAATATTATTTGTTATTACTTTTTTTCAACCCTTAATAAATGATTAACTTTTGTAATCATTCCTAATATTTGTGGATTTTCTTCCACTTCAACAGGGTTATTCATTTTTTTAATACCTAAAGCTTCCAAAGTTCTTTTCTGACGCTTTGTGCTTCTAATTTTACTCTTTACTTGTGTAATTATTATTTTAGCCATAAAATATCTTTATTAAAGATCATTATCCATTAAAAACTTTATCAAGAGTAACACTTCGTTGATCAGCAACAGCTCTGGCATCTCTTAATTGAAGTAATGCATCAATAGTTGCTTTCACAAGATTATGAGGGTTACTTGATCCTTTTGATTTTGCAAGAACGTCAGTAACACCTACACTTTCAAGCACAGCCCGCATTGCACCGCCAGCTTTTACTCCGGTACCATGTGATGCGGGCTTTAAAAATACCTGTGCACCTCCAAACCTGCTTAACTGTTCATGAGGTATTGTACCTTTATAAATAGGAACTTTTACTAGATTTTTCTTAGCAGCATCAACTCCCTTAGCAATAGCTGTAGTTACCTCTTTGGCTTTTCCCAAACCATATCCTACAATACCATCTTCATTACCAACCACTACAATTGCAGTAAAACCAAAATTACGTCCACCTTTAGTTACTTTGGTTACTCTTTGTATGCTTACGAGTCTGTCTTTTAACTCTAAATCGCTGGTTTTTACTTTTCTTATACTTGTTGACATAATATCTTAATCTTAAAATTTTAGTCCACCTTTTCTGGCAGCTTCTGCTAATGATTGAACTCTACCATGATATAAATAGCCGTTTCTATCAAATACTACTTGAGTAATTCCATTTTCTAATGCTTTTTTAGCGGCTAAATCTCCTACTAATTTGGCTTGTTCTGTTTTAGAAACCTTCCCTTTTTCAGCTATTTCTTTATTTCTTGAACAAACTGCTAATAAAGTTTTGTTTTCCAAATCATCAATAAATTGAACATATATTTGGCTATTGCTTCTAAAAACCGACATTCTAGGTTTTTCGGCAGTTCCTTTTATATGTTTTCGAATTCGCCATTTAATTCTATATCTTCTCTCTTGCTTTGTTAAAGCCATGACTATTTTAATTTAATATGTTATACACTAGCAGATTTACCGGCTTTTCTGCGTAATTGTTCGCCGACAAATTTAATACCTTTACCTTTATATGGCTCTGGTGGTCTAAATGATCTGATTTTAGCAGCAACTTCCCCAATAACCTGTTTGTTATAACTTGTTAAAGTTATGATTGGATTATTTCTACGTTCCTGCTTGGCTTCCACTTTAACTTCATCAGGTATCTGAAAGTGAATATCATGTGAATATCCAAGACTAAGTTCAAGAATTTGTCCTTTGGCTTCGGCTCGATAACCTACACCCACTAACTCTTGTTGAATAGTATATCCTTCTGATACTCCAATAACCATATTGTTGATTAAAGAACGATATAAACCATGTAATGATTTATGACGTTTTTCTTCACCTAATCGTTTTAATTCAACCTGGCCATCTTTCACTTCAACCTGAATATCTTGATCTACCTTTTGTGATAATTCACCTTTTGGCCCTTTCACCAATACCTCATTTGTATCATTTACAGTAACTGTAACGCCTCCGGGTATTTTAATGGGTAATATTCCAATTCGTGACATTTAAATATCCTCCTTTTTAATGTACATAACATAAAACTTCACCACCCACGTTCAAGGTACGAGCTTCTTTATCCGAAATAACTCCTTTTGATGTAGATAAAATAGCCACACCTAATCCATTAAGTACCCTTGGAATTTCATCGGCTCCAACATATTTTCTCAGCCCGGGTTTACTTGCCCTGATAATTGTTCGAATAGCTGGGGCTTTTGTTTCTGGGTGATATTTTAATGCTATTTTAATAATACCTTGTTTATCGTCATCTTCAAACTTATAGGATAAAATATATCCTTTATCAAATAATATTTTGGTAATATCTTTTTTTAGGTTTGAAGCTGGAATTTCTACTACTCTATGACCTGCCATCACGGCATTTCTAATGTGAGTAAGATAATCTGCTATAGGATCTGTGATCATATCTCTTCTTTATTTTAATTACAATCTACCAACTTGCCTTCTTAACTCCGGGGATTAACCCTTTTGATGCCATTTCTCTAAAGGTAATTCTACTTATCCCAAATTGTCGCATATATCCTTTTGGTCGTCCGGTAATTAAACATCTGTTGTGTAACCGGATTGGATTAGAGTTTTTTGGTAATCTGCTTAATCCAACATAATCACCTTCAGCTTTAAGCTTTGCTCTTTTCTCAGCGTACTTTTCAACCAATTTTTGTCGCCTTCTTTCTCGGGCTTTCATTGATTCTTTAGCCATACTATTTATTTCTTTTTAATATTTTTAAATGGTATTCCAAATTCGCGTAACAAGGCTAATCCTTCTTCATCAGTTTTAGCAGTAGTAACAAATGTAATTTCTAATCCTAAAATTTTATTGATTTTATCAAGATCAATTTCAGGAAAAATAATTTGTTCCTGTATACCTAATGTATAGTTTCCGCGTCCGTCAAACTTAGAACTAACACCGTTAAAATCTCTGATTCGTGGTAAAGAAATAGCAATAAGCCTTTCCATAAACTCATACATTTTATCTCTACGCAAAGTTACTTTCACACCAATAGGCATTCCTCTACGTAACTTAAAGTTAGAGATATCTTTTTTAGAGTAAGTTTTAACAGCTTTTTGCCCAGCAATAAGTGTTAATTCTTCTTGTGCAGTTTCGATCATTTTTTTATCGGCAACTGCCTGACCCACGCCCTGGTTTAGCGTTATCTTAACCAGCCGGGGAACTTCCATAATTGTTTTATATTTAAATTCCTTGGTTAAAGCTGGTATAATCTCTTTTCTGTATTTTTCTCTTAATAAAGGCGTATATTCCATTACTTAATCTCCTCTCCTGATTTTTTTGAATATCGCACTAATTTATTTTTATCATTTCTATTTCTCCCAATTCTGGTTGGTTCTCCTGTCGATGGGTCAACAACCATTAGGTTAGAAATATGAATTGGTGCTTCCATTTTTACAATTCCACCTTGTGGATTATTTGCATTAGGCTTTGTGTGTTTAGAAACCATATTCACACCTTCAACAATTGCTTTTTCCTTGTCGTAAATTACTTCAAGTACTTTGCCTTGTTGTCCTTTATATTCACCTGCATTTACGTAAACCGTATCGCCTTTTTTTATGTGTAATTTCTTCCTTTGCATTGCAGCAATGATTTTAAATTATAATACTTCTGGAGCTAATGAGATGATTTTCATGTAATTTTCACGTAATTCTCTTGGAATTGGACCAAAGATACGTGTTCCACGAATCTCACCTGTATTATTTAACAATACAACAGCATTGTTATCAAAACGAATATAAGAACCATCGGGTCTACGAACTTCTTTTCTCGTTCTCACAACAACAGCTTTAGATACTGTTCCTTTTTTTATTTCACCTGATGGTAAAGCACTTTTAACAGTTACTACGATCTGATCGCCAATAGAAGCATATCTTTTACGTGTACCACCTAATACGCGTACACATAATACTTCTTTGGCTCCGCTGTTGTCAGCAACTGTTAGTCTACTTTCTTGTTGTATCATGACTATTTAACTCTTTCAATAATTTCTACTAATCTCCAACATTTATTTTTGCTTAAAGGCCTTGTTTCCATAATTCTAACAGTATCGCCTATATTGCAAGTATTTTCTTCATCGTGTGCAATAAACTTTTTCCTGCTTTTGATGAATTTGCCGTACTTTAGATGTTTTACTTTTCGTTCTACAGCAATTACAATGGTTTTATCCATTTTATTGCTAACAACAACACCAATACGTTCTTTTCTCAGTCTTCTTGTTGTTTCCATTGTTAAAAATTAACTATTCGAATTTTCTTTTAATTCTCTTTTACGCAACTCTGTCATTAATCTTGCAATATTCTTGCGTGTTTGTTTAATTTTCAAAGGATTGTCTAAAGGAGACACGGCATGATTAAGCTTTAGACGAGTAAGTATCGTTTTTTCAGTATCGATTCTTTCCTCAATCTCCTTTGTTGTTAATTCTCTAATTTCAGAATTTTTCATTTCTCACTAATTTATGTTTTCAACATAATCACGTCTTACAACGAACTTCGTTGAGATTGGTAATTTTTGAGCTGCAAGACGTAATGCTTCTTGAGCTACTTTAAAAGATACACCTTCGGCTTCAATTAAGATACGTCCGGGTCTTACTGGTGCTACAAATCCTTCTGGTGCTCCACGTCCTTTACCCATACGTACTTCTGCTGGCTTTTTGGTGATTGGTTTGTCTGGAAAAATCCTTATCCAAATCTGACCTTCACGTTTCATATAACGAGTCACTGCTTGTCGAGCGGCCTCAATTTGGCGTCCTGTAATCCAGCACTCTTCTAATGCTTTGATTCCAAAGGAACCAAAAGCCAATTGATTTCCTCGCTGGGCATTTCCTTTCATTTTGCCTTTTTGGACTCTTCTGTATTTCGTTTTCTTCGGCTGTAACATTCCAATAATTAATTTAAATTATCTCTTATTTTCTTTTTTTCTTGAAGCCACCTTTAGATGGTTTATGGTTTTTCGAAGCACCAATATTTGGAGAAAGATCTCTTTTTCCATAAATCTCACCTCTACAAATCCATACTTTAATACCAATTAAACCAACTTTAGTTAGTGCTTCACTTAACGTATAATCAATATCAGCGCGGAATGTGTGCAATGGTGTACGTCCTTCTTTATATACTTCAGTACGAGCCATTTCGGCACCACCCAAACGTCCTGATATCTGAACTTTAATTCCTTCAGCACCCATTCGCATGGTAGAAGCAATTGCCATTTTAATAGCTCGTCGGTATGACACTTTACCTTCGATCTGTCTTGCAATAGCATTGCCAACGATAGTAGCATCAAGTTCCGGTCTTTTCACTTCGAAGATATTAATTTGAACCTCTTTACGAGTAATCTTTTTTAACTCTTCTTTAAGTTTATCTACTTCCTGGCCACCTTTACCAATAATAATTCCCGGGCGTGCGGTATTAACAGTAACGGTTATTAATTTTAAAGTTCTTTCAATAACAATCTTAGATATACTTGCCTTGGCTAATCGAGCTTCAAGATATTTTCTAATCTTATTATCCTCAACCAGCTTGTCAGCATAGTTTTTTCCACCGTACCAATTAGAATCCCATCCTTTAATGATTCCCAATCGATTTCCTATCGGATTAACTTTTTGTCCCATCTATTGTTCTGTTTGAGTATCGTTGTTATTTAAATTATCCAGCACTAATGTCACGTGATTTGATCTCTTTCTAATTCTGTGAGCTCTACCTTGTGGAGCCGGTTGAATTCTTTTTAAAGTTCTTCCACCATCAACAAAGATCTCTTTCACGATTAATTTGCTATCTTCTATTCGAACACCTTCGTTTTTTTCCTGCCAGTTAGCAATAGCTGACAAAAGTAATTTTTCTAAACGATTTGATGCTTCTTTCGAACTATATTTCAATACATCAAGAGCTCGATTTACTTCCATACCTCTCACCATATCAGCAACTAATCGCATTTTTCGTGGCGAGGTAGGGCAATTTCTAAGTTTAGCAAAATATTGATTTTTTTTGCTTTCTTTTATCTTATTCGCTCTTATTCTTTTTCTTGCACCCATTATAATCTAATATTTTTAAATAATACTATCGTAGGTTTATTTTTTATTTCCGGCATGGCCTCTAAACGTTCTGGTTGGAGCAAATTCTCCTAATTTATGTCCTACCATATTTTCAGTAACATATACCGGGATAAATTTATTTCCATTATGAACTGCAATAGTATGCCCAACAAAATCTGGTGAAATCATTGACCTGCGTGACCAGGTTTTAACTACAGATTTTTTCCCTGATTCGTTCATTTCAAGAACTCTTTTCTCAAGTTTATAATCAATAAATGGGCCTTTTTTCAATGATCGACTCATAGCAATCTTTTTTATTTCTTACGTTTTTCAACAATATACTTATTCGAAGCCTTTTTTCTGGCTCTTGTTTTGTAACCTTTGGCAGGTACTCCATTTCTTGATCTTGGATGACCACCTGAGGCTCTTCCTTCACCACCACCCATAGGATGGTCCACTGGATTCATCACAACACCACGTACTCTTGGTCTTCTTCCCAACCATCTTTTACGTCCGGCTTTGCCTGATATTTCAAGACTATGGTCGGCATTCGAAACAGTACCAATTGTAGCACGGCAAGTTGTTAAAATCATCCTTGATTCACCAGAGGGTAACTTAACAATTGCATATTTCCCATCGCGAGATGTAAGCTGTGCATAAGATCCAGCACTCCGGGCTAATGCACCTCCTTTACCTGGATGTAATTCTATATTATGAATTATAGTACCTAATGGAATGCTTGATAAGAACAATGTGTTTCCTACTTCTGGGGCAACTCCTTCTCCAGATTTAATTTTTTGTCCTACTTGTAATCCATTAGGAGCGATGATATATTTTTTATCACCATCTTCATATACTACCAATGCAATTCTTGCGGTTCTATTTGGATCGTATTCAACACTTTTTACCGTAGCTTCCATTCCATCTTTGTTGCGCAAAAAATCAATGATTCTATATCTTTGTTTATGGCCTCCGCCAAGATATCTCATAGTCATTTTCCCATCACTATTTCTACCACCTGATTTTTTAAGGGGTGCTAACAAAGATTTTTCCGGTGTACTTTTGGTGATTGTATCAAAAGCACCAATAATTTTATGTCTTTGTCCTGGTGTTACAGGTTTTAATTTTCTTACTGCCATATTAATTAAATATTGCTATAAAAATCTATTTTTTCTCCTTCAACTAAAGTTACAATCGCTTTCTTAAATGATTTTGATTGTCCTTGAATAATTCCCGACTTAGTATAGCGGGATTTTTCCTTGCCCAGATAACGCATAGTATTTACAGCCTCAACTGATACACCATACATTTCCTCTACAGCATTTTTAATCTGTACTTTATTTGCTCTTTTATCCACAATAAAACCGTATCTGTTCAGGTCTTCGCCCTGTTCAGTCATTTTTTCGGTTACTATTGGTTTTAACAAAATATCCATTGGTATAATTTTTTCTAAATTCTAAACATTTTATGTAATGGTTCAATTGAGTTCTCTACAAAGAGGACAACTGATGCATTCACTATATCGTAAGTGTTTATATCTGAGATATTTACAACTTTAACATCCTGTAAATTTCTGGATGACAAATATATATTTTTATTTTGTTCAGATAAAACTAAAAGTACTTTTTTATCAGCTACTCCTAAATTATTTCTAAGATTAACAAATTCTTTGGTTTTAGGAACTTCAAAATTAAAGTTCTCTAGTACTTTAATTTTGTTGTCATTTGCTTTATAGCTTAAAGCTGATTTACGAGCTAGTTGTTTTACTTTTTTATTTAGCTTAAAAGAGTAATCTCTAGGTTTAGGACCAAATACTCTTCCTCCACCTCTAAAAATAGGAGATTTTATACTCCCAGCTCGTGCAGTTCCAGTACCTTTTTGTCGTTTAATCTTTTTTGTACTACCGGTGACCTCATTTCTTTCTTTTGCTTTATGAGTACCCTGACGTTTGTTGGCCAAATATTGTTTTACATCCAAATAAATGACATGATCGTTTGGTTCGATTTTAAAAATCGAATCATTAAGGGTAACTTTTTTACCGGTATCTTCGCCTTTTATATTAACTATAGATAATTCCATTACTTTTGAATAATTAAATATGATCCATTTGCACCAGGAACTGATCCCTTAACAACTAATAAATTATTCTCTTTAATAACCTTAATAACTCTAAGGTTGATGAGCTTAACTTTTTTATTACCCGTTTGTCCGGCCATTCTCATGCCTTTAAATACTCTCGAAGGATATGATGAAGCACCTAGTGAACCTGGCGCACGCAGTCTGTTATGCTGACCGTGCGTTTGTCCACCTACGCCATGAAAACCATATCGTTTAACTACACCTTGAAAACCTTTTCCTTTAGAGAAGCCGGCTACATCTACCCACATATCTTCATTAAATATGTCGATGGTAACATCTTCGCCTATTTCATAATCTTTAACAAAGTTCTTAAACTCGTGCAATACGCGTTTAGGTGTTTGTTTTGCTTTTTTAAAGTGTCCAATTAAAGGTCTTGATGTTCTTTTTTCCTTTTTTTCATCAAAAGCCAATTGGTAAGCATGGTATCCATCATTGTCAACGGTTTTCACCTGTGTTACAACGCATGGCCCGGCCTCAATAACAGTGCATGGAATATTTTTTCCCTCGGCACTGAAGATGGAAGTCATTCCGATCTTTTTTCCAATTAATCCTGGCATCGCTTTTCTTTTTTTACTTTATTATACTTTAATTTCTACTTCAACTCCACTGGGCAATTCCAGTTTCATCAACGCATCAATCGTTTTTGGTGTTGAACTATAAATATCCAACAAACGCTTATAAGATGATAGTTGGAATTGTTCTCTCGATTTTTTATTTACGAATGGAGAACGTAATACTGTAAAAACTCTTTTATGAGTAGGTAGTGGAATTGGTCCACTAACAACAGCACCAGTAGATTTTACTGTTTTTACGATCTTTTCGGCAGATTTGTCTACCAAGTTATAATCGTAAGATTTTAATTTAATTCTAATCTTTTGGCTCATTCTTATCCAAATTAAACAAATTCGCTTTTTCCTTTTGTTTTCTCTACAATCTCTTTAGCTATTTCAGTTGGAACTTCTTCGTAATGAGAAAATTCCATAGATGAAGTAGCTCGTCCTGAACTTATTGTTCTTAGAACTGTTACATAGCCAAATTTTTCGGCCAATGGAACTTTAGCTTTTATCACTCTTGCTCCACCTCTATTTTCCATTCCTTCTACTTTACCTCTTCGTCTGTTAAAGTCGCTAATGATATCTCCCATATATTCTTCCGGAGTAACAACTTCAGCAGTCATAATAGGTTCTAAAAGAACAGGTTTAGCTTTGGCACAAGCAGATTTAAAGGCCATTTTAGCTGCAATTTCGAAAGATAATGCATCTGAATCCACATTGTGATACGATCCATCAATCAATGTTACTTTCAAGCTATCAACAGAATAACCCGCCAATACACCATTGTACATTGCTTCTTTAAAACCTTTCTGAATTGCAGGTATATATTCTTTGGGAATATTTCCACCTTTTATTTTATCAATAAATTGAAGCTCTTTTGTCTCATCATCAGCAGGCCCGATAATAACTTGGATATCTGCAAATTTACCTCTACCACCGGTTTGTTTTTTAAATATCTCGCGATGTTCAACTTCTTTTGTAATTGCTTCTTTATAATTAACCTGTGGTGCCCCTTGGTTACATTCAACCTTAAATTCACGAACTAAACGATCGAGTAAAATTTCCAAATGCAATTCTCCCATACCGCTAATTACAGTTTGTCCTGAATCGTCATCCACTTTAACGGTAAAGGTGGGATCTTCTTCGGCTAACTTTTGTAGGGCTAAATTTAATTTATCCAGATCTTTTTGTGTTTTTGGCTCAACAGCAATACCAATTACTGGTTCAGGAAATTCCATTGACTCCAATGCAATCTGATGTTTTTCATTGCAAAGGGTATCGCCTGTTCTTAAATCTTTAAATCCTACTGCAGCACAAATATCACCAGCTTCAATAAAATCTTTTGGATTTTGTTTGTTGGCATGCATTTGATATAAACGGGAAATTCTTTCACGTTTTCCGGTTCTTACATTTAATACATAGGAACCTGCATCAATTTTCCCTGAATATACTCTTAAAAAAGCCAATCTACCAACATAAGGGTCGGTAGCAATTTTAAAGGCTAACGCAGCTAATGGTTCATTAGCATCTGGTTTACGCTCAACTTCTTCATCGTTTTTAGGATTAATTCCTTTAATATTACCAACATCAAGCGGACTGGGTAAGAATGCAATAATAGAATCGAGTAATCGTTGAACGCCTTTATTTTTAAATGCTGATCCACAAAGCACAGGTGTAATAGTCATTTCAATTGTTGCTTTGCGAATGACAGCTAACATTTCATCTTTTGTAATAGAATCCGGATCTTCGAAATATCTTTCCAATAAAGCATCATCGTGTTCAGCAACAGCTTCAATTAATTTACCTCTCCATTCTGCTACTTCTTCTTTTAATTCATCTGGAATTTCTACTAATTCGTAGTTTGTTCCAAGTGTTTGATCATCATGCCAAACAACGGCTTTATTCTCAATAAGGTCAATAACTCCTCTAAAGGAATCTTCTGATCCAATAGGTATTTGAAGAGGTACCGGATTAGATCCTAACTTTTCTTTAATTTGATTAACTACAGAAAAGAAATCTGCTCCTGAACGGTCCATTTTATTTACAAAGGCCATTCTTGGAACATGATATTTATCGGCTTGTCTCCAAACGGTTTCTGATTGAGGTTCAACTCCACCCACAGCACAAAATACAGCAATTGCGCCATCGAGTACACGTAATGATCTTTCTACTTCAACAGTGAAGTCTACGTGTCCGGGAGTATCTATAATATTAATTTTATATTCTTGATCTTTATAATTCCAAAAAGCAGTAGTTGCTGCAGAAGTAATCGTAATTCCTCGCTCTTGCTCCTGAACCATCCAGTCCATGGTAGCAGCTCCATCATGCACTTCGCCTATACGATGTGTAATACCAGTATAAAACAGAATACGTTCTGTTGTAGTGGTTTTACCGGCATCAATATGCGCCATGATTCCGATATTTCTGGTATTTTGCAAAGTTTTATTCATCTCTCCTTATCTTCTAACCCCTTGTTATTCTTTGTTTAAAATCTAAAATGAGCGAATGCTTTATTCGCATCGGCCATCCTATGTGTTTCTTCTTTACGTTTAAATGCTCCACCTTCTTCGTTATGGGCAGCAATAATTTCTTGTGCTAATTTTTCAGCCATATTTTTTCCACTTCTCTGACGAGCAAATTTTATCAGATTTCTGATACTAATAGCTGTTTTTCTTTTAGGAGAAACCTCCATAGGAACCTGAAAAGTAGCACCACCAATTCGCCTACTTTTAACCTCTACCATAGGCGTAACATTTTCTAATGCTTTTTTCCAAATCTCTAAAGCAGATTTTTCTTTATCTTTATTTTTCTCTGCAACGATATCCATTGCATCATAAAAAATATTCAACGCAATATTTTTTTTACCATCCATCATCAGATCATTAACAAACCTGATTACTAACGTATCGTTATATTTTGGATCCGGTAATATTATCCTCTGTTTTGGTTTTGACTTTCTCATTTCTTTCTAAACGGTTTGCGTTAGTTTATTTTTTTGGTCTTTTAGTTCCATATTTTGAACGTCGCTGTGTTCTTCCTTCTACTCCGGATGTGTCAAGAGCACCACGAATAAGGTGATAACGAACACCTGGCAAGTCTTTTACCCTACCTCCTCTGATTAATACAATAGAGTGTTCCTGTAAATTATGACCCTCTCCCGGGATATAAGCATTTACTTCTTTACCATTGGTTAACCTAACCCTGGCAACTTTTCGCATAGCAGAGTTTGGCTTCTTTGGTGTCGTTGTATATACTCGAGTACAAACACCTCTTCTCTGTGGACATGCATCCAAAGCAGGAGCTTTCTTTTTCTCTACAATTTGCTTTCTTCCTTTTCTTACTAACTGCTGTATTGTAGGCATATAGTTAATTATTTAAATTTATTTTTTATAAAATCGGTTCGCAAAGGTATTCTTTTTTTTTAAAAATCCACAAAATATTTAAATTTATTTCTTAATTTTTAGATGCTTCAGAAGATTTATACATACTACTGAAACAAACCCTATAAATATAAAATCCTTTGATTTTTATTGATTTAACCACACAAATTTCTTGTCGGAAAATGCCGCAAAATTAAAATCTTTTTTAATAAATCCCAAATGATTTAGGATTAAATTATATAGACACCCTTATTTAGAAAGATATTAAAGAGAAAATAAAAATAATCAATCGTTATAGAATATTATAATCCATCACTTGTGTGTTGATAAAATTTTACTATTTTTGAAGCCCGTTTATCTATCTTATAATAAATGTGTTGTTTTTAAAAAAGTTATAATAATTATTCATTAAATCTTAAAATACATATGAAAACTTATCAAACGGATAAAATAAGGAATATCGCTTTGATTGGAAATGCGGGTTCAGGGAAGACAACCCTGGCCGAAGCGATGCTCTATGAAGGAGGAGTAATTGAAAGAAAAGGAAGTATTGATGGTCAAAACACTGCTTCTGACTATAATGAAATTGAACATGAAAACCTAAATTCAGTGTTTTCCACTGTTTTATATACCGAATTTAATAATCATAAGGTTAATATTATTGATACTCCCGGAGCTGACGATTTTATTGGAGGGGTTATATCTTCATTTTATGCAGCTGATCAGGCAGTTATGCTAGTTAATGCTCAGCATGGGGTTGAGGTTGGTACCGAAATATTAAGTAGACATTGTGAAAAATATAATAAACCATTAATATTTGTTTTAAACAAATTAGATCATGAAGGGGCAAACCATGAGAAAGCAATAGAATCATTAAAAACAGCTTTTGGCAATAAAATTGTTATAGTACAATATCCTGTTGCTACAGGCCCTGATTTTAATGCAATCATTGATGTTTTAACAATGAAAATGTACAAATTCAATGATAAGGGTGATAGAGAAGTTCTTGACATTCCTGCTGACCAAAAAGATACAGCCGAAGAATTACATAACGCCTTAGTTGAATCTGCCGCAGAAAATGATGAACAATTAATGGAACTGTTTTTTGAGAAAGGTTCGTTGGATGAGAATGAAATGAGAAAGGGCATCTTAGCAGGCTTAATCAGCAGAGGAATGTTTCCTTTATTTTGTGCCTCTGCAGAAAAAAGTTATGGCATTAAAAGAATTCTTGAGTTTATTACGAATGTAGTGCCAGCACCAAATATGATGCCTACACCAGAAACTGCTGATGGAGAAAAAGTTGAATGCAAAGAAGATGGACCTACCGGTTTGTTTGTTTTTAAAACAGCCAACGAGTCGCATATTGGTGAAATTAATTATTTTAAAGTTTTTTCCGGAAGCATTGCCGAAGGTATGGACTTAACAAACAACAACACATCTACAAAAGAAAGATTTTCTCAACTATATGCCGTTGCCGGTAAAAACAGAACTAAAGTAGCCAAGATGGTTGCGGGCGATATTGGTGCTGCAGTGAAACTAAAAAACACCAAAACAAATCATACATTATCCGATCCTAAAAAACCATTTAAGTTTCCTGAAATATTATTCCCTGAAGCAAAACACAGAACGGCAATTAAAACACTTAATGAGTCGGATGATGAAAAATTAGGTGAAGCTTTAACCCGAATACATGAAATTGACCCAACAGTAAAAGTTGAATATTCGAAAGAATTAAAACAAATTATACTTTACGGACAAGGTGAGTATCATTTAAATAATATGGTAAAATGGCATCTTGACAATATCTATAAAATTGAAACTGAATTTTATCCAACCAGAATACCCTATCGTGAAACAATTACTAAAATTGCAGAATCGAGCTACCGACACAAGAAGCAGTCGGGAGGTTCAGGCCAGTTTGGCGAAGTGCATATGGTTATAGAACCTTACAAAGAAGGTATGCCGGATCCTACCGTTTATAAAGTAAACGGAAAAGAGATAAAAGTATCGGTAAGAAATAAAGAAGAGCATGCCTTACCATGGGGTGGTAAATTAGTATATTATAACTGTATTGTTGGTGGTGCCATTGATGCTCGTTTCTTACCTGCTATTTTAAAAGGTATTATGGAGAAAATGGAAGAAGGGCCACTAACTGGTTCTTATGCTCGTGATATCAGAGTTGCTGTATATGATGGTAAAATGCACCCGGTTGATTCAAACGAGATTTCGTTTAAACTTGCCGGCAGGAATGCCTTTAAAGCTGCATTTAAAAATGCTGGGCCTAAAATTATGGAACCTATTTATGATGTGGAGGTTCTTGTTCCATCCGACAGGATGGGTGATGTTATGAGTGATTTACAAGGCAGAAGAGCCATGATCGAAGGCATGAATAGTGATAAAGGGTTTGAAAAAATCAATGCAAAAGTTCCTTTAGCTGAGCTCAATAAATATTCTACTGCATTAAGCTCATTAACCGGAGGCAGAGCAACCTATACCATGAAATTTGCAAAATATGAGCAAGTTCCAATGGATGTTCAGGAAAAATTAATGAAAGCTTTCGAGGAACAAGAAGAAGAAGAATAGAGATAATTCTCTTAGCATAAAATCAAAGAGTTGCCATTATTTTAGGCAGCTCTTTTTTGTTATCGATATATTAAATACCTCATTTATCTAAACAACCGGATGATACCAAAGAAATTTCCCCCTGTGCTTTCACCACCATCTTCACTAGCTTCAGTAACACCAGTATAATTTAAGTTTTTGTTGTTATATTTTTTCGTATCCCAACCCAATACTTCTACTACAAAAAAATAATTTCCTTCTGAGGCTTCACGGTTACTATTTTTAACAGTCCCATCCCAACCTTCCCAATCCCGGGCATCACCTTCAAACTGATGAACAACCTGTCCTGCCCTGTTAAATATTGTTATTTTAAAATTCCGAATCGATTTAAAGTCTGTTAATTGATATACATCATTAATATTATCATTATTGGGAGTAAAAACATTAGGAAATTCAATGGATGTTGGTTCGATAAAAATCTCTAATGACATTAAATCAATACAGCCATAACTACTTTCGCTATATAACCAGGCAGTATATGTTTTCCCCGAATCGGGAGCACTATAATAATAGGTGTGCTCAGGTTGTAAAGAATAGTCTGTAGTAAAAATAGTATCCTCGTCATTATTGATTAATGAATCACCAAAAAAATACGTATATTCATACCCATTTTCTGATAAATTTTCAAATCGGACTTTTAGCGGGGCTGCGCCGGAAACAGACTCTTCACTGGTTTCTAAAACCAATCCATCATTATCAATCGAAGAAATATTAAATTTAGCTTTGGTAGCAATAGCAGTATAATCAATATCATCTTCTGCCTGGCAGCCAAAACGATCTGTTATGGTTACATAAAAAGTGGTGTTCTCTGTGGGCAAAATAGCTGTACTGTTATAATAATGATTGCTAGTATTTCCTAAACTCTCTAACTTTGGCTCCGAGCTCCAGCTATATAGCTCTTTTTTATTATCTAAAAGATGAGCGGTTCCATCAATTGTATCATAAAAATAAAAATCGGTTTCAAAATTTGGTGGTGCTTTTAATGTAAGCAGTTCACAATCCAAAGGATTTTCAACCTGGATATCAATAGACAAATGGGTATTATTATAAACCCATGCAACATATTCTTGTGTGGTATCTTCTTTTGTTAGCATTGCTTTATATCCGCAAGATGCCAAATTTTGAACGGTAGAACTCATCGAATCAGAAGTAATCGTTATATTTTCACTAATGGGAATAGTAAATGCGGTATCTTCTTCATTGTATTTATACCATTCAAAAGCATAACCTCCGATTCCGGAAGAATCGGTTGCCGTTAGCATGCCTCCATTTTCATCATCCGTACAAAACACAAAAATTTTAATATTTTCATCAAAGGTTGTAGCTTCTGAAAAATCAGCATCTGATGTAATTTGCGTAAATGCTGAAAAAGCGAAACTAATAAATACCCATGTAAATAGAAATCGAAAAAATCTATACATATATAATATACCTTATAAAATTTACAATAATAACAATTATCCGTTAATAAAATTGTATGAATTAAAATGTTTTTTCGATTGGTTAATTTGCTGTAAGCTATGTTACCAATATACAAATCATTTTTGTGAAAAAATACTTTATATAAGTTTTGGTTCGCCATGATTATGCCATTATTTTTACAGCTTGTAATTTTTCATCTCAAAAAAATATTTAATGATTTATAATTACTTAGATGATTTAAATGATGCCCAGAAAAATGCGGTAACCAATTATAAAGGGCCGTCGTTGGTAATTGCAGGTGCAGGTTCAGGAAAAACACGCGTATTAACCTACCGGATAACGCATTTACTGGCACAGGGAATTCCTGCGTATCAAATTTTATCGTTAACATTTACCAATAAGGCTGCGGCAGAGATGAAAAACAGAATTGCCACAATGATTGGAAAAGAGGTGGCCAGAAATCTTTGGATGGGAACTTTTCACTCCATCTTTGCAAGAATTCTTAGAGCCGAAGCAGAAAAGCTGGGGTATACACCTAATTATACTATATATGATACGATTGATTCAAAAAATCTGGTAAAAAAAATTATTAAAGAATTAGGTTTAAGCGATAAAATTTACAAACCAGCTCAAATTTATGGCCGCATATCCAGCGCAAAAAATAATCTGATTACAGCAAAAGCATACAACAGTAACCAAAAAATCCTTATACAAGATCAAAAAAACAAACGCCCGCGAATGGGTGAAATTTTCATGATCTACAGCAACCGATGTAAAAAAGCGGATGCAATGGATTTTGATGATTTGTTACTGAATACCAATATCCTTTTCAGGGATTTTCCTGATATCCTGGAGAAATACCAACATAAGTTTAAATATATACTGGTAGATGAATATCAGGATACCAATTTTGCACAATATTTAATCATTAAAAAACTGGCTGAAAAAACAAAAAATGTTTGTGTGGTTGGTGACGATGCCCAAAGTATCTACTCTTTTCGAGGAGCAAAAATTGAAAATATTCTAAATTTTAAAAATGATTATCCCGGATATAACTTATATAAACTGGAACAAAATTACCGTTCAACTAAAATAATTGTTGATGCTGCAAACAGTCTGATTAAAAAAAACAAAGAACAAATTCCCAAAAAAGTTTTTTCTAAAAATGAAACTGGAGATAAGATAAAAGTAATTGAAGCCGACACAGATAAAGACGAGGCCTATAAAATTGCAAGAATTATTGAAGATACTATTGCAGAGCGAGATTATGAATATAAAGATTTTGCCATTCTTTATCGTACCAATGCGCAATCGAGAAGCTTTGAGGAAGCATTCCGGAGATTTAATATCCCTTACAAAGTATATGGAAGTATCTCGTTTTACCAACGTAAAGAGATAAAAGACCTGTTGGCTTATTTTCGCTTGGCGGTTAACAAAAAAGATGATGAAGCGTTATTACGCATTATCAATTATCCAACCCGTGGAATCGGACAAACCACAATCACTAAAATTGACAACTTTGCCAAACAAAATGAATTGAATATTTGGGAGGTATTGGTTAACATTGAAAAAGTAAAATCGGGATTAAATGCAGGAACGACAAACAGGTTAATACAATTTAGAACCTTAATAAACAATTTCTCGGAAAACATAAAAAGTTATGATGCTTTCGATGCTGCCACAGAAATAGCCAATGAATCGGGCATCATGAAAGAGTTCAAAAATCCACAATCGCATGAAGACCAAACCCGGCTGGAGAACCTCGAGGAAATTTTAAACGGGATAAAAGAGTATGTCGATAGTAACGACGATCCTGATTTTTTCCCTTCACTGGATAAATTCATGGAGAATGTAGCCTTATTAACCAACCAGGATAATGAAAAAGAAGAAGATTTTAATAAAGTTACGATAATGACGATTCACTCAGCGAAAGGGCTGGAATTCAAACAAGTTTTTTTAGTCGGATTAGAAGAAGACTTATTCCCCTCTCCCATGTCGTCGGGTACACAAAAAGAACTTGAAGAAGAGCGCAGATTGTTTTATGTAGCTTTAACCCGTGCCGAAGAATCAGCCATCATATCTTTCGCCCACGAAAGATATAAATGGGGGATCCCTACCTTTTGCCGCCCCAGCAGATTTATCAGAGAGGTCGATGAACAATACCTGGAATTACCTGAATCGTTTTACCAAGAACAGCAAACCTCTTTTACCGGGGATGATGATATTTTTGGTAATTCATCCAAACCACGATTTGAAAAAAGAAAACCCGGATTAAATGCAACAGTGCCCCAAGCCAGTAAAAAATTATTAAAAATAAGCGAGGCAGGGAAAAAAACGGCTGCCCAAACAGCAAATGACTTTACGCCTGACAGCCCGGACTTAATAAAAGAAGGAATGATTGTCCGCCACAGTAAATTCGGGTTAGGAGAAGTGATTAAAATTGAAGGAAAAGAACCCAACAAAAAAGCAAAAGTGCTGTTTGAGGTAGTTGGCGAAAAACAACTTTTATTGAAATTTGCTAAACTAAAAATTATTGAATAAAAAAATTTGTTCTTTATTGTTATAAATCAATATTCAGGAATAATATATCAGCCAATGGTTTTATCCTTAATCAAAATCACAAAAGGAATAAAATCCTTAAATCTTTGAATGCTACATCAAAATAGATTATTTTTGCAAAAAATAAATTTAATTATGGAGTATAATACAAGTAGAAAAAAGATGGTTTTACCCGAGTATGGAAGGAATATCCAAAAAATGATTGAGCTCACCATAGAAGAGCCCGACAAAGAAAAAAGAAATAAAATGTCGCAAGCAATTATAAATATCATGGGCAATATGAATCCTCATTTACGAGATATTGCCGATTTTAAACACAAATTATGGGACCATTTGGCAATTATTTCAGATTTCCAACTGGATATTGACTCGCCCTATGAAACCCCAAAGATTGAAACATTAACTGCAAAACCTGAAAGAGTTCCTTATAACAATAAAAATGCTAAATTTAAGCATTACGGAAAAACCATCGAGAAAATGATTGACTATGCTATAGAGATGGAAGAAGGTGAACTAAAGAATATTCTGTTTCAACTTATTGCCAACCACATGAAAAAAAGCTACTTAACATGGAACAAAGAGGCCGTTTCCGACGAACATATTTTTTCGGATTTAAAAGAACTTTCCAATGGTAAAATTGACCTTAATGCAAACGAAACAACATTAACTGAAACAAAAGATATTTTAGCCAAAAACAAACGACGCCGCAGTCAGCGAAAAAAATAAATTATCTTCCCAAAAAAGGATTAATATGAGTTCATTTGTTATTCACGGAGGGAAAAAATTAAAAGGTGATATTACCCCACAGGGAGCAAAAAACGAAGCTTTACAAATCATTAGTGCAGTACTTTTAACACCTGAAAAAGTAACCATTCATAATATTCCTAATATTAGAGATGTAAATAAGCTCATCGATTTAATCGAGTCAATTGGTGTTAAAGTAGAAAAGCTAAATGAATCATCTTATGCCTTTACTGCCAAAGACATTGATTTCAATTATCTGCAAACCGAAGAGTATAGAGAAAAATCGATTTCGCTCCGTGGGTCAATTATGATAATTGGCCCTCTTCTTGCACGCTTTGGTAAAGGATATATTCCTAAACCCGGAGGAGATAAAATAGGTCGACGAAGAGTGGATACTCACTTTATTGGTTTTGAAAAACTGGGTGCTAAATTTGAATTTAGCCATAAAGACAACTCGTATAAAGTAAAAGGAAAAAACTTACAAGGCGCCAAAATGTTACTTGAAGAGGCCTCGGTAACCGGAACCGCCAATATTATTATGACCGCCATGATGGCTAAAGGACAAACTGTAATTTACAATGCAGCCTGTGAACCTTATATTCAACAGCTATGTAAAATGTTGATGAGTATGGGAGCAAAAATTTCAGGAATCGGATCGAACCTACTTACCATCGAAGGGGTTAAAGAACTTGGCGGCTGTGAGCATACCATCCTACCCGATATGATTGAAATTGGAAGTTTTATCGGGTTAGCGGCAATGACTGGTTCAGAAATCACCATAAAAAATGTTTCCTTCGAAAACCTGGGAATTATACCTACTGCTTTTCGCAGGTTAGGAATTAAGCTTGAGAAATCGAATGATGATATTTATATTCCCGAACATCGAAATTATCAAATAGAAACATTTATTGATGGCTCCATAATGACCATTGCCGATGCTCCCTGGCCTGGGTTAACACCTGACCTGTTAAGTGTTCTGTTGGTTACAGCTACTCAGGCAAAAGGCAGTGTCTTAATCCATCAAAAAATGTTTGAAAGCCGTCTGTTTTTTGTGGATAAGTTAATTGATATGGGCGCACAAATTATTCTTTGCGATCCTCATCGTGCAACAGTTATCGGACTTGACAATAAAATACAACTTAGAGCAACCGATATGACATCCCCGGATATTCGTGCCGGTGTTGCTTTATTAATTGCTGCCATGTCAGCTGATGGAGTTAGCACAATCCATAATATTGAGCAAATTGATAGAGGTTATCAAAATATCGATAACCGGTTAAATGCCTTAGGTGCTGATATCAAAAGAATTGACTAATTTTTTTTAATTTTTTTGCTCAATAGCATACAAAATCATTTGCCAATATTTCATTTGGATCTTTCTAGCATGTGTCAAATTGGCGCAAAACATTTATTTGGCAAAATGTTTGTTACCAAAATATAAATCTATAATAAAGTATAAAATATATAGCGATGGGAAAAAAGACAAAAAAAGAAAATAAGGAGAACGAAAAAGATATGCAACAAGCTCCACAAGAAATAAATTCAGAACAAGAAGGAAAAACAAAATCGGAAAAGAGCACCAAAAAAGAACATAAGCAAAAAGTTAAAGATAACGTTGAGCAAGAACAAGATAAAAAAGTTGATTCGGAAGAAAAAGAATCATCAAAAAAAGAAAAATCAGACAAGGAAAAACGGGAAGAGCTGAACGATAAATATCTACGTTTGGCCGCCGAATATGATAATTACCGGCGAAGAACATTAAAAGAAAAAATGGAACTTAGTAAGGTTGCGGGTGAAGATATTTTAGTGAATATTCTTCCGGTAATGGATGATTTTGAACGAGGGCTGGCAACTATTGATAAAGCCAAGGAAGTGGATGCTATTAAAGAGGGGGTCCTTTTAATCTACAACAAGTTTAAAGAATTTCTGAAACAACGCGGGGTAAAAGAAATAGAAGCCAAAGAAAAAAAATTCGATACTGATCTGCACGAAGCAGTGACCAAAATACCAGCTCCAACCGAAGAGTTAAAAGGTAAAATTGTTGATGTAATTGAAAAAGGGTATATATTAAATGATAAAGTTATCCGGTACGCCAAAGTGGTGATTGGTGAATAAAAATTTTTGAAAAAAGAAGATATGTCTACAAAACGAGATTATTACGAAGTTTTAGGGATTTCGAAGAGTGCAAGTCAGGATGAGATAAAAAAAGCATACCGAAAACAAGCGTTAAAATACCACCCCGATAAAAATCCCGGAGATAACGAAGCTGAAAACAAATTTAAAGAAGCCGCAGAAGCTTACGAAGTATTAAGAGACCCGGATAAACGTAGCCGTTACGATCGTTTTGGACATGCCGGTGTTGGTGGAGCTGCTGGCAACGGATTCAGTGGCGGTGGAATGACCATGGAAGATATTTTTGAGAATTTTGGCGATATTTTTGGTAGCGCTTTTGGTGGCTCATTTGGTGGTTTTAGCGGATTTGGTGGTTTTGGCGGATCACGCCAACGTTCAAGAAGAGTAAATAAGGGATCGAATTTAAGAGTAAAAGTTACCCTCTCGCTAAAAGATATCGCCCATGGAGTTACTAAAAAATTAAAAGTAAATAAATATGTAGCTTGTGATGCTTGTAACGGAACGGGAGCAAAAGATGCATCATCATACAGTACCTGTTCAACTTGTAGAGGTACCGGACAGGTAACAAAGGTTTCAAACACCTTTTTAGGCCAGATGCAAACCACATCAACTTGCCCTGTTTGCGGTGGTGAGGGAAAAGTAATCACCAACAAATGTACAAAATGTCATGGCGAAGGAATTGTTAAAGGAACCGAAGTAATTTCGATTGAAATACCGCCAGGTGTTAGCGAAGGAATGCAATTAAACGTTAGCGGCAAAGGAAATGCTGCAAGGCGTGGTGGTGTTAATGGCGATCTCATTATACTTATTCAGGAAGAAAAACATCCCGAACTGGTACGCGACGGTCACGATTTAATTTACGGACTATATTTAAACTTTGCACAGGCCTCGCTTGGAGATACGGTTCAAGTACCCACCGTTGACGGGAAAGTAAAAATAAAAATTGACCCAGGAACACAGCCCGGAAAAATTTTACGATTAAGAGGAAAAGGATTGCCCGAAATAAATGGTTACGGAAAAGGCGATTTATTGGTAAATATCAATGTGTGGATACCCAAAGACCTTTCGAAAGATGAACAAAAAATTGTCGAACAATTGGGGAACTCAGAAAATTTTAAACCAAATCCAAATGCCAACGACAAAACTTTTTTCGAAAAAATGAAAAATATATTTGAATAAATAAAAATCAAGGTTTTTATATGCATTTCATTTAGCAATTTCTTTTCAAATATGTTTTTGATCCATTTTAACTGCCTTCGGTAGTTTTATTTTATTGGCAAATAGGTTCTCAACTTGACTTTCATTAATCAATTTTGTATATTTTAATGATTAAAAATGTTATCGTTATGAGAGCACTAATCATCTTGATCGCTTTTATAACCGGTGCTTTTTTCATTAACCCCATACTTGCTCAGGAAAATAAAAAAGATTCAACAAGCGTTGAGATAAGTTCTGAAGACAGCACCGAGTATGAATTATTGGTATTTGATGCGGGCTTTGAAAATTATCTGGCTACAGTTTCTCATCCTAAAAATTTTTATTCAAACGAATATTACAAGAATTGGAATATCCAATATTGTAGTGAGTGGAACAGAAGACATCAGAATTCCTTTAAATACGGAAATTTCTACGAAACACAAATCAATTATGAACCTTTTGTTGATTATGGCATTGATTTGAATTATAAATTGTATTATTATTTTCAGTATATCGAAGATAAATATGGCATTGTATTGATAAGGAGGAAAGGGAAGTAAAGTGGTTTATTGTTTTTTTATCCCTATGGTACGAAGACGCTAAGGTTCTTTTTGTAAAATAGTAAATTTGTTTAACTAGCCTACAATTTTTAACCTTTAACTGGCAAGATCATAAATGAATATTTTCTAAATTTTGTGTCTACATACTACGGTTACTTCCTGCCGCTTATAATTATTTCTCGTTAAAGCGCCAAGTCGCAAAAATTTCATTCAACAACCCAACGCAACAACTTCATCTTAAATTCAGAATAAGGCCTGTATTTTATAAATGGCTCAAACCACATTCCCTTATACAAAACACTTTTATGATGACTAAAGGCGTTAAAGCCTTTCTTTCCATGATAATCGCCCATGCCGCTATATCCAACACCACCAAAAGGTAGCTTCGAATTAGAAAGGTGCATAATAGTATCGTTTACACACCCCCCACCAAACGAAATTTCATGAATTATTTTCTTTCTTATTTTCGTTTTATTTGTAAAAATATAAAGCGACAACGGTTTGGAGAGTTTTCTCACCTGGGCAAGAGCTTTATCAAGATCATTAAATTCGATGACCGGAAGAATGGGTCCAAAAATCTCATCTTCCATCACTTTATCATCAAAGGTAACATTGTGAAGAATAGTAGGACTGATAAACAAGTTCTCTTCATCCATTTTACCGCCATAATATATTTTTTCTTTATCAATTAACCCGGTTAATCTTTGAAAATTGGGTTTATTAATGATTCGTACATAAGCTTCGCTGCCTTTGGGATTCTCGCCCTGAATTTTAATGATCTGATTTTTAAGTTCGTTCAAAAATTCATCTTTAATATCTGTATGAACAAGCAAATAATCGGGTGCTACACAGGTTTGTCCTGCATTTAAAAATTTTCCCCAGGCAATTCGTTTAGCAGCCATTTTCAAGTTGGTGTCAGGAAAAATAAAAGTTGGGCTTTTACCCCCTAACTCAAGGGTAGCAGGTATTAGATTTTTAGCTGCTGCCTGATATACAATTTTTCCTACCCCTGTACTCCCGGTAAAAAATATCTTATCAAACTTCTGTTCAAGCAATTCGGTTGTTTCGGATACGCCTCCTTCTTTAACATACAAAAATTCAGCATTGAAATTTTCATTAAATATTTTTGCCATTATAGCCGAAGTATTGGGAGCCAGTTCGCTGGGTTTAATGATTACTGTATTCCCGGCAGCGATAGCCGAAACTGCAGGAAGTAAAGCCAGCTGATAAGGATAATTCCAGGCTCCGATAACCAGCGTATTTCCGTAAGGTTCGGGAATAATACGGCTTTTTCCCGGTAGATTGGCAAGATTGGTAGAAACTCGTTTGGATCTGCTCCATCTTCTTACTTTTTTAATGGACAGATTTATTTCATGATAAAGAATTGACAACTCTGTTTCGTAAGTTTCAAAAGCCGATTTCCCAAAGTCTTTATCAATCGCCTCGTAAAGTAATGACTCATTCTTTTTTAAAATGGCTTTAAATTTTTGCAATTGTTCTTTCCTGAAAATTATTGATTTTGTTTGATGGGAAAGAAAAAATTCCTGCTGTAATTTGAATATTTCTGATATTTTCATGGCTAACTATTTTTATGTCCTTTAATTTCATCCATTGATTTATAAACACCAAACCATTTACCCACTATAATATCGAACCAACGAGCAGGTAAAATACCTTTAATCAAGGGTAACCAATAAATGATTTCCGGCATACGGACAAAAATTTTATTTATAATAACCGCGCGAACAATTTTTCGGACTGCTATTTCTGGCTTTATAATAGGTATTAACCGTGATTTAATCCCTTCGAACATGCCGGTACTTATATAATAAGGCGTTACGGTAGTTACTTTTATTTTTTTATGCATCCGATCCATTTCATGTCGCAACGAGTTGGAACAGCCAATAAAGCTCCATTTGCTGGCACAATAAATCGACATTTTCGGATTAGCAACCATCCCGGCTGCTGAAGCAATATTTACAATATGTCCCTCTCCTTTATCTTGCATGTCCTGAATAAATTCAAGCGTAATATGCATTAATGCCGAAGTATTGATATTCATGGTAAAATCAATATCCTGGTGTGAATGCTCATGGAAAAATTTACCCACACACAACCACTCCGGCATAATTAATTAAAATATCTACCATACCCTCTTCATCTTTAACTTTTTGGGCGGTTTGTTTTACCTGCTCCAAGTTGGCTACATCCACCTGATAATAAAAAATGTTAAACCCTGATACTTTGAGCTCATTTGTTGTATTCTCAAAATTTTCCCGGTTAATATCCCAGATAATCATTTTTGCTGCACCCAGACTTAAAATTTTTCGAGCCATTATTTTGCCAATGCCGTTAGCCCCACCGGTAATGAGTACCGTTTTATCTTTAAATGTTGTAATCTTATGCTACGTGTTTTTCAATGTTTATTAAAAAATACACGACCCAAAAGCAACTTTTTCTCTAATTTAAACATCTTTAAAGTATAAAACAATTTTAAAAATGATGAAGCCCGAAAAATTTATCGGAATCATTCTTTTAGCCACTCTTTTAAGCTGCCGGACGGAACAAAAGACCGAGCAAAAAATTGGTGAAGTTATCTTCGATTCTAATCAATATATTTTGAACAGCACTTTTGCCGTTGATGTTTATATTAATGGCACGAAGATAGACCCTCGTCCAAAACATACCTTTGAAAATCATCAAAAGGCCATCTCGCTGGAAAATTACCGCAAAAAAATGGAAGTAGGAGTGCATGATTATGAAGTAAAAATTTACTCATTTAACGGTGAACCAGGAAAGTCTATTACCGGAAAATTTATTGTGAAAGAAAATCAAACCAGCGAAGTTTTTATTGATTTTAAAGAGTATAGCAGCTGGTTTTAACCATTCTTTTTATTTAACATTTCATTTTTTTACCATCGAACAGAATTTATCCATCTGCTAAGCGGGATTTGCAATTCCGCTTGTGTTTTTCGAAAAATTTATAATTTTTCATCATCTTACCGTTTTCCATCTAAAATCGACTGGAATCACATCCATAATCCCTTTTTCTTCTGCATAAAACCTGGCGATGGAATAAATGTATTCTTCCGGACTATTAACAATTCCGCTTCTTACCGGATTATTATGAATATAATTAACCTTTTCTTCGATAAATGTATTTGAAAAAACTTCGACCGCATGATTTTCATGCGTCCAGAATTGATAATTACCCTTCTTATTCTGTCGCTTAGCAGCATAAGTAAATAACCGCATCATCCATTCCCGTCTGCTCTCATTTTCGTTATTTATTGCATCAATTATCTTTTTACTTGTAAATTTTTTGAAATCACGAATAGTTGCACTTAGTTCGCCTTTTGAACTCCTTGCTAATATGTGCACATGATTCGACATTATTACATAGGCATAAATCTCAAAACCTTTCTCCTTTTGACAGTATTTTAAACTATCTATAATTATATCGCGATAAACATTTCGAGTAAAAATATCAATCCAAAATACTACTTGAAAGGTTAGATAGTATGCAGCTTCTTGATTTTTTATTTGATAACCTGTTGGCATTGTTTGTTATTAAACTTTATTAAATACTTACTGTAAATATAATAATTAATAATGCTAATGCATTATACCGAATTACAAATCCGGCAATGAAAGAAAACGGAAATACAATCTCCGCTTAGCGGGGGTATCCTGTTGGCATTTGTAAAAATTTGTAACCTAAAGATAACAAATTCTGCGAATAATATTGAATTACAAATTCAATAATAAAGAAAGCGGCAAAATATTTGCCGCTTAGCTTCTTCGATTTTACATATTAGGCTCAGCTAGGGAACCAGGAAAGTCTATTACCGGAAAATTTATTGTGAAAGAAAATCAAACCAGCGAAGTTTTTATTGATTTTAAAGAGTATAGCAGCTGGTTTTAACTGTTTTATAAAAATTTCATTTTTATTCTTCCCGGTTCATATTTATCCTTAACTTTATCCTATAAAAAATGGAACGATGAAAATTCCCATTTACCAGGTAGATGCATTTACCAGCGAAGTTTTTGGCGGAAACCCTGCCGCTGTTTGCCCGCTCAACAAATGGCTTGATAAAGATATTATGCAAAAAATTGCCATGGAAAATAATCTTTCCGAAACGGTTTTTTTTGTTCCAAAAGACGACACTTTTGAAATCCGTTGGTTTACGCCAAAAGTAGAAATAAACCTGGCCGGGCATCCTACATTAGCTGCTGCATGGGTCATTTATAACGAGTTGAAATACCAAAAACCGGTTATCCGGTTTAAGTCTCCACTTAGCGGCGAACTGATTATTGAAAAAGATCAAAACCTGCTGATTATGGATTTCCCGTCAAATGAAGGAAAGGTTATTCCAGCACCAGAATATTTAATGGATGGTTTAGGAGCAGAACCTGTTGAAGTAATCCAATCAAGAGATCTTTTGGCAATATATAAGAACCAGCAGGAAATAGAAAAAATTAAGCCCAACTTCGGAATATTGGAAAAAGTTGAAACATTTGGGATTATCATTTCTGCCCAAGGTGAAGATTGCGATTTTGTATCTCGTTTTTTTGCTCCACGTGCAGGAATTAACGAAGACCCGGTTACGGGATCTGCCCATACTACACTTATTCCTTACTGGAGTAGGAAACTTCAGAAAAAAAAGCTGGAAGCCATACAATTATCCGAACGCAAAGGAAAACTTACCTGCGAATATCAAGGTGAAAGAGTTAAAATTGCCGGAACAGCCAAACTTTTTATGAAAGGTGAAATTTTTATCTAATCATTTAAAAATATCTATAAAAAGTTAACCTCAAAGTAAAAAATACTGTATAAAGAATATAAATTATCCATTTATTTTTTTAATGTTTTATAAACCAAAAGTTTAGCATTGCTAAAAAAATCAAAAAATAGCACACTGATATTAGGTTTGAAAATATTTTTTTGAATATATTTCGGATGTCATAAACAATTAAAATTTTTAATAAAGTGGCTAAAAAAAGAGTAGTAATAGATTACGAGAAGCTTCCTTCAGAAACCATCAATAGTATCAAAGCAAAATATCCTGATGGTTACGAAGACAACCTGATTACCTTTACCAACAAGGAAGGCAAATTTGTTTCAGCATTACCCTTTGAAACAGAAAAAATTTACTATCTGGTAAGAATGACAGAGCGTGAAGCCCGTCAGATTATTAAAGAAGATGACGATTACGATGATGCAGGTAAACTGAGAGATGATTTTTCTGACGATTTAAAAGATACAGATGACAATGATGACACGGAAGAATACTTAAGTGATAATTTCGACGAAGCGGTCAATATTAAAGATGATGCTTTTGATGATGATTAAAAATCCTTCTTCCTTCTAAATATAATCAACAAATAGATACTTCAACATATACAGTTTATTATTTTAACATTTACTCACAGGAATTACTTCATTTTGTTTATCCAATTATACTGTGATGATACATTAAATAACCTGTTTGATGTCATTTTAAATAAACAACATAACGCCTGCCTTTACATTAACAAGTAAAAAAAGAGAAGAAATTATGAGTAAATATACAGATCAAGCAAAAGCCGTTTTTGATTTTATTGGAACATTATCAAAAAAATCCAGGAATTTTTATTACCATCCGATGCGAAGAATTTATCGCATGTCATATACAGGATGTACTGAAAGCAGAAGCAACACAGGAAGAGATTGTTGAAACCATTGGTGTTGCTGTAGTTATGAGCGGCGGACCTTCCGTTGCTTATGGAGACCTGGCCTAAAAAGCAATAAAAAAATGATGTAATAAACAAAAAGGATTCAAAAAAGAGCTGCTTAAAATAATGGCAGCTCTTCTATTTTTTGCCTTTTCATACCTTCTTTTTTACTCTTTTAAAAACAACTCAGGTGTAAAGGTTAGGATTAGATACGAAAAATAGGAAAAATCACTGGGCGCTGCCGATTGTAAATGCTCCATAGTTTCTGAAGGAAAAAACACAGAGAATCCTATTCGTAAATCTACAGGTATATTTGCTTTATAACGATAAATGAAATCAATTTCATCTCCAAGCAATTTGTCAAAATCTGCAGCTCCTATTTCATCAATTTCTTTCTGCAAACTAAAAAAATGGTAATTTAGGTTAACAGAATGAGCAGCGTTAATTTCATACCCAAACTTTGCAAAAAAATCACGTAACCCTAAATCCAGTGTCGATTTATAAAGATTAGAAAAGTAATCCATTTCACCATAAAAACGGTGCCTGCCACCATATAAAATATCAAAGGAATTATCGCCCGGGGCATCACTTTCCCCGCTTAACCAATCCAACCCAATGCCGACATTGAATGGAACGAAAATTTGATAATCGCCCGCTAAACTAAACATATAGGCATTTACATTTTCTCCAGTCTGCTTTGTTCCCATTTGATAAAAGATATTACCTGATAACGAATAATTTTCACTTTTGATCTTTAAATACGGGCCAAAAGTAGCAGTAAGATAGACGGTTTCGCTGTCTTCTTCTTTCTGATAACCAGACAAAATACCCGTAAAAGATAAATAGGACTTATTGGTGATATTCTGTTTTAGATAAATAAAATCTAAAAATTTCATTTTATCAGGGGTGTATTCATTCCCAAATAAATTCTCTGAATCATTGTTCAATGATAATCCTAAATCAAATTGAAAATTATTTTTTTTGTATCCATATAAAATACCATCATAAGTTAAACCATGCTGTCCCCAGTTTCTGCCTGAGAGCAACCGTTGATTGTCATAGCTCCATTGCTGCCTCCCGACTTTGATAAAACTATTTGACCCAAGCTTTAGCCAAAGCCATGCCTGATATAAATCTAAACTGGCATTATTACCTTTCACCCCTGTTGATGAATATAAATCCTCATCGCCCCATACGCGAACATCCTGTATGCTAAAACCCATTCGATATTTTTCTTGTATATAATTAAAATTCAATCTTGATCGCTGACTGATAAAATATGCAGCTTTATTATCTTCTACCGGTAATTGTTTATATCCATGACGTTGTTCAGTTCTTGGCCTTAGTTCTGCATCAATGCTAAATTGCGCTTTTAATGTTGAACTTAAAAATAGTAATACTAAAAAAAAAATATAATATTTTTCATATTTATATATTAAGATATTTATTTGACATTTAAAGTCAAAATTTCTTACAAAATTTTGCAATTTTTTATAATTAATTATAAGCTCCTTTTAAATAAGCTTTGGTCATCTCGTGTTGTGGGTGTTCAAAAATTTGCTTTGCTGGTCCATGTTCTATGACTTTACCCAAATACATAAAAATTACATAATCGGCAATTCGTCTTGCCTGTCGAAGAATATGGGTAACAACAACAATGGTATATCGTTGTTTGAGTTTTAAAAACATCTCTTCAATATCTTTACTTGAAACAGGGTCGAGGGCAGATGTAGGTTCGTCTGCCAGAATAATTTCCGGGTCAACAGCCAATCCCCTGGCCAAACACAACCGTTGTTGTTGCCCTATGGATAATGCCGAGGCGGGATCTTTTAACCGGTCTTTTACTTCCTCCCACAAGCTAACCTGGCGTAAATAATTTTCCACCCGTCTAATTAAAAACTTCTTTCTACGCCTTCCGCTTATTTTTAGTCCGTAAGTAATATTATCATAAATACTCATAGGTAAAGGATACGGACTTTGAGACAGCAAACCCATTTTTTTTCGCAATTGAGTTATCTCTATTTTAGGATGTAAAATATCCTCATTCCCATTAAAAATATTGCCCGTTATTTTTACATCCGGATTTAAATCGGTAAGCCTGTTAAGGCTTTTTAACAGGGTAGTTTTCCCACATCCCGATGGCCCTAAGATTACGGTTAATTGATTTTCGGGAATAACAAGATTTATATCTTTTAAGATATGCTCTTTCCCTATGTAAAGATTTAGGTGATTGATTTTTATTTTTTCTCCGTTTATCATGATATCCAAATTTTATCTAATTTTTTTCTGTTTAAACTTACTTGAAACAATTCTGGAAGAAACACTGATTATTAATATTATAACTGTAAGAATTACTGCTGCTGCATAGGCTCTGTTTTGAACTTCAGGAATTGGAGAGCTTAGTTGAAAAAAGATAGATAAAGGCAATGTTGCAACCGGTTGGTTTAATGCAGTGGGGATATAATCGGTATATCCGGCAGTAAATAAAACTGCTGCTGCGTCTCCTATAGCTCGTCCAAAGGCAAGAAGAATAGCCGTTACAATACCCGGAATACTTTGCCGGCATACCACTTTATAAGCTGTTTCGGATCGGGTAGAACCAAGTGATAAGGCAGACTCAAGCAAACCTTTGGGTACCGTCTTTAACACCTCATCCATCGAACGGACCATAATGGGAATAATAAATAAGGTTACTGTTATTATTCCGGCTAATAACGAGGTACGTACCCCAAAGTAAATCATAACAGAGAACCCAAAAGCTCCATAAACAATTGATGGGATACCCCATAATAAATCAAGCAAAAAGCGAATAAAATTTACCAGTCTGCTATTTTTAGCTCTATGAATATTGATATATAAAGCTAACGGGAGACTAAAACATAGCCCCAAAATGGTAGAACCCAACGCCAGATATAAAGAACCAATAATTGCATTTAATATACCTCCTTCTTTTCCGAAATAATAACCTCCTTGAGGAATTTGACTTATCATTTCCCAGCTTAACGATGGTAATCCTTTATAAAGAATACTTATAATAATCATTAATAAAACAACAACAATGATTAATGTTGAAAAAAACATTAAAAACCGATTTAAATATTCTTTAGCTTTTTGAAACATTTTTTTTATCATTTCAAATCTTTTTTTCAGAACGTAAGATTAAATACCTCGAACCAAGATTAAAAACAGTTACCACAACAAATAAAATTAATGCAGCAAACATTAAGGCAGAGTCGTACATAGGAATAGATAACATTTCTCCATAATTATTAGCTATAAGTGAAGGCAAAGGATATCCCGGCTGAAAAATACCTGTAGGGATTTTTACTACATTCCCTACCACCATTAATACTGCAATGGTTTCGCCAAAAGCTCTGGAGATACCCAAACCATAAGCAGAGACAATCCCGGGAAAAGCTTTTTTTAAAGTTACTTTTTTTATGGTTTCCCATTTTGTAGCACCTAATGATAATGAAGCCTCTTTAAGTTCTTGTGGAACCGTATTAATAACTTCAATCAGAATATTTAAAATAAACGGGATAATCATAATGGATAAAACAATAGATCCAGTTAAAACAGTATATCCGGAATTTGGATGCCCTAAAGAGGCACCTAAACGAGATATAAAAGGAACAACTAAGATAATCCCCCACACTCCATAAATCACCGAAGGAATCCCTGCCAATATATCAATAACAGGGTGCATTATTTTAAGCACCCATCTTTTGGCATAGTGGGTTAAATGGATTGCTGAAAGCATACAAATTGGTCCACAGATTAAGATAGACAGAACGGTAACCCAAAGTGAACTTATAATAAAAGGGAGAAAACCGAATTCTCCTTTCATTGGATGCCATTGACTTGAAAAGAGTAATTGCAGCAATGATTCTTCTTTAATTAATAAATTGGACTTAAATACTAAACCAATACCCAAGAGAAAAGGCAAAAATAAAACAATGAGAAAACAGACAAGCATCCACGAAGAATGCAGCTTATCTTTAAGGATTCGCCCAATTTTAAAGAAACGAATGGATTTAATGCTCATTATTCTCCAATTCATTTATTATTGATTAAGGCTTTCAAATCCATCTTGTAATTTCATTCCAGATAATTTTACATATCCGGCTTCCTGAACATATTCCTGTCCATCGGTAACTATCCATCGAAGAAATTCTTTAACTACTTTTCTTGTGGGTTTTCCTTTTGATACAAAATATAAATCACGTGCTGGTGGAGAAGGATATTTTCCTGTTTGTATAGCAATATTTATATCATCTAATTTGTTATAAAAATTTTCTTCAGAATCAATTTTGCCATTTTCATTTAGGTCAATGGGTATAATATCCAGGCCGGGGTGTTTTTTCCGGGTTTTAATATCGTAAACGTAGATAACATTATTATAAGCAATCCCTTTTCGATCATTCTTAACAGCATCGGCCATTCCAGGATCGCCATAAATACCAGTTCCCATGAGATCTTCTTGATTCCCCCCTAAATATTCAGCCCATATTTGAGCTGCTCCACATGCATCAGACCTTGTATACACATTCATGGACAAATCTTTTGCTGCGGATCCTTCAGTCCATTTTTCCCAGCTAGTAAACTTTTTATGAATAAATATATCTACAAAATTCTGCTGGGTAAATCCATATTTTTGAACATTATCAGCAAAAGGGGAATTGGCATTCATAGTAGGAAGAACCGCATCCTGAGCAACTGCAACCCACCATAATCCTTTTGCTTTTTCTACATCTGTTATTCCCCGGGAAAACATCCCAAGATCAACCATCCCCGATAAAGCATCAGTCATTCCTTTTCCTGCACCACCGGCTGAAATATCAATTCGAACCTTAGGATGAATTTTTTGAAACTCCTCTGCCCAACGAGCAGTAATTGGATATAAAGCAAAAGCTCCCGAAATAGTTATCGTTCCTGAAAGCATTTGTTCTTTATTTTTTTCACTTGTTTGTATCTCCTTTTTTGGGTTATTTTTACAAGAAAAAAAAGTGCCGATTAAAATACTAATTATTATAAGTATTAAAGTTTTTGTGTGTCTCATCATAGTATAAGTTTTAAGATTAGATAGAGCAAATGTAGAATCGATCATTTACATCGAAAACAGCACAAAAACTTAAATTGAATGGAGTAAAATACGAATTATTGATAAGTATAAATACCTATTGAACAAAAAAGCATTTATTAATTTTCAGAAGCAACAGGAAGAGTAAAATAAAACACCGTTCCTTTATCAGGCATACTCTCTGCCCAAATTTCACCTCTATTCCTTTCCACAAACTCTTTACATAAAATCAATCCTAAACCAGATCCAACCTCATTATTTGTCCCCGATGTGGTAAAAAATTTTTGGGAATTAAATATTTCTTTAGCCGTTTTTTCATTAAAACCAATTCCGGTATCTTTTACAGCAACTTTACAAAATTGCTCTTTTTTATCAACAGCAATTGAAACAAACCCTCCAGAAGAAGTATATTTTAATGCATTAGAAATAATATTCCGTAAAACGCTCATAATCATATTAACATCCACATATACATCATAATCTGAATTTAACTCAGCCTTTAATGAAATATTTTTATGATCGGCTATGGTTTTAAATAGTTGCAAGTTTTTATGAATAATAGAATTCAAACGAACAATTTCAGGTTGATAATTAAGTTCTCCTCTTTGGCTTTTAGCCCAAAGGAGTAAGTTTTCCAATAGATCACTTACCGATTGGATGGATTTGAAAAATACATTAAAAACATCTTTAAGATTATGATTATTAACAATTTCCTCATCATCAAGCAACATTTCAATGAGTGAACGAAGATTGCCAATAGGGCCACGTAAATCATGCCCAATAATCAAGAACATTTTATCTTTGGTTGCATTAATCTTCGATAGTTCTTCTTTTTGTTTTTCTAATAAAAAATTCTGTTGTCTTCGGTGTTTTAAAGTATACAATACATAAATAAAGGTGCCGACCAATAAAGCTAAAATAACTAATAATGCCATATTAAATAATCGGGTGCGATGAAGTTCCAGTTCTTTAATTTTTTTATCTTTATTGAGTAAATCAATCTCAGCCTGTTTTTTTTGCTTTTCGAGTTGGTATTCAAGGTCAAATATTTTTTCAGATAACTCTTGGTTAAAAAGCGTATCATTAAGATTGATAATTAGATTATTATAGTCGGATGCTTTTTTATAACTTCCTAATTGATAGTTTACTTTTGATAATACTTTAAAAGCATCCCTAATAAGTAAACGAGAACCTATCTCGTTTGCTAACATTAAACTTTTTTCTGCGAAATCTTTTGCCTTATAATAATCTCCATGCTGGCAATACAAAAATGATTTTTTTACATAAGCATTGGCCAATAAATCTATATCTGAATTCTTGTCTACTGTTTCGATGGTTTTGTTGTAGTTTTTATGTGCGAATTCATATTGATTTAGTTCAAAATACACATCCCCAATATATTTATAACAAACTGCCTGGGCAGGAATATTGTTTAATTCAATTCTTAAATCAAGAGCTTTTTCTAAATAATCCAGGGCTTCCTTATATTCTTTTTTTAACATTTTTGCCCTGCCTAAATTTAAAAAAATATAAGCCAGCATTCTTTTATGCTCAATTTCTTCGGCTATTTCTTTGGCTTTAAGTAAATTTTCAATGGCAATGCTGTAGTATTCCTGGTAGATATACAAATTCCCTATATTGATATAAAAATAACCTTCCAGTTCTTTGTCGTTATACTTTTGTGCAAGCTCTAGGCCTTTAAAATAGTAATCGAGTGATTCGGAATATTTACCAAGAATACGGTAAGCAACACCAACAAAACTATGTGCTTGAATATAGTTTTCGTAGTCTTCATACTTTCGGGCTAACTCCATTGCCTTTAAGCCATGTTCAATTGATTTTTCAGGAAAAGAGTTACGTTGTTCCCAACTAAGTTCATTCAGAATTTCTGCTTTTAATGAATCGTGAGAAATAGCAAGTAATTTGTATAAACTATCAACCTCTGTATTGATACTCCCAAAACATAAAAAAAATAAAAAAATAAAAAAATTACTTAAAACAAATTTCTTCATATATCATAGGGAAAATATTTAAGATAAAAATAAATAAAAATAAGATACAAACAGAATTATTTTTTTTTGTTCATCAAAAATTTATAAATAGTTATTTGTTATTCAATGAACTTTAAACAAACAATCGATTATTTTAAATCCGGATAATCTTGTTTTTGATAGCATACATCACCATGCTAGCGGTATTTTTTGAACCGGTTTTTTCTAAAATATTTGCTCTATGTTTATCAACGGTTCTTTTACTCAAAAACAGTTTATCGGCAATTTCTTGATTAGAGTAGCCTTTACATATTAAATGTAATACTTCGATTTCCCTCTCGGATAAATTGTCTGTTTTACTTTGAGAGGTTGTTAGCTCTCTCATATTTTGAACAATAGACAATAATAATTCTTTAGAAAAATAGCTTTCACCTTTAGCCACTTCTTTAACCGCTTGAAGCACATCATCTATTTCAGAATTTTTTAAAAGAAATCCTTTTGCACCTGCTTCAATCATCTGATAGTAATATTCATACTCTTCAAACATAGTTAAGGCAATAATTTTACTGCCCGGATTACGCTCAACAGCTAACCGGGTTGCTTCAATGCCATTCATTACAGACATTTCAATATCCATAAGAACAATTGTATTTTCAAAATTATCAAGTTGTTTTAAAAATTCTTCCCCATCAGCTGCTTCACCAACCACTTCAACCTCATCTGAGTTACTTAAAATTAATTTTAACCCATCTCTAAACAACGTATGATCGTCAACAATTACAACCCTAATTTTTCCCATTTCTATTATTTAATGTTAACACTTATAAAAGCATGAAATCCTTTTCCATTATTACTTTCAATTTCATAATAACCATGAATTGATTCGAGCCGTGATATCATATTTTGTAATCCTGAGCCTTTATTCTTTCGAATGGAATCATAAGTAAAAGCAAAACCATTGCCATCATCATCATAAAATAAATCAATGACATCATTTTTGTGGGTGAGGCTAATTTCTATACAATCAGCCTCAGCATGCTGAATAGAATTATGAATTAATTCACAAACAATCCGGTATAAAATAATTTCGATATTTTGGTTGATTCGTTGATCAAGCATATTCGAATGGAAATGTATGGCTACCTTATTCAATTTATTAATATTATCTGTAAAATTTTTTATGGCTTTGGCTAAACCAAAATTATTCAACACATGAGGACTTAAATTATTCGAAATATCTTTAATGCTTTTTATGGCTTCATTAATAATGTTATCCGTATTTTTTATGATCTCAATATTTTTCGGATCTTTTTCTGATTTTAATAAAGCAGAAATTGAAATTTTTACGGTTGACAACAAAGGTCCTAACCCATCATGTAAGTCTTTTGCAAATCTTTTTCGCTCCCTCTCCTCAGTCATCATAATTGCATTCAAAACCTTTTTCTCTTCATTTTTACGATCAAATTCAGCTTTTCGTAAATAATTAAATATTTCGGGAATGATAATAACACCGGTAGCTATTAAAATTGAAACAATTACAGCAATCCAGTCGTTTAATAAATTCAAATCTTCATTAGCCGGTTGATTCATAAACTGAAAAAGGTCAATAAAGCGCCTCACAGCCATAAATACAAAACCTATGGATATTAATATCCACGATATTTTGTACTTCGTTACTTTGGTAAGACGCAAAGCAATAAAAACAGCTACCAATTGAAGAACGATTGATATTATAAGGGCTACAAGTCTAAACATTTACTATCTATTTTAAACAAAGATAAAATAATTGAAGCATAAAACACATAAATAATTGTAATACAATAAATGTCCTTTTATAAAATTTTATAATTTAGTGCAAATTTTAAAAATAGCGGTATTATGGCTAAGAACTATTTTGTCATTACTCTGTTTATTCTGTTATCGAATTCAATGGTTTTCTCTCAAAATATCGAAGCACATGTTTTTGAACCGGAAAGTGTTGATATCAATATAATTAATAATCATCATCCAGACCTTTTATTAAACATTTTTTTAAGAGATCGCAGGGTATCAGGAAATTTATATCAGAAAGAAATTTACTCAACCATTAAAAATCAATTTCAAAAAAGTTTTCCTAAAACAAAAATAATCTTTATTGATAATATTCGAGATATTAATACTATTGAAACAAATCAGGTTTTAGAAATCATTGATATAATTGATTATTTTGTAGGCAAAAGATCAAATAAATGGATTGGAAAAACTACCTTTGATTTAAAAATTTTTGACTATCGAAAAGGTGATGTTCAAGAAATGAATCAACAAATTACAAATACTGCCACAAAACCCGACAGACAGTCGTTGCAATCAGCAAAACAGGCGCTTGCCGCATCGTTAAAAAAAACCTTAACCGAAACAATAAATTTTACTATGAATTCGATTTCTGACAACAAAGAATTTGAATCAATAGACGAAAAAAATTAATTAAGAATTTACGATTAGATTCTAATTAAATATATTAACCATAAAATTATAACACAAAAAATCGATGGAGCTACTAAAAATACAAAAAATTGAAAAACGTTTTATCAATCATCTGGCACTGGATGATGTAAACATGACCGTTCCAGAAAACAGTATTTATGGACTACTGGGACCAAACGGAGCCGGAAAAACAACTTTAATAAGAATTATTACCCGAATAACTGCTCCTGATAAAGGCCGTATATTTTTGCATGGCAGAGAAATGAAGCCCGAAGACATCCATAATATTGGATACTTACCTGAAGAGCGTGGATTATACAAAAAAATGAAAGTTGGCGAGCAGGCTCTGTATTTAGCCCGTTTAAAAGGATTATCAAAAAGAGATGCCTTAAAAAAATTAAAATACTGGTTCGATAAATTTGAGATGCAGGCATGGTGGGACAAAAAGGTAGAAGAACTTTCCAAAGGCATGCAACAAAAAGTGCAATTTATTATAACTATTTTACATGAACCTAAACTTTTAATATTCGATGAACCATTTAGTGGATTCGACCCCATTAACGCCAATCTGCTAAAACAGGAAATTTTAAAATTAAAAAAGAAAGGATCAACCATTATTTTCTCAACCCATAACATGGGCTCTGTCGAAGAGTTATGCGATCATATAACGCTTATCAATAATGCTAAAAATTTATTAGAAGGCCCTATTGACAAAATTCGTCATGAGTACAAATCAAACATTTACGAAATAACATTTAACGGAGAATATCAAAAGTTGGAATCAGCAATTAAAGAGCATTATCAAATCATTGAACAAAAGAAAATTAATGGATATAATGGTGTTCGCATAAAACTATTACATCAAACCAATGAAAACGAATTACTTTCGTTAATTATACCTGCTGTGGAAATCATCTCCTTTAATGAAATTATTCCTAGCATGAATGATGTATTTATAAAAGCTGTAAATGAAAACAAAAAATAATTGCCATAAATATTAACCATCATGAATAAAATAAATCTGATTATATCGAGAGAATACTTAACCCGTGTTAAGAAAAAATCATTTATAATTCTAACAATTTTAGGGCCTGTTCTTTTTGCGGCTCTCTTTATTGGCCCTGCTTGGATTGCATCAATTGAAGATACAGAGATGAAAAACATTGCTGTATTGGACAGCTCAGGTATTTTCATCAATAAACTTCCCGATGCTGATTATATTAAATTCGAATATATTGCAGATAAATCGTTAAACGACGTAAAAAAAGAATTTCCCGAATCGGACTATTATGCTGTTCTACAAATTTTACCAAGCATACCTTACGAACCTAGCGCAGTTCATCTTTATTCAAAAAAGAAAGCTAGTTTTTCGGTAAAATCGCATATTGCCAGTTCCATGGAAAAAGAGCTAAAAAATAAAAAATTGCGTAGCCACGGAATTGATGAAGCCGTTTTAGAATCTATTAAATCGGATGTTTCGATTCGAACAATTCAGTGGACTGATGATGGCGAAGCAAAAGAAAGCTCAACGGAAATTGCTATGGCTGTAGGGTATGCAGGAGGTTTTATGATTTATATTTTCATCTTTATGTTTGGCGCACAGGTTATGCGTGGTGTTATCGAAGAAAAATCAAGCAGGATAGTTGAAATCATTGTTTCCTCGGCCAAGCCATTCCAACTTATGATGGGCAAAATTGTGGGTATTGCCTTAGTTGGATTAACACAATTTTTACTCTGGATTATTCTAACCTTTTTAATTGTTAGTGGGGTTAAAACAGCTTTTTTTCCAGAGTTGGGCACAAAAAACGCACAAGAGGTGGTTGTACAGGATATGTTTGAAGATCAGGATATAAAACAAGTTGAAAATATGCAGCCACAAAATATGGATCAATTTTCAGGCATTTTTAATTCGATAAAATCTATCGATTTTGGCGTTATTATTGGCTCTTTTATTTTCTTTTTCCTTGGCGGATATTTATTGTATGGATCTTTATTCGCAGCTGTAGGATCTGCTGTGGATAATGAAGCCGATACCCAGCAATTTATGTTTCCTATAACCATTCCTCTGATATTAGGAATATTTGTGATGATAAATGCCATTAATACCCCCGACAGTCCAATCGCATTCTGGTTTTCAATTATTCCATTTACTTCACCTATTGTAATGATGGTTCGTATCCCATTTGGTGTACCTTATTGGGAATTAGCCCTTTCAATGGGTTTATTGATTTTAACATTCTTAGCCACAACATGGATGGCCGGAAGGATTTACCGTACCGGTATTTTAATGTATGGTAAAAAAGTGAATTATAAAGAACTGTGGAAATGGATTAGATATAAATTTTAAAATATGACAAGGGAGCTAAAAATAAGCTCCCTTTTTTAGCGATAAATCACCCTTCCAAAAACGATTATTTGTATTTTTGATTTTTTCATTCATTACAATAAATACATTTATGAAAATTGCCATAATTGACATGGGCACCAACACTTTTAATCTGCTTATTGCAGAAGTATCTCAAAACAAAAATTTTAAAATAATTTTTAAAGATAAAGCCGGGATAAAACTTGGAAAGGGTGGCATCAACCAAAGAAAAATTTCATCTGAAGCGTTTCAACGTGCAATAGATGCTATAGATAAACACTTAAAAACTATTCAAAAATATAATGTAGACCAAATCTTTACTACTGCAACCTCAGGTGTAAGAAGCACTCAAAACGGACAAGAATTGGTTAAGACCCTGGAAAAACAATTCAACATAAAAATTCAAATTATTTCTGGTGATGAAGAAGCAGAGTTAATTTACCGTGGGGTAAAACAAACTGTTGAATTTAATGAGCACAATGCTTTAATTTTAGATATTGGTGGAGGGAGCAATGAATTTATCATTGCCCATAAATCCGGATTTTTATGGAAAAAAAGCTTTGACCTTGGAATTGCCCGGCTATTAGATCAGTTTAATCCCTCGGATCCAATTACAACCCATGAGATTGCTGCTGTTGAAAATTATATCGACAATAACCTAACTCCTTTATATGAAGCTGTTAAAAAATATCACCCCTCAAAATTAATTGGCTGTTCCGGAACCTTTGATAGTTTTAGAGCCATGATCATGGCTAAAAACAAAAGCATTCCTGATCATATAAAAAAAGAGAACCACTACCTGATTAACCTTGATGATTACAAAAATCTTCATCAGGAATTAATACAATCTACCACCGCAGAACGCCTAAAAATGAAGGGACTTGAAATCGTTCGCGTGGAAATGATTGTTCTGGCAAGTATTTTTGTTAATTTTATACTCAAAAAGTTAAAATTAAAAACGATTATTCAATCCAACTTTGCTATAAAAGAAGGATTAATGGATAAAATACTAAACAGCAAAATTTAAACCTATGGCTAAGATATTGGTAATTGACGACGAAAAAAGTATTCGTGATACCTTAAAGGAAATTTTAGAATATGAAGAGCATCAGGTAGATTTGGCTGCCGATGGTGATGAGGGATTAACCCTTTTTAAAGAAAATAAATACGATATTGTACTTCTCGACATCAAAATGCCGCAAAAAGACGGGATAGAGGTTTTGGAAGAAATCTTTAAAATCAATTATGAAATACCGGTTATTATGATTTCCGGACACGGCAATATCGATACAGCTGTGGAAACAATCAAAAAAGGAGCCTATGATTTTATCGAAAAACCATTGGATTTAAACCGGCTGCTGGTAACTATCCGCAATGCCATGGATAAATCGACCCTAGTAAATGAAACCAAAACATTAAAAAAGAAAGTAAGCAAAACATTCGATATTGTCGGAGAATCCGAAGCAATTACCAAAGTTAAAGATATGATTGAGAAAGTGGCTCCTACCGATGCACGAGTACTCATCACCGGGCCAAATGGTTCGGGAAAAGAATTAGTAGCACGCTGGTTACATGAAAAAAGTGAACGTGCAAACGGGCCATTTATCGAAGTTAACTGCGCGGCCATCCCTTCCGAATTAATTGAAAGCGAACTATTCGGGCATGAAAAGGGAGCATTTACATCGGCACACAAACAGCGCAAAGGGAAATTTGAACAATCGCATACAGGAACCATCTTTTTAGATGAAATCGGAGATATGAGCTTGAATGCACAGGCCAAAGTATTAAAAGCGCTGGAAGAAAAAAAGATATCTAGAGTAGGCAGCGATAAAGATATCCATGTGGATGTAAGAATTATTGCAGCAACCAATAAAAATCTTAAACAAGAGATTGAGAAAAACAGGTTTCGCGAAGACCTGTACCACCGATTAAGCGTAATCTTAATCGATGTACCTTCTTTAGATGATAGAAAAGAAGATATTCCGCTGTTGGCCGAACATTTTAATGAACTCATTTGTGCCGATTACGGAGCAAGTAAAAAAATTATTGCTGACGATGCCATTGAAGAACTAAAAAAAATAAGCTGGACAGGAAATATCCGTGAATTCAGAAATGTACTGGAGCGATTAATTATTTTATGCGATAAAGAAATTACTGGAAAAGATGTGGTGGCTTATGCACAGCCGATATCTAAATAGTTAAAAGTTCTGAGTTCAGAGTTTGCCTGCCGAATAGTCAGGTTCTGAGCTTATCAGTAGGTTGATTTTGATGTTTCTCATTTGATTTTTGCTGTTGCCCTTTCAGGGCGTGATTTTTGTTTCGTGCTAAATTAAAAGGGCGTTGCCCTTAATTATTGCTTTAAGGCTTTCAGCCTTTTTATGGTGAAAAAACTTTTAAAACTGAAAATTAACTTAAATGGGAAAATTATAAAGGATATAGTTTTTAAAAAAATTAACATCTCAAAGGACATAAATTAAGTTAAATATTTGCCCTGAAAGGGCGTAAGCACAAACACGGGGCATCGCCCCGCAGATAAACAAGCAATATTAAATCGCCCTGTAAGGGCATAAGCATAAAAATATGGCTCAATCATTATCCAAAGTTTATGTTCATATCACCTTCAGTACAAAAGGGAGACTGTCTTTAATAAAAGAAGAAATAAAAAATTCTCTCTTCGAGTATATTGGAGGAATATGCAAAGGTCTGGAGTGTAATCCTGTAAAAGTAGGTGGATACAGCAATCACATTCATATTCTATGTACACTATCAAGAAAAATTACCCAAATGAAATTATTAGAAGAAATAAAAAAGCAATCTTCTAAGTGGATAAAAACCAAAGGCAAAGAATATAGCAAATTTTACTGGCAAAATGGATACGGAATATTTTCTGTTAACCCATCGGAAATAGATGTTGTAATTCGATATATTGAAAATCAAGAGACCCATCATCAAAAGATTAGCTTTAAAGATGAATATAAAGCATTTTTGAAAAAGTATAACGTTGATTTCAAGGAAGAATTTCTCTGGGATTAAATGGCTAATGCCCTTTCAGGGCGTAAATTTTTTTCGTGCTAAATTAAAAGGGCGTTGCCCTTAATTATTGCTTTAAGGCTTTCAGCCTTTTTTGATAAAAAAGTATTATGATTTAAATTGATTAATTTTTATTCATTTAAAAATTAAAAACATTATAATAAATTTATAAATTGCCCTGAAACGGCATTAGCACAAACACGGGGCATCGCCCCGCAGATAAACCAGTAATAATAAATCGCCCTGTAAGGGCATAAGCATAAAAATATGGCTAAAGATAATTATCGCACTGAAAAAGATTTTTTAGGAGAAAAAAAGATACCTGAAGATGCATTATACGGTATCCATTCGGTACGGGCAAAACAAAATTTCCCGGATGATTCTCCTTTTTCTTTAGACTGGTATAAAGCAGTAGGGTTAACAAAAATGGCCTGTTACATGACCTATGATAAATTTAAGAAAGCCATTGCTGAGAAATATCCTGATAAAAAACTCCCGATAAATATATTCGAGCAACTGCTAATTGATGCCCTTATAGAATCTGCCGAAGAAATTTCCGAGGGAAAACACTTCGATCACTTTATTGTACCAGCCGTTCAAGGGGGTGCCGGCACCAGCATTAATATGAATGTGAATGAAATTATTACCAAAAAGGGCGTTGCCCTTAATTATTGCTTTAAGGCTTTCAGCCTTTTTTGATAAAAAAAGTATTATGATTTAAATTGATTAATTTTTATTCATTTAAAAATTAAAAACATTATAATAAATTTATAAATTGCCCTGAAACGGCATTAGCACAAACACGGGGCATCGCCCCGCAGATAAACCAGTAATAATAAATCGCCCTGTAAGGGCATAAGCATAAAAATATGGCTAAAGATAATTATCGCACTGAAAAAGATTTTTTAGGAGAAAAAAAGATACCTGAAGATGCATTATACGGTATCCATTCGGTACGGGCAAAACAAAATTTCCCGGATGATTCTCCTTTTTCTTTAGACTGGTATAAAGCAGTAGGGTTAACAAAAATGGCCTGTTACATGACCTATGATAAATTTAAGAAAGCCATTGCTGAGAAATATCCTGATAAAAAACTCCCGATAAATATATTCGAGCAACTGCTAATTGATGCCCTTATAGAATCTGCCGAAGAAATTTCCGAGGGAAAACACTTCGATCACTTTATTGTACCAGCCGTTCAAGGGGGTGCCGGCACCAGCATTAATATGAATGTGAATGAAATTATTACCAATGTTGCACTCAAAAAATTGGACAAAAATACTGGCGACTATCAAACCATTGACCCAATAGAACATGCCAATATTTATCAGTCTACCAACGATATCATTCCCACATCACTAAAAGTAACCATCATAAAGTTACTGGTTGAGCTGGAAGAAAAAATAAACGACCTGCGATCGGATATTGAAAAGCTGGAGGATAACAGTCGAAATCAACTACGCATTGGGTACACCCAAATGCAGGAAGCGGTGCCCTCCTCCTATGCCATGCTTTTTAGCTCGTATAACGAAGCTTTATCGCGTGACTGGTGGCGTGTATCAAAATGCTTTGAGCGAATAAAAGTGGTAAACCTTGGTGGAAGTGCTATAGGAACCGGGATGGCCGTTCCGCGTTTTTTCATTATGGAAGCGACCTCTACCCTGCAAAAACTCACCAACCTCCCCATTACCCGAAGTGAGAACATGCCTGATGCAACCAGTAATTTAGACACATTGGTTGAGGTACATGCGATTTTAAAATCTCATGCCATAAACCTGGAAAAAATGGTTTCTGATATCCGCTTGCTATCATCCGATTTGGCAGGAAGTAATGAAGTTAGTATTCCTCATAAACAGGTTGGTAGTTCTATTATGCCCGGCAAAGTAAATCCGGTAATTCCTGAATTTGTGATTAGCTCGTCCCATAAAATTTATGCTAACGATAGCCTGGTGTCATCGTTAAGCGCACAGGGTTGCCTCGAATTAAATCCTTATCTTCCGGTGATTGGCCATGCCATACTCGAAAGTATCAACCTATTAATTGCAGCCAATAAAACATTGAAAGAAAACTTTTTTAATGGATTGACGGTTGATAATCAAAAAGCCGAAGAAAGGCTTTTTAAAAGTCCGGCCATTTCTACCGCATTGATTCCTCACATTGGCTACCATAAAGCCGCCGAACTGGCAAAAGAGATGAAAAATTCGGAATTAGATGTTTTTCAAGCCAATGAAAAATTACAAATGATGGATTCTGAAAAATTAAAAAAAATACTTCAGCCTCAAAATCTACTAAAAATGGGATTTACGGTTAATGATATTAACTGCAGAACCAAACAACAATAAGTTATGAAAAATAATTTTAAAGTATCAGTTATTATCCCTTCTTTTAACGAAGCAAACAATATCAAGCCATTATTTGATGCAATATTAAAAAATACAAATGGCTATAACGTGGAAATAATATTTATCGATGATGGAAGTTCAGATAAAACCCTTGAGAACATAAAAAATCTTAGATCACAATATATTGATATCAGATACATTTCATTTACACGTAATTTTGGCCATCAAAATGCACTAAAAGCAGGTTATGATTTTGCAAGAGGCGATTGTGTAATAAGTATGGATGCCGATATGCAACACCCTCCTGAACTAATTACTGAAATGATTCATTTATGGCAACAAGGATATAAAATTGTATCAACAAAAAGAAAGCCTACAAAATCATTAAGTTTCTTTAAAAGATTTACTTCAAGATTATATTATAAAATCTTAAACTTTTTTTCTGAGATAAAAATTGAAAATGGATCTTCAGATTTCAGGTTGTTAGATAAAAAAGTTGTACAAGAGTTAAAAAAATTTAATGAAAACTATCTCTTTTTTCGAGGATTAATTCCCTGGCTTGGATTTTCACAAATTCAGCTGGAATACACAGAATCACAAAGATTTTCAGGGAAAACAAAATATAGCTTTTCAAAAATGCTTCATTTCGCTTCCGATGGAATTACCTCCTTTAGTGTTAAACCGCTAAAAATATCAATATACTTAGGTTTTATCATTGCATTTATTGCATTTCTTTATATTCTTTATGCAATCTATATTTCGGTTTTTACAAATAACGCAATTACAGGCTGGACATCAACAATTATAAGTGTTTTATTTATTGGTGGTATTCAGTTAATCATGATAGGTATTTTAGGCAACTATCTTGGAAAACTATTTATGGAAAATAAAAAAAGGCCAAACTATATTATAAAAGAAAAAAATGATTAAAAATATCCTTACCAAAAACATATCCCTTATTTGTATCCTTATTATTGGAATTGGATCAATATTTTTAAACTTCAGTCATCATAAATGGCAAAAAGAAAATAGTGTAATTGAATGGGATATTAAATCATATTATGCTTATTTACCAGCTACTTTTATTTATAAGGACCTGACGCTACAATTCAGACGCGATAATATTGATAAATTTGGAGATCTGATATGGCCTGTTGAAACGCCAACTCATAAACATGCAATTGTAACAACCATGGGATTGTCGTTTCTATATTCTCCTTTTTTTGTGGCAGCGCATATTTACAGTTTAAATTCAGATTACCAAGCTGATGGATATTCTTTACCATACCGATTTGCCCTGGTTTTTAGCTCCTTATTTTATGTTATTATCGGATTAATTTTTCTTCAAAAAACGCTGCGCGATTTTTTTAAGGAAGATGTTGTAGCTTTGGTTGTAACAGCAATCGGTATTGGAACAAATCTGTTTTATTATTACACTTATGAAGCCGCAATGCCGCACGCATATAATTTTACGCTTATCTCAATTTTCCTTTATTTAACCATCCTGTTTTATAAAAATCCCGGAATAAAAAAGATATTTTGGTTAGGCATGCTTAGTGGATTAATTACCTTAATCAGGCCAACAAATATTATAGTGCTTGTTTTATTTTTCCTATGGAATATTACATCAATAAAAGATTTTAAAGTCAGAGTTCTGTGGTTCGTAAAAGAATATAAGCTATTACTAATCATGGCATCTGCTTTTATTTTAATATGGATCCCTCAATTTATATACTGGTATTGGGTTTCGGGTAAAATATTTTATTTCTCGTATGGAGAAATTGGAGGTAAATTTTTCTTTTCAAATCCACAGATAAAAAATATTCTTATTAGTTATAAAAAAGGTTGGTTTGTTTATACGCCAATAATGCTTTTTGCATTTGCTGGAATATTTACTTTACCTAAACTTCAAAAAGGTTTATTTGTACCTATTCTCCTTTTTTCAATTATAAATATATACATTCTTGCATCGTGGTGGTGCTGGTGGTTTGGAGGCTCATTTGGCCTTAGGGCTTTTATCGATTCATATGCTATTATGGCAATCCCACTTGGTGCATTTATTACAAAACTTAGTTATAAAAAATATTTAAAAATCATTTCATTTGGTTTTATATCTGCACTTATTATTTTTAATATATTTCAAATTCAACAATATACCAATCAGTCCATTCATTATTGGTGGATGAACAAAGAAGCATATTGGGAAACATTCCTTAAGCTAAGGCCAACAGAACGTTATTGGCAAGTAATTACATTACCTGATTATGAAAAGGCCCGCGAGGGAATCTATGTTGAAATTAAACCAGAGTACGAAAAAAAAGAAAATAATATTATTCCTTCGGAAGAAGAGCTTTTAAAGCTTATATCAGCAAATATAAAAGAAGATTCAGTACAATTTTCTTTCCTGGAATCAAAAGCAGAAGAAAAAGGTGTAAATATTGATTCGCTAGTGATAGCCAGGGCAAAAGAAATTTATTATAAAGATTCAACAAAATATAAGAAAAAATTTATTATCCAAAACCTGATATTATCTATAAAGAACAACGCAGATTTACTTGAACAAATTGAAAAAAAAGCAAAAAAACGCGATATTAGCATTGATTCCATGATCGTTATAGATGCAATTTGGTTATACGAAAACAATAAATACTGATGATCGATAATAAAACCATAGCAGTAGTAATCCCTGCATACAATGAGGAAAAACAAATAGGATTTGTAATTGAAACTATTCCAGAATTTGTTGATAGAATTATTATAATTAATGATTGCTCAGCAGATAATACAAGAGATGTTGCTGAATCGTATTTTGAAAAAACGGGGTTTTCAAAACTTCCGGAGAAGAAAAAAGAAGTTTTTATTCATGAACGATACAGGCGTGCAGACAAAATTCTGAATGAAATAAGCCAAAGAGAAATAACTTTCTTCCCTGATTTTGAAATTATTCATCCTTCCGCTAATAATAGACTTGTTGTTATGAGCCTGAAGAAAAATAGCGGAGTTGGAGCAGCAGTATCTGTTGGTTATAAATGGGCAAAAGACCATCTAATAGATTGTACTGTCTCTATGGATGGTGATGGTCAAATGGACCCTTCAGAACTAAAAAATTTATGTTTGCCAATTATAAATGAAGAAGCAGATTGGACTAAAGGAAATCGTTTTGCCCATAGCAGTGCTCCTTTTCTTATTCCACGAAAGCGATTTCTTGGAAATGCTATATTATCAATTCTCACCAAAATTGCTTCCGGCTACTGGGAAGTTTCTGACACACAAACAGGCTTCACCGCCTTATCACATAAAGCCCTGTCATCCATAAAATTATACAATCTTTATAAAAGATATGGAATGCCAAATGATCGCATTATTAAACTTAATATTGCCGGATGTACTTTAAAAGAAGTACCTATAAAACCCGTTTATGATATTGGTGAAAAATCAACCATGAGAATCCGTAAAGTAATAAGACCTATTTCATGGTTATTATTCAGATCATTTTTTAAACGAATATGGACAAGATACTTGTATAAAAGCTTTCACCCACTTTTTATACTTTATCATTTTTCCTTTTTCCTTTTATTGCTTTCAATCCCTTATGGAATAAAAATCTTGTGGTACGTTTTTGAAGGATTAAAATCAAATCCTGTTACAGTAATGGCTTTCGTGTTTTTATTTATCAGCGGATTTCAGTCTTTGCTTTTTGCCATGTGGATGGATATGCAGGACAATAAAAGACTATATAAGGATTAAACTTTCTTTCTAAAAGATAAAGCCAGAAAAAAAGCAAAAAATTCACCTGCCAAAAACCATACCCTTGCTACAATGGAGATAGTTACGGCTACATCTGCATTGATCCCATTCGATATTAAGAACAAGCTAATTACACCTTCGCGTACACCTATTCCTCCAGGGAAAATTATAGAAATTAATCCAAGAACTACACTAAGAGGAAATGCAAAAGCATAGTAAAATGGAACAAATCCTGTAATGGAAATCAAAAGAAAATAAAAACCGGCAATCCATAAAAACCACCAGATTGCAATTACTCCTGAAATATGAGCAAATTCTATTACTTGTATTTTAGGGAGATTTAAAGATCTTTTGAAAGCCCTGTTCCATATTTTCTCTAAAAATCTTTGCAAACGTGTTGAAAAAAGGAGTAAAAACAATAATCCTGTTAATACAATAATAATCCATGCATATTCTTTTATCTTCTCAGTTTTTAAAACCGGATAAATACTTATTAAAAAACCAAGACATAAATAAATGAGTTGTTCTTTAAATGAAATGAACGAAAGTTTTTTTAGTTTGCGATCTTCATTTTTCAAAATAGCAGCTCTGCCGAGAATTGTCCATACTCTTCCGGGGATATATTTTGTAAATCCTACAATTCCCTGCGAATAAGCTGCCTCTTTAAAACTTACTTTTACATTGTGGAGATTCAGCACTACTTTCCAGCTAATGGCAGCAAAAACAAATCCTGTGAATAAAAATACAAAAGATATGAATAACCAATTATAATTGATCCTTAAATCCCGAAAAATCAAAAAATCTAAGTTGTAAACATAAAGCAATAAAGCTACAATCGATCCATATAATAAAATATTTACAATTCGTTTCATTTTCTAAAAATACAATATATTAGCACTATAAATAGTATCTTTAAATGTTTTTTCCTGCTAATAAAACTACAATTATAAATGATGAGTAAATATAATCTTCAAAAATTGATCTTTTTATTAACATTAATTCTCAATGTGGCTTTAGTAATTCTCCTTTTTGCTAGCATTAATTCTGAAAATATTAATACTTACCTGAGTTCAGATATGCTTTATTTACCTTCTATTTATAAAGACTTGTTCATTGATAAAAGTGGACTTGCTGGATGGAATCTAAATGCAGCTCCTAACTTTTTGCCTGATATGTTAATATTTTTTATTATCAGGAGTTTTTTTAATCATTTTATTCCTCCATGCTTCATATTTTCTTTGCTTCAAGTTTTAACCGTAATTGTTTTACTCGCAATTTTATATAAATCTATATTTAAAAAACTAAATTATATTCATTTGAGCTATGCTTCTTTACTTATGAGTATGTTTTTATTGGTATATCTTGTAAACCATGATTTTATATACTCATTTTATATGTTAAGTATAAGTTATCATGTGGGTGGATTTATTATGGCAATAATTTCTATGATACTATTATTCAGATACCTTAAGACAAAAAAAAAATTTCATTTACTAATTCTTTTTATTGTCATTCTTTTATCTGTAATAAACGATAGATTGTTTTTATTTATGTTCTCATTTCCTGTTTTTTCTCTCCTCTTAATGCTCTTGCTTAAAAAAGAAAATAAAATATTATATATAAAAATACTTGCTGCTAATACTATAGCCTTACTCCTTGGGTTATTTCTCTTTAGAATGTTAAGATTATCCGGATATGTGCATATTATAAGTCTCTCATGGAAAGCTTTCAACTTTGAGAATATTATACCTTCATTAAAAATATTTTTAGAACAACACATATTTTACATTTCTAAATTTGATTTTAGAGGAATTATTGATTTGTTATTTTTATTTAGCTTTGTAACTCACATAATACTTCTATACAAAAATTTATCAAAGGCATTAAAAGGAAAAGATTTTAATAGAAAAGAACTAACCTATCTTTTAATATTTACTTCTTTCTTATTTATTACTCTTATAGCTCCAATAATAAATGGAAGCTATGTAAGTCAGGCTATTTTTAGATACAACATTTACAGTTTGTATGCAGGAGTTTTTAGTTTTGGATATCTAATTTATAAAATTCAATCATCATATAAATTATCAATAAACTATTTAACAATTATTCTTGTTATACTTATGATTTCTGAATCAATATTTATTATTAACCGAGTAAGCAATCAAAACATTAAAAGAGGGCTTTCAGATTTCATGAACTATTATCCTGAAGAAGTACAAAGTATAGATCAACTTGCAAAGGAAAATAATTTGAGATATGGGATAGCAGAATATTGGAATGCAAAATATATAACCATGTTATCAAAACAAAATCTTCGCGTTTATACTGTTTTGAATAATCTGGGAGCATGGTATCACGTTACTAATCAAAACTGGTTTTACAAAGGTGGAAAAGGAGAATATGGGAACCCAGAATTTAATTTTGTAATTACACAAAGGCTAATTAAAGAAAATATTACAAAACAATTAGGAAATCCAATAGATACTTTGTACTGTTCAAATGGACTAGAAATATTTGTTTTCCCTGAATTTGTATTTAACAAGAAAACTCGTAAACCAACAATAAAAAAATAAAATGGCTAAAGGCAAAGAATCAAAACCTCATATAGGAATATACGGCAGAAGGAACAACGGAAAAAGCTCACTCATAAATCGGTTGGCAGGACAAGATATTGCCATTGTTTCTGATCATGCTGGTACAACAACCGACCCGGTAAAAAAATCGTTCGAAATAACCGGTTTTGGGCCTGTAATTTTAGTCGACACTGCAGGAATTGATGACGAAGGTGACCTGGGAACCAAACGAATTGATAAAACGCTGGCAACGATTAAAACTGTTGATCTAGCTATTCTTGTCATCACCCACAATACCTTTGGTGATTTTGAAAAACAACTGATCCAGGAATTTAAAAATACCGATACCCCATTTTTCATTGTCCACAATAAATCGGATATACAACCACTCGATGACAACACAAGGACTAAAATAGTTGCTCAGACCCATTCAGGTATTATTGATTTCGAGGCGGTTCAGGCGGAAAATATCGAAGAGATAATAAAGAAGATCAAAATAACCATCCCCGAATCAGCATATACCAATCCTTCCTTAGTGGGTGACCTGCTCTCTTATGGAGATATAGTATTACTTATTACTCCTATTGATATCGAGGCTCCGGCAGGGCGGCTCATCTTACCCCAGGTTCAAGCCATACGCGATATTTTAGATAACGATGCTGTAGCCATTGTATTAAAAGAACGGGAAGTAGATTCGTTCCTGCGCAAAACAGGCATTACACCTGCACTGGCTATTACCGACAGCCAGATATTTAACAAGGCCGATGCTTCGGTTCCTGAAAATGTGCCTTTAACCAGTTTTAGCATTGTGTTGGCAAAATATAAAGGGGATTTCGAAAATTACCTGAAAGGGACACCCAAAATAGCCGATTTACAAGACGGCGACAGGGTTTTGATGCTGGAATCATGTACGCACCACGTATCGTGTGATGATATCGGAAGAGTGAAAATTCCACGGTGGCTGACCAACTTTACCGGGAAAAAGCTGGAATATGATGTGGTAGCCGGATTAGATAAGCTCCCGCGAGACATCACTGATTATTCGTTGGTTGTACAATGCGGCGGCTGTGTAATTACCCGCAAACAACTAATTAACCGTTTACGCCCGGCCATTGAAGCCGGTGTTCCGGTAACCAATTACGGCATGGCCATAGCTTATGTGCAGGGAATTTATCAAAGAGCTATCGAACCCTTTACCAAAACCAATCATTCGGCAACAGAGTATCTATAAAATTACATCTAATTATTAGATGGTTCATAAAGAGGAAGGGTAAAGGTAATAGTTGTTCCTTTATTTATTTTACTATCGATAAAAATATCACCTCGATTTATTTTAACAAATTCTTTGCAAAAGAATAAGCCCAATCCTTTTCCGGATTCTCCTTTGGTACCGTTACCATTACCATGGGCTATCTCAAATACTTCTTCTTTATATTTTTCTTCAATGCCAACCCCCGTATCTTTCACACTAATTGCTGCCACATCAGATTTTACCGATAGTTCAACCTTAACGGTACCACCTTCGGGTGTAAACTTTATAGCATTATTTAAAAGATTTCGTAATACGGTATGAATCATATTTTTATCCGCAAAAACAAATAAATCCCCTTTGACATTATTTATTAACTTAATATTTTTCAGTTCTGCTGCTGATTGATATATAGTTAGGGCCTCATCAGCCAAATCCTTTATATTAATCATTTGAGGTTTATATGGGAATATTCCCTGCTGGCTTAGTGCCCAGTTTAAAAGATTATCGATTAACGTTAATAAGTTGGTTACAGAAAGTTCCAGGGTTTTAGATAATTTTTTTAACGAATCGTAATCCTGCTCTTCAATCCATATCGGTATCAATTGAGCAATACTATCGATAGAAATTAACGGACTACGCAAATCGTGGGCAATAATCTGAAAAAGCTTATCTTTTGTCTTGTTTGCTTCGTATAGTTCATTATTCTGTTTTGCAATTTCAACTCGTTGACTACTAATTTTTTTATTTTGTGTAGACAATATTTGATTTATTTTTTTTCTTTTTTTACTATCATTCCAAAAATATATAATTAATCCCAGGGCTAGAATAATGGCAATAATTAACACAGCTCGTTGAAATTTCGCCTGTTTATTCTCTATTTCATTTTTTGCAAGTTGTGTTTGCTGTAAATCTTTTTCTTTTTTTAATAATACTATCTCCTTTTCCCGTTGTTTCGCTTCATATTTTTTTTCCAGTTCAATTATTTGCGCTTTTCGATTTAAACTAAAGACACTATCCTCGTAATACATATAATCCTTTAAATATTGTAATGCTTTTTCTGCATTTCCTAACTGCTCATATACCTCAAAAAGATTTTTGGATAAGCGGTGCTGTTTTCTGATATCTTTTATCTCTTGTGCCAAAGCATAACTTTCCTTTAGATATTTAATACCCTTTTTATAATCTCCTTCTTTAATATACGTATTTCCCAAACACTGAATAGAGTATACCATAAGTTCTTTATCTCCCACTTGATTACCTAATTCAATGGCTTGAAATGCATATTTTTTAGCATCATCAAATCGTTTCATTTGTTCGTTATTAGCTGCTAAATTATGATAAAGTAAAAAAAGATCGTATCTATTCGATTCGTCCTGCAAGGAATGGATCGCCTTTAAAAAATATTCGTTCGATTTTTGATAATATTCCGGTTCTGAATCTAGAAATGCAAACTTCTGATAAACATTTCCTATATTCATATATGTATAATGCAAGTATTTTGTAATCCCTGATTTTTTCGATAATTCAAGATTTAAATGATAATATCTTAATGCTTCATTATAATCTCCAAGATCATAATAGAGTACTCCCAAATTGTTATACAATGAAAAAATTTTAAGCGTGTCATTAAAATTTCCAAAAATTCCCAGGGCTTGGAAAAAACAATCAATAGACTGGTCAAAACTTCCGAAGCGTTTGTAAATATTCCCTAATCGGTTAAGGTTAATCGCACGTTCATAATCCATGGACAGACTATCGAAAATGGAAAGTGATTTATTATAATAAAAAAGGGCTGAATCGTAATCAGCCTGGTATGTATAAACAACACCTAACTGACTTAATGCTGAAGCATATCCTTTGGTATAATCAATATCCCGGGCGATTCTGAGTGCCTTTTTAACAATAATATAGGCTGAGTCGGTGCTGTATTTATAAGTTTTATAGGATAAATCGATAAGCCGGTCTACTTTCACCGAATCATCGGGCAAACTATAAATGGCTTTTTTTAGACTATCCCGATTAGAACTGTAAGATTCTTTCCCCGGGAAGAATCCCAGAACTATCTGAATAATTAATAACAGGAGCCATTTTCTCATTTTAAACAAATGAATTAATATATTTCTCCATTCCCTCTTCCTGTCTGGCCCTCTCCGTAAGGATCTCCGTTTTTTAATGTATTATCGTAATTTTTAACGATAATTTTAATTTTTTCCAGTTCATCTACTTTTTCAGGAGTTAATTCAATCGTAAACTCCTCCAGTTTCTCTGGCTCTACATCTATCAAATCTTTCTTTTCACGAAGCTTGATTCTTACCTCCCAGTAATCACTGGTAAATTTTTGCTCTATAGCTTCTTTATAACAAACACCAGGCATTTTAACCAAAACTTCCAACCGATAATTGATCGTTTCTTTGGAATAAAACAAGTTGAAATAGGGATAATATAGTTTCATAGCAGTGATTATTTTGTAAAACTAAATCAAGGTTTAAAGTTAACATAAAATTTCTTTAATACAATCCACACAGACCAAACTTTGTTAACATCTTATTATCAATAAATTATCTTTCTTTGCCATTCAAAAAGAGCTACGGCCAAAGCATGAGAAACATTTAACGAAGTATTATTCCCCATAAGAGGAATGTGAACGATTTTGTGGCATTTATCAAGAATCCCTGGATCAATCCCTGATTTCTCACTTCCTACCAGAAAAACAATTTTTTGGGGCAACCGGGTTTGAAAAATATTTTCTGAATCGCTGGAGGTTTCAACAGCAACCCATTGATAGCCTTGTGGAATTACCGTTTCAAGTGTTTCCTTTTTACAAAACTGAAAGTTTACAGACTCAAAACTCGACGAAGCAGTTTTTTTAACCTTCGACATACGGACAGGCTCCCCCTGAGAAACAAAAATAACTTGTTTACATCCAATATTATCCGCCAGGCGGATAATGTTTCCCATATTCTCGGGAGTTTTTATATAACAGGCAACAATAATTGGTGGAGAGATGGATTCAGGATAGCTTGTATTGCGAAATAATATTGCAGAGTGAGTTGATCTTTTTTTCATCATCAATCCGTAATTATCCGATCCATCTTTATATCATACTCGTCTGCAGGAACGCTCTCCAGCATTTGAAAATCAAAGCATACCCCAACTTTTAGTGCACTGGTTTTGCTTAACAACTTATCATAATAGGCTTTTCCTCGCCCAAGCCGATTATTCTGTTTATCAAATGCTACACCCGGAACAATAATTAAATCTATTTTATCAAGTTCTTTTTTATATAATTCTTTGGGTTCTTTAATGCCAAAAGCAGCTCCCTCCGTCATATCATCCATACCTTTAAATACCCGAAGTTCTAATTCATCTCCTTTTACCGATGGTAAAATAATTGTTTTGGTTTGAAACCACTTTAAAACAAAATCATGGGTATAAACTTCATCATCCATCGACCAATAAGCCATTAAGGTGTCGGACTTTTGAAATTCAGCCCATTGCTCAACCTGATCAAAAATTATTTTTGATTTCGCTTTTTTCTCTTCAAGGGTATACTCTTTTTTTAATTGTTTAATATACTTCCTGATTTCTTTTTTTTGCTGATTAATCATAATTGAAAAAATTATACAATTAACTTATATCCTTTGCCATGAATATTAAGAATTTGAATAGATGGGTCGTCTTTTAAATATTTTCTAAGCTTGGTAATATAAACATCCATGCTTCGTGCATTAAAATAACTATCTTCCTGCCAAATGGTTTTTAGGGCAAAATTACGCTCTAACACATTATTCATATTATTACAAAGTAATTTAAGCAACTCCGATTCTTTTGTGGTTAATTTTTGTGTTTTTTCCCCAAATTGAAGAATTTGTTTTTGCGAATCGAAAACATATTTGCCAATAGAATATTTTTCATTTTGCTCAGAAACATTGTTAAATTTTGTACGCCGTAAAATTGCTTTAATTCTAAAAAGCAACTCTTCCATACTAAAAGGTTTGGTCATATAATCATCAGCGCCTAAAGAAAATCCTTCAATAACATCTTCCTTCAGGGATTTTGCCGTTAGAAAAATAAACGGAATGGCCGAATTAATTTTTCTTATCTCTCTGGCCAATGTAAAACCGTCCATTTTAGGCATCATAATATCTAAAATACATAAATTATAACCATGCTTTTTAAACCCTTCAAGAGCCAATTCTCCATTAATATAAAGATCAGTCTTAAATCCTTTAGCAATTAAATATTCTTTTAATAAAGCGCCAAGATTCTCGTCATCTTCGGCTAATAAAATTTTAACATTGTTATCATCCATTGTTTATATGATTATTTGGAATAAATATTTTAAACTTTGTCCCTTTTTTCAATTCAGATTCCAGTTCAATAAAACCGTCATGTTCTTCTACAATTTTTTTTACATAACTCAATCCTAACCCAAATCCTTTTACATCATGTACATTCCCTGTTGAAACCCTATAAAACTGATCAAAAACTTTTTTCTGATCTTGTTTCCTTATTCCAATTCCATTATCTGCAATAAAAATATTGATTCCTTCTTTATTATTCGTAGTAGAAATCGTGATTTCAGGAGTACCATCACTATATTTTACTGCATTATCGAGCAAGTTAAAAATAATATTTGTAAAGTGTACTTCATCGACCCAAAAAATAGAATTAATCGCTTTTAGATTTTGAATAATTTGCCCATTGCGGTTTTTTACCTGAATCTCAAAGTTATTTACTACATTTTCAATAATATGATGCAAATTCAGTTTTTTGCGTTTAAGTTTGATTTGTCCTTGATCAAATAATGCCGTTTTAAGCACTTTTTCAACCTGATAACTCAAGCGTTTACTTTCATCATCGATTATACCAGAAATATAATCCATATTTTTTGTTTCGATCGGGATGCTTTTATCTTTTAACATTTGTGAAGCAAGCGAAATGGTAGATATCGGAGTTTTTAATTCATGGGTCATATTATTCACAAAGTCATTTTTTATTAGGGATAATCTTTTTTGTTTAAACATAATATGTATCGACAACGAAAAACCTAAAATAATTACCAGGGTTAGAAAAATAGAAGAAAAAGCCATAAATCCAGTAGATTTAAAAATAAAAGTTCTTTCGTCTGGGAAATAGATATTGAGAAAATTATTTTTTGCAAATACATCGTTTGGAAAAAGCCGGCTGGAAAATTTTTCCACTTCAACATTCACATTATATTGATCCGATTGGTATACTATTTCTTCATTATTGCGAGTAACGGCATACTCAACATTTATATCAATACCAAGGTTATTAAAAGTTTTATGAATAATCTCCTCAATAGTTTTCTTATCAATACGATCTTTTAAATCAACATCAATCTGGATTAATTTATTTACAATATTTTCAACAAAAACGGTTCTGTTATCTAATTTTTCACTAAAATCTGAGGTTATTTGCAACTTCCCTAACGATTGTTTTTTCTTCAGATCACCAAATTGCATATTGGTAATATTATTAAACTGCATATTTTGTGAACTTAAAGCCTGAAGTTGTTTGTTAATACTTAACGAATCGGTATTTCGAAAAATAAAAATTTCTTTTTCTTTATCGGTTGTTGACAAACTAAATGCACGTTGATTAATCTCATTTAACCGATAGTTTACCGAAGGGCTCCCCGATATAGAGATATCCTGATAAGGTTCAATTTCATTTACAACTTTATAAACCATTTCGCGGTTTTCAATCTCTTTCACAATATTATCTAACCCATTACTTACCAGCTGCTTAAATTGCTCATGCTTAATTTCAATCGCATTTTTGATCCAGTACACCTGAACAAATATTAAACCTATAAGCGTAATTGATAATACTACCGTAATAATCCAAAGAGTTCTTTTTTGCATAACAATACAAATATAAGTGCTTGATGTATTAGAAATGAATTATTTAACATTATTTAACATAGGTTTAAATAACTTAACCATTGTTTGCTTTACTTTTGTTATTGATAACAAACAGCAGAAATACAAAATTTTAATCGTAGATTAAATTTTAGGGTTAGGAAAGAGAGAAATCATTCTCTCTTTTCTTATTTTAAAAGGTAAACATATTAAAATACTTACTATTAAGATTCTCTATAGAAAATGCAGTAATTACAATATTGATCTTTTTAATATTATGTATAAGATTGTTGATATTATTAAAATTATCTTCACCAGAAACCTTTAAAATATAATCGATATTCTTAAAATCAGGTAAAAGAAATCCTTTTTCAGATTTATTGGAAATAAGATGATAACTTACCCCATAATCATCTGCAAAATGATACATCGAATAGTTTACTTCAACTTTAAATTTTGGATGATTAATTTTAAAATCATCCGTTTTAGCTAAATTCCAATCCAATAATTTATTTAAGGCCCAACTTATTCTATAATCGTTTTCATGTGAAGCAATTCCGATCAAATAAAATTCGTTATCGTAATCAAACGATAATTTATGTACTTTCTTTCTTAAGGTCATAAAAAATAATTATAAACGAATATAGAAATTATTTTGAAGAATAAAATAGAATAAAATTATTTTTACTACTTATTGCGAGATACTGATTATTTTGTTTAATGCCATTTGTGAAGCGTTTTGTTGCGCTTCTTTTTTTGAAGTTCCTTTACCGGTGCCCAAAATTTCATCATCAACTTTAATCGTTGATGTAAAAAACTGTATCGTAGTTTCTGTACTCTCGATTTCTTCATCGACAAACTTAACACTCAACTTATTCTTCTGAGCCCATTCAATAATTTGGCTTTTATAATCAGAGACATTATTTATCAACTCGTAAAGATTAATATTTCCTTTAATCACTCTTTCCAGAATAAATTTTTTAGTTTCTCGATATCCTTTATCAATATATATTGCACCAATAAAAGCCTCCAGGGCATTTCCATAAATGTGTTTTGTACCATTCATTTTTGATTGCGCAACAATATGATATTGCAAACCAAGATTAAGGGCAATTTCATTCAGTTGTTCACGACTAACAATTTTGGATCTCATTTTAGTTAAAAAACCCTCTTGTTTATAAGGAAAATAGGAAAATAAATAATCAGCAATAATCGCAGCAAGTATCGCATCTCCTAAAAACTCGAGCCGTTCATTGTTAATAAACTGATGATTATCGAATACTATTGAAGCTGACTTGTGGGTAAATGCTATTTTATATACTTTTAAATTAACAGGGTACATTCCTGTTAAAAAATGTATCAGTTTATAAAACCTTTTTTCTTTAGAAAAATAATATTTTACTGGAGGTATATGCGCAAGTACCAATTTTTACTCGGTAAATTTACTGATAATAACGGATGCATTATGTCCACCAAAACCAAAGGTATTACTTAAAGCAGACTGTACTTTACGTTCTTGTGCTTTATGCAATGTTAAATTAAATTTTCGATCAATCTCTGGATCCCATTCTTGATGATTTATGGTTGGAGGAACAATATTTTTATTAACCGCACAAACTGCAGCAAGTATCTCAGCAGCTCCGGCGGCACCAAGCAAATGGCCAGTCATTGATTTTGTAGAGCTAACATTCATTTTATAGGCTTGTTCTCCAAAAATTTCTTTAATACCTTTTAACTCTGCAACATCTCCTCGTGGAGTAGCTGTTCCGTGAACATTGATATAATCAATTTCATCGGCATTCATTTTTGCATCATCAAGTACATTTCGCATTACATTCATTGCACCTAATCCTTCGGGATGTGGAGCTGTAAGATGATGTGCATCGGCAGACATTCCCCCACCTTTTACTTCAGCATAAATTTTTGCACCACGCTTTTTGGCATGTTCTAATTCTTCAAAAATTAAAGCAGCACCACCTTCTCCCATTACGAATCCGTCACGGGTATTACAAAATGGACGAGATGCAGTTTTATATTCTTCATTTTTAGATGAAATGGCTTGCATAGAACTAAAACCACCCATTCCTGCTTCGTTAACCGAAGCTTCAGAACCGCCGGTAACAAACATATCGGCTTTTCCTAACCGGATATAGTTAAGAGCATCTATCATTGCATTGGTTGATGATGCACAAGCAGAAACAGTAGTAAAGTTAGGCCCACGCAAATTATATTTCATCGAAATATGTCCCGATGCAATATTAGATATCATTTTAGGAATAAAGAAAGGACTAAATCGGGGGGTGCCATCTCCCTGAACAAAGTTTCGAACTTCTTCAAGGAAAGTGTTGATACCTCCAATTCCAGAACCCCAAATTACTCCTGTTCTGTCATGATTTAACTTTTCAAGATCCACACCTGAATCTTTCATTGCCTGATCTGCAACATATAGTGCATACTGGGCATATAAATCCAGCTTACGAACCTCTTTGCGGTCAAAGTGATCCTTCGGATCAAAATCTTTTACTTCACAAGCAAATCTTGTTTTAAATTTTGATGCATCGAAATGAGTAATAAGGTCAGAGCCACTTACTCCGTTTATTAAATTGTTCCAATATTCATCTACATTGTTACCAATAGGTGTAATCGCTCCAATGCCTGTAATTACTACACGTCTAAATTCCATAACATTAAAATTTAAAACAAGATTTAAGAAATATTAACAATTACTTAGCGTGCTCTTCAATGTATTTGGAAGCATCACCAACAGTACCGATATTCTCTGCTTGATCATCCGGAATTGAGATATTAAATTCCTTTTCAAATTCCATGATTAACTCAACAGTGTCAAGTGAATCAGCACCTAAATCGTTTGTAAAACTAGCTTCAGGTGTTACTTCATTTTCATCAACTCCTAATTTATCAACGATAATCGCTTTTACTCTTGATGCAATATCAGACATAACTTTTAGTTTTAATTAATAATTAAGTTTAATTTTTAACAGTGCAAAGAAATATAATTAACTATGATAAATCAAAAATATTTCTCTATTTTTTGATGCAAAAATAACCTTTTTTAATTTTTTAAAGCCATTTTTGCATTAAATTTTAAAATTAATAAAAACAAACAGCAAATAGTATTAAACATAAATACCTTATTATGAATAAAATAGCCATATTTGCATCAGGTTCAGGAACCAATGCCGAAAACCTTATTAATTTTTTCAAAGGAAATAAAAAAATCGAGATTTCGTATATTTTTTCAAACAATAAAAATGCTTATGTTATACAAAGAGCTAAAAATCATGATATAAAACACTATATTTTTTCTCGAACAGAATTTTATAATACAACCAACATTCTTCAGATTTTACAAAATAATAATATTGATTTTATTGTTTTAGCCGGGTTTTTATGGCTTATTCCTGATTATTTAATTAAAAGTTATCCTGACAGGATCATTAACATTCATCCTGCATTACTTCCTAAATATGGCGGAAAAGGGATGTATGGTATGAATGTTCATAAAGCGGTAATTGAAAATAATGAAAAAGAAACCGGCATAACCATCCATTATATAAATAATGAATACGATAAAGGAAATATTATTTTCCAGGCAAAATGTCCGGTAAATAAGGATGATACAGCTGAAACAATTGCAAAGAAAGTGCACGCACTGGAATACGAGCACTTTCCTAAAATTGTTAAGAAAATTATTACTGACTTATAAATTGTCATATTTCCGGCCAATATTAAAATTAAGGCCGAAATTAACAATAAAAGGTTGATAATCAAAACGCAAATCATCATTTCCAATGGGGACAGAAAATCCAAACTGAGCGACAAATTTTACCCACTTATAACCAATTTTTGACGTAATTATCGGCTCGAAAAAGGTATTATACCCACCTGTTTCAAAAGTATCTCCATTAGGTGTCATTTTCACTAAAACAAACCGGGGAGAAAAACTGCCATCAAAAATTCCTGTGGCAACACCTATGCCCGGTTGTACAAAAATTCTTTGCATATCCGCATCAGTGATTCTTTCTTCTTGAAAATTTGTATCATAAAAACCCTCTGTTTTACCAAATCCATAACCACCATAAATCTCATAGCGGACATTCTCTCCAATTTTCTCATAATATCCCAATCCTGCTTCAATAAAAGCATGTTTATGAAAATCATCGGTGGTATCATTGGTTTCGTTCCCATAACTACCATTCACCATAATTCCAATATGGTCGGTAATGGCATAAGCAGTTTGTGCATCAAAGTTGCTGGTTCCTGTAGCAACAGTAGCCTGAAGTTCTCCCTGGTTACTAAACATGGGCGAGTTTGCCATGTTGGGGATATATTCAGGTGAACAAGAAAACAAAAATCCTAATGGTAAAACCAATAGTAAAAGTTGCAATTGTTTGTTAAAATGTAGATTTTTCATAATGTCAGGTTTTTGTTGGTTGTAAATAACTTATAATCATTTCATAAATGACCTTTTTACGTGCTTGGATAAATTGAATAAAATCTTTATTGGTATAATTATTTCGATGATTTATCATCTCCTTAATGGCAAAAGGAAAAGCAATTAACGAAAGCATATTAATATAGAGTTGTTCGGGATTTACCTCCCGAATATTACCTTTTTTTGCTTCTTCTATTAACTGATTAGAAAAAATTTCAGAATTATATAAATTATCGGCTACTTTAATTTGCGTTAATTTTTCAGAATTACGGTTTAAAACCGCTAAAACAAATGAGATTAACAATGGATTATCTATAAGAATGTCGATATATCGTGAAATATACTTTTCAATTTTTATTTCTAATTCGAGTTGAGCATTTAATATTTCTTTCAATGAAGCAGAGGCTTTACCAAGTAATAAATCAATAATGGTTTCGAACAATATTTCTTTGCTTCGAAAGTAATAGTTCATTAATGATACATTAATTTTTGCCTTGGAAGCAATGTCACGAACACTGGTGCGGTCGTATCCCTTTTCGAGAAATAGCTGGGTGGCTGAATGTACTATTTTTTCCTGAGTTGATAATGATTGATCCATCATATTACATAAATATAATGCAATATAAACAAAACGTTTGTTTTAAACAACTGTTTAAATCAATTATTAATGTGGTATAATCTTTTCCAAAGTTCAAAACTTTGGAAAAGACCAGCCAAGTTTAACCTTCGGAAAAAATCAGCCTGCTGTTTTTCGCTCGTTTAAATAAATGATTAATTAATTGATAATAGCTCTTGATTTAAAGTGTCGATGGAAGCGCTAAATTTTTGTAGATATTCTTCTTTAACCGGCTCCACAGGTGGAGCTTCAATGGTTAATGGATTTATTGGGGAACCATTTTTCCATACTCTAAAATCGAGATGGGGTCCTGTTGCATACCCGGTACTGCCAACATAACCAATTATCTGTCCCTGGCTCACCCGCTGTCCTTTTTTAATTCCTTTTGGATATCTTGATAAATGATTATATCCAGAAGTATATAAACTATTATGTCTTATTTTAATATAATAACCTGCAGATTTTGTATATCCTTTTCGTATAACAGTGCCATCTCCTATGCTATAAATAGGAGTACCAGCAGGAGCCGCATAATCAACCCCTCTATGTGGCCTGTAAATTTTAAGAATAGGATGAAATCGGCTATTTGAATAACCTGAACTAATTCTTGAAAAGCGTAATGGAGCTTTTAAAAATTGGCGACGTAAACTTTTCCCGGTTTCATCAAAATAGCTAATTTGGCCATCCTGTTCAAATTCATAAGCCAACATTTCTTCTCCTTTATGTGTAAAACTAACGGCATAAATCTGACCAATTCCAATAGGTATACTATCAACATACTGCTCATCATAAAGCACTTTAAACTGGTCGCCCTCTTCTAATCCAAAGAAATCAATCGTCCAGGCATATATTTCTGACAAGCGGATAGCCATCATCGGATCAATATTATTATCGATCATCGTACTCCATAAAGATGATGATATTATTCCTGAGCAGTGTTTTTGAATATTAATAATATCTTTAGTACCCTTAAAAGCTGCGGGTTCTTTATTAAAATCGATTTTTAAATATTCGGTAGGACTATGCTGATAAACAAAATATTTTAAGGTGCTGGAAGTATCTTTTGAATAATAAAGTCGATATTGATTTCCTGCTTTAATCCTTCGAATATCAAAAGCATTTGCAGCACTTTTTATCCCCTTGTTAATTTTGTCATATTCCAGTTCTGCCTCGGTTAACAACCGTGCCAGATTATAATTTCTTTTGATTCTTCCTTGTTTAATGCGAAAAGAATCAATGGTAATTCCATATTCTTTTTGAATATCGGTATAAATAATATTTTGATTAACTCCAATGGCATAAATATTAGTATTACGATTTATAATGCTACTTTCTGTAGGTTTAAATATACTTAACAAAATGATAATAAAAATTCCAAATCCAGCGATTGATATTTTTTTAACAGCCATATAATTAGGTATTTGCAGGAAAATTAAAAAATAAATTACTAAATATCAAACGATTAAGCCTTAATCTGATCAAAGCCTAATCCATAAACACCCATCACATTATTAACAGAAATAAAAGCATCAGGATCGATTTCTTTTATCATACGTAATAAATTATAGGACTCTTGTTTTTTTACTAATACGAGTAATACTTTTGATTGTTTTTTGGTATACCAACCTTGCCCATCGAGTAAAGTAATTCCTCGATTCATTTCTGTAGCTATGCGCTCTGCAATTTTCTCATGCTCTTTGGAAAAAATAAACATCTGAACGGTCCGCTTAGCTCCTGTCAACACCATATCAATCACGTATGCTGTTACAGCCATGGTAACATATCCATAAACCATTTTCTCCAAAGAATGAAAAATCAAAAAGGAGGATGAAATAATCAAAACATCGGCATAAAGTATTACTTTACCCGGACTGATGTTTCGATATTTATTGATCATCATGGCAATAATATCAGTTCCTCCAGTACTTCCTCCCTGGCTAAAAACAATTCCGACACCAGCACCGGCTAAAATACCGCCAATAACGGTCGACATAAAATTTTCGTTTACAATGGGCTCTTTAATGATTCCTTGCAGAACTGAAAGAAAAATCGTTAACGTTACAGTAGCAAAAATGGTTTTTATTCCAAATCCTCTGCCTAATACTTTTATACTGGCTAAAATCAATATCGCATTAATAATTAAATACGAAACACCAACCGGAAATCCGGAAGCATAAAAAATAAGGGTAGCCACTCCAGTAACTCCACCTCCGGTAATTTCGGCAGGGATTAAAAAGGCGGTCCATCCTAAAGCATTAATAAATAACCCCAGGGTAATAACAGCATAAACTCTTATATTTAGCAGTACTTTTTTATTCATTAACTGACTTATTTTATACTACAACATTAATAATTTTCTTAGGTACAAAAATGATTTTTTTAGGAGTTTTCCCTTCTAACCATTTTTGAGCCATTTCGTGTTGCAACACTCTTTCTTCTGCTACTTTTGCCTGGATATCAACTGGCAATTTAATCTTAAAACGCATTTTCCCGTTAAAAGATACCGGATATTCTACAGAACTTTCGATTAAGTATTTTTCTTCAAATTTTGGAAAATCTGCATAAGCTATACTTTCTTTATTCCCCGAGAGACTCCAAAGCTCTTCTGTAATATGAGGAGCAAATGGGAATAATAAAATTAATAACGGTTCTAAAATCTGACGTTTATTACATTTTAAATCGATAAGCTCATTTACACAAATCATAAATGCACTTACGGATGTATTAAAAGAGAACCGCTCAATATCTTCCTGTACTTTCTTTATCGTTTTATGCAATACTTTTAACTCATCTTCTGATGGTTCAGTATCTGAAACTTTAAAATTATTATCACTGTCAAAAAACAATCTCCAGAATTTACGTAAAAATTTATGCACTCCGTCAATTCCATTAGTATCCCATGGCTTTGACATTTCCAGTGGTCCTAAAAACATTTCGTACATTCGAAGGGTATCGGCACCGTACTGCTCAATTACATCATCGGGATTAACCACATTATATAATGATTTTGACATTTTTTCTACGGCATAACCACAAATATATTTTCCACCTGCCTTGCCGTCAGGCAGGTCTTCTAAAACAAACTCAGCATTCTTATATTCAGGATTCCAGTTTTTAAAGGCTTCAATATCTAAAATATCATTATCAACAATATTCACATCAACATGAATAGGTGTTACATCGTAATCCTTTCTTAAATTATAAGATACAAATTTATTGGAACCTTTTATTCGATATACAAAGTTCGATCGTCCCTGAATCATTCCCTGGTTAATCAATTTTTTAAAAGGCTCATCTTTACATACCCATCCGATATCGTATAAAAATTTATTCCAGAATCTTGAATAGATCAGATGCCCAGTGGCATGTTCTGTTCCTCCAATATATAAGTCCACATCCTGCCAGTATTCATTGGCTTCCTTAGAAACTAAAGCATCATCATTTTTAGGATCCATATATCGTAAATAGTAAGCTGAAGAACCGGCAAAGCCAGGCATTGTGCTATATTCAAAAGGATATCCTTCAGGTGTTTCCCAATTTTTAGCCCGTGCTAAAGGTGGTTCTCCTTTTTCTGTGGGCAAATATGCATCAACCTCGGGCAATTCTAATGGTAATTTATTTTTATCTAATGGATATGGGATACCCTCTTTAAAATAGATGGGGAACGGTTCTCCCCAATATCGCTGACGGCTAAAAATAGCATCGCGCAATCGATAATTCACTTTCCTATTTCCAATTCCTTTTTCTTCGAGGTGTTGAATGGTTTTTTCTATGGCATCAGCAACATCTAATTCATTGATAAAGCCGGAATTTATAATTTTCCCTTCTTTGGCATCGTATGAATCATCCCAGGTTTTGGGATCGGAAGGTTCTTCACCTTTTTTAACCACAACCTGAATAATATCTAATCCAAAGTGGCGTGCAAATTTTAAGTCCCTGCTGTCGTGTCCAGGCACGGCCATAATAGCTCCGGTACCATAACCCATGAGCACATAATCACTAATAAAAATAGGTATTTCTTTATTTGTTAAGGGGTTAATGGCATACCCTCCTGTAAATTGGCCGCTCACAGTTTTTGCATCGGCCAATCGCTCGCGTTCGGAACGCTTTTTCGTGTCTTCAATATATTGTTTTACTTGCTTTTCATGTTCGGATGTTGTAACTTGCTGTACTATATCACTTTCGGGAGCAAGTACCATAAAGGTAACTCCCCAGCTGGTATCAGGACGAGTGGTAAAAACAGTAATTGCTGAATCTTTTCCCTTTAGCTGAAAATCTATTTCAGCACCTTCGGAGCGGCCAATCCAGTTTCGCTGAATCTCTTTTAACGAATCAGACCATTCCAGCTTTTCCAAATCATTTAACAATCGTTCGGCATAAGCAGAAATACGCAGCGACCATTGTTTCATTTTTTTCTGAACCACAGGATGTCCACCGCGAACAGAGAACCCTTCTTTCACCTCATCGTTAGCCAAAACCGTACCTAATTTGGGACACCAGTTTACCATCGTATCGGCAAGATATGCTAATCGATAATTAAGCAATATTATTTGTTGCTCTTTTTCGGACATATTATTCCACTCATCCGCTGAAAAAATAAATTTCTGATCGGTGGGAGCGTCAATATTTTTATTTCCTGCGTGGGCAAAAATCTCAATTAATTTTTCAATGGGTTCTGCCTTTTGGGTTTTGTTATTAAACCAATGTTCGAACATTTCAATAAATACCCACTGAGTCCATTTGTAATAATCGGGGTCGCAGGTACGAATTTCACGGTTCCAGTCATACGAAAACCCGATTTTTATTAACTGTTCTTTGTATCGTTTAATATTTTTATCGGTAGTAATGGCTGGGTGTTGACCGGTTTGTATTGCATATTGTTCGGCTGGTAATCCAAAAGCATCATAGCCCATTGGATGAAGCACATTAAATCCAGTTAGCCGTTTGTAGCGAGAATAAATATCCGATGCAATATATCCTAATGGATGACCTACATGCAGGCCTGCCCCAGAAGGGTAGGGGAACATATCAAGCACATAATATTTTGGTTTATTATGATCTGTTTCACAATGAAAGGTTTTATCTTTTTCCCAAAATTGTTGCCATTTTTCTTCTAATGCCCTGAAATTATAATCCATAATGCTTTATTTGAAATAATTTTTATTCAAACTGCGAAATTAGAAAAACTTTACCAATTATTAGTAATCAGAGTTTAAGAAATAAAAAAATGATTTTAAATAGAATGTTCTTGATAAAAAACATTTCTATTCATAGAATTATTTATAAATTTGCAGTCCAATTGGCTCAGTAGTTCAATGCCTGTCTACCGACAGGTAGAGATACCTGCCTGCCAGCCACGGCTGGTAAACCGGCAGGCAAGGAACATCAAATTTCTCAGTATGTTTTATGTTTATATATTTTATTCCGATAAATTTAACCGGTTTTATACCGGATTTACGAAAGATATTAAGCAAAGATTAAAAAAACACAATGCCGGTTAAATAAAATCAACAAAACCTTATAGGCCTTGGCAGTTAATATTTCAAGAAGTATGTGAAACCAGAATGGAAGCCAGAAAACGGGAGAAATATTATAAAAGGGGAACGGGCAGAAAAAAAATAAAAGAAATTAAGCAAATCCAAAGAAAAGATTTTTAAATTTGCACAACAATACCGGCTCAGTAGTTCAATGGATAGAACATCAGGTTTCGGCCCTGAGGGTTGGGGGTTCGAGTCCTCCCTGGGTCACTTTAAAAAACAAGCACAATATTTATTTCGTGCTTGTTTTTTTATTAATTGAATACCGTTGTTTAAAAAACATATTAATAAGGTACTCCTTTGGTTCTTTGATTTTTAAAAGCATATAAATACCACTCAAACTCATCTAAAAACCGTTGCATTGATGGTTCCGTAAATTTATTCTTTGGCACAAGGTTTTCATCAAAAAGGCTTCCAATAAACGGAAAAGGCAATATGGATGAAATAGCCGGCATACCTAGTTCTCCCAAGATCAATCGTAAATGAACAGCAGAGCGTACACCACCAAAATTCCCTGCAGAATACGATGCAATAGCCGATGGTTTAAAAAAATATTCAGACTGAAAATGATCAAGCAAATTTTTTAATGCTGGTGGAATACTATGATTATATTCTCCTGTAACAATTAAAAAGCCGTCAGAATTTTCAAACATTTGGGAAAGCTTTTCCATTGTTTCAGGAGCTTTTCCCTGCTCATACTCTTTATAAATTTTATCGAGAAATGGAAGCCTATATTCCAGCGGATCAATGAAGTAAACATTATGGTTTCTTTTCTGGAGTTTCTTTTCAAGATACCTAGCGGCTTTTATACCTTGGCGTTCGGTGCGAACCGAACCGTAAATAAGGCTAATTGTTAAGTTTTTTGTTTCCATAGTGGAATATTTTACAAACTTTTTACCCAAAGAGAATCCACAAAATAATTACGTTCATCTGTAAAATTCTTTTCTACCTTAAAACCATACTTTTTCGCAAGTTGATGGATGGTATCCAGATCAAATTTTTGGGATAACTCCATGTAAATAGCTTCGTCTTTTTGAAAATGAACTTTCTTTTCCAGTGCTCCGATATAAACAGATTGCGCTTTTGTTGATTTTAGAAAACTTTTAGTTTCTCCAGTTTGCCCATTGTATTGAGCAACATGTCTGAATGATTCAATATCAAAATCCGCATCCAGTTCCTTATTAATGCGCACCAGATGATTCAGATTAAACGCACGGGTATGTCCATGCGGGTCGTCATACGCTCTGAGAATAATATCCTTTGGTTTTTTAAGGTCAAAACCAATGAGCAGTTTATCATTTGGTTGGATTAAGTCTGATAGATGGCTTAAAAACAGGTGCCGCTCATCTTCCAAAAAGTTCCCTATATTTGAACCCAGAAACAGGAATACCTTGTTATTATCGGAGTCGTGATTCAACTCATTCATCATCTTAAAATAGTCTCCGGTTTTGAATTCGGTCCTTAATTCAGGCAATTCAGCTTTTAATTTTTTATACAGGTTTTCATTGGACTGCCGGCTGATATCTAGGGCAACATATTTAAAATCAACTTGATGTTCAACAAAATAATTGAGCAGGATTTTCGTTTTTAATCCATCTCCCGACCCCAGTTCAACCAGTTCGAAAGGAGCATTTCCATTCACAAACAAATCCTTCATTTCTAATTGATAATGAGTAAATATCTCATATTCACAATCGGTAAGATAATATTCGGGCATTTTCATAATTTTCTGAAAAATCTCACTTCCATTGTCATCATAAAAATATTTGGGCAAAAGAAATTTTTGATTTGCAGATAACCCCTTTAAGGTATCCTGAGCGAAGGTGCTTAATTTTGTGAGTTGTTCCATGAAAATATATTTAAGATAGAATTAGCAATTATTATCTGTTGCTTAGTTTTCAGAAATCCCCGTTTCATAAGGATTTTCGGGATTGTTGCTCCATTCGAACCAGCCACCATCATAAACTGAAACTCTTGGCCAACCCATAAGCCAAGCATTAAACCATGCTTCGCTCCCGCGCCAGCCCGTTCCGCAATAAAAAGCCAACTGTTTATCGGGTGTAATTCCGTTGTTTTTCCATATCTCCACAACCTCATGAAATTCGCGTGTGGTGTGGTCGAAATTTCTATAATTCTCCATGTGGTATGCATCGGAACCACAATCGGCAAAAATAGCTCCCGGTATTCTTCCTTTTGGTTCGATGTAATTGTATCCGCTAACTTTTCCTATATATTCGGGATAACTACGTACACAAACCAGCTCGGCATCATTGGCTTTCAGCATTTCTTTAGCTTCAGGGGTATCGACAGCTAATTCGGGTTGAGCAGGAATTTTTACACCAAAATCCTTAATCGGATTTTTGGCTTCGTCAGTATATGAAATTTCAAAACCTACGTCCTGCCACGATTGAAAACCACCATTTAAAATACGTACATCTTTAACACCCGCATACACCATGATAAATGCATTGCGAATGGCTCCAATATCTCCGGCTGCACTACCCGGAAATTCATCGGCATTATCAGGAAACATAAATTTTCCGTATAAAACAACGGTAGTATCAGCCGTAATTCCGTGCTTTTCCAAAGCTTCCTTTAACTCTTCGGGCGATCGCCTGTTCCATGTTTCAGGGGCTTCGAGTGCCAATGTATCCATATCGATAGCGCCGGGAATATGCCCGCTTAAATAAGCATCACGATTTCGATAGTGAGCATGAACAATAATAAATTTGTTGTTATCATAATGTTGTGGTTTACCACCCAAAATAAGTTCATTTACCCACGCTGCCGATACCAGGTTTTTAAAACGCTCCAGTTTTTGCAATGGAAGCTTTTCATTTGCCGACCATTCATCTATAAAATTATAATAAACAAATACCTTTTCGTATCCGGATTTTAAAAACCGTTGCGCCACTTGATCAATTTTGTCATTATCGTAACCGTAAACTATAATCTCATGTTCAGGTAAGATCTGTTTTTTTCGCACCATCTCAATCCAGTCGATATAATTCGTCCATTTATAAGGCAGGGATTTGGCATTTTGGATATGCCCGCCACGCAATTCGTTTTTAAGTTGCCACCCATTATAGGCATCAACCGGTCGGACATCAATAATTTTTGATGACGAATCATCCAATTTGTTTAATAATTTTTGGGTAGTAATTTGATATAATTTAGCACTCATTTATTCAAAATTTATGATTTGCAACTAATTATCCACTATTTCAACACCTTTCCAGAATGCCAATCTTCCTTTAATTTCTTGTGCAGCTTCTTTAGGGTCAGGATAATGCCAGGCGGCATCATTATTTGTTTTACTAACTACTTCTAGCGAAAACCCTTTCTAGGGACATCCCGATTGTTTATCGCTTTTTTTTAGATATTTTTTCTTAATAGACGCAAGAGAAAAATAATTGTTCCCTTCAATCTTTTTAATATCATTACTTTCTGCAATGACTCTATCGTTCCATATTGCTTTCATATCTTAATTTTTTAAGTTAAATAAAATATTTTCCAATGACAGATTATTCAATATATCTTTTGCCGTTGAGCGGTTTTTATAATTTGGATCAAACTGCCGCCAAACAATCTTTCCTTCAATATTAATAATATACGTTGCCGGTATAGGCAAACGCTGACTATCATCGGAATGTGTTTTTATTGAGTTTAGTATTTAACTTAACATTGTAAAGCTCTAAATAGAGAAATATACTATCTCAAAGCTACTTTAATGAAATTTTTTTCATTATACATATCCCGTTTTTAATTATTGTTTTAGTCAGATTTTCTGGTTTACTAATAACAAAAACTTATTCTTTGAATAATATAAATATTGTTATATTAATATTTCAGATGTTTATAAAACAACATCTAGAATAATTATGTTCATAAATTTAAAGTATAAATTTATAAGTTAAGATTAAATCAAATTTTAAAAAAAAGTAAAATGAAATTAAACTTTACTGAACTAAAAAGAGTTTAATTAAAGAAGATCCTTTTTTATTATCTTCGAAGTGAATTAGAATATCGTAGAATCCGGTTTTCGTACATTTAAACATAAATTTCTCGTAGTATTTATCACCCATTTTATTGGTGGCAACCATTTTATCATTTTCCAGAATTTTCACAACAGCTATGCCTGGGAAATCTCCAATATGATTTAAAACCGTAAACTTGTATAATGAATTTTTATTTAGCGTAATGGTTAAAAAGTATTCGTTTTCGTATTGGTTACTACTAATTTTCTTTAACTCAAATTGAAATTCTTTAATAAAGATCTCTTTCTGAGCAAAACCATTTGATGCAAAAAAGAAAAAAGATAAACAAAATAATAAAATATGAATTATTTTTCTCATGATTCATTAATTCGAGCAAAACTAAAAAAATCAATTATACTTAATAATTACTTGATAAAAATACAAACAACTCTAAACAAATAAAACATTTTTTCATACAAAAAATACTTACAAGTATATGTTTTATTAAATTATTATATCAGTTTATTTTATGTTAGAATTAAATAAAATAAAAAGGAGATGGAAAAACCATCTCCTTTAATAAAATATAAAAAATTATATTAGTCAATTGTTTCAACCTTACGTGTAGAGTAATTAATTTTCAGGGCATTCGCCTTTCTTAACTCCTGTTTTACATCGGTAACAGTTCCCATTCGTGTATTTTCATCTACTTTAAGGGAAGTTGTCATTAAAGGACGTTCATTTTCGTCTCTTTTCTCTCTTTCGGATGTTATATAGTCGCGAATATCATTAACTCTTGCGAATGCGTCATTTAACTGAATCCGAGGTTCAGTACCATACATTCCCTGAAAAGTCCTTTTAGGTTGTCCAATATAGATATAGCTCACCAAAGATTTTCTTTCTAACTTTTTCACTTCAGTAGCGCCTGGTAAATGTTGAGATACTTTAGTTGTGGTTTCTCTCATTACGGTTGAAACCATAAAGAAGAATAACAACATAAAAATAATATCAGGCAACGAAGCAGTAGAAATCTCCGGTGTTGCACCTTTTCCTTTTCTTTGAAATTTTGCCATTACTAGTTCCCTCCAATATTTTTAGGTTCAGCTTCTGAAATAATCTGTGGATAAATGTCCTTGACAGCATCTTGTTGTTCTGAAATAAGATTTTCATAACGCTTTCCAAATTTGGACATTGCAAGTTCATCTCTCAATTCATTGTAAGCTGCTGCCAATTCATTTTGAACTTTAATATACATTCCATAGGAAGTACCTCTATCATTTTGGAGTGAAATAATTCCTTTAGGAACCATATATTCTCCAAAATAAGGAACTTCTCTAAGTTCTTTTTCTGGCAGTTTACTTAAATTGTTGGGATTTGCGATGAATTCTTTTGCTTCATCACGTAATCGACGAATATCTAAAGGGTTACCTTCAACCATTAGCTGATCTTGAGCATTAATCAGCACAACAAAAACATTACGTTCTTTAATTTGTTTATTATCTTGTTGTGCATTACGATCAGGCATTGGAGGTAACTTCCTGGATAAACCAGTATCGATATCCATTGTAGTGGCAACAAGGAAAAATATTAACAGCAAGAATGCAATATCAGCCATAGATGCTGCATTAAATGTTCCTCCTTCTCTTCTTGGCATAAACTTTTATTTTTTACGATTTATAGTAATAAATTAAAGTTACTATAAAATCAATATTATTTAAACATTTTAGATACTTCAGCATATATCATTGACAAAATGGCTAAACCAGCCAAAAAATAAACTGAATTTAAAAGTGTCCCTGCATATTTTAATGTGCCTCGCACATCATATTGCATTAATTCGGGGTTAGTTATTCCTAATTTTTCACCTGATGATACAGCATATGCTACAAATACAATTACTGCAACAACAACTAATCCTAATAAACCTTTAACTGCTGCTTTGGGGTTTTTTATCATTTGGAAAATGGGGAAAACAATAGCAAAAACAACTGCTATCCCAGCAAGGATATAAGCCCATACAATAAATGTATTGGTATATATAGGCTGGCCACTAATATCTTCTCCACCGGCATAAAATAATATACCCAGAACGGCAGAAACAGCTAGAAGGATAATTAAAACAATCCTTAATACTTTATTCATAATTTATTATTTTTTTGCATTGTATTTAACTAAAATATCTACTAAAGAAATAGAAGCATCTTCCATGCTGTTTACAATACTATCCACTTTAGAAACGATATAGTTATAAAAAACCTGTAGAATAACAGCAACGATCAAACCAGATACGGTTGTAATTAACGCTACTTTAATACCTCCAGCTACCAATGAAGGAGAGATATCTCCAGCAGCTTCAATTGAGTCGAATGCAGCAATCATACCAATTACTGTACCCATGAAACCTAACATAGGAGCAATAGCAATAAATAATGAGATCCAGGTAATGCCTCTTTCTAACAGTCCCATTTGGACGCTACCATAAGAAACTACTGATTTTTCAACTACTTCAATACCTTCGTCTATTCGGTCTAAGCCTTGATAAAAAATACTGGCAACAGGACCTTTCGTGTTACGGCAAACATCTTTAGCTGCTTCAACACCACCTTCTTCAAGTGCGTTTTCAACTTTTTCAAGAAGTTTTGTTGTATTGGTTGTTGCAAGATTTAGGTAAATAATTCTCTCAATAGAGATAGCCAAACCTAAAATCAAACAAAGCAATACAACGCCCATAAATTCTGGACCACCTTCAATAAACTTTTGTTTAATCTGCTTGTGAAATGAAGCTGGTTCTTCTACTATTTCTGCTTCATCAACACTTTCTTCTGCTACAGCTGCTGTGTCTTCTAAGGCCTCCATCTGGGCAGTATCCATTTGTTCAACAGCTGTTTCGTCAGTTGTTTCTTCTTGAGCAACTGAGTAAAATGATGCTCCTAACATAAGCATCCCAAAAACTGCTATAAATGCAAATAATTTTTTCATGGTTTGTTTTCTGTTTAAATTATTAACGATTTTTATGTGTGTAAAATTATTAAAAAAATTACGAATTAAAAATTCTGGCGGAGAAAGAGGGATTCGAACCCTCGATACTATTTCACATAGTATACACACTTTCCAGGCGTGCGCCTTCGACCACTCGGCCATTTCTCCTCTTTTTGCCTCCTTATTTCGAGGGCACAAAATACAAAAAATTAAGCAAAAAAAAACATTTTATTTCGATATTTCTCCACTTATCGATTGTTTTAACATTTGCTTTAGTTCGTAAGGGGCTAATTTTTTACCTAATAAGAACATTAATTTTGCAACAGCTGCTTCTGTTGTAATATCATAACCGCTGATTACTCCCAACTTTTGTAATTCATTTCCTGTTTCATACTTACTCATATCTACCGTTCCTGCATGGCATTGAGTGACATTTAAAATTATCTTCTCGTTTTTTACAGCCTGTTCAATTTCCTGTAAAAACCATTTGTCGGTAGGCGCATTTCCTGCTCCATAAGTTTCCATAACAACAGCTCTAATTCCTTTAATATTTAAAATAGTATGTAATACTGAACGACTAATTCCGGGAAATATTTTCAATACCACAATATTTGAATCTAAACTTGTGTGTATTACTAAATCTTTAGGAACTACATGATAATGAATTGCAGCATAATTATATTTAATATTAATTCCGGCATCAGCAAGATGAGGATAATTGGGTGATTCAAATGCATTAAAATGTTCTGCATTATATTTTGTTGTTCGGTTTCCTCTCAATAATTTATTTTCAAAATAAACAGAAACTTCGGGGACTAATGGCTGTCCGTTTTGTTCGGCAGCTGCAATTTCTACAGCAGATATTAAATTTTCTTTCCCATCGGTTCGTAAAGTTCCTATAGGTAATTGAGAACCCGTAAAAATAACCGGTTTATCTAAATTTTTGAGCATAAAACTCAAAGCTGATGCTGAATAAGCCATGGTATCCGTACCATGCAATATCACAAAACCATGGTACTTATGATATTTGTCTTTAATAATCTCAGCTAATTTCACCCACACTTCAGGGTTCAAATTTGAGGAGTCGATAAGCGGGGTAAATGAGATCGTATCAATGGTATATCCAAATCGTTTTAATTCTGGTACTTCAATTAATATTTGATTAAAATCGAAAGGAGACAAAACTCCGGTTTCGGGATTATTTACCATTCCGATAGTACCCCCGGTATAAATAATTAATATTGATTTTCTTTGTTCTTCATCCATAGCTTACAACTTAAAAAGTTGTTTGGCATTATCTGTAGTTATGTTTGCTACTTTTTCTATAGAAATCTCTTTTATCAAAGCAATTTTTTCTGCAATATAATGAACATAAGCACTTTGATTTCTTTTTCCTCTTTTTGGTACAGGGGTCAAATATGGGGAATCTGTTTCTAATACGATATGATTTATATCAATATTGCGTACAACTTTATCCAACCCTGCATTTTTAAAGGTAATAATTCCACCAATACCTATCTTAAAACCCCAGTGAACAATTTGAGCTGCCTGGTTATTATCTCCTGTAAAAGCATGAAATACACCTGTTAACCGATCATCCATTTCGACATCTACTATTTTAAAAATCTCATCGAATGATTCTCGTGCGTGTATTACAACAGGCAAATTGTATTTTTTAGCTAAATTAAGTTGCCGGCGAAAAACTTCCTCTTGCTGTTTTTGAAAAGTTTTATCCCAATATAAATCCATTCCAATTTCGCCAATCGCAATAAACTTTTCTTTTTTAAGCCAGGATTCTACAATATCCAATTCTTTTTCATAATCTACTCTAACAGATGTTGGGTGCACTCCCATCATGGAAAAACAGTTTGAGGGATATTTTTTTACCAGATCCATTAATGGATTGATAGTAGTGCTATCAACATTAGGCAACAACATCTTTTGTACATTATGATCCATAGCATTTTTTATCACCTGATCTCGGTCTTGATCAAATTCCGGTAAGTACAAATGTGTATGAGTATCGATGAATTGCATATAAAAAATTTTGCGATGCAAACATAATTAAATTAGCAAAAACAACAAACCTTAAGCATCCTTAATATTTGGTATTTACATAAGATGATTAACTCTGTTTTATTCTATAAAAAAGGAGGCGTAAAAGCCTCCTAAAAAATATCTTATTTAACTATTTACTAAACAGCACCCTGAGCGAGCATAGCATCGGCCACTTTCACAAAACCTCCAATGTTAGCACCTTTAACATAATTAATAAACCCATCGGATTCTTTTCCATATTTTTCACAAGTTGCATGAATGTCTTTCATAATCTGATGTAAGCGTTGATCTACCTCTTCACGGGTCCAACTCAACCGTAAACTATTTTGTGACATTTCTAAGCCAGACACAGCAACACCTCCAGCATTGGCTGCTTTACCCGGGCCATATAGGATTTTATTTTCGATATATACTTCAATAGCACCAGGAACAGAAGGCATATTGGCGCCCTCGGAAACAACAAAACATCCATTCAAAACAAGTGTTTTGGCTTCTTCCTCGCTAATCTCGTTTTGTGTAGCACAAGGTAAAGCAACATCACATTTAACACCCCAGGGGCGTTTTCCCTCGTAATATTCACAACCAAACTTCTCGGCATATTCCTTTATACGTCCACGTTTAATATTTTTAAGATCTTTTATATATTCTAACTTCTCCGCATCAATTCCATTGGGATCATGAATAAATCCCGAAGAATCCGATAATGTAATGACCTTAGCGCCCATTTCGGTTGCTTTTTCGGTAGCAAATTGAGCAACATTTCCTGAGCCAGATATAACCACTGTTTTTCCTTTTATCCTATCATTACGGGTTTTAAGCATCTCTTCGGCAAAATAAACGGCACCATAACCTGTGGCTTCCGGCCTGATTAAACTTCCACCATATTGTCTTCCTTTTCCGGTTAACACTCCAACAAACTCATTTCTCAATCGTTTATATTGTCCAAACATATAACCAATCTCACGACCTCCAACTCCTATATCCCCTGCAGGGATATCGGTATTATGCCCAATATGACGAGAAAGTTCGGTCATAAAGCTTTGACAAAAACGCATCACTTCATTATCGGATTTCCCTTTGGGGTCAAAATCAGAACCACCTTTACCACCTCCCATAGGCAATGTAGTTAAACTATTTTTAAATACTTGTTCGAAAGCAAGAAATTTTAGAATACTTAAATTAACCGTAGGGTGAAATCGAATACCTCCCTTATAAGGGCCAATTGCACTGTTCATTTCAATTCTGTACCCTTTGTTAATTTGAATCTCACCTTTATCATCTAACCAGGGAACCCGGAATAATATTACTCTTTCGGGCTCGGCTATTCGTTCCAGAACCTTTGCATGTTTATACTTTGGGTTTTCCTCGATAAAAGGAATTAAAGATTCTGCTACTTCCTGTACTGATTGATGAAATTCATTCTCGTTAGGATTTTTGGCAATAATTTGAGCCATGAATTGTTCTAAGCGTGGATCCATAGTATTTAAATTTTTAGTCTGCCTGCTGGCAGATAGGTTTGTAATTTATGGTTTAATACAAACAAACTTATGGAAAAAAATCAAAAGGAGAAACCCCTTTTATTAAATATTCCCATAAATACATATTTTATAAAACTCATTGTATTGCTGTGTTTTATATAAAATGAGGATTTTCTTATTTTAAAAAACTTTTTATGTTTTACAACATAACATGATATATGTCATTAATAAAAAGAAGAAATTAACTTGTAGGTTTTACCTGGGAGTGTTTTTAAAATTCCTTTAAATTCAAGTTCAAGCAATATGGGAGAGACTTTACTCGTTGGCATTTGTGCTTTTAAGCAAATCGTATCAATAGGTAATTCTTTTGTATTAGATTTTAAAATATCAACAATAATTTTTTCTTCATCATTAAGTTCGACAAAAAGATGCCTTTGAATGTCTTTTTGATTCATTTTATTTTCAGGTTCCCAACCCAAAAGGTATTCAATATCCTCAACTTTCTCTAAGAGAGCGGCTTTATTGGTTTTTATAAGCTGATTGCAACCTTTTGAGTATGTATCCGTAACTCTCCCGGGTACGGCAAAAACATCACGGTTATATGAATTAGCAATATCTGCGGTTACCAGGGCTCCACCCTTTTCCCCTGATTCTACAACAATAGTTGCATCTGATAATCCGGCAATAATCCGATTCCGCTTAACAAAGTTATTTTTATCTCGTTTTGATTTGCTTGGGAAATCAGTGATTAACAAACCATTGTCAATAATCTTTTTCGCTAATAATTTATGTGATGCAGGATAAATAATATCCAACCCATGTCCCAGAACAGCAACAGTAGCAAGATTATTATCTAATGCAGCTTTATGAGCTGTAGCATCTATCCCATAAGCAAGGCCACTAACAATGATCGGATTATGTCCGCGATCAGCTAATGCACTTACTAAACTTGTACAAAAGGATACTCCTTCATCGGTAGCTTTTCGTGTACCAACAATACTTAATACTTTCCTTTGATTTAGGGATAATTCTCCTTTAGTATACAATAAAATCGGAGCATCTATACAATGTTTTAAACGCTCAGGATATTCTTCATCGAGATAAAAAACAACCCGGATATTATTTTTTTCAATAAATTCAATCTCTTTTTCGGCAAGAGGTAATACATTAGCATGAACAATATTATTGGCTAACGTTTGTCCGATATCCGGAATTTTAAGCAAACTTTTTTTAGACTCTTTAAAAACACCTTCAAAATCACCCACATAAGCAACAAGCTTCTTGGCAGTTACATGACCAACCTTGGGGATTAAACTAAGTGCAATTTTATATTTTAACTTGCTGGCATCCATTAAACAAATATTTCTTACTAAAAAGTAAATTTATAAAAAATAAAAAAGAGACACCTTAAAGATGTCTCCTTTTATTAAGAAATTTACCTGTTTAAAAGGTAAGATATGTATTTTATTAAATCACTCCTTGATCTAACATTGAGTTGGCAACTTTTAAGAAACCTGCAATATTGGCTCCTTTAACATAGTTAACAAATCCATCCTTTTCTGTTCCGTGCTGAACACAAGCTTCGTGGATGTTACACATAATCTGGTGAAGTTTTTCGTCTACCTCTTCGCATGTCCAATTCAATTTCATTGAGTTTTGAGACATCTCTAATCCTGAAGTTGCTACTCCACCTGCATTGGCTGCTTTACCAGGGCCAAATATTATTTTGGCATTTAAAAATGTTCTAATGGCATCAGGAGTACATCCCATATTAGATCCTTCCGATACGGCAAACACTCCATTTTTTACTAACATTTCAGCATCTTCTTTTCCAAGCTCATTTTGAATTGCACATGTAAGCGCAATATCTACTTTTTGTTCCCAGGGTTTTTTACCCGCAAAGAATTTAGCATTTGGGAATTTCTCAGCATAAGGAGCAACCACGTCGTTATTAGATGCACGAAGCTCTAACATATAATCAAACTTTTCTTGTGTACTGATTCCATCAGGGTCATAAATATATCCATCAGGGCCTGAAATAGTAACTACTTTTGCTCCCAGTTCAGAAGCTTTTTGTACTGCTCCCCAGGAAACATTGCCAAATCCGGAAATAGCTACGGTTTTGCCTTCGAACGATTCGTCTTTGGTAGCTAACATTTCTTTGGTAAAATATACAATACCAAATCCGGTTGCTTCGGGACGAATTAAACTACCTCCCCAGTTTCTTCCTTTTCCGGTAAAAACTCCGGTGTTCTCTCTGGCAAGCTTACGATACATTCCATACATGAAACCTATTTCACGTCCACCAACACCAATGTCACCTGCAGGCACATCTGTTTCAGGACCGATAAGTTTCCATAATTCTAACATAAAAGCCTGGCAAAAACGCATGATTTCAGCATCAGATTTTCCTTTGGGGTTAAAGTCTGATCCTCCTTTACCTCCACCCATTGGAAGGGTTGTTAAGGAATTTTTAAAAATTTGTTCAAAACCTAAAAATTTAAGGCCACTTAAGGTTACACTCGGGTGAAAACGTATCCCTCCTTTGTATGGGCCAATGACGTTGTTAAACTGAACACGGTAACCAATGTTAACATGTACTTTACCATTATCGTCAGCCCAGGGCACCTTAAAGGTTAAAATTCGATCGGGCTCTACAATGCGTTCAACAATACTGGCTGCTTCGAATTGAGGATTTTGGTTATATACTTCCTCTATCGATTCTAATACCTCGCGTACAGCTTGCAAAAACTCCGATTCTCCCGGATGTTTTTGCTCCAGCTGGATCATTAATTTATCTACATTCATTTTTTTGTATAGTTTTAATGTTAAACATCAAACTTGCATGATTTTCATGCATTTTAAATTTTAGACAAATGTAGGTTTTAATATCGAAATAAGCCAATAAAAGTATTATGTAAGGATATGATGTTAAACACATTTTTAACCACTAATTCTTACCGAAAATTTATAACTGATTTACCGAGTAAATGAGTAACTTTTTTTGTTTTGGGGTAAGTGCAACAATACTAACAGGTGGATATTTAGCAACACCATTTGGGGTTTGAACAAGAAAAATTATTTCTTCTTTAAGATTTAAAAAAGACTTGTGGATTTTATAACCATAATAATTTCCTTTAGAAATTTCAATGGCATTTCGTTTATTATCAAAGGGCCTTAAAGAAACAAATTTTAGGATAATTTTAGCACCTTCATCTGAATAAAAAATATATTGATAATTAATAATACAAGTTATAATAATATAGATTAGGTAGGCGACTATAGTAATTAATATTGCTGTGGTTTTATCAATAACCCAAACAGGATTATTCAGCAAACGGGTAAAAACCAGTAATCCAATAATTGTAGTAAAAAATAAAAGAACAATATATCTTCTCATATTTAATTTCAACACTTTATTTTTATTATCGAATTGCATGATTTAATCTTATTGGTTTTTAATTCAAAGATAAGTAACTTTCTCTTTGATACATAATTCACAAACATGATGTTTCATTAAAAACATAAAACCAATAGTTTTTCTTATTTTTACCTTATAAAAAACCGTATACTATGAAAATTGAAACATCCTTTTCAAATATAATCATTTCAACAGAAATCCAATCCATTATAAAAAAAATTATGGATGAATCGGATTATAGCAAATATTTTATGTTGGTAGATGAGAATACCAAGAAATACTGTCTTCCTGTTTTCAAAAAAAATGATTTGTTTGATGATGCAAAAATTATTGAAACGGTAAGCGGGGAATCGAATAAATCGATAAATGCAGTAAGCAAAATTTGGGAATTTCTAACCCAGCACAATGCCGACAGACACGCTTTGTTTATTAACCTGGGTGGTGGAATTATTGGCGATATGGGCGGTTTTGCTGCATCCACCTTTAAGAGAGGGATGGATTTTATAAATATCCCTACTACCTTATTATCGCAAGTGGATGCTTCGGTAGGAGGAAAAACAGGAATCAATTTTTTAAAATTGAAAAATGAAATTGGTGTTTTTAATCATCCCAAATATGTATTTATTGATAGTCGTTTTTTAAGTACTTTAGATAAACGTAATATCCTTTCGGGATGGGCAGAAATGATTAAACATACCCTTATTTTTAACCAACAGGATTTTGAGCATTTAACACAATACAAAATTTCGAACATAAACTATAAAACCCTTAATCAACTTATTGCCAAGTCGGTTCAAATAAAAAATTATTATGTTGAAACAGATCCCTTGGAAAAAGGACAACGCAAAGCATTAAATTTCGGACACACCTTTGGACACGCTTTTGAAAGTTTTTTCATGAAGCATAAAAACAATTTATTACATGGTGAGGCTGTGGCTTTAGGGATGTTATGCGAAATTTATCTTTCGAAAAAATTATGTGGTTTCCCTACACAAAAAATGGAACAGATCGTTAACTATATTTTAAATACTTATCCAAAAGTAAATGTCCCGGAAAAGGATATAACAGATATAATCGAACTTATTGGACATGATAAAAAAAATAAAGGAGCTGACATCAATGTTACATTGCTCGAAAATTTTGGAAAAATAAAAATTAACCAACATTGCCAAAAAAACGATATGCTGGAAACTTTAAAATGGTATAACACCCTTTAATAATGAAAATTGAAGTTAAAGCCCCCGTTAAACAAAACGATAAAATTATACACTTACCCGCTTCGAAAAGTATTTCGAACAGGTTATTGATTATTAGGGCTCTTTGTGAAGAGTATTTTAACATACATAATCTTTCAAAAAGTAATGATACCAAGGTTTTAATTAACGCACTTAACCACTTATCTGTAACGGTAATAGATATTAGCGCAGCAGGAACGGCTATGCGTTTTCTTACTGCATTTCTATCCATAACTCCAGGCGAAATGATTTTAACAGGCAGCGAGCGGATGAAACAACGTCCCATAAATATTCTGGTCGATATTTTAAGGGATTTGGGCGCAAAAATAGATTACCTGGAAAAAGATGGTTTTCCTCCTTTAAAAATTTCAGGTTCCACACTAAAATCAAAACCAATAAACATTAAAGGCAATATCAGCAGCCAGTTTATTAGTGCGTTGTTAATGATTGCACCATCTTTAGAAAAAGGATTAACAATAAAAATAGATGATAAAATCCTTTCGAAAGATTATATTGACATGACATTGAAAATAATGCAAAACCATGGTATTAACTTTCAGTGGACGAAAAGCACTATAGAAGTTGAAAAAGGAAATTATTCACCGAAAGAAGAAATTGTAGAACCTGACTGGTCAGCTGCTTCTTACTGGTTCGAAATGGTCTCGCTCATAAAAAACGCAGAGATCCAGTTCCCGGGATTATTAAAAAACAGCTTACAGGGCGATTCGGTTTTAATGGATATTTACAGCAGATTAGGTGTTCAATCGAAATTTGATGAAAAGTGGTTGTATCTAAAAAATATACAAACAACATGCAGGCATTTTGAATATGATTTTACCAATTGCCCTGATTTAGCTCAAACACTAACGGTTACGCTGGTAGCCAAAGGAATTCCTTTCAAACTAACCGGATTGGACAATCTATCAATAAAAGAAACCGACCGCATTAAAGCGTTGGTAGATGAATTTGAAAAGATGGAGATTCATCTGCAAACTAACGGAAAAGATTATCTTGAATGGCAAGGAAATGAAACCCTAAAAATCCCGGCAAACCATCTAATAAAAACGTATAACGATCACCGAATGGCTATGGCTTTTGCATCGCTAGCAATTATCAATAATGTTTTAATTATTGATGATCCTGAAGTGGTTAAAAAAAGCTATCCTGATTTTTGGGATGATTTACATAAATTTGGGTTTGGTATCAACAATAAATAATTGAAGCTGCTGTTATTTGCCGAAAAAAGCTTTAATTTTTTCAATACCTTCTTCCACTTCAACCACAGGGCGTGCAATATTTAAACGGATATAATTTTTTGCATTCGCCGAAAAATGCTCGCCGGGAATTATGGCTACGCGCTGTTCTTCATATAAATCAATAGCAAACTTAAAACCATCGGGATATTTTTCTGGCAACTCCGCCCAAACAAAATATCCGCCTTTCGTTTCAGGGACTTTAAATCCTAAGTTCTTAAGCGCTGTTGATAATAAAGTATATGATTTCTTTAACTTTTCCCGTAAGGAAGCAATATATTCTTGTCCATAATTATTAGTTTTAAGATACTCTACAATAGCCTGTTGCAAAACCGAAGGCGCACATAAGCCGGTATAATCATGAATAGGCTTAATGTACTTCATATGCTTTTGATGGGCCACTAAATAACCTACACGCCATCCAGTAATAGAAAGTTTTTTCGAAAAACTATTGACATAAAATAGGTTTGGATTAAATTGATCCAACGGAATATAAGGTTCTTCTTCAAAATACAAATCGCGGTAAACTGCATCAAATACAACAAAAATATCAAGTTTTTTGCTTATTTTGAGCAAGTTGTCAATCTCCTGTTTACTCCATATTTTGCCAAAGGGATTCCCCGGGGATCCAATAAAAATTATTTTTACATTTTTTTCCCTGCAAGTATTTTCCAACTTATCAAAATCAACGGTTAAATCTTTTTGAAACGGATAAGAAACAAATGCTGTATTAAAAATTTGCGGCAGATTATTATAACTTTCGTAAACAGGCTCGAAAGCTAATGCTGAGAAAGATTTTGGTAATATTTTATTAAAATAAATAAAAAGCAACGATAATGCTTCGGTAGCACCTTGCAGAATTAAAAAATCATTTTTTGTAAAGATAAATTCGGATTGATATTTTTTCAGTAAAAGTTCAAGCAACTCATTATTCCCGTTTCCGGGAGCATATTGATGTAGATTTTCGGTTGCCAGTTTACTTAAAATTTGGGTAAGCTCCTGCGGAGGGTTAAAACCGGGTATTCCCTGAGCCAGATTGATACCCCCATGAGCTTTAACTTTATTGCTCATAAAACTGATATAAGAACCCTGTGGTTTTTTATATTTTTCTTCCATTCTTTTTCTTTTTGCATTCCGAATCAATATTATCCCGTGAAAGGCCGAATTTTTCTTTCTCTTGGTTCCCTTTAGGTTCGATGTGCACTAACACATCATACACATTCTCAATACGCGTTTTAATATTTAGCTCTACCTTTTTGGCAATTTTATGCCCTTCGTCGATTGACAGTTTCCCGTCAATTTCAATATCCAGGGCAACGGTATACATGTTTGAATGCTTTCTTATTCTCACTCTGTGAGGATTCACAGCGCCTACCTCTTCTACGGCATCAAAAATCTTATAATACAAATCGGGGTTATCTGTTCCATCCATCAACTCACGGCTGGATTCCATAAAAACACCATATCCCGAACGCATAATCCAGGCTCCTATTAACATTGCGGTAATTAAATCCAGAACGGATAAATGAAATACATGAATAAACAATAACCCTAACAATACTGAAACAGATATTAAAATATCATTCCGCATATTTTTTCCGTTGGCAATAAGCATGTTACTGTTAATTTTTTTACCAACCCTTAATTGATAAATAGCAAGCACTACTTTTGACAATATAGAAAACACCGTAACATAAACAGCCAATAATGTAGGAACCTGGTGGGGTTCATCTTTCACGATTCTAACTAGCGCCGAAAAGAACAACTGTGCTCCGGCAAAAAAGATAACAAAACTTAATACTTTAGTAGCCACTGCTTCGGCACGATTATAACCATAAGGAAATTTATAATCAGGAGGTTTATTCATTATTCGTGCGGCAACCAAAGTAATAAAGTAAGTTAAAATGTCTGTGGTGGTATCAATTCCATCGCCAATTACGGCAAAGCTGCCGGAAATAAAACCAACTAAAATTTTAGCTACTGCCAGTATTGAATTTCCAATGATTCCAACCCACGAAGCAAATTTTATTTGCTGATTCCGTTTTTCTGTCATAGTATTTATAAAATATATGCAAAAATAAAGGAAATAATCAGGTTGAACAAAAAAGCGGAATATTATCGTCAAAAAGTTGACAATGCCTGTATATTTCATTAAATTGTTAGAAAAAACACCATAATGTTTAAATATACCGTCATAAAAAAATATTTATTTTTAGCAACACTCTTCCTCTCTTCGGAAATACTAACTGCTCAGTTGCCCGAAAAAATTGACTCATTAATAACTGACTCATTACGTATTGAAAATGTTGACACCTTATATAAACATCACTGGGATACAGCATTCAATCAATGGGAAACCTATCAGCGTGAAATCATTATTTATAACAAAAATGACCACCCTATACGAACACTTACCCAGGAATGGAAATACGATGAAAAAGCATGGATAAATATTTCCCAGGAATTATTTGCTTACGATAAAAAAGGCAACGAACAGGAAAAGCTGGTACAGACCTGGAGGCCATCGTTCAACGATTGGGTTAATACGCAGTTAAAAACATCATATTACGACCGTTTTAACGAACGAAAAGAAATATTATTTCAGGAATGGCAAAAGCCAGGCGAAGAATGGATTAATACCGTACGGTATATTATGGATTACAATATGGATGGACTGGAAAACAATATTACCATTAGCAAATATAACAGCATAGAAAATGAGTGGGAGTATTATAAAAAATTTGACTTGTATTATCCCGGAGAATATTCCTATCCAAACGAAATTTTTATTAGCAACTGGAATGAAGACACCAAAAAATGGAATATCGAAGGAAAATACGAATATCTTTACAATTTTCGGGGAGACAAAACACAGGAAATTAGAATATCATGGAACAGTTTCACCAAACAATGGCTTAACGGACTAAAAAAAATGTACCAATACGACCGGAAAGGTCGTTTAATAGAAGTTATCCATCAAAAATGGGATTACTCGAAAAAAAACTGGGCTAATTTTGATAAAACAGTTTCCGAATATAACGTAGAGGGAGAACTGTATATGGAAATTGTTTATCAATGGGATTTCTCTGCAAACCAATGGATTGAAACCAACAAATTTCTTTACTCTGATTTAACGCCGGAGGAGCAGGATAAAGAACAACCAGAGTAATAAAAAAATTAATCCAACTTAAGCACCGCCATAAATGCCTGTTGCGGAACTTCTACATTACCAACCTGGCGCATTCGTTTTTTCCCTTTTTTCTGCTTTTCGAGCAATTTCCGTTTCCGGGTAATATCACCACCATAACATTTTGCGGTAACATCTTTTCTTACAGCTTTTACCGTTTCGCGGGATATAATTTTAGCGCCAATGGCCGCCTGTATGGCAATATCAAACTGCTGGCGCGGAATCAGCTCTTTCAGCTTTTCGCACATCCGCCGGCCAAAAGAGTATGCATTATCGCGGTGGATAAGTGTTGATAAAGCATCCACCATTTCGCCGTTTAACAATATATCCAGTCGTACCAGGTTTGCTTTTTCATAGCCTACCTGCTGATAGTCAAACGAAGCATACCCGCGCGAAATACTTTTTAGCTTATCGTAAAAATCGAATACGATTTCGGCCAGGGGCATCACAAAGGTTACTTCCACCCGGTCGTTGGGTAAATAAATTTGATTTTTTAGTACACCTCGCTTATCGATACATAATTTCATCACGCCCCCGATATAATTGGTTTTGGAAATAATTTGAGCCCTGATATACGGTTCTTCGATATAGTCGATATATGTTATATCGGGGAGTCCCGATGGGTTATGTACTTCGGTAACTTCTCCTTTTTTCTGGTAAACTTTATACGATACGTTAGGAACGGTAGTAATCACATCCATATCAAACTCACGGTCGAGCCGTTCCTGCACAATTTCCATATGTAACAACCCAAGAAATCCGCACCTAAAACCAAATCCGAGTGCTGCTGAAGATTCGGGCTCAAAGGTTAACGAGGCATCGTTCAACTGAAGTTTATCCATGGCTTCGCGCAAATCTTCGTAATCATCTGCATCCACAGGATAAATACCGGCATAAACCATCGGTTTTACATGTTCGAAACCGCTAATCGCTTTTTGACACGGTCGGTCGACATGCGTAATGGTATCGCCCACTTTTACCTCTTTTGCTGTTTTTATTCCCGAAATAATATATCCAACATCCCCGGCCTTTAGCTCTTTTCGTGGTTCCTGTTTAAATTTAAGGACCCCAATCTCGTCGGCATTATACTGTTTTCCGGTAGCAATAAATTTCACCAAATCGCCTTTATGGATGGTTCCATCCTGAATTTTAAAAAAAGCTTCAATTCCACGGTAAGGATTAAAGACAGAGTCAAAAATAAGGGCCTGTAAAGGTGCTTCCGGATCTCCAACGGGAGATGGAACCTTTGTAATAATAGCTTCTAAGATCTCATCTACCCCCTGTCCGGTTTTTCCACTAGCTGCAATAATTTCACTTTCGTCGCAACCAATTAATTCAATAATCTGGTCTTTCACTTCATCGGGCATAGCAGCATCCAGATCCATTTTATTCATTACAGGAATAATGTGTAAATCATGCTCCATGGCCAAAAAAACATTGGATATCGTCTGAGCCTGAACCCCTTGAGTAGCATCAACAATTAACAGCGCCCCTTCGCACGAGGCAATGGATCGTGATACTTCGTACGAAAAATCAACATGCCCGGGAGTATCGATTAAGTTTAGCACATAATCTTTTCCTTCAAAATGATGATTCATCTGGATGGCATGACTCTTTATCGTAATTCCCCTTTCTCTCTCCAAATCCATATCATCGAGCAACTGGTCTTTATAGTCGCGCTCCGAAACAGAATTGGTCGCTTGCAATAACCGGTCGGCCAACGTGCTTTTCCCATGGTCGATATGGGCTATTATACAAAAATTCCTAATATGATTCATACTCGTATTTTATCATTCCTGTCTTTAAGCAAAAAATATTTTTAGCGTTGCAAAGATAATGAATAATTGCATTGAAAGAAGAACTTTATTCAAGAAGAAAATATAAGTATTAAAACACTGCTTTCGCTATTTTACGAATATTATCCGATTGGTCGAGGGTATAATAATGAATGCCAGGCACTCCGTTCTGAATTAATTCTTTTGACTGCATGATAGCCCAATCAACGCCTACCTGTCGTACTTCTTTATTGGATGCACATTTCTTTATCTCACCAATCAGCTCATTGGGCAAATCGATGTTAAAAGTTTGGGGCAATAACCGAACATCATTTAAAGTAGCTACCGGTTTAATGCCCGGAATAATCGGCACATCGATACCAACACTACGGCATTTTTCTACAAAATCAAAATATTTTTGATTTTCAAAAAACATTTGCGTAACAATGTATTCGGCTCCTTTATCAATTTTTAATTTCAGATACTCAAGATCTACCTCCATATTTGGAGCTTCCACATGTTTTTCGGGATATCCGGCTACCCCTACCGAAAAATTAGTAGGCATAGCATTTACCAGATGTTCATGTAAATATTTCCCCTGATTTAAGTCCATAATCTGCTCAATAAGCTCGTTGGAGTGTTTATGTCCGCCGGGTTCAGGAATAAATCGTTTATTCCCCGGAACAGGATCGCCACGTAAAACCAGTAAGTTATTAATCCCCAAAAAATGCAAGTCGATTAATGCATCCTCGGTTTCTTCTTTTGTAAAACCACCACAAACCATATGAGGAACTACGGTAATTTTATATTTATTCTGTATAGCTGCAGCAATAGCAACAGTACCGGGTCTTTTGCGAATAATCTTTTTTTCCAGAAAACCGTCCTCCCGGTTTTTATAAATTACCTCCTGCTGATGATACGTGATATTTATATAAGCAGGGTTAAATTCAATCAGCGGATCAATGGCTGCATAAATCTCATCTATAGTATGTCCTTTAAGCGGTGGTAACAACTCAAAGGTAAATAATGTATTTTTTGCTTTTTTTATTTTATCTATAACCTTCATTTTTTATCAACTTTTTACTTATAATTTAAATTTTGTGCCAGCCTTTTTTCAATATCTTCAACAGCAGTCTCCCATCTTACAGCATAATCTGCCACCTGATCTTTTCCTATTTTCTGGATATTAAAATATTTTGATTCCGGATGTGCCATGTAAAGGCCACATACCGAGGCCTGGGGCTGCATCATATAATTTTCGGTTAATTCTATACCAACCTGTTCGTCGACTTTCAACAATTCAAAAACCGGCTTTTTTAAAGGATGATCGGGCAACGATGGATGCCCTATTGCGGGTCTTACTCCACGATACCGTTGATGTAACAAATCGTCAGGTATTAATTTTTCGTTGATGGCATAACCCCAGTATTCGCGACGAACTTTTTCGTGCAATAACTCGGCAAAAGCTTCAGCCAGCCTGTCAGCCAAAATTTTTAACATAATTGCATCATAATCATTTCCTTCCTCTTTAAATTCGTTTACCCATTTTTCTGCACCAAGGCCTGCAGTTAAAGCAAATAAACCGATATAATCTTTTTTCTTATATTCTATGGGAATAATAAAATCGGACAGGCATAAATTTGCTTCATTTTCCGGTTTTAAACGTTGGTTTCTAAGCATCGGTAAACGAGCGATTTCCTGTGTTCCTTTTTCATTAAAAACCACCATATCATCCCCGTCGGCATTCGCCGGAAAAAACCCAAAGATGGCATTTGCCTGTAACATATTTTTATGAATAATCCGATCGAGCATTTGCTGCGCATCCTCAAAAAGCTTTTTTGCTTCAGCTCCTTTCACAGGATCATTTAATATTCCGGGATAACGGCCCGACAAATCCCAGGAATGGAAAAAGAAAGTCCAGTCGATGTACTTTAATAAGTTCTTTAAGGGATAATTTTCCAACACTTTAGACCCTAAAAAAGCCGGTGACTGGATTTGAGCATTTCCCCAATCGACAGGATACCGGTTTTCCCGTGCCTCTTCAATGGCAATATATTCTGCACCTGACTGGGATTGATTATATTTCTCTATGGTTCGTTGGTAATCTTCTTTCAGCCTGTGGATAAAACCCTTTTTCAAATCTTTTACCAGCAGGTTATTTACCCTATTCACGCTTTGCGAAGCATCTTTAACATACACCACCGGTGCTGAATATACCGGGTCAATTTTTAAAGCGGTATGTATTTTTGAGGTTGTTGCTCCTCCGATAAGGAGCGGAATATCCAACTTTTCCCTCTCCAAATCACGTGCAACGGTTATCATTTCTTCCAACGATGGAGTAATCAATCCACTAAGGCCAATGATATCCACGTTTTCTTTTTTTGCTGTTTCTACAATTTTTTCAGGAGGGACCATCACCCCCAGATCAATGATATCGTAATTGTTACACGAAAGCACCACGCTGACAATATTTTTTCCTATATCGTGTACATCGCCTTTGACGGTGGCAATAAGGATTTTCCCTTTGGGAGATGTGTCGCCTGCATTTTTCTTCTCCTCTTCGATAAACGGTAACAAATAAGCGACCGCCTTTTTCATCACCCGTGCACTCTTAATTACCTGTGGCAAAAACATCTTTCCCGAACCAAAAAGCTCACCCACTTTACCCATTCCTTCCATCAAAGGTCCTTCGACAACATCTAATGCAGCATTATATTTTTTTCTCAGCTCTTCAACATCCTGCTCAACAAAGTCTAAAATTCCTTTAGTCAGCGCATGATTCATTCTTTCCTGCACAGAAACCTTTCTCCACTGGTCGAAATCTTCTTCTTTCTTTCCTGAAAGCTCATTTTGTTCGGCAAAAGCAAGCAGACGCTGAGTTGCGTCAGCCCTCCGGTTCAATACCAAATCCTCGGTCAGCAGAAGCAAATTTTTCGGGATGTTATCATAAATTTCGAGCATCGCCGGGTTAACGATTCCCATATCCAGGCCAGCGTCGATAGCATGAAAAAGAAACACCGAATGAATGGCCTCACGAACCCGGTTATTGCCTCTAAAAGCAAACGATAAGTTACTAATCCCTCCGCTGGTTTTTGCATGAGGCAAATTTTCTTTAATCCAACGAACCGCCCGGATAAAATCCACCGCATAATTGTTATGCTCGGGCAGGCCTGTTCCGATAGCCAGCACATTGGAATCGAAAATAATATTCCCGGCAGGGAAACCAGCTTTTCCAATCAAAATTTGATACGAACGTTCGGCAATTTCAATTTTTCGCTCGTAAGTATCCGCCTGTCCTTTCTCATCGAATAACATCACCACGGCAGCAGCACCATAAGCATGTATTTTCTTTGCTTTGGCTATAAAATCTTCCTCACCCTCTTTCAGACTGATGGAATTAACCACAGATTTTCCCTGTAAGCATTTTAATGCCGCTTCGATCACGTCCCATTTCGAAGAGTCGACCATTACCGGAACCTTAGCAATATCTGGTTCTGAGGCTATTAACCGAAGGAATTCAGATAACATCTTCTCTGCATCAATCATTGCATCGTCCATAGAAACATCCAGGATTTGTGCTCCATTAATTACCTGATGACTGGCAATAGAAAGAGCTTCTTCAAGATTTTTCTCCCGGATAAGCCGGGCAAATTTCTTCGATCCCGAAACATTGGTTCGCTCACCAATATTTACAAAGTTCCTTCCTTTACTTATTTCTAAAGGTTCCAGACCAGAAAGCTGCGTTTTAGTCTCAAAAACAGGTATTTCCCGTGGCTTATATTTCTTAGCCACGTTAGCGATTTGTTTGATATGTTCGCAAGTGGTTCCGCAGCATCCTCCTACAATATTTACCCATCCATTTTCTACATATCTCTCCATGAGTTGAGCCATCTCTTTGGGTTTCTGATTGTAATTACCGAACAAATCAGGCAATCCGGCATTGGGATGCACACTTACATTAAATTTAGCAACCTTCGCCAATGCTTCGACAAAAGGAAGCAACCGTTTAGCGCCAAAAGCACAGTTTAATCCAATGCTTAATAAATCGATATGAGATACCGAGTTATAAAAAGCTTCGATCACCTGCCCCGAAAGCAACCGGCCACTATTATCAACGGTACCTGAAACCATTACAGGAATTACTACATCTTTACTTTTGGCAATTTCCTGAATAGCAAACAGTGCTGCTTTGGCATTGAGGGTATCAAAAATGGTTTCGACCAGTAAGATGTTGGCTCCTCCATCCAGCAAGCCGTTGGCTTGTTCCTTGTAAGCCTCTTTTAACTCATCAAAAGTAATGTTACGGAAGCCAGGGCGGTTCACATCGGGAGAAAGAGAGGCGGTACGATTTGTCGGGCCCATTGACCCCACCACATAATGCAGATACCCGTCCTTTCTTCCATATTTTTCAATGGCCCGCCGGGCCAGTTTTGCCGAAGCAACATTCAATTCGTAAGCCAGTGCCTCCATCCCATAATCAGCCAATGAAACAGCATTGGCATTAAACGTATTGGTTTCAATCAGATCGGCACCTGCCTCCAGATACCTTTGATGTATCTCACAAATAATTTCCGGTTTTGTGATGGAAAGCAAATCATGATTCCCTTTAACCGGGGTTTGTGTATCCTTAAACCGTTCGCCGCGATAGGCTTCTTCATCTAAGTTATAGGACTGTACCATGGTACCCATGGCACCATCGAGCAACATTATCCGTTGTTTTAACTCTTCTTTTAATTTTTCCAGTAGATTCATACTTCTCATTTCTTCTTTCACAGGATCATCATCCATACTATAAATTTACAAAATACTGACTATCAAAGTCAAATTATTCTTTAATATAAGCCAGAAATACATTCAACTTCGGTAAAATATTTTTTATTTTTATCAGCGTATCCAGCTTGATATTCCCTACCACATAATTGTATTCCTGCCCTGAGTATTTTTCTGTGATTTTTTCAAATTCGAAATAGCTTAAATCAACCAGATTATGGTATCGCAGATAAATTTTAATTTCATGGTTAGTTTTATACTCCACTTTTTTAAAATATTTCTGCTTTTTGTATTCGTATTTATAATGATGCGAGCGGGCTGTAATATCCGAAAGTACAGCTGAGCCTGTGGGAAAACCTCCGGCTCCTTTGCCAAACATAAACTGTTTGTCGTAAAACTCGCCCTGTATAACTACCCCATTGTACTCATCCTCCACATTATAAATGTATTTTTCTGAGCTAACCAACCGTGGAATTACAAACAGGGTAAACGATTCGTTGTTGAGTTTTAATAACTGGGCCACCAGTTTTATTTTCAGGTTTTTCTCGCGGGCAAACTGAATATCAGCTTGTTGGATATTTGCTATCCCGTAATTAAAAATCTCTTCAGGCTTAACATACGCACCTAAGGCATGAGTTGCTATAATAATTAGTTTGTAGAGTGAATCAAATCCATCCACATCAAGAGAGGTATCACTTTCGGCAAAACCCAGTTCCTGAGCTTGCCTTAAAGCTGATTGATAATCTAAATCATCATTAAATATTCTGGAAAGAATATAATTTGATGAGCCGTTCAATATGCCGGTAACCGATTTTAACAAATCATTATCATAATACTCTTCGATATTTCGGATTACCGGAATGCTTCCACAAGCCGAAGCATCATACAGCAAAGCGGTTTCGGTTTCTTGCTGTAGTTCAATCAGCTCATCCAGATGGTGTGCCAGCATTTTTTTATTGCCGGAAACAACCGCTTTTTTGTTTAGTAAGCACTTTTTTACAATATCATACGCTTCCTCCGCATCATCAATCAACTCAACCACAAGGTTTATCTCTTTGCTGTTAATGATATCCTCTTTGTTAAAGGAAAACTTATTTTCAGGTAATGATCTTTTCTTCTCTTTTTGTTTGACACAAATTTTACTTACAGCGGCATCAACGGTTTTGCTGTGTTGTAATACATGATAAAGACTTTCGCCTACTACACCGTAGCCAAAAAGCCCGATATTAATTTTATGTTGCATATTCTTTTTCGCTTAAAAATGATTTAATATTTTTCGTTAATTGTTCTGTTTCAATCAAAAATCCATCATGACCATACAGCGAATCTATTTCAAGGTATCTGGCGCTGTGGATATACTGTTGTAGTCCCTTTATTTCCTGAGGATAAAACAGTAAATCGGTGGAAATAGCGATTAATAATGTTTTTGCCTGAATACCGGCTAATGCTTTAGCAATACCACCTCGTTCGCGGCCTGCATTATGTGTGTCAAAAGTCCGGGTAATGGAATAATAAGAAAAAGCATTAAACCGTTTCACCAGCTTATCGCCCTGGTATTGCTGATAGGAGATTGCCCGGAAATTTTCCAGCTTATTCTCTTCGTCCTGCTGCGTTTTATTGTACGTTGCCGCATTGCGGTAACTCAACAAAGCAATAGAACGTGCTGCTCTCATTCCTGCCAGTCCTGCTTTTTCATTTTTTTCCTGAAAAGTAGGATCCGCCGAAATAGCCAGCCGCTGCGACTCGTTAATAGCAATATTCCAGGGCGACGCAAACGCACTGCTTCCAATAAACACCAGGTGTTCAATCAAAGAAGGATTCATAATACTCCATTCCAGCGCCTGAAAGCTGCCCATGGAACCTCCGGTAATCATAAAAATTTTAGCAATCCCCAAATGTTTCCTTAACAGCTCGTGGGCATTCACCATATCGCGAATCGTAATTAACGGAAAATCGTGATAAAAGGGCTCCCCGGATGTTGGATTCATGGATAACGGCCCGGTAGTTCCATAACATGATCCCAAAAAATTGGCACAAACAATGAAATATTGAGAGGTATCGAATAACAACCCCTCGCCTACCATGCCCGTCCACCAGTCGGCAACATCCGAATTGGCTGTCAGCGCATGACATACCCAGATTACATTATCTTTAGCCTCATTTAAAATACCGGCTGTATGATACGTAATCCCGATATCATGCAATGATTGTCCGCTTTCGAGCTTAAATTCTCCTTTGGTTTGAAATTGATGCTGTGTCATGATAATTTTTTTAAGCGAAAGCCGAAAGATAAAAGAATTTTTTAATTATTGGAGGATAAATCACTTCGTACAAATTCTGATTTATCCCCGGCTTTTCGCTTAATCTTTAGGTTACTAAAAGCAATTCGGTTTATTGATGTAAATTTTGAAATTAACATACAATTCTACTCTTTTGCCCCTGGGCAAGCCGTGGATGTTTCGGAAAGACATTAATCTACTCTCCGGCTAGCGCATGCACATAGGCAAAAGCGGCATCGTAAAATTGTTAAACCAAAAATGATTGACAATTACAAAACCCGGTAAGGAATAACTAGTACAAAAAATTTTACTTTTCATGATTTTTGCGTTTAGTTTATAATTTCCCTCCCTTAACCACCGGCAACTGCCGGAACGGGATTTGGGTTAGGTATTGGCACCTTTTCTGCGGTTAGCAGAGGGTTGCCAGAGGTTCACAGAGCCTAATCTCTCCCCTCTTCTGTATAAATCAAACGCCCCTGGTGAAGGATGTTTGAAATGTTGGTGCAAATATAACAACAAATTTTTGGAATATGCAAATGAAAAGAATCCCGAGGCAGATTTTAAAAGTGTTTAAAAATTAGTACTTTTAGAAAAACAAAACCACCCTTATGACACTTAACACTCCAATTAAAAATGGGATAAGTGTCACAAGTGAATTGGTATAAACAAGTTGTGTAGCATTTTAAAAAAAAAACATACAGCAATGATTTCAAAAACCTCAAAAAATCGAACAATATTTAAAAAGTACTTAGATAGCCTAAGTGAAGATGATTTTATTGAAAAAGTTATCATTCCATTCTTCAGTAAAAATGGCTATATTTTATATCGTTTAAATGCGCATGGGCCTGGGGAACATGGAAAAGATATTATTTTTTATAGGCATGTTCCAATTTTTTATGACCATGAATATATTATTGTTCAAGCGAAATCTGAAAAAGTGACAACAGGGAATGTAGCGAAACTATCTCAACAACTAATTAGAGCACTAAGAGTGCCATTTCCAACAAAAACAGGAACAAGCAATAGACAAGCAAACTATGTGCTTTTTATTAATTCAAAAGAACATTCAAATGATGTTAATTTCGAATTCCCCTATTTAATTGACGGCAGTAATAACATAAAAATATTATCGCAAGAAAACGTTATTGAATTATTATTTACCAATGACTTTATCCCTGATGAACTAAAAGGTAAAATAGAAGAATATGTTTCCTTGTCTTCAGATTACGAGCAAGAAATTCGCAATATTTTAACCACGGGCGAACCGGGAAACATTAATTTTCTTCTTAACAAAAAGCTTATAATTGAGACGAGACCACTATCAAAGGAAATTCAAGGATTGATAATTAATTTTATTTTCCATAAATGGAACGAAGACAGAAGTTGGGCTGGTACAGTATTACCAATGAAATGGCTTAATCAATATTTTGCATATGTACAAAAAAGTCAGTTTGAAAAACTATTTCAAGTAGTAGAAGAGTATGCAAGTTCAACTCATTCTTATGAAGCATATAATGATACTTCGGAAATTGTTAAAAAGTTAACTCCAAATCAAATCAAAAGCTTTGAAGAAAGGTTTTTTGATTTAATAGGCAATAGGGCATTAAGCTATAACTTTTTAAAGGACTTCCCATTATTATATGATAAATTAAAAGAGTTCTACAACTCTGACCAAATATCTGAAGACAAAAAAGATATTTGTTTAACAATTATTGAGTTGATTGACATTATCACAGCAAGAAGAGAAAAGAGAAAAGTCAAAAACATTGATTTACAGAACAAAAAACTTTTAGAAAGACAAGATAAATTATATAAATTCTTGGGACTTGAATAAAAACGCTACACAACATGGTATAGCCAACAATAGCGGGGCATGGTGGTAGTTTTACGTTCGCTGCTCTGCGTGGGCTTTTGTAGCAGTGGACAGGGGAGTGGCCCGCAAATCCGCTACTGTGGCTATACCAGGAACGTTGGGGACAATTAAAATGATGAAATATGAAACTTAAAATGACAATAAACAAGATTAAATCAATTGAAAACTTAACTGTCGAGCTGCCTGTTGAAAAGGGTTTATATGCAATAACTGGGCAAAATGGTTCTGGGAAGAGCACATTGGCAACTTGTGCATCTAGTGTATTTTTTAATATGACAATGAAAGATTATTTTGGAAAAACCGATAGAGACGCTTATATTTCTTTTGAGTTTGATGGGAATACAAAAAAATACGTGAAAAACTCACATGGAAAATGGTACAGCTCAAAAGATGGCCACATTAATCTGAAAGGGTTTTATGAAGGAAGCTTGATTTTTGGTAATAGATTTAGGAATACAAATTATAATAACCTTCGTAAGCTTGATAGAATTAGTGAATCTTTATTAAAACCTGCGCCAGAATACATAAGAAAAAATTTAGGGTTAATCCTTCACAACAATGAAGATTTCTACCAAAAACTTTATCGGGTTAATCCTTCACAAATACGTCATATTGGAAAATTTTATGGTGATATTTTTTATTATGAAATTCAAGGGAAAAAAGTAAGCCAATTTCATATGTCAACAGGTGAGAACTTATTAATCAGCATACTCAACTCGCTATTTATCAGAAATTCTGATAGAGCGACAATAGATATTCCCTGTATTTTATTACTGGACGAGATTGAATTGGCTCTCCATCCATCATCATTAAAGCGGTTAGTTAATTTTTTAAAAACAACATCAAGTGAGTTTAATTATGCAGTCTATTTCTCAACGCATTCTTTGGAACTAATTAGCAGTATTAAACCAGATAATATATTTTTTCTTGATAGGCATTCCGATTATTCATTAGAACTAATCAATCCATGTTATCCCGCCTATGCAACAAGAATGCTCTACGACCATACAGGCTATGATTATATTATATTGGTTGAAGATGATTTAGCGCGAGAAGTAATCAAAAGACTTTTAAAGAAAAAACAGCTTTGGGGCAATAAATTGATTTACATTTTACCTTGTGGCGGCTATACAAACGTTATTGCTTTAGCGCAAGAAGTAGTTTCAAGCAACCTTGTAGGTAAGACTTCAACAATCAGTATAGTATTAGATGCTGATATTAAGGCTTCAGCTAAATCCTACATTACTAAAAACAATATTTCAAATAATATTCCTCTGAATTTCCTGCCAATTGAATCAATGGAAAAGTATCTTAAGACTAAACTTTTCGATAATGTTGACCATAAGCTTTTCCGGCACTTGAATGATTTTGTATTTCACCAAGTTAGTTTGAACCAGATTATAGAAGAATACAGAAGTTCAGGTGAATATAAACTAGATAATAATGGTAAAAAAATGTACGCAAGAATAGATTCAGAACTTAGAGAAAGAAACAAAGATAGAAGTGAAATAGTAGAGATGCTTGTAGATTATCTTATAGAAAATGATGAGAGCTCTGTAAATAAAATTATTGAATTTTTACAGAAACAGTTTAAATAAAATTGCCCAACAAAGAATCAAACCCAATAACCGAAGGTGTTTCATAGGATAATGATGTGGTTAAATGAAAATTTCGTACTTTTATTAAAAGACAGTGGAAGCGGCTACAGGGTTCATGCTCGACCGTTGTATTTAATAGCCGCCCAGACATGGTAGTGCTTCTAATTGGGGTGACGAAAAAATAAAAAGGGGACAGTGAAGTACTCCGTTGAGGATAACGGTGCTGAAAAAAACATAAAAATTTTTATTTTTGTATGTATAGCAACAAAACAAAATGGATGAACGAGGAAAAAACAAATAACTGGCTTGTCGATAAACTCAAAATGGGGCAAAAATGAAATAAAACCGCAAGTTGAAAGAAATAACTAAAAATAAAAACCCCTTGGAGTTAATCGAACAGACAACCCCGCTGAATATAACCGGCACTATAAAACCGGAATCGGTGGTATAAATTGAACCGTATTATCAAATTGCACAACAAATTGAGCATTTTTACAGAATAATTGTTATTTTGTTGTGCATTTTTGTATTTTTGTAAAAATCGTACAAAAATATTATGAGAACATTATACCAGAAATTTGAAACGCTTTTACAAAGTACAACAACAGATTTTAAGCGTTATTTATACGATAAAGTCTCGTGGGAAAGCCGAATGGTTGGAATTATTGGTGCTCGTGGAGTTGGTAAAACGACGATGATTTTGCAGCATATCAAGGAACATTTAAATCGTAAAAAAACCTTATATGTTTCTGCAGATGATATGTATTTTGGAGAAAACAGACTTTTTGATTTAGCGGATGATTTCTATAAAAACGCAGGAGAATATTTATTTATTGACGAAATTCATAAGTACACCGACTGGTCCCGGGAATTAAAAAACATTTATGACTCATTTCCTGCATTAAAAGTTGTATTTACGGGTTCTTCTGTACTTGATATACTTAAGGGTTCTGCAGATTTAAGTCGCCGGGCAATCATTTACAAACTACAAGGACTATCATTTCGTGAATATTTGAAATTATTTCATCATTTAGATACCGAAGTTTACACATTAGAGCAAATCATAAACAATGAAGTAAAACTTGAGAATATTCAACATCCATTGCCTCTATTTAATGACTATTTGAAACGAGGATACTATCCATTTGGAATTGAAAATGAAATGAATTTACGCTTAGGTCAAATTATTGTCCATACATTGGAATCAGATATTCCTCAGTATGCAAACTTAAATGTTGGAACAGGTAGAAAATTAAAGCAATTGCTTTCCATTATTGCTGAAAGTGTACCATTTAAACCCAATTTTTCAAAATTATCTGAAATGATTAGTGTAAGTCGTAACTCCTTAGACGATTATTTTTCATATATGGAAAAAGCAGGACTTATTGGACAGTTACGCAATGAAACAAGTGGCATTCGGGGATTAGGAAAAATTGATAAGGTGTACTTAGATAATACCAATATCATTTTCAACCTGGTTGGAGAAAAATCTAATATTGGAAATATCAGGGAAACCTTCTTTTTCAATCAAATGCGAGTAAAAAATGAAGTAATATCTTCAAAAAAAGCTGATTTTATAATAAAAGATTATACGTTTGAAGTTGGAGGAAAAAATAAGCAACAGAACCAGATAGAAAAAGACGGTAAATCATTTGTAATAAAAGACAATATTGAATATGGGTATCGAAATGTAATTCCTCTTTGGGCTTTTGGATTAAATTACTGAAAAACATTACGTTTAAAACAATGCCGGGCGTTCATCGAACAGGCAGCCCTGCCAAATAAAACCGGAATCGGTGGCATGGTCAGACCGAAATAACCATCATTAACCGAAAATTGACTATATTTGAGTTACAATTAAAAAAAACAGTTGAGAGACAGACTGCCGTTGGCATTCATTAAAAAAACGCAGAAACAATCAGAACATACTATGAAACGAACATGAATTTTTTTAATCAAAAAATACACACACAATTATGATTAAAATAAATTCATGTGAGTTCCTGAATGTGAAGAAATTTTTAGTTTCTTCATTTTCAGCAAACTAAAAATTTTAAACAGATGAAAAAAACAGCATTCATTATTGTTGGTCTTATCATAGTCAACCTTTCATTTGGGCAAACTCAAAATAAAGCAGGTTTTAACAAAGTGCTCATGGCTCAACTTGATACTATTCATCAGGAAGACCAAAAATACCGACTACGAATAGATGAGTTGTTAAAGAAATCCCGTTCGGAGTCTGAAAATATGGAGTTAATAACGCTGATTGAATTAATGAATGAAAAAGATTCGATTAACCTCATGAAAGTTGAGAAAATAATAGCTGAATATGGTTGGTTGGGAGCAGATATTATAGGAGAACAAGGAAATGGAACATTATTCCTTGTTATACAGCATTCAGACCTTGAAACTCAAATTAAATATCTGCCGATAATGCGGGAAGCTGTCAAAAAAGGGCATGCTAAAAGAAAAGATCTTGCACTCTTGGAAGACAGGATTGCTATGAAACAAGGGAAAAGACAAATTTATGGAAGTCAAATTAAAATGGATGGTGACGAGTTTTATGTTTACCCCATCATTGAACCGGAAAAAGTAAATGAAAGACGGGCAGAAGTGGGACTCGGATCTATAGAAGACTATGTAAAAAGTATGGGTATAACCTGGGATATTGAAAAACACAAGGAGAGAACCAAAGAAATAGAATCACAAAAAAAGAAATAACGAAATGCTAATCGAGCAGGCTGCTTATAACAACAGTTATTGCAAAGAGAGAGGACAATTACTATTAAAACAAAGGTTCAAAATACAATTACGAGAACGAATGAATAACTTAAATTAAAAAAATGAAATATAAGGCATTAATAGTAATTGCAATAGTGACTATTTTCCTGGTATTCAAAAGTAATGCCATGGATAAGGGTTTTCTGCCGACGGGAAACTTCAATATAGAAAAAGACCTGTTATTAGTACAATTTGATTGTAAAACGGATGTAGATGACCTTCATTCTGTTGCAGCAATGGCTACTTTACTGTCTGACCCTGAATTTTCAAACATACATTATCATGCCGTTGCCGGTACTTATGGCATTCAGGAAGGGCTGTATGTTCCGCCAAACCCTTTATTTCAGCTTGCCTTTGGAGAAAACTGGACCGATGCACATGAAAACTACGATAACGCTGTAAAACAGGTTACGGTTATAATTAAAGCCACGCTCGCTAACCAAGGTGATGTTTGGATTGCAGATGCAGGCCAATCAGATTTTACCGCCGGCCTGATAAAAGCTGTTCAATCTGATTTACCTGAAGTAATTACTTCGCAGCGTATTCATGTAGTTCAACATGCTGATTGGAATGAAGAAGTGACTGCTCCGGCAAACTTGAAATTTGTAAAGGAAAATACTGATTATCATAAGATACCTGATGGTAACGCAGTAGGAAACGGAACACCGGGGTTTCGTTCCTCTGATTATACCCTATTGAAGAATAAAATAGCGAATTCTAAATTGACTGATATATGGCAGCTTGCCATTGAAATATCCAACGAATATAATGGGAAAGAGGGACGTTACAATAATTCAGCAATTGCGGCAGGAGGACTGGACTTCTCAGATCTTGCCGAAGTATGTTGGATTTTAGGTTTACAAGACATAAGGGATACAGAACAATTTTTTCATCAATATGCTTACTAAAATATACTTATATTTGATAAATATGGACTCTAAAAATTCAATAGGTTGCCAACACCCTAATAAAACCTTATGCGGACAGTACTGTTTTTGAACGAAATAATATTTAATCAACGGCTTAGCGGTCTGAAAAGTTTGTGCTTCGGAATGCACAAGGATTTTATACCGTCGGCTGTTGGCACCAATGCAATAAAACCAATAACAAATTATCTTAAATACTCATAGAATTCTACCCTTTTTATGAAACTAATCTAAAGAAACAAATGAACACAGACATTAGCAATGGAACTTATGATGACAAAGCTTGGCAATTACTCAATGAAAATCGTTTAAATTGGTCCGGTCATGATGAGAAAGAAGATACTGTTTGGCCCTGTAACCGAAAAGAAATCAGGGCAACAAAAAAAGTCTTTAAAAGCATAGACTATAACCAATTAACTCATCAAACAGTAATTGATGAGTATGAAGCCCAAAAGGAATTAACTGCCACAATCAAAAAAGAACTGCCCAATAACCGGCTGAAAATGATATTGCCCCTAACCATTGTGTTAAGTGCTGTCTTTTTTTATTTATGGTATGCTTATCCGCCTGTAGAAAATAACTTTACACCACAAGATTGGGTGGTAACTGTACCAACAGAGATTGTAAATTCAAGCGCAAGAAAACCCAATATAGAGCTTTCACGAAAAAATGTAGCAAAAGGTACTGCTGTTATTCCCTTAGGAAGAGGGGAACAAAAACATATAAAAGTAGAACTACCGTCCGGAGAAACTGGATTTATTCATGTAGCAGCTTTTTCAGGAGTAAACAGAAATAGCGAAATTGTTAACGGAACGCAGCTTTATTCGGTAAGCAACAGAAAGAAAACAATTGGCAACATTGAAAACGATATCCCGAAAATTATTGGAGTTCCTAAACCGGATGAAGAAAATAACCGACAACTAAAAGTAAGAACATCGAATGGCAGAATCGGTTACATCTTTGATAATCATATAAAATATCATTTCGACGACTCCATACCAAAGTTGAATTCTGACTATGTTTTACCGGTAGCATCCACCAAAGCGGAGGAATGGAAAGGACAAACAATAGCTGCAGTTGAAGAGCGTTACGGGCCTGTTTCTTCCTATATAGATAATAAAGGCTATTGGAATAATATTCGCATAATTGGCGACACGGTTGCTTATCAAGGTGTAATTGCTCAGGTAAATCAGGAAGGAATTATAGAAACGGTGCAGTTTGGAAAGCAAGAGGGACTTTTTGGAGCAATGAGTTTTTACCCTGTTTGGCGAATGATAGCTTCATTGGAGCCTTTTTACGGCAAAATCGATCTGCATTATAAACAAACGGACAGAGAATTAAACATTGGCTGGTGGCAAAAACTGCGTTCATCGCACTGGAGTTTAAGGGCGGTTACATGGATTATTGTGATTGTTTTAAAGATTCTTTGGTTTATCCTGAAAGTTTCTGTTCTATTTTTACCGGTAATAGCCATTGGAATTATAGTCAGTCATCTGGAACGTGTATCTTACAGACTCGCTTACAAAATTGTAACATGGCTTCTGTTACTTGTTTTGCTTTATATGGCAGCCTTTACCCTTTTGCAGGATAAATTTCAAATCATTGGGTTTATCATTTTCCTTATTGCTGCATTTGCCAATTTTATAGGCTTTCTAGGGCATCTTAACAAAAAATGTTATAATTGCGGTAATTGGCATGGCGAAATTACCGAAAAAACTGATTTTCTCGGACAATCAGTGTCGGTTAAGTATGGAGCGAGGAATAAATATGTAGGGAGTGATACCAAACAAACGGGAGTGACTGACAGCATAAATACGAACACAAAAACCTATTATTACAAAACAACCCACCGCTACCAAAAAGTAAAAACAAAAGATACTTCCCTGTACGATAATTACGAAGACCATAAAATGTGTAAATATTGCGGAATTCGGTGGAAAGAATCTTACAAAATACTAAAAGGAGAAAAACATCAGGAGCTGTAATATACAGCGCTTTTAAAATATGTTATCATTCATTATTTTTTAGAACCAACATTGCTGTTATAATAACATTAACAGTTGCTGCCGGAATGAAATAAAGGCATGCCCCCGTATCCCGACGAAAAGTGCCGGGACAGGCTGAACACGGAGTTAGCAACCATCAATTTTACGGTTTACGTAGTTTTAAAGTACGCTGTAAAAGAGAAGTACCCTCTTTTCTTTAGCCTTCCGGGAGTAATTGTGTAAGCTTACCTTTCATTCACCGAAATTTAACTATATTTGAGTTACCATTGAAAACAAAAACAGTTGTAAGGCAGACTGCCGTTGCAGGTAATGCCATTTTTGGCGATTAGAGAAGGTAAATTTCTTATAAAGAGTTATCTTTGTATAAAAAAGTGAACCATGGACTCCATTAGAATTGAAATATTAAATCCGAAAGCAAGAAAACTCTTAAAAAATCTTGCAGAATTGAAACTAATCAAAATATCCGATTCATCTGATAGAAAAAATGAATTCAAAAAACTTCTTGATAGGTTGAGAGCTAAATCTGATAAAGCTCCATCATTGGAAGAAATTGAAAAAGAAATTGAAGCTGTCAGAAAAGAACGATATGAAAAAGAAGATTAGAATTATTCTCGATACAAATATTTGGATTAGCTTCTTACTAACGAAATCTATGAAAGGTATTGACAGGCTTATCTTTAATGATAAAGCTGTTCTTTTATTTAGCAACGAATCATTGACAGAGTTTATAGATGTAACAAGTCGAGCAAAACTAAAACCATATTTCACAAAAAACGATATTGCATCCCTTATTGACCTCATTGATGAATATGGAGAAATTATTGAAGTCAAAAGTAAGGTTGACGTTTGTAGAGACAAAGAAGATAACTTTTTACTTTCCTTAGCTAAAGATGGAAAAGCTGACTATTTAATCACTGGAGATAAAGACTTACTTGTTCTAAATAATTTTGGCAAGACTATAATTACAAAACTTACCGATTTCTTAGAAAAGATTAGTTAAAAAATTGCACAACCAGTAATCGAGCAGGATGCCGATAGACTAATTGCCTACCGGAGAACCTCTCCCACTTATCTGCCGGAATGAAATAAAGGCATGCCCCCATATCCCGAGGGTAAGTGTCGGGACAAGCTGAACACGGCGGTTAGTAACCATCATTTACGTAGTTTTGAAAGTACGCTATAAAAGGAAAGTACTCTCCTAAGCGAAATTTGTTCTTCCGCTTAGCTGCTTTTATTCCCTTTTTAGCTCATGCGCCCGAGAACACCAAAATCCGCATCTCTTTTTACATAAATACCGACTTATTCCGTTCCACATAGTCTTTGAGCGGAGTGGGTTTTCTGCCCAATATCTTCTCAATGCCATCGGAGGTTTGGGCCACCTGTCCTTTTTTAATCTTCCCAAATACAGCAATCATGGCCTCGATATATTCTTTGGCAAAGCCACGCTTTTCCATTTCTTTTCGGTACGCTTCATCGTCGGGCTCTTTGAACGTAATCTTTTTTCCTAAAACATCCGAAAAGATATCCGCTGCCTGGTGCAGGTCCATGGCTTCAGGGCCGGTAAGGTAGAGCGTTTCTTTTGAAAATTTTGCAGGCTGTTCAATGACCTCAGCAGCCACCTTGCCAATATCCCGGGTGTCAATATACGGCGCTTTGCCTTTGCCTGTGGGTAAAAATAGTTGCTGCCTGTCGCGGATATCTTCGGTTTGATACAACTCAAAATTTTGCATGAAAAAATTTGCCCGCAGGAAGGTGTAATCCCTGCCGCTATTTTCAATCAGTTCCATAATATTGGGGTACGAGGCAATAAACACAAATTTCTGTACCCCGGATTCAATGGCTTGCTCTACCAGGGGAACCAATAATTTCTCTGCCCCCGGCGTGGCTGAAGGACCACACAGAAAAAGAGTTTCTACTCCTTCCAAGGCTTCGGAAAATCCTGCCGGATCTTTAAAATCCAGAAATGCTGTGTCGGTTTCGAACCTGAATTTTTTGAAGGCTTTCTCCGCATTTCTTGTAGCAGCTGTAAAGGGAATCCCCTTTTCATGCAGTGCTTTAGAAAGGGGTAAACCAATATTTCCTGTGGATGCTGTTACCAAAATTTTTGATGTGTTCATAGCTATAGTTGTTTTATTTTTAAGGTTCAACAATTCTTTAACTGGTATACAAGTGAAAAAAATTATGGTTCAAAATAAAACGGGTATATCTTCACTATCCCATTCAAGAATAAGGAAGTAGGTCTGCAGTAAACAATTTTGCAAAGGATCCTCCTCTTGTATAGGTAACTACCTGCCTCATGATGACTTCAGTAACGGCAGCGGTGGGATGCCGACAGGATACATAGCTCCGGATCTGAATCCCGGGTTGAATCACTTAACCCAGCATTCCAGGAACACAGCGGGCAAACCGCTATACAGGGGGATGAGGTGTTTTCTCCTGAGCGCTAATTCCATGTATATTCCGGCATTTTAGATGAAATTTTACTTTCTTTTTCACTGTTGTCCGATAAAAATATTGTATCCATTCTGAAACCTTGATTTTATTTTATCATTAAACAATTTATTACTCCCGGGGCTTTGCCCCGGCCCCACATACTTTCTTGTCTTGAAACAAGAAAGTACGCAAAGAAATTCAAGGCTGTGCCCGCCTCCATCGGAAAACGAATCGTTAATCAAAAATAAAATTTTACCGGACACGAATGTTTCTTTTTTTTTTTTGCTACCTTTAGTTTCATTTAACCAGAGGTATTGCCCATAGGACATAAAAATTACAATTAGCAAACAAAACGGACATGAAAGCAAAATTGATCTTATTCGCAATTTGTGCTATCGGATTTTTATCCGGGTGCAATCAAAGTACAAAGAAAAATAATCAAGATGACCAAAACGTTGTAAAACCCGAAAATCTCATTCATGGTAAATGGGTAAGAATTGGACACACAGGGCCAGTTAGTTTTAATTTTAAAGAAAACGGTAGCATTGAAGCTGATTTTGGAAATAACCAAACGGTGGATGTGATATCCAGCTATGAATTATCAGGAGATACCATCAAATTTATGGACAAAGAAGGGCAAATGTGCCAGGGAGACGGGAAGTACAAGGTGTATCAAACAGATTACTATGTATCCTTCGATTTAATTGATGACGATTGTAGCGGAAGAATAAACACAACGATGGGATTTTGGACAAGGCCCGATTTCAATGATCTATTAAAGACGCTGGAGGATAAAATATCAGCATCGCCGGAACCTGAATTATATTTAACCCGGGCAAGAATATTTTTAGCCACAGGTAAGAGCAAACTGGCAAAACAAAATTTTGATAAATATTTATTAACAGACACCTTAAACCCAAGAGTTTACGTAAACAGGGCCGGAACCAGATTTCCCAATGACCTGAAAGGAGTTGTTTCTGATTGTAATAAAGCAATAGCGTTAGACCCAAAGAATAAAAATGCTTACTTCCTTCGCGGACTGGCGCGATACGAATTAGGCGAAAAAGAGCAGGCATGTGCAGACTTTAGCAAAGCCATTGAATTAGGTTTTTCAATACTAAAGATTGCAGAACAGGAAAAATGTGCTGAATTCTGGGATGAATAATATCAAATAAAAAACCGGAAACCCTCTTACATTAAAATGCCGTCATAAAATAATGAAGGGATGACTACTCTTTGTGAGGGAATTGCACCTCCGTTAAATATGAATTGGGAACCTCTGTAAACAGGTGATTCATCTGGCTACATAATTATTTTTTGAAAAAAAATAATTATATTCGTTAAGCCATTTAACAAAAAACAACCTGCAAAATAACTTATTTACAGGTCGTTAACCAGCAATACAAGCAACACGGTTCCAACTAGAGCATAAGCTAAACAAACCGCTTTCAATAATAAAAAAACAAGTTTTATGAGTAACTCCAAAATCTTTAAAACCACTTTTGCTACTATATATCCATTGTATATCCAAAAGGCAGAAAAGAAAGGGCGTACCAAAAAAGAAGTAGATGCCATTATTTTCTGGCTCACCGGTTATGATGAAGAAACATTGCAACAACAAATTGAGAGGAAAAGTGACTTTGAAACTTTTTTTGCCGAGGCCCCCAGGATGAATCCAAAGGTTTCAAAAATTACAGGTGTAATCTGCGGATACCGGGTGAAAGAAATTAAAGATGAACTAATGCAGAAGATTCGTTATCTGGACAAGCTGGTAGATGAACTGGCCAGAGGGAAATAAAATGAAGCATTTAAAAATATCACTATTAGCTATCTTTTGCTTGTTAAACGTATATGTAAACGCACAAAATGATTGGTTCTCGTTTGACATTCCACCACTAGATACAACAGCTGTTGAATTCTATCCGTCATTTGATCAGCAGCCCATAGGAAACGAACATTTTTTAACCATTAATGCGAATGGTCAGTTTGAAATTAATGGCGAGGTAATCCGGTTTTGGGGTACCCCCTGCAGTAAAAATGAATCCGCATCCTTAGCCAAGGAAGATTACCCTGCCCTGATAAAAGAATTCAAAAAAAATGGAGTAAACATCTTACGTTTTCACCTTTGGGATTCGGAAACTTTTAATCCAGGAACCTCCATTTTTGGTTCAGGTCCAGGAACAAGAACCCTTGACGAAGAGGCTTTGGACCGATTAGATTATCTGATCGCATTAATGAAAGAAAACGGGATATATGCTTATATAGATTTATTATGTGACCGGCACTATACTGCTGAAGATGGGGTATATAGTGCAGATTCCACGTATAATGCTGCGAAAATAGTTAACTTTTTTGATCCGAAATTGATTGAATTACAAAAAGAATATGCTGAACAATTATTAACCCATGTAAATCCATACACAGGCAATGCATTGGTCAACGAACCTGCAATGGCATTTATTGATATTGTAAATGAAGGATGGTTTTTACATGCCTTAAGGAGTGATCAGGTTAAACCTGCCACACAGGGTGGACTTTTGTCACAATATCATTTTG